>Ga0116227_10014447_pt1 | contig 12025 bp, 8 predicted proteins | sample S1TSphgellanicum_FD_89693 | JGI IMG/M metagenome (GOLD analysis project Ga0116227, IMG submission 89693) | Host-associated microbial communities from peat moss isolated from Minnesota, USA - S1T2_Fb - Sphagnum magellanicum MG | ecosystem: Host-associated > Plants > Peat moss > Unclassified... | reverse complement strand
GCGGCGGCGCTTTGCGCGAAGGCGGTCGCCCCCGGAAAGGCCACCAACGCCAGCGCGGAGCAGCCCACAAGAAAGGCCTGGCGCGTGTTGAAAATATGCATGTTATCCCCTCTCGTTTTTGTTTTTGAATGACGTGATGATGGACCTAGCCCGGCTGATCGACTCCGACGCAGACTTCGATCGCGCCGTCTTCGCGCTGGCGGACGGGATAGCGTTTCAAACCGTCGTCTTCCTCGCTGCCGCGAAGGTCGAACAGCCAGCCATGCAGCATGCAGCGCACCCGCGATTTGCCGACAATCGGCGATCCGGCCAGCGGCGCGCCCTGGTGAGGGCAGCGATTTTCCACCGCGATCAGTTCGTCGCCAAGGTTGAAGATCGCCACCGGTTGCCCGCAGACGGTGACGCCGACCGACCGCCCGGGCGGGACCTGTTGCGCCCGCGCCACGGCCTCAAAACCCTTGTCCATGACGCCGCCCCTACAGCGCGGGGGCCGGTGCGGAACTGGGCGTATCCTTGCGCACCGGAATGGGCGCCGGTTCGAACTGGAACACCCGCATCGCATTGCCGCGAAAGATCTTGTAGCGATCTTCTTCGGAATATTCGCTCAGGACCTGGTTGGCCCGCTTGGCGGTGTTGGGCCAGGTTGAATCGCCATGGGGAAAATCCGATTCCAGCATGACATTGTCGGCGCCGATATCGGCGATGGTCTTGCGGCCATATTCGTCCTGCAGGAAACAGCCATACATATGCCGGCGGAACAACTGGCTCGGCGTGAAGTCCCGGTTCAACTGTTCGTCGATGTCGAACGGCCTGAAAGCGCCATCCTGAAACCCGGTCTGGGCCACGCTCACCGAGAAGTCGGCGCTATAGATCACCTGGCCGGCCTTCTTGTTCCAGGCATAGGACGTGCGCCAACTGTAATCGAGAATATCGAGCAAGGCGGGTATCCAGCCCACGCCGCCCTCGCTCAGGCAGACCTTGAGGTTGGGCAGGCGGCTGAACCAGCCGCTGAACAGCCAGTCCATCGCGCATTTCTGCGGCGAGACCAGCCGGACAATGTTGCTGACGACATGCATCGGCGCATCGGGCGACGTCGTGTCGATGTCCCCCGAGGCGCCGATATGGATGCATAGCGGCATGCCTGAGTCGTTGGCAAAGGTCAGCAGCGGCTCCCAATAGCCGTTCATGTCGTGGATCGACGGCAGGAAACCGCCCGCGCCGTCCGCCAGCGAGGCCGGACGCTCGGGAAACAGAATGGCGTGCGCGCCCTTCAGCTTGCAGCGCTCTGCCTCTTTGACGGCGAGAAACGGGTCCCACAGCGGCACGATGACTTTGGCGATGAACCGTTTGCGATCCACCGCAACCCATTCGTCGAGCACGAAGTCGTTGTAGGCCTGGATACAGGCCAGCGCCAGTTCGCGGTCCGGTTGTTCAAGAAAGGTCTGACCGCACAGTCCCGGATAGGACGGAAAGGTGCCGGTCGCGAGCGTCCCGTCACGGTCCATGTCGGCCAGCCGCGCTTTCGAATTGTAGCAGCTCGGGCGCATTTCGGCATAGGTGATCGGATCGATGCTGAACTCGTCGGTGTCCTTGCCCGCACAGGCGGTCAGCCCCCACACCGTCCGCCGCTTGCCCGCGAACACCCATGCCTCGGTGGTTTCCCCGCGCACCAGCTTTGGCGCCTGGTCCTTGAATTTTTGCGGCATGCGGTGGGTCCAGACATCATCCGGTTCGATGATGTGATCATCGACAGAAATGACCCAATCGAGATCGTATGCCATCCCATTCTCCCTTGCCCCGGACTCGCTTCGCTCCGGACTGACACATTCATAAAAACACAATCTTGCGATTTTTGTATCATTGTGTTTTTAAGCTGTCAAACAGAATGGCAGTGCGAATCTTTGGGCGCATTTCCGGGCGCCAACGGCGGGAGAGAACGGCAATGGACTTTGAACCATCGGCAAAAATGCTCGAGCTGCAGCAACAGCTTGAGACGTTCATGCAGGACCACATCTATCCGGCCGAACGGGCCCACGACGATTGGGTGTTCGATCCGCAGAACCTGTGGCGGCATTGGCCCGAACTCGATCGACTCAAGGACATGGCCAAGGCGCAGGGGCTGTGGAACCTGTTCCTTCCCGAAGAATACCATGGCTTTTCGCCGGGCCTGACCAACCTCGAATATGCCCCGCTCGCCGAGATCATGGGACGCACCCCGTGGGCATCGGAAGTGTTCAACTGTTCCGCCCCCGATACCGGCAATATGGAAGTGCTGGCAAAGTTCGGCACACCCGAACAACAGGACCAGTGGCTGCGCCCGCTGCTCGATGGCACAATTCGCTCGGCCTATCTGATGACCGAGCCGCAAGTTGCTTCGTCCGACGCCACCAATATCGAGACCGCAATCCGCAGCGACGGTGACAGCTATGTGATCAACGGCCGAAAGTGGTGGATTTCCGGGATCATGGACCCGCGCTGCCAAGTGCTGCTGTTGATGGGCAAAACCAATCCGGATGCGCCCCGCCACCAGCAGCAGTCCACCGTCATCATTCCGCGCGACACGCCCGGCGTGACCATCGTCCGCCATCAAACCGTGTTCGGCAGCATGAATTCGCCCGGCGGCGAAGCGGAACTGCGGCTTGAAGACGTCCGCATCCCCAAAAGCAACATCATCCTGGGCGAAGGAAGAGGTTTCGAGATCGCCCAGGGGCGCCTGGGCCCTGGCCGGATTCATCATTGCATGCGCTCGATCGGGCAGGCCCAGCGCGCGCTGGAAATCATGGCCCGCCGGGTCGACAGCCGCGTCGCGTTCGGCCGCAAGCTGTCGGATCAAAGCAGCATTCGCCAGGACATCGCGCGGTCTTACTGCGAGATCGAGATGGCGCGTCTGCTAACCCTGAAGGCCGCCGACCAGATGGACCGGTTCGGCAACAAAGTCGCGCGCGACCTGATCGCCGCCATCAAGATCGTCGCGCCTTCGATGGCGCAGGCCGTGATCGACCGGGCGATCCAGGCACACGGCGGCATGGGGGTCAGCGACGACACACCGATCGCCGGATTCTTCACGCTGAACCGCTATCTTCGCCTCGCCGACGGGCCGGACGAAGTGCATATGGCGCAACTCGGCAAGAACAAGATCCGCGAATATGCGCAAGCAAACTGAGCCGCAACCGGGGGGCCGGGACCATGCTTGAGTTCGGCGAACTGGCCGCGCTCGACGCCTGGATGGAAAGCCAGGGGCTGGGCGCCGGGCCGATCGAGGACGTCACCGCGCTTGCCGGCGGGACACAGAACATTCTGCTGAAATTTCAGCGGAAAGGGCGTCCCTACGTGCTGCGCCGCCCACCCCGGCATCTGCGTGCGAATTCGAACGAAACCATGCGGCGCGAGGCCCGCGTGCTGGCGGCGATTGCGCGGACCGCCGTCCCCCATGCCCATCTGATTGCCGCGTGTCCCGACGCGGACGTCATTGGCGCCGCGTTCATCGTGATGGAGCCCATCGAGGGCTTCAACCCGGCCGCCGGCCTGCCGCCGCTGCATGCCGGGTCCGAGGCTGTCCGCCACCGCATGGGCCTGGCGCTGGTCGAGGGCATCGCGGCGCTGGGTGCACTGGATTATCGCGAACTGGGGCTGGAGGGCTTTGGCCGGCCGGACCGCTATCTGGAACGGCAGGTCGAACGCTGGCGCGGCCAGTTGGCCTCATATGCAGATCTGCCGGGATGGACCGGGCCCGACAAGATCCCCGGCGTCGCACGAGTCGCGGCCTGGCTCGAAACGCATCGTCCAGCCAGCTTTGTGCCGGGCATTATCCACGGCGACTATCACCTGGCCAATGTGATGTATCGCGGCGACGGGCCCGAACTGGCGGCGATTGTCGACTGGGAACTGACCACGATCGGCGATCCGCTGCTCGATCTGGGCTGGCTGCTGGCCACCTGGCCGGATGATGAGGGCGGCGGCGCAGCAGCGGTCAAGGCGCATCCCTGGCGCGGATTCCCGACTGCCGGCGAACTCATCGACCATTACCGGGAACGCACCGAGCGCGATCTGGCCGCCATCGACTGGTACGCCGTGCTCGCCTGTTACAAGCTGGGCATCCTGCTGGAGGGCACCCATGCCCGCGCCTGCGCCGGACGCGCGCCGCGCGAAACCGGCGACCAGCTTCACGCCAAGACCATCGCGCTGTTCGAACGCGCGCTGCGCTGGATCGGCTGAAGGAGAATGACAATGACCGGGACATTGCTGATCGGCCAACGCGCAATCGCGATCGACGATGTGCTGTCGCGCGCGTCTCAGGCGGCTTCGGGGTTTGCTTCGCTGGGCATTCGGGCGGGCGACATTATCGCGATTGACTTGCGCAACGATGCCGCGTTCTTCGAGGCCAGCTATGCCGCCGGCCTGCTGGGCGCCTATTCGACGCCGGTCAACTGGCACTATACGCCGTCAGAGGCGGAGTACCTGTTCCGCAACTCGGGCGCCCGCGCGCTTGTCATCCATGCCGATCTCTATCGGGCCGTGCGCGACGCCATTCCGGATGGTGTCGCCGTTCTGGTGGTCGAAACCCCGCGCGAGATCGGCGAGAGTTATGCGATTGCGCAGGACCAGTGGGCCGTCCCGGCCGGTTTGCGCAATTGGTCGCAATGGTTGGCGGACTTTCCGCCATGGCGTGAATTGCGCGAATCGCCGGGCAGCATCATCTATACCTCGGGCACGACCGGCTTTCCGAAGGGCGTTCGACGCGCTCCGCCGACGCCGGACCAGGTGCTCGCAAGTCGCAAGACGCAGGCAACGGTGTTCGGCTTTGGCCTTATCCCGCCAGAGGACATGGTCACCGTGATAACCGGGCCGATGTATCATTCCGCGCCGAACGCCTATGGCCTGCTGTCGGGGCGCATGAAGGCAAAAGTGATCCTTCAACCCAAATTCGATCCGGAGGCGTTGCTGGCGCTGATCGCGCAACACCGCGTCACGCATCTCCACATGGTGCCGATCATGTTCAACCGCCTGCTGCGACTGCCGGAAGCGACGCGGCGCCGTTACGACCTGTTGTCGCTGCGCTTTGTCGTTCACGCGGCCGCGCCGTGTCCTGCGCCCGTCAAACGCGCGATGATCGACTGGTGGGGTCCGGTGATCGGCGAATATTACGGCTCGACCGAGACCGGCCCAATGACGTTCTGCGATGCGGAGGCGTGGCTCGCCCATCCAGGGTCGGTAGGCCGTCCGCTCCCCGACGTGGATATCCGCGTGCTCGACGCCCATGGCAAGGATGCGCCCGCCGGACAGGTCGGCGAGGTCTTCGGCCGCAACAAGGGCATCGCCGATTTCACTTACCACGGCGATGCGAACAAGCGTCAGGATACCGAAAAATGCGGCCTCATTTCCGCCGGGGACATCGGCTATTTCGACAACGACGGTTACCTTTATCTGTGTGACCGGGCCAAGGACATGATCATTTCCGGCGGGGTGAACATCTATCCGGCCGAGATCGAGGCCGAGCTTCACAAGATGGCAGGGGTCGCCGACTGCGCGGTGTTCGGCATCCCCGACGAAGAGTTCGGCGAACAGGTTTGCGCGGTGGTCCAGCCGCTGCCTGGCGTCGACCTGATCGATCGGGACGTGAAAGCCTATCTGCGAGCCCATATCAGCGGGTTCAAGGTGCCCAAGCGGGTGGAAGTCCGTGGCGAACTGCCCCGCGAGGATTCCGGCAAGATTTTCAAGCGAAAGCTGCGCGAGCCGTTCTGGGAAGGCGTCGATCGCCGCATTTGATGGGCTTGCGAAGGATGCCGGGGATGCATGCAAACGACGTTGACCGGCCGCTTTCGGGCATCACGGTGGTCGATCTGGTGGCCGGCCCGCTGGCGGGGATCGCGCGCGGCCTGCTGGAACTTGGCGCCGACGTCATCCGCGTCGAGATCGATGGTCGTGGCGCGGCCACGTCCCTGCCCGGATACGAGCGCGAGCGGCTGGCCTGGACCACCGCCAATGTTGGCAAGCGTATCGCGAAAGTTTCGGCACACAGCGCCGAGCTTTACGCGGTGTTGGGGCAAGCGGATCTGATCATCGAAGACCTGTCCGCTGACCCCGCCGCATCCGTGCCGATCGACTGGGCCGCGCTGGCGCACGCCAGGCCGTCGCTCGTGCATATGACCGTCAGCGGTTTTGGCACCGGCAACAGCTTTTCGACCTGGCAATGGTCGGACCCCGTGCTGCATGCGCTGTCAACCGAGCTGTCGCGATCGGGCATCAGGGGGCGCGAACCGCTGCTGCCCCCCGGTGAAATCGCGCTGCAATGTGCCGTTGCGCAGGGCACGTTTGTGGCGATGTCGGCGCTTTACAGCGCGCTTGCCACAGACATCGGCGACCGGGTGGACTATGCCGCGCTCGATGGCGCGGTGCAGGCGCTCGACCCCGGCTATGGCATCTCGGGCAGTGCGACACGTGGCCGTCCGGCCAAGCTGCTGTCGCCGGCGCGCCCGGTCAAAGGGTTTCAATATCCCATCCTCGATGCCGCCGATGGCCAGGTGCGATTGTGCCTGCTGGCGCCCCGCCAGTGGCTCGGGATGTTCCGCATGATGGGTGAACCGCCCGAATTTGCCGACGAGAAATATCTGCAAATCGATGTTCGCTACAAGAGCCCCGATCTGCTGCCGGCGATTGCCCGGTTCTTTGCCGACAAGACTCGCGCGCAACTGGAGGCGATGGGCCAGGCTTACGGCGTTCCGATTGCCTCGCTGCTCTCGCTGGCCGATTGCCTGGCGGCCGACCATGTCCGCGAGCGCGGAGTGTTTGTCGATGTCGATCCGGGCGATGGAACGACCGTCCCTTTGCCCAACGGCCTGGTCCTGATCGACGGTGCGCGCATGGGGCCGGTGTATGATCGCGCCGATCTGGCGCCGCGCCCGGTACTGCCCCCGCGACAATCGGGCGCCCGCCTGCTCGAAGGCGTCAAAGTGCTCGACCTGGGCGTTATCGTGGTCGGTGCCGAAACCGGCCGCCTGCTCGCCGATCTCGGGGCCGACGTGATCAAGATCGAATCGCAGGCATTCCCCGACGGATCGCGCCAGGGCTATCTGAAGATCGGCCTTTCCGAAGGATTTGCCGCAGGACACCGCAACAAGCGCAGCGTTGGCCTCGATCTCAAATCCGACGAGGGCAAGGCGCTGTTCCGCCGGCTGGTCGCGCAGGCGGATGTCGTCCTGTCGAATTTCAAGCCGGGCACGATGGAATCGTTGGGATTTGGTTTTGCCGCGCTCAGCACAATCAACCCCGGTCTGATCTGCGTTGAAAGCAGCGCGTTTGGCGCGACCGGTCCGTGGTCGAAACGCATGGGGTATGGTCCGCTCGTGCGGGCCGCGGCCGGCATGACTCGCAAATGGTGCTATCCCGACGACCCGGACGGGTTTTCGGATTCGATCACCATCTATCCCGATCATGTTGCCGGCCGCATCGGCGCAACGGCGGTTCTGGCCCTGCTTGTGCGGCGGATGCGGAGCCGGCGCGGCGGATATGTCGAGATCAGCCAGGCCGAAGTCATGCTGAACCATCTGGCGACCGAAATTGCCGGCACCGCGCTGGGCTTGCCCGGCATCGAGCAGCCACCCGATGCGCCATGGGGGGTGTTCCGGGCGCGCGGTGACGATGCCTGGTGCGTGGTCACCGTTCGCAACGACGACGACTGGCGGCACCTGGTCAGCGTGATCGACGGTCTGCCGTCATCGATGATGACCCGCGCGCAGCGCCTGGCGCAGAAGACCGCGCTCGATACGCGTCTGGGCCAATGGCTGGCAACGCGCGATGCCGACGAGGCGGCGCAGACCTTGCAGCGCGCCGGTGTCCCGGCCGCGCGCATGTTGCGCGTCTCCGAACAGCCCGACTATCGCTATTACGTCGAACGCGGCCTGTTCCGGACCGACCACCATGATCTGCTGCCCGAAGACCTGGTGGCAGAGCGGCGTCCGGCGATCTGGAGCCGGATTCCCGACCCGGATCGCCGCCCTGCCCCGTTGATGGGCGAGGACACGTTGGCGGTGTTGCGCGATTGGCTGCACCTCGACGATGCAGAGCTTGCGCGGCTGGCCGCCGCTGGCACCATTGAAACCGTATCGCCCACGATTCGCGATATGGTCGCCAGCGGATCGTACAAAACGGTCACCTGACGATCGCACAGGGCAGAGGAAAGAGCACCATGAGCGATCCGGAACGCATCCCCGTCATCATCGGCGTGGGCCAGATCAACGACCGGCCGGATGACCCTGCCACCGGCCTCGATTCGCTCGGCCTGATGGTGTCCGCGCTGCGCCTGGCGGAACAGGACGCCGGCGGCGACGTACTGGCAACGCTCGACAGCCTGGCCATCGTCGACCAGATCAGCTTTCGCAATCTGGGCAATTTGTGCGACCCGCTGGCCACAGCGATCGGCGCAACACCGGCCATCAATTACCAGTCCGAGGCACCGCACGGCGACACCCCGATCCGTTTGCTCAACGAAGCGGCAAACCGGATCGGCGCGGGGGAGATCAGGCTGGCGGCTGTGGTCGGCGGCGAAGCCCTGCGCACCGCCGCCGCACGGGTCAAGGACGGCAGCAAGTCGTATAACGCCGTCCGCGAGACATCCAGCCGGCGCGAGCCGACTTATGCGCAAACATACGGCCTGTCGGCGCCCGTCGATGTCTATCCGATCTACGAGAACGCCGCCCGTGCCGCCTATGGCCAGACGCTTGGCCAGGGACAGGCCGAAACCGGCACAATCTGGTCGCGGTTCAGCGCGATAGCCGCCGGGAATGAAGGCGCGTGGATACGCAAGGCCATATCGACCGGCGAAATCCTGACTCCCGGCCCGACCAACCGCCCACTCGCCTTCCCTTATACCAAGCTCATGGTGGCCAATTCATCGGTGAACCAGGGCGCGGGCTTTATCGTCGCAAGCCTGGCCGAAGCGCGCCGCCGCGGCATCGCCGATGATCAGGTGATTTATGTCGGGATGGGCGCAGCGGCCCGGGAACATGCCAACATACTGCGTCGCGACCGCTATGACCGCTCGGTCAGCATGGACACCGCGATCAGGCGCACGCTCGCGCTCAACGCCATGCGCGGCGAGGATTTTGATTTTGTCGAACTATACAGTTGCTTCCCATGCGTGCCCAAGATGGCGCGGCGTGTGCTGGGCTGGCCGCTCGACAAACCCGCAACGGTCTTTGGCGGGCTGACATTCGGTGGCGGCCCGATCGCCAATTACATGAGCCACGCCGTGGTTTCGATGGTGCAGCGGCTGCGCAAGGAGGGCCGCAACGGGTTCCTGTTCGCCAACGGCGGCTTTGCGACCGACAATCACTGCATCGTGATATCGGCAGAGCCCATCGCGGCGGCGAAGTTCCCGCAGGACTTCGACTATCAGGCCGAAGCAGACGCTGCGCGCGAGGCGATCCCCGAACTCGACAAGGACTATGTCGGCAGCGCCGTGATCGAAAGCTACACCGTGTTCCATGACCGTGAAAGCAAGCCAGCCAGCGGGGTTGTCGTCGCGCGCACCGCCGCAGGAAACCGCACACTCGCGCGGATCGACGTGCATGATACCGCCAGTCTGGCGCTTTTTACCGACGGACAAACCGAGCCGGTCGGCACGCGGGGCCATATCGCCCTGAAGGACGGCGTCCGCACCTGGCAGGACCAGGTGATGCCCGACAGAACCTGACCGCTGGATTGCACGTGGACAAAGTCGCCATCCCAACCGGCGCGACAGACGCCTATTGCGCCCCCGCCACCCAGACCAGAATGATATCGCCCACCTGCTTTGCCGGTCGCCCGATCGCGGCGGGGCTGGTCAAGTCGATGCCGAAGTCGTGCGAAAAGGTGAACTGGCTGGACACGTTATAGAAACTGAGTGCGGTCATGTTCATATTCGTAGTCCATTGAGCAAGCTTTCGTGACATGCAGATCGCTGTTTCCTGCACGGATGCGGAAAGGGGGTGAGCCAATAAACGATCGATCGATCGATTGTTCATCTTGAATCTCGCCGCAATCGATAGTCAAGTAGAAGTATTCTGATCACGAGACATTCTGCTCAAATTGTAGCACACAATAGATCTAATTATGGTCCGGACTGAAGTATTTTCGAGTGCGCCATATTTGTCGTTATAGTGCGCTATGAGCAGGACCGGTTCGCGTCGTGATGCTTGTGGGCATAGCACCATGCGACAGCAGGACGTCCGCCATCAACACGAACCACACACGCAACTGGTCCGGGCAACGGGTTGCAGCAGCGAACAAACGACGATCCTCTGCGCCAATTCAGCCACTCTCCCGCGTGCGCACCTGCTTGTTGACAAGCGACCCTCACCTCGATAGGATTAAATCATAACAAACGTTTGTTTTACACAGCGTGGGGACGAGAGATGGACAGAGAGGGAAAATTTTCGATATCCGACAAACGGATGCCATCCCTGCTTCAATGCGGCGTGGCGATATGGGCGCTGTGCGGACTTGCGGGCCCCGCATTCGCCGATGATTCGACCGCTACGAAGCCGACGCCGGCCCAAGCCGCGCCAACCGACCCCTCCGTATCGGATATCGTCGTCACCGCGCGGCGTACCGAGGAAAAACTGCGCGACGTACCGGTTGCGGTGACCGCATTCGGCGCCAAGGCGCTGGAAGAGCAACGGATCGAATCCGAAACCGATTTGCAGATCGCGACTCCGGGCCTGCTGGTGCGCGAAAGCACCTCGTCAAACCAGTTGAACTACGCCATTCGCGGCCAGTCGGTTGACGCTTTTTCCTATTCCACCCCGGCTGTGGTCGCCTATTTCAACGACGTCCAGACTTTCAACAATTCGGCGACGGCGTTTTTCGACCTGCAAGGCATTCAGGTGCTCAAGGGGCCGCAGGGCACGCTGTTTGGCCGCAACGCGACAGGTGGCGCGGTGCTGTACAGCGCGCAAAAGCCGACCGATGAATTCGGCGGCTATCTCACCGCCGGATATGGCAATTACAACAATCGCGAGGCGCAAGGCGCGATCAACATCCCGCTGGCCGATGGCATCGACTTGCGCCTGGCCGGCATCACGCAGGATCGCGACGGCTATCAGCACAACCTGCTTACCAACGCCTGGATCAATTCTCTCGACTATACGGTTGGCCGTGCGAGCCTGCTGATCAAGCCGACCGGATCGGCTTTCGAGAACATCACGGTGGTTCAATATGGCGATTACGGCGGCTTCAGCTCGGGCTTGAGGCTGCAGAATTTTTATCCGGTCGGCACCCCCGGGGTGATCACGACGATGGCGTCGATCTATACGCCCGGTTTCCAGTCGCCCACCAATCCGGCGGTCAACGCGCTGTTCAACGGCACCGGGATCACCCCCGGGATCGCCGGCTATTTGCAGTTGCAGAACACGAAATTCGGCTATTACGATGTCGCCATCAATTCGAACGAGAACCATCAGGCCTATCAGACGTTCGTATCGAACACGACGACCTATGCACTCGCCAGCAACGCCCTGATCAAGAATATCTTCGGCTACAATCGCGACTATGCCTACGACCAGACCGATCTTGACGGCAGCCCTTATTCCTATTTCAGCGTCGGCAATGGCCCGGGCAATGACATCGGTTATACCAACGGCACCAAGCAATGGTCGGATGAACTGCAACTGTCGGGCGACGCTGCCGACGGCAAGCTTAAATACATCGCCGGCGCCTATATCTCGCAAGAGCGGACCTATGTCCGCATTCCCTTCGCCATTGCGCCCGAAGCTTTCGTCGACCCGTTCGCCGGTACCTATGCCTTCACCAATGTCGACAAGTCCGAAGCGCTCTATACCCAGTTGAGCTACAGGCTGGCGCCCGCGCTGAACCTGACCGGGGGTTTCCGCTATACGTGGGAGGATGTCAGCATCATCCAGGGCTCTGACAGCCTGTTCGCCGGCTTTAACGGCGACCAGAAGAACTCCAAGCCAAGCTGGCTGATCGGGCTCGACTACAAGGTCACGCCCGATCTGCTGGTTTACTTCAACCAACGCGGCAGTTGGCG
>Ga0116227_10014446_pt1 | contig 12025 bp, 7 predicted proteins | sample S1TSphgellanicum_FD_89693 | JGI IMG/M metagenome (GOLD analysis project Ga0116227, IMG submission 89693) | Host-associated microbial communities from peat moss isolated from Minnesota, USA - S1T2_Fb - Sphagnum magellanicum MG | ecosystem: Host-associated > Plants > Peat moss > Unclassified... | reverse complement strand
GCCGCCGAGCACAACGCGCTGGGTCGTCCGGCGCAAGGCCGAAGTGGTGGCGGCGGTCAATGGTGGACTGTTGTCGATCGACGAAGTCTGCGAACGCTATAACCTGACGCTCGAGGAATTTGCCTCGTGGCAACGGGCGGTGGATCGCTCGGGCATGCAGGGTCTGCGCGTGACGCGGATCCAGCATTACCGCGATCTCTACGAGCGCCAGCAGAAATACTGATCGCCTACTTTCGGCCGATCGTTCAGCAGCGCGTCCTTCCGGGGCCGCCGGTCGTTGCCGACCGGCGGCCCCGACTGTTTTGGGCGCTGCCCGGCATAGACGTCCCGGCCCGCCTCCCGATCTGACCCCCAAAGCATATTGCTGTTGCCAAGCAGCCGGTAACAATCGATACCATTTTGGCGGCATGTCGTTCGTAGAGCGCGAATTGCAACTTGTCGGATCGGGCTCTATGACCCGGAAAGTCTTGCTATTGCTGGCCATGGCCTTTGGCAAGGTCGTAGTGATGAGCGAAATTTCTCGAAAAGACAGCTTGATGCGACCACCTTTGCGCGACATGTGAGGGGCCGCGCGGCTGATAACGGGCAAGTAACGGGCAAGCGATTGGGGCTGGATTGGTGGACACTGTAACGACCAGAACGGACAAGGCCAGGCCGACGGCGGTTGCCGATGGCGAGCCTGACGCTCTGATCGGCGATCCGCTGGTCGAGGCTACGACACCGTCGCGCGCTTTGCCGCGCCTGGTGGTGATCGCGTGCGTTGTGCTGATTTTGCTGCTGGCGGGATGGTACGCGTGGACCCGGCTGCTGTCGGCACCCGCGGCGGCGCAATCGGACAGCAATGCGCAAACCGTGACGGTCATCGTGCCGGGGCGGATCACGGTGCAGGGCGCGGTCACCGCCAGCGGCGTGCTGGGCGCGCGGCGCGATCTGCCGGTCGGAATCGCCGGCGAAGGCGGCCGCGTGTTGCAGGTGCTGGTCGATGCCGGCAGTTGGGTAAACAAGGGTCAGGTGCTGGCGGTGGTCGACCGCTCGGTCCAGGCCGAGGAAATCGCCAGCCAGGCGGCGCTGGTCGAAGTGCAGGAGGCGAACGCCCGGCTCGCGCAGAGCAAGCTCGACCGCTCGCTCAAGCTGGTCGCCAATGGCTTTATTTCCAACGCCGATATCGAACAACTGGTCGCCACCCGCGATGCTGCGGTGGCGCAAGTGCGCGTCGCGCGCGCCACGCTGGGCCAGTTGCGGGCGAGCGCGGCGCGGCTCAACGTGGTCGCGCCCGAGGCCGGCCTCGTGCTGACCCGCCAGGTCGAACCCGGCCAGATCGTCAGCCCGTCCAGCGGCACGCTGTTCCGCATCGCGCGTGATGGCGAACTGGAAATGCAGGCGCGGCTGTCGGAAAGCAATCTGGCGCGCATGGCCGTGGGCGATCCGGCCGATGTCAATCCGGTGGGGACAAGCCAGCATTATACCGGGCATATCTGGCAACTGGCGCCGGTGATCGATGCGACCTCGCGCCAGGGTGTTGCGCGCATCGCGCTGCCGTTTGACAAGGCGCTGCGTCCCGGCGGGTTTGCCACCGCGACGTTGCGTTCGGGCACGACCACTGCGCCGGTCCTGCCTGAATCGGCGATCCTGTCCGACGCCAACGGCGCCTATGTCTTTGTCGTCGGCAGCGGCAACAAAGTCGAACGCCGCGCGATCGCGATCGGCGATGTCACCCCGGCGGGCATTGCCGTGCTCAAGGGGTTGAGCGGCAACGAACGCATCGTGCTGCGCGCCGGCGGGTTCCTCAATCCCGGCGACAAGATTCTGCCGGTGGCCGACCGGGCTACCCCCGGCGGCGTCCCCTCGGTCGCCAAATGAGCGGCGCCGCCGCAATCGGGCCGGGGAGGCAGCGGTCATGAATTTCCGCAATTTGTCGGCCTGGTCGATCCGCAACCCGGTGGTGCCGATCGTCCTGTTTTTCGGGCTGACCATCCTGGGCATTTTTTCGTTTTCGACGATGAAAGTGCAAAACACCCCGGACATCGAGTTTCCGGTGGTGATCGTTCAGATCAGCCAGCCGGGCGCCGCCCCGAAGGAGATCGAAAACCAGATCACCCAAAAGGTCGAAGCCAGCGTGCGCACGATCGCCGGGGTCGACACACTGTCGTCGACCACCGAAGAAGGCGTGGCCACCACCCAGGTCCAGTTCAAGATCGGCCAGGACATCAACGCCGCGGTCAACCAGGTGAAGAACGCGGTTGACCGGGTGCGCGGCGAACTGCCCGAGGGCATTCTCGAACCGCAAGTGTTCAAGGCCGAAACCTCGTCCGACCCGATAGCCTATTTCGCGGTTGCGGCCGATGACATGACCATCGAACAGTTGTCGTGGTATATCGACGACACCGTTGCGAAACGCCTGCTGGCGATCCCCGGCATGGCCGAAGTCAAGCGTTCCGGCGGGGTCGATCGCGAAATCACCGTCACGCTCGATCCCGCGCGGATGATGGCACAGGGCATCACCGCGACACAGATCAACCTGGCGCTGCGCCAGGTGAATATCAATGCCGCCGGCGGCAAGGCCGAAATTGCCGGCTCGCGCCAGGCCGTGCGCGTGTTGGGCAATGCGCGTACCGCATACGACCTGTCGCAGACCGATGTCGGGCTGGCGGCGGGGCATAGCGTGCGGCTGGCCGATGTCGCCGATGTGCGCGACGGTTTCAGCGAAATCACTTCGGTTGCCAAGTTCAGGGGCAAGCCGGTGGTGACGTTCAGCATTGCCCGCGCGCGCGGCGAATCCGATGTCTCGGTCTACGATTCCACTGTGGTTGAATTGAACAAGCTGGAACAGGAACAGGGCCACCGCGTCCACTTTACCAACTTGTTCAATTCGGTGGTCTATACCCGCGATCAGTATCACACCTCGATGGCGGCAATGGTCGAGGGTGCGCTGCTCGCGGTCGTCGTGGTGTTCTTTTTCCTGCGCGACTGGCGCTCGACCATCGTGTCGGCGATTGCCATCCCGCTGTCGTCGATCCCGACGTTCTGGGTGATGAGCCTGATGGGCATCACGCTCAACACGATGTCGCTGCTCGCGCTGGGTCTGGTGGCAGGCGTGCTGGTCGATGACGCGATCGTCGAGATCGAGAACATCGTCCGCCATATCCATATGGGCAAGACCCCGTTTCAGGCATCGATCGATGCGGCCGACGAAATCGGCCTGGCGGTGGTCGCCACCACGTTCTCGATTGTCGCGGTGTTCCTGCCGGTCGCGCTGATGCCGGGCGTTTCGGGACAGTTCTTCAAGAATTTCGGCATGACCGTGGTTGTCGCGGTGCTGTTCTCGCTGCTGGTTGCGCGCATGATCACGCCAATGGTTGCGGCCTATTTCATGACCGCCCAGGGCGAACGCGAACACGGCGGCGGCGTGTGGATGGATCGCTACATGGCGGTGCTGCACTGGTCGCTCGACACCGCCAAGGCCGCCGCGCGGCGCGCCACGATCGTGCCGCGTCGCGCGAAATGGTGGTATCCGGCGGTGCCGCTGGCGATTGTCCTTGCCGCGCTGGGCGGGTTTGTGGCGGCGTTCGCCGCGATCTCCCAGCCGCTGTCGTCGCTGACGATACCGGCCGCCGTGCCGCCGCTGGCGGGCCTTGTCGCAGGTTCGTTGGGCGCTGCGCTGGTGGTGGTGATCGGCAGCGCGCTGGCGCGGCTGGGCGGCGGACCCCTGGCGTTGTGGTTCGACACGGTCCGGCTGCGCATGCGCGCCCGGCTGGTCGATCACCGGTTGTGGATGATGGGCATCGGCTGTGTCGCACTGGTGATGACGGTCGTGCTGATCGTGGCGATGCCGACGCAGTTCTTCCCCGACGTCAATATCAATGAAAGCGAACTGGTGATCGAGCTGGTTCCCGGCACGACGATCCAGCAGACCGAGGCCAAGGCCGACCAGGTGCTGACGATGATCGAGCACCAGCCCGAAGTCTCGATCGCGCTCGAAGACATCAAGGAGGGCAACGCGCATCTTTACCTGCAACTGCGCCCGCATCATTTCAACCTGTTCCACCCCGATCACTTGCGCGGCTCGGTCCAGTTCGAACGCGATCTGACCCCGCTGTTGCAAAAGGTGCCCGACGCGCGGATCAGCTTTGCCAATCAGAACGGCGGCGGCCCCGGCAGCGGGTCGGGCCGCGCGATCAGCGTGATGCTGTCGGGGTCCGATCCCGACTCGCTGCAGCGGACCGCACAGACGCTGGTCAACCAGATGAGCGCGCTGCCGCAAGTGGTGGCGCCGCGCATCAGTGCCGATTTGCGCCGTCCGGAAATCGTGATCAGTCCGCACTTTGACCTGGCCGCTTCGATGGGTGTGACGACGCAGGCGCTCAGCCAGGTCATCCGCATCGCCACCCAGGGCGAAATCAACCAGAACAGCGCCAAATTCTCGCTGTCGGATCGCCAGATACCGATCCGGGTCGAACTGCCGATCGAATCGCGGCGCGACCTGACCACGCTGGAAAACCTGCCGGTCCCGACCCTGTCCGGCGATTCCGTGCCGCTGTCGCGCGTCGCAAGCATCGGATTTGGCTCCGGCCCGACCTCGATCCAACGTTACAATCAAAGCCGCCGGGTGTTCGTCGGCGCCGATCTGCCGCCGGGCCTGTCCAAAGGCACGGCGATGGATGCCATCAACAAGCTGCCGATCCTGCAGCAACTGCCCGACGGCGTGTCCAACACCGCGGCCGGCGAAGACCGTTTTCAGCAAGAGATGTTGAACAATTTCGGCGCCGCGCTGGGGGCCGGGGTCATGTTGGTGTTCTCGGTGCTGGTGCTGCTCTACCGCCGCTTCATTTCGCCGCTGGTCAACATGGGCTCGCTGTTCCTGGCGCCGCTGGGCGGGCTTATCCTGTTGGTCCTCACCGGCAATTCGATCTCGATGCCGGTGTTCATCGGCATGCTGATGCTGTTCGGCATCGTTGCCAAGAACTCGATCCTGCTGATCGATTTCGCGCTCGAAGAAATGGCCGCAGGCCAGCCGAAGCATACCGCGATCACCGAAGCGGGGCACAAACGCGCCCAGCCGATCGTGATGACCACGGTGGCGATGGTCGCCGGGATGGTGCCGACCGCGCTTTCGCTGGGCGGCGATGGCGGCTGGCGCGCGCCGATGGGGATCGTGGTGATCGGCGGGCTGAGCTTGTCGACGCTGTTGACGTTGCTGATCGTGCCGGCGGGTTTCAGCCTGGCCGACGGGCTGGAAAAACGGCTCGGACCGTGGCTGGCGCGGCGGTTGCTTTCACACCACGGCGATCTGCCGGAGAATGAACCCGCCGTTCTGGCGGCAAGCCGGCTGCACGCGGCGGAGTGAGCCGGTCCCGGCGACATCCGGTTGCGCTGATACCCGCCGATCACGGCCGGCGCATGCGGCTGGTGGCCACGGCGCTGCTGCTCGTGATGGCGGCACTGTTCATGCTGGCAAGGCATATCCCGTCGCGGCAACCGCTGTGGGGCTATGTCGCCGCCTTTGCCGAGGCAGCGATGGTCGGCGGGCTGGCCGACTGGTTCGCGGTCACCGCGCTGTTTCGCCGCCCGCTCGGTCTGCCGATCCCGCACACCGCGATCATCCCCGTCAACAAGGACCGCATTGCCGACAGCATGGCAGCCTTTCTGCGCGCCAATTTCCTGACTCCGCAGGTGGTCGCGCGGCGGCTTTACCGGCTCGACGTGGCCCGCCTGCTGGGTGATTATCTGGCCAATCCGGCGCGTGGCCCCGGCCGGATCGGCGACAGTCTGGGCAGTCTGGTCGCCGACCTGCTCGAAACGCTCGACACCGACAAGATCGGCCGCCCGGCCAAGGCGCTGCTGAAGGGCCAGATCGACCGGATCGACCTTGCCCCGCTGATCGGGCAAGTGCTGGCCGGGATGATTGCCGACGGGCGGCATATGGCGGTGATCGACAGTCTGCTGCGCCGCGCCGGTGCCTTGCTCGAAGCCAACGAGGACGCCTTGCGCAGGTTGATCCATGACCGCGCCAACACGCTGATGCGCTGGACCAGGCTCGACGACCGCCTGGCCAACGCGCTGCTCGACGCGCTCTATGCCCTGCTCGCCGAATCGCTGGTCGATCCGGAGCATCCGTTGCGGCAAAAGATCGACGAGACGCTGAACCGCCTTGCCCACGATCTGGTTCATGACCCGGCGTGGCGCCAGCGCGTCGCCCGGGTGAAAGCCGATGCCTTGGCCAATCCGGCGTTCGCCGCCTGGCTCGACGCGCTGTGGGAACGCAGCCGCACCAGCCTGATCCAGATGTTGCGCGGGACGAGCGGGACCACTGAGGGGCTGAAAGGCGATCTGGGGCACGGCATGTCCGGGTTTGGCCGCGCGCTTGGCGACGACCCGGCGATGCGGGCGATGGTCAATCGTTTTGCCCGCCGTTCGCTGACCGGCCTGGCCAGCCGGCACGGCGATGATATCGTGCGGATCGTGTCGGAGACCGTGCGGCGCTGGGATGCGCGCACTGTCACCGCCCGGATCGAGAGCGCGGTCGGGCGCGATCTGCAGTTCATCCGCATCAACGGCACGCTGGTCGGCGGACTGGTCGGTTTGGCGTTGCACGCGCTGGAACGCTTCGTCTAACGAATGCCAGGATGAACGCCCCGCTCCTGACCACCGCCCGGCTGGACCTGTTTCAGCCGCAGGCCGACGACTTGCCCGGTGTTGCGGCCATGATGGTGCCCGACGCGGTGCGGCGCCATCTCGGCAACCGCGTGGTCAGCATGGCCGACGAATTCTCGCGGTTTCTGCGCAACGCCGGCAGTTGGGCGCTTTATGGCTATGGCAATTTCATCGTCCGCGAACGCGGCGCGCCGACGGTGGTCGGGATCTGCGGCGTGTTTCGCAGTTGGCGGGGCTTTGGCGAGGGGTTCGACGACGTTCCCGAGGCTGGCTGGATCTTTGCCGAACCGGTGTGGGGTCGGGGCTATGCCGCCGAAGCCGCTGCCGGCGCGCTGGCCTGGTTTGAGCGCGTGCATGGCCCGCAACGGATCGCCTGCATGATCGAACCCGGCAACCACGCCTCGCTGGCAGTTGCGGCCCGGCTCGGTTTCATTGCCTATGGCGAACAGGATTTCGACGGCAGCACGGTAACGCTGCTCCAACGCGGGGCCTGAATTCGCGCATAAGACAGTCTCTGCAATCAAACTGTCTCAGATCTGTCATCGCCGCGCCCTAGGGGCCAGACCCGCCGCGCCAGACGGCGGGTCCAGTTTCCAGGGAGCACGACATGACCCTTTCGCACACGCTTCGCGCGTCGCTTTCGCTTGCCGCGTTGATTGCGGCCTCTCAAGCGGGCCTTGCCCGCGCGCAGGACGCCGCGCCGGTGGCCAATCCGGCCGCTGATTCAGCCGACCAGATTCTGGTAACGGCAAAGTCGACGCGTTCGGCCACCGCCGTCACCGGCGTCGAAATTCAGAAAATCCTGCCCGGCGTGTCGCCGCTCAAGGCGATCGAAACGCTGCCCGGCGTGCTGTACATTTCGTCCGACCCTTGGGGCAACAACGAACAGAACGCGCAGATCTTCATCCACGGGTTCGATTTTCAGCAATTGGGCTACACGCTCGACGGCGTGCCGCTGGGCGACCAGAACTATGGCAACTACAACGGCTTGTCGCCGCAGCGCGCGGTGATTTCCGAACTGGTCGGCCGCGCGGTGGTGTCGACCGGCGCGGCCGATCTGGGCACCCCGTCGACCAGCAACCTGGGTGGTGCGGTCGAAACCTTTACGCTCGATCCGAAAAAGACACTGGGCCTCGATGTCGCCGAAACCGTGGGCAGCTATGGCACGTCACGCACGTATGCCCGGCTTGATACCGGGGGCCTTGGCCCGGACCAAAACACCACGGTGTCGCTTGCGCTGGTGCATCAGCGCGCGCGGGCGTGGGACTTCGACGGCATCCAGGGTGGCTGGCAGATCGATGGCAAACTGGTCCACGACGACGCGGCGGGAAAGCTGACCGCCTATTTCGACTATTCGCAAAAGACTGAGCCGAACGAGGATGCCACCAGTTTCTATATCCCCTCGGCCGGCCATACGGCGACGGCGGCGCAACTCTATACGCCCTACACCCGGCCCTATTACTATCCCAACCTGACGGCGTATCAAGGCTATCTCGATGCCTATGGCAACACCCCGGCGGCACAGGGCGGCAATTACAATAACTATTATTCCGACGCACAGCGCACCGATTATCTGGGGTATCTGAAGTACGAAGCGCATCTGTCGGACAAGATCGACTGGTCGAACCAGGTCTATTTCCACCATGACGACGGCGTCGGCGTGGTCGCGGGATCGCTGGGCCAGTCGATCACCACGATCCAGCCCTATCTGGATCCCAACTATGCGACGGACAGCCATTTCAAGGCCAACGGCAACGGCGTGGGCAATGCCGCGCTCGGCGCCGCGCTGGTCGCCGCGACCGGCGGTTCGGGGCTGGTCATCCGCACCACCGAATACCGCATCGACCGCAAGGGTCTGGTTTCGACGCTGCATGTCGATCTTGGCGCGCACCAGATCGAATTCGGCGGCTGGTACGAAGCGAACAGCACCAGCCAGTTCCGCCGCTGGTACGGCGCGGATGAAGCCAATCCGGGCAGTTTCAGCCCCTATATCCGCCCCGGCGAGCCGCTGTTTACGCAGTATCAGGGCGAAGCGCGCGTCGAAGAGCTGCAATTGCACTTGCAGGACAACTGGCACGTCAATGACCGGCTGAACGTGGAAGCCGGCTTCAAGACCAGCGGGCAATGGGCCAATGGCTGGTATCCGGTTCAGCCGATAGTAGCCTCGCTGTCGGGGTTGTCGGGCGGCTTGCCGCAAGGGCGGATCGACACCACGCGCTGGTTCCTGCCCGCGTTCGGCGCAAAATATGACCTGACCGACCACGAACAGTTTTATCTCAACGTGCAGAAGAACTTGCGCCAGTACATGACCTATCTGGGCGGCGCGTCGCTGTCGCCGTGGTTCACCGGCAGCCAGGCGGCGTTCAACACCTTTGCCAATCAGGGTCAGCCCGAGGAAAGCTGGACCTATGAAGCGGGCCTGCGCACCCACCGCAGCCTGGAGAGCACCGTGCTGTCGGCGATCGAGGCCCAGGTCAATTACTACCACGTCGTGTTCACCAACCGGCAATTGGCGATCAACACCAACCCCGGCGGCATCGCCGGCAGCGGCATTACCGGCGGCACGTCGATCCTGGTCAATGTCGGCAGCGTCCACACCGATGGCGTCGACGCCGCGTTCACGTTGCATTTTGGCCCGCACGTGTCGCTTTACAACGCGGCCTCGTGGAACCGCTCGACCTATCAGAGCGACTACACGTCGACTGCCAACGGTATCGGCGCGGCAACCGGCACCTGCGAAGGCGGTTATCTGGTGCAGAACGGGATCGTCCCGACTTGCGGCAAAGTCATCCCGGGCACGCCGACCTGGATGAACAAGACGGTCGCGACACTCAACCTTGGCCCGATCGAGGTGCAGGCGATCGGCGACTATGTCGGCAAGCGCTATGCGACTTATACCGACGACACCAGCGTGCCCTCGTACTTCCTCGCCTCGGCGCGGATCGCGGTCAAACTGCCCGCCGAAGCGCTGCATGTCGCCAAGGCCGACCTCAGCCTCAATGTCACCAACCTGACCAATGCAACGGGCGTGTCGACGCTGTCGATCGGGTCGGCCACCAACAGCTATTCGGCCTATCCGATCGCCCCGCGCCAGTGGTTCCTGACGCTGGGGCTTGGTTTCTGACGCGGTTCCCTCACCGCCCTACGCCGCGGCGGGCGGTCTCCTGATCGGGGACCGCCCGCCGCTGTCAAGGCATGCTGTTGGCGTTATGCCACTCTTGCAGCGCGGCCTGATACCGCTGAACTTGCGCGTTATAGTTCGCCATTGCCGCCTCGTGGGCCTGTTGCTGGCGCGCAATCTCGGCCGCGCGTGCGGCCACGGCCATCTGGTACGCCTGTTGATTGGCCATGTCCTGGTCGAGCTGTTGCCGGGCGAGCGCGGCCTCGTGGCGGTTAAGCGCGGCGCGGGCCTGTTCGGGTGAAACGGTCATTTGTTGCGCGTGGGCGCCAACCGCGCCAAGGCAAAGGCCGGCAGCCAGAATGGCAGAGAAAGCTTTCATAAGACGTCTCCTATGCTTGTCAGGTAAAGCATCGCCGTCCCGTCTGACGCGCCGCGGCACCGCCCAATAGAGGGATCGGCTCGACTCGGGCGGCGCAGCAGAAGTACCGAATCGTGACTTTATCGTGCCTGAATGGCAGGTTTGTGCGCTGTTCAGGTGCCTGCGGCTTGACCCGACCCGGCGCGCGTCCGATGCGCAGATCCTTGCGGAGGAGCGCGCGCGATGGCCAATCTGATCCTGGCGACCGACAGTTACAAGCACAGCCATTTCCTGCAATACCCGCCAGAGGCCCGCACGATCAGCGCCTATATCGAGGCGCGTGCCAACGATTTTTCCGACCGCGTGCTGTTTTTCGGCTTGCAACCCTACCTCCTCGACAGCCTGTCCCGCCCGATCAGCGCCGCCGACATCGACGAGGCAGAGGCGATTTGCCTGGCCCACGGCGAACCGTTCAATCGCGTCGGCTGGCAGGCGATCCTGGATGACCATGGCGGGCACCTGCCGCTGGAAATCCGTGCCTTGCCCGAAGGGTTGCCGGTGCCCACCGGCATCCCGCTGGTCGAAGTCGAAAACACCGATCCCCGCATGCCGTGGCTGACGACGTTCGTCGAAACCGCGCTGTTGCGCGCGATCTGGTATCCGTCCACGGTTGCCACGCTCAGTTGGCAATGCCGCCAGGTCATCCTGGCCGGGCTGGAGCGCACCAGCGACGACCCGCTTGGCCAATTGCCGTTCAAACTGCACGATTTCGGCGCGCGCGGGGTGTCGAGCGGGGAAAGCGCCGCGCTGGGTGGCATGGCGCATCTCGCCAATTTCATGGGCACCGACACGATGGAGGCGCTGGTCGCGGCGCGGCGATACTACGACGCCGACATGGCGGGGTTTTCGATCCCCGCCGCCGAACACAGCACGATGACCAGTTGGGGCCGCGACCGCGAAACCCAGGCCTATGCCCATATGCTGGACACTTTTGCAGGCGAGGACCGGCTGGTCGCGGTGGTGTCGGACAGTTACGATCTCGACGCGGCGCTCAACGGCATCTGGGGCGGCACTTTGCGCGACGCGGTATTGCAACGGGCCGGCACACTGGTGGTGCGGCCCGACAGCGGCGACCCGGTGGAAACGCCGCTGCGCACGATCGAGACGCTGTGGGACATCTTTGGCGGGCACACCAATGCCAAAGGCTTTCGCGTGCTCGATCCGCATGTGCGCGTGATCCAGGGTGACGGCATGACGCTGGCGACGATCACCCGCCTGATCGACCGGCTGATTGCCACAGGGTTTGCCATCGACAACATCGCGTTCGGCATGGGCGGCGGCCTGTTGCAACAATTGAACCGCGACACCCTGCGCTTTGCGATGAAGGCCGACGCGATGCGCGACGACCGGGGCGTGTGGCACGACATCGCCAAATCCCCCGTGACCGATCCGGCCAAGGCCAGCAAAGCCGGGCAACAGGCGGTCATCCGCCACAACGGGACCCTGACGGCCGCGCGACGCGATGCCGTGGCACCGGGCGAAGACCTGCTGGTGCCGGTCTGGCGCAACGGCGAAGTGCTGGTTCGCCACGGCTTTGCCGACGTGCGCGAACGGGCGGCGGGGTTGAGCCTCGGCGCGATCAATCGATAACGTCCTTCCGCGTTCGCCAACGGGGTGGCGCATGCCATCGCCAATCCCCATATGCGGCGCCCCCTTCCCCCGAATAGGACGTTCCCCATGAAAATCCTGATGGTCCTGACCTCTCACGATCAGCTAAGCAGGGATTCGTAGCTTATCCAACGGAACCGGCATGCGCTCTTCATTGAGGGCGTGGACGGCGTTATGGATGGCTTGATCGAGCGCGTCGGCATCGGCGAAGGTTTTGTGGGCGAGAT
>Ga0116227_10014442_pt1 | contig 12026 bp, 7 predicted proteins | sample S1TSphgellanicum_FD_89693 | JGI IMG/M metagenome (GOLD analysis project Ga0116227, IMG submission 89693) | Host-associated microbial communities from peat moss isolated from Minnesota, USA - S1T2_Fb - Sphagnum magellanicum MG | ecosystem: Host-associated > Plants > Peat moss > Unclassified... | reverse complement strand
ACTCTGTAACTAATCTCAAGTTTCAACATAAGCCAAAATATCATCTTTCAAAAATCCTCATATACAAATAGACCTGTTATATTACCTAGGGGCCAAAATCCCTTAAGCTACTATACTCTATAATGAATCTAAACACAATATCTTTGCCTTGTAGGCTGGCAAGGCCAAAATGCAGGTGATGAAAATGTACAATGTACACACTTCATGCTTGTACTCCCCCAGGGGCATCCAAAGCCACACGACAAGGAGGTCAAGTTCAACCAAGGAGGTTTAGGGTTTACCAAATTCTGATACAAAATGATCTCCCCCCAGTCTGCAATTCAGGTCATGATACACTAAACCTTGAGAAGTACCTACTTACCTACCTACCTACCTACCTTTAGAACCTCAAGTTTTGCAATCCTTTTATTCGAGCCTTCCCTTGGGTGGCAAACCCATAACCACCATCTTATCAAGACCAATCACATTCTCTACCCATATTCTTTTCTTTTTTTTCTTTTGGTGAATTTTCACAACCTGGCTGGAAAAGAAAGAAGGGGTGGAAGATACAAAGGGTTTATTTTTTATTATTATTATTTTTTAAACCCAATAAATGGGCCCAAGTCATCATCACATTCTTTGTTGGAACCTATTCTCTAAATATGTAGACTGACCAGTGGATTTTTCTCCAACCAATTTAATCCTATTCCCAACCAAAAAATACCAAAAAATGGAGAAAAAAATTCTAGTGTAAATTCAAGTAATTTTTCTTTTTTGGGGGGAAATTTAAATATAAAAAAAGGATAAAATCAAATCAAATAAAGTACCTGTTTGTGTACAACTTTTTTTTGGGTATAATAATGTAGGATTTTTCATATTTCATCAGTGTTTTATGGAAATTGTCAGATTCTATCATGAACAAAGTTCACATTTAAGAAATAATTGCTTTGTTGTCGGTGACTAAATTCGAACATGTCAAGCTTGTTGTTGGCCTCAGTTTTCGAACTCGCTTTGTACTGGTACACATTAGAACCACCCTTTTGGTAGTAGCCTAGATCCATTGGATTGGAAACTTTCTTGTACAAATGTTAACGTATGTCCACATACAAAACATTTTGCCATGTGCAAAGACACAGTCCACTCAATAGTGCCAAGTGGATGATTCTCCTTGTGTGCAAAAGCATCCCATTTTCACACTACAAATAAATCCTTTGGCCAGACGGCATGAAACAAAATGGATTGTCCTCTGGGTACAGGCTCCAAAATCCACAAGAGAAACCCTTGTATGAATTGAGGAAACTATTGAGGAAACTATTTGAGGAAACCCTATAATTTGATATTATACTAAATAATGAAGCTAGAATGCTTAACAGTTTCTTTCAAAATTTCAGCATGGTAGCCACATGTATGTCAGAATTTTTGCAATTTCAAAAAATAATTAATTGGTGTGTAACCAAGCTAGGTATGCAGGTATGAGGATTTCAATTCAATTTTCATGCGTTAACCCCTAAATGTCAAGGAAAGTCAAATATACACTGAAAAATGAACCAAATTGATCCAGCTTGACTATTAGGAGTTAACAAAATCTCCACCCACAACAATAAAATGAAGTGTACACTAGATTTTGGATGAACTACAACAATCATATAGTGTGGAAATCAATTTGGCGCCTTGGCTCAGAAATTTGCTTAATGCTCTCCAAGAGGCCCAATACAAGGGTTATTGATTGGTCCATCATAGTGATTGGCCAATGTGGCGAGGCACTAACCAACTTTTTGACAACCTTGAAAAGGTTGTCACCACTACATAAGAAGCAGTTCAACTTATTTCATTGTTTTCAACACAAGCTTGTTGCATGAAAAAGAAAACTACAATGCAAGCTCTTTTTTTTCTTCTTGCAACATGAGTTTTTTTTGCTACATGCACTTGCTACAACATTCAAGCTCTTTTTTTTCCTTGTTGCACAAAAAAAGGAGTTACAATGCAAACTTGCTTCACAAAAGAAAGAAGAAGAAGAAATGCAATGCAATGTGAGCTTGTTACATGGGAAAAACATAGAGGAAGAATTTTATTTTTTCCTTGTTACAATGCAAAGAAAAGATTTTTTTTCGTTTTCTATGTGCATTTTCTACAATGCAACCTTTTTTTTTTCTTTCCATGCACATTTGCTACAATGCAAACTTGCTACATGGAGAAGAAAAAGAAGCACACTTACTTCTTCTTTTTTTGCTACAACACAAAAAAAAAGTTCTTTTCTTCTTATTGCATTTTTTTTGGCTTTTTTTTTTCTACAATATTTCTTTTCTTTGTGGCATGCAATTGCCTTGTTACATGGAATAAGAAGAAGAAACATGCATGTGCTTCTTTTCTTTGTTACAACATATCCTATGTTATTTATTTTTTGTTGTATTTCTCTTTAATTCCTTTGCTTTTTTGTTTGTGATGCTTCTTGATGCATCCTTAAATTCTTCCCAAGGCTTGAGAGATGAACCCTCAAATGACAATAATGGAATTAAAGTAATAGAAAAAATAACTTGGAACATTTTCCCTAATTCCATACATTAAGAAAAAAAAGGCATGTAAGAACCTCAAGATAGGGATTAGGATGTAATGACACTTTCACAAGTATTTCATGAACAAGTCACATTCACGAACTAAACTATGCATGTGATTTGTGCAACAAAACCAACTTTGGGTCACATATTAGCATTGGATTCACTACATTCACACGACTTGGTGCAATAGAAGCTTATTTCATGATAATTGGACATAATGGAAGGTTGTAATGAAAAGACTATTAATCTGGTCTTTTGGTAGGAAATTTGTTTTAATGCTCATGGTCAAGTAGTTGATGGCATTTGCCAATATTGAATCTACCCAATTTGAAGTGGTGCAAGGTGGAAACTCATAGCCTGTGGGTCAAAACACGTAACTAGGAGCCAAAAAAGGCATTAGATGTTAACATAATTAATCAAAATCAAACATTTATTTTTTATTACCATTTAAAACCATAGTAATCATGGCAAGTCAGTCATTTTTCCCTCGTATGAATGTCAAGGAATTTAAAGTAAAAGTTCACTTAATTCAATTTTAAGTTTTGGTTTTAATTTAGGACTTTTGAAAATGTACACCTACTATGTCAGATGGAGTCAATTTTGCAAAGGACAATAAAAAAAATTCATATAATAAAAGAATTTTTATTGAAAAAAATATAGATGATAAAAACATATTAGCCACATTCAAAAAGAATTCATACTTTAAAAAATGTGGGATTTTAAAAGTTTAAAAATTGAAAGAATATGTGATTTTAATTTTTGGTGATGACTTAAAATTTTGATCATTTTTCAAGATGAAACATTGAATTTGTAAGGAATTTGCACACTTTTAAAATTTTATATTTATCCAATAATGACTTTTTTTTTTAATGCATTGGGGATATTTAAATATTTTTTACAACAAGTTAGAAAAAATTCATTCAAAAATGCATTTGCATGTAAAAGTTTTTTTTGGGAAAAGGGACTTGTAATCCTTTTCCAAAGTAATTAAAAATGGTGATGGGTTTTTAGAACCTATCTAAATAGTAAAAAAACTAGTTAAAAATTTGCTAACAAATTAAAAGCAAAGTTCAAATGTGGTGAATTTTTTTCAAAAAAGTATATTTCTTGAAATTTGCCTACTTTTTTAACAAAATTGGGAATATTGCAATAAAATATTCCTTCATTTTTCAAATTTAATCAAAATTTTGCACAAAAGAAAATGATGATTAAAACTAGTTTAGGTGAAACATGTATAAAGTTAAATAGTGTGGTCATCAACTTCCATTATGAAAACAATGTTCCATATAAAATTTCAAACCTAACTACCTCACTCCTTTCATCAACCCGCCTACATGAATATGAAAAGGAAAATTAACATGTACATTTTCATAATTTGGTTCAATTCAACTAAATTATGAAAATAATTTAGTTTAATTAAATTGAAATAAAATTCAATTCAATTTGGTTTGAATTGAACCAAATTATGAAAAGGTACATGTTAATTTACTCAATTCAATTCAATTAACATTTCAATGAAAACATTAACACTATTGAATATAGAGGAAAGAAATATTGTGTTCAATTCAATCCAAGTTGAGTTATGCAAAATTCATTCATTGAATACTTTCATTAGAATGGAACTTAATTTTCACAAAATCAACTCATTTTTTTCATCATTTCATTACCACTTGTAGTGGAGCAAAGAGTCCCATTTAACAAATTTTCAAACTTGTTAGCATATAACACCCAATGGACTAAAAGCTTATCATTGGGAATGTCTAATAACTTAGTTGGATGTTTCAATATTGGCCAAAAACATTGAGAGTAATAACAACAATAATAGGAATGAGACATTATTTCAAGTCTAATGTGAATTAAATATCTTCCTATAATTCATGAATTTTGAAATGAAATATTGCAACTAGTTATTTATTGTATTTATAGTTGCCCTAGTATGTCACATTTTAAAGAAAATCAAATTTGAGTAAATATGAATTTTTAAAAGTGTACAAATTTTACTAGATTTTGTGTTTCATTTTGAAAAATGATCACAATTTCAAATTATACCATAACATGTTGAAATTTTAAAGTGTTATTTTTTATATTATAAGCTACAACTTTTTAAAATATATATATACATTGCATCACATTTACATGTTGAAAAGGACTCATGAACTTTTTAAAAACCCTAATTTTTATAAATGCAAAATTGAAAAAATATGAAAATTTATATGTGTATTATAGTAACCTATTACTACAAAAAAACTGAGCATGAAAAAAATTGTATTATGAAAATTAAGGGGCCCTTTGTGAAAGTAGTATCATTGAATGAAATTATTAAACATCCTTTGTTCCAACCAAAATATTGGAAGAATTTTTGACACATTTTAGATTTCTCAATATCCATATTAGTGAATAAGCACAACTTTCCATGATTAACATACCATTAAAGTGGCACCACATAGAGATATGTGATAAGAATTACAAAAAAGTTGACGTGTTGAGTAGGATTTTGGCTCATTTGTATTCATCCACACCCAAAACAATTTTGTAGCTCTTAAAGTTTAAAAATTTAAGAGTTTGAACTTTGAATTTTTTTTCTATATATGAATTAAAATGCATAAATTAAGTGTAGGTATGACTTTTTAAAAAGAAGAAAACAATAAAAATCCAAAGAAGTGTTTCAATAGCTAAAAGTTTAAAACTATTCGTTAGAAGTATATACATAAATACATTTTGGATGTGGTATCATCACAACAATAAGCATGTAAAAACAACTTGCAAACCTTGACATTTAGATCATATCAAGTAGTAATAAAACCACATATTGAAAAAAAGTTAAAACTAAAAAAAAAAATCCACATATTTTACTCTTGGGAAATGTTGTTTTCATTTGTGAAAAAATTCACCAAAATGAAAAATTAAAAATAAAAAGGAATATTTTGTCATAATATTTCCTTTTTCTGAATTAAACAACCAAATTTCAAGAATGTTCTTTTGAAAAATTCTTTCACATTTGAACTTTGCTTTTTAATTTGGGAGTAGTTTTAAACTAGCTTTTTATTGTTTAGATAGGTTTTTAATCTTGTCAACATTTAATGCTAAATCTTTCATGGATTGCTAATCCATGACACAACATTTAAAATTTGAAAAAAAAATCGTTGCTAAGAAAATCACTTCTTGTATATTTTAGGAAGAACCTAAAATAAAAGATATTTTTTTATATCTTATGAAATAATCTAAATATATTTCAAATATAATCTAAAATATAATAAATGTATTTTAGATTTATCGTAATAATGAATTATAAACACTCTATTTACATTTAAATAAATTATAGTTTTATTTAATTTTTTTAATAATTTGAACCTTATAATTTTTTACACATCAGTTGGAATAAAATGGAAGTGACCTCCCCAAGATTTTATTCAAAATGTATAAATTTTTTGATGTTAATGTTACTAAGTAAAATTTAGGAAGTTAAAAGTGTTTATGTGATTTTAATTTTTTATTGTGCTCTTCTTCCTCTTCAAACTTCTGTATTTCTTCTCTTTGATTCTTTAAATTTTTTGTTTTTGATATATATATATATATGTAGTGTGACTGTGAAATTAACCCAAAAAAAGTATACCATTTTGAATGTTTTGGATGAAACCTTATAGATTATGAGCTTAGATAGTACAAACTTAGACAAAAGATTAAAATATTAAATTAAAATGATGCTTTTTTTTTTATTAGTTCAACTTTGATGAAGTCTTGAACCATGTCCCATATTTGAAGAATAGATTCTCATTCCTTCATATGATTTAGGGTTAAGGTTTAGTTTTTTTCCATCAATTTGAGTCTCTTTTTTTTGATACTTTAAATTTATGGGTTGATTTTACTAAAAATATTGCCTCATGCATTCTTCATATACTCACTTTTTGGTTGCAACGTCCTTAGTTTCCTGCATCTTCACTTTTTATAAATGTTCACCCTACTTTTCCCTTTATCTAAGCTTCAATTTTCACTTCCATCTCCTCTAGTCATGATGGAGGAGCAAAAAATCAAAAGAAATAAGATAAAAATGTACAAAGATACCTCTTAAACCCTAACACTAACTTCATTAAAATCTCACATTCAATTTTTGTACAACTATATATATATATAATTTTTTTTAAAAGTAGCACAACAAATGAAAGAAGAAAAAGATTACAAGAAAAACCATATGAAACCTTAACAAGAAGAATGAGAATCCAAGTACAAAGCAAACACAAAACCTCTAACACCCATTTCATCACCTTTAACATCACCAACAACAAGAAGCTGCCAAACTCCAAATCTCTCCCTCACCAAACCACCATCAAGCTCTGACGAGAATCCATCCTCAAACCCACATTCTTCATCATTGAAAAAAGAACCCCCCGAAGGATCAACCCACCGAGTTGCTCTCTGGAACATACATAACCAATGAAAATTCCACCACCAGCTGCCAATCTCCCTCCATTGATGCACCTTTGAAAGATGTCATGAAGCAGATGATCAAGCCCAAGAGTACTGAATCAGGTCTGCTCATCAGGAGTGATGTTGCACAAAGATTGATGCAACCCAAAAACTATCCAACAGCTCTGAGCCAGGAGATGATGATCAGGAATGTAGATCTGTGGGCAAAAGAGGGCATTGAACACATGCACTTCTCCGGAGATGATATTGAAATCCTTCAACTCAAGCTTGAAGATGAGGATAAGCATGATTTTATGTAGGTTGATGTTTTGTTGCATGTGTCTTTGTCTATGTGTGCAATTTTCAGGTGAGGAGATCTTTCTTCTCAGATGTCAGTGTCCATGGTGCCATGTGAGGAACTGGTGTAATGGAAAATGTATAGTCCAGGCCTGGCTTCCTGGGGTTAGGACTTTACTGAATTCTGTGATGTCAAGCTTGATGACGAAGCATGTTGGAAATTGAATTTGTTGTACATGGGGTTTGAACATACAAACATATCTAGATACAGCCGTGTTTTGGTTACACTGATAGGAAGATTGTTGTGTGTAGAAATAGAGAAATGATTAAATGCATCACTGGTGTACCAAATGCTGCAGTTGCCTCAGTTCTTCGCTGCAGCTCATTGTCCTAGACCTGAAAGTCCTCCTTCCATTATTGACTTGTGCTGAAGAAGTTCAAGAAACAAGGTGTATGAACATTTATCTTCTTGCCTGGTTGTTGTTGTTGCTTGGAAACAAAATCCACTTCAGAGAGACAAGTTTCCCTTTCCTGGTTAGTACTGTGGCAGTGATACCACACTGTGGGAGCAGGCTTAATCAATGGAAAACAGTTATACCATATGGAGACAAGTTTTGGGTAGAATGTTCAAATGCAAAACAACATCTGAGCTATCTTGACAGTTTGTGCAGTGCCTTCTATCTTACTGTCTAGGTCAATGAGATTGGGAATGTCCTGGAGCCCTGTTCCTTGTGGTCCATCAACTGAGAGAGACATGATCTTCACAATTTGTTTCACAGGTGTGCCAATTCCTGTTTTCTCTCTTGCAAATTGTGGTGTCTTTTGTATCTAAGTTTGGCTACCAAAATTCACCCAGATGTAGAAAGATGGGCTGTGAACATATTTTTGACATTGCAATTATGTCTTTTCATGATTCTCTCATAGCCAAGTTTGATATTTATGAGCAGGTAGTTACGAGAACATAGTTATGCTGTGTATTGAAAGTACCCTAGCTAGAGAGAGATATGGAATTTTCGGACTTTTGCAAATTCCTTATGTTCTCAAGCTTTGTACCCAATTCAACATTGGACTACCAGAAGGATACTACTTCAAGATCATGTGCTGATGATGAGTTTATCCTTTCCGTATAGGAAGCATCTTCAAACTTCTTGTTGGTAATACTTGTACTAGAATCACTATAAACACTTGTCTAAATTATGGAATATCTAGTCAGGCGTTTGGCTTGATGATGCTAGTGACAACTTGGGTAGTGCAGGAGAGGACTCAAATGCAAATGATGATTGTCTGGGTTTCAATTTCTCAAGTCTAGAAATGCCTAGGACCCCAGACAACTGATGCCTGGTTGGAGAAGAAGAGGACTTGCATATTGATTGATGTCTAAAACTGGGTTACATAATTTGCACCTTTATTTAATTATCCCATTCAACTCAAAATCATCTTCAGATTTTGCTATGACTCAGATCTAGAGTATCGTCTTTGGAAACAACCCGATGTAGTCTCTTAATCTGTTCATGAATATCTGTTTCCGTGAGCTTTATTCATTACTTCACAAGTCTTTTCTTACATGATGTTGTCTTTTCTTACATGATGTTGCTCTTCAAGCTTTGAAGAGCTTGGTACATAAGCCAATTGAAATGCAGGCAATAACAGACAAGTAGTTGCAAAAAACAGCTGGTTCTTTTATGATGAATATGGGTTTGAAGAACCCTGAGTTTACCAGCACAACAGTTTTAATAATGAGATTGGAAATGACAATACAAGAAATGGAGATGAGAATCAATTCTTAAAGGGTCTTCAGAAAGTGAAAGAGCTTATATTATTGCTGCACAATTCAGAGAGTTTAAGATTTAGAATGAGTTCATATGATTCCTGACTCCTACAACTTGCTTTACATTTCAGAGCAACTTCACCGTTGCACTGTATAGTAATGTTTGGATGAAGAAAAGTCTTTGGCTCAGCATTTGATCCAGCATTTTTCACATTATGCCTGAGGCTGGCAAAAGGCATAACAAAGCCTAACATGTGTTGTTGATTGGCTAGATGATTTGACTGATCCATGTGGTTTGCTATTATTACTTTCCCACCTTTTGCAGGTTTCAGTTTTATGGGCAAGGTTAGGAAAAAGTAAATAATTAATCTTGGATATGAGAAATATTGTTGCAGGGCCACTTGCTCATCATGGGTGGAGCTGCTCCAACAAGTTCCTATGAAAGGATTAGCATACAAGGGGAGAACAAAAGGATAAAATTTTCGGATAGCTTTTTCTCTAGCACTTGCAACTTTATTGTCAAAAGTGGATAGTTGTCATCTAAATGAATTTGATTATTGGATATGATCGTGTAATAATTTTACACCAGCTAAGCTCAACACTCAGCTCCAACAAGCTGCAAAATCTAAGTAAGAAAATCCAATTTAAAAAAAAAAAGTATGTCCCAACTAGGTATTATCAATTACTGTTGAATCAATACCAGTACTATATAAGTATTGGAAACTAATTTAAGCAATATTAAAGAAAAATCCCAAGAGCACCCAATTTATTTAATAATAGTTTCTCTCTAAAGCTTGAAAGTCACAGACCAAGCAACTCTAAGCAGACTAACTTTTGCATCTTTTTTATTCTGGTGGCCAAACATATAAGCAAGGATTAAGCTTGGTGCCATTCACATAGTGCCGGACCAAATCAAAGCAAGTGTCAAAAATGTTCCATTGGTATTGTACAACAATTGAGTCGTGATTGGCACTGAACCCACCATAAGGATCCATACTGACAAGATAAGCATTGTCATCTGGGTTGTTGTAGAAGTAGCAGCTCAGTGCAGCATACACCTTGTACCTTGAATCAGGTGTCACAGTGAAGGTTAGTGTCTTGTAAGGGAGTAGGACATTTTGTGGAGTTTCAGCCCTTGTGATCTCATTTACACACAAAAAAGTGATGTTTGCATGAGGGCCTCGATTGTTGTTGAATACTATGGACATGGGTACATTGAAATCCCACCCTTTAACTCGGCTTGCAAGAGTAGCTAATATGAGAAATAATAAAAATGAAACACCCGTGGTGCCCAATCTATTATTAGTGATAGCAATAGAGCTCTTCAATGTCACTCTAGACATTTTGAGAAATGGAAATGTTTGTTGTGCACGGCTATGGGGATAAGGATTCGAGGCAAAACAAGTCTTGAGAATTATGGCTAGAATGAATATGAACATGGGTGACTAGAAATCAAATGGTGTTGGACAAAATGAAAGGTAAAGCTTTGTGCAAAGTTGAATACAAAATATTTTGATGTGATCAAAGATGGTTGAGAGCTCAAGACACTTGTAGCTAAATAGTGTATACATGTGAAGGGTTTCAACACATGTGTATGAAGAGAGAGTGAAGGGAAAGAAAGAACATGTAGAAGAGTACACAATTGGAAAGCAAGGGAATGAATAGTCTTTAATATACCTGTTGAAGCAAACTTCGACAAATTTGAAATCAGTTACAGAGTATCAAATTGTTTATATTTGATACATCCTTATGGTACAACATATGGCGTGACATTGCCAAAACTCAATCATCATAAGGATGTACTTCCATGAGAGATCTACCAATTTGGTAATTAGGAGGAATAGGGTTTCATGATACACTTGAATATTGTTGGCCAATGTAGGTGCAAAGGCTAAAGGCACAAATTATAAAGAAGTGAAAAATGGTGCTTACTTCTTACGAAGAAAGTCCAGTAATAGACTTTCATCATTATCATCACAACATTGCTGTTCTTTTCTTTTGGGGCATCCTCCTTGCTAAGCTACGTGATCTCAAGAAGTCCTTTGCACTTGTTATAGGACTTCTTTCATTTGGCAAACATTGTGTTCCAGTAATAGAAGTTGAAAAAAACAGTTGCATAATTGTGATAAAAGTCATATTTCTACTAAAAACTACTGGGAGCTGATGATGATGGGGCAAAAGGACAGATCCTAGTATCCCTGAAATATTGGACCTTCCTCCTCCCCACCTTCACCCCCAAAATCTATTCTGGTATGCAAAAATCTAAGATTCTTGATCCAATTCAAGGTGAAAAATCAAAAGCTTCTTGAGCTTGTAGAGTTATTAACATGTCAGAGATATCCCTAAAGTCAAGCGATTAGGGGGCGAGAGCGGCCAATTTCAGCATAATAGGGCATCAACCCTGCCATGTTCAAACATGATATGTGTTTACATTAAAAAAATCCAGCCAGGTCACTGCAGAGTGGAGAGGACCTCACACCTATATGAGTAGGTGTAAGATCCCTTCTCTTTTCGAAGAGAGACATTCATGCATATAGGTGCCCTCCAAATATATTAGGAGATTTCTCCAAGTCCTTAACCTAATACCATAGTACCTGGGCCAATTCGACACTAATTATATTATTTTCAGAAATATTTTTTTTGAAAGGAAAAAAAGAATCTGATAGAATATTTGAGAATATATCATTTGTTGAAATGGTATCCTTGAAATTTTATTAATTATTCAACAAACATGTGTTGAACTGGCCAAGGTACTACATATAATAAATAACATTTGCCCAAGATAAGTAAACCCAAAATAGATAAATAAATAAAGAAATAAACTAGCAAGGCCTTTGTATAATTTACATGTGGGTATATCTACTTAATTGATATACATGAAGAAACGCCACTCTTGTTTTTTTTTTTTTTTTTTTTTTTTTTTTCGCCAAATTTTTTTTTTTTTAATTTTATTTTTTTTTTTTTTAAAAAATATTTCTCTTTTTTCTGTTTTATGTTGTGGGAAATTGCTTTAAATTTTTTTT
>Ga0116227_10014441_pt1 | contig 12027 bp, 4 predicted proteins | sample S1TSphgellanicum_FD_89693 | JGI IMG/M metagenome (GOLD analysis project Ga0116227, IMG submission 89693) | Host-associated microbial communities from peat moss isolated from Minnesota, USA - S1T2_Fb - Sphagnum magellanicum MG | ecosystem: Host-associated > Plants > Peat moss > Unclassified... | reverse complement strand
TGTTGATTATAAAACTTTTTTTTTTACTCCTAATCTTTGGGGTTTTTTTTTTCCCTTTTTTTTTTTTTTTTTTTGGCAATTTTGTGATGTCAGTAGGTGTGGTCATCACCATCCTTAAATTCATCGTCCTTCTATATTTGCCTGCCTGCCTTCATGCTGGAAATTAATTAATTAATTTTCCAAGGCCCAAAATCAGTATATTTTTCTTTTTCAAATTTTAGACTTTTGCAAAAGTGGTAAAATCTTTTGCTGGTGAAAACACAATTTTATTTTTGGAAAAACCACATTTTTTACAAGATTTTTCTCCAGAAAATAAATAATTTCTTGCAAAATTAACCAAAAAAACTCATTGGCTTTTGACTATGATGGGTAAACCCTTCACAAAGCATGAGGCAAATGTTATCATGAACTTATAACACACATGTAGATTACAGGGCATGGCCAGGGTCCTTACACCTACTCCAGAAGAGTGGAAGGGATCTTACACCTATTACATTGGCATAAAATTCCCCTCCTACTCGTAACAAACAGCCATAAAATCCATCCTTTACTCTAATAATAATGATATCCATGGCTACAAGGTGCCCTCCAAATACACCAGGAAAATTTCTTGAAATGCTTTTATGTGTTAGGGTAAAGCCCTTGAGCAACATTCTTTATTGGAATAAGGACCCCCCCACTTTGCTCTGCCTCACATGGGCCCAATTGCAGTAAAAGCCCACAGCCAAGGGCTGTACTGAGCAGCATAAGGACCTTTTTACGCTGAAAGAAAACTAAATAGGCTCTGTAAGGTGCTCTCCAATTACACTAGTAAAATCAGCACAGATCTTTGTGTTTGTATGCATATACATGTGTGTGTGCGTGTATGTATATGTATGTATGTACAGTTAATGCAAAGCACAGACAACAGACGACAATGCATTAGAAAAATGCACACTAAGAGATGAGATGAGATGAGATGAATGGCAGAAATCAATAGGAATATAATGCATGCATGCAAAAAATAGGCTCCCAAATGAATGCATGCAAAATGCACTAGGAAGGACATGTTGTTTGTTGCTGATGATGATGATGATGATGATGATGATGTTGTTGTTGTTGAGGAAAAGAGGGGGATTGTAAGAACAAGGACTCTTTCTTGACTAAATTCTTTTGGCTTGATGTATATTGTCATCTAGAGAGGATGATGGATGATGATGTCCAAGGTTTTGTAACCACAAAAGTGGCCAATTATTATAGCCCTACCCATATTACAGTTGAGGGGCTCTTTGACCCTGTACTTCTTGGGACCACCCACCACTGACTCAAAAGTAAAGTGATATGGGGATCTCTCTCTCTCTCTCTCTCTCTCTCTATAAATCTATGTGTGTGTGTGTTTGTGTGTGTTTTGTGTGTGTGCAGACAAGACAATGGTGGCCACCACTTTTGGTCACCTAAAATGTGGAATAGGTGAATTAAGTGGCCACCACTTTGGGTCACCCAGGTCAAATAAATTAGCACTCCAGACATGTACAGAGATTTCAGACCAGACACTTTTACCCTGGTGAACTCAGACACTTTTTTTATTTGGTTGCTTTTAAAACATCATAAATGGATATACATACCATCCAGAGTTTTCTTTTCATTTTTTATAGAAAAAAAATTTGGAATTTTTTTCACAAAAATATGTCAATTTAGAAAAAAAAATTACTACTACCCCTTTTTAAAAAAATTTAAAATCCAAAAAATTCCCAAAAAATCAAAAAATTCCAAAAAAATTGCAATGGGTTTTGTCCAAAAAGAAAAAAAAAAAGGGGGGGAAAATTTTGTCCCCATAAAAACCTTGATACCATCCTTTAGACAACTATTATCATTGGGTGTCTCCCATTCCAAATTTTAGCATTTCTCATGTTAAATATAATTTTCTAAAGAGGCCTCGAGAAAGAAGAAGGTGAAGGTACCAACGTAGTTCGTGCAAGGCTTGTTGAATACCCCTCTCCCATTGTATTGTGACTTGTGCATCCATAAATGGGTCCCTTCGTCGCTGATGGGTTAATTGACACAAGGTTGTATGAGCTTTGTTTGTAAAATTGGATTACCCTAGTACCTAGGCCAGTTCAACACTAATTATACAATTTTCAGAAATGTTGAAATTTTTCAAAATATTTTATTTTCAGAAATTATTCCCTTGAAAGAAAATAAAGAATTTGATTGAACATTTGGAAATATATCATTCGTCAAAATGGAATCTTCAAAATTAATTATTTATGTATTTGACAAAACATGTGTCAAAGTGGCTAGGGTACTACATGTTTTTGCACTTCAACATTATCTTAAACCCTTGAACAAAAGTTATTTTTCAGCTTTATACTTTTCATTCCACCCTTAGCAAAACCATAGGAAAATTGCTCCTTATGTCTAGTCTCACACAGACTCATTTATCAATTCCATCAAACAATGTTCTTGCATTAGAGCTCAAGAAAATCAAGAAGTGGGGAAGTGTTTGTTCAACATAGGTATCTAGACTAGCTTGCTATTCCTTGAATTTAGCTTAATCTATATTGGCCTAATCTTGTGTGACATTGTGACCTCCATTAAAAATAGCCATTAATGTGGGTAATGAAGCTAATGTAAGTATCAATGCATGTGATTGCCAAAAAAAAAATCATCAAGTGCAAATTATGTGCAATTTACACATGCAACCAAAACTAACTTACCAAACAAGTTGACCAACTAGATTAGATTGAAGAACAAATGTTCATTTGATCATTCACAAGCCCCACCAAAGCTTTTGCAAACAAGGAACTAACTCGCAAGTCTTGGAACTTCTCCAAATTCCCACATAAATCATTTTCATCTTGTATTAGGCTTGCAAAGTGAGAGATTGGTTCCATGTTCTTTTTTTGTGCCTCAACTTCAATCAAATTTGAAATTTGGTAATCTGGTAAGTATAAGGTTAAAAGAATGAAACAAAGGTATTTGTTGCATCCCTAATTATAAGCTATTGTGGGCCATTTGTGTTGTGGATGAATCAAGTGGCATAGCCCAATTTTGTCATAAAGGTTGGGCATGGAGGGTTATGGTGCAATCAATTGAAGTTGGTTGAAATCTTGCAAAATTTTTATTATTAAATTTGACTTGAAATTTGCATGAAGTATTGAGGTGCAATTTGAAAATGAGAAAGAGATAGAGAGTTAAAAATTTGCAATCTTGAAGAATAAGTTATAACTTTGGCAAAAGAAGGTATTGCATATTATGGCTAAGATTTGAAAAATTGAAACATTTGCAAAATGTTTAAATATTCAACTCAAGAAAATATCCTTTAGGGAGCGGACAACAAACCTTTTTTGGATAAAAAGCATTGCAAGATGCCCTTCAAAATGAAAAATCAAATATACTCAACTTGCAAAAGAATTTGATTATTTTCATGCTAACCATATAGTTAAATTTGTTACACAAATATAGATAAATATAGTGCAACAATAAGGGATATTGGTATGTGTATTATATTATGACTCATTTTAAGCATATGTAACACTCCATACAAGTCTTGACCAAAAAAAAAATCAAGTGTTCAAATGAATATGGTTCTTGCTTTCTAAATTTTCATTATTATAATCTTTGACTATCATAGGATATTGGCTAGTTTAACATCAAAACATCTATTATTATTATTTTTCACTACACAATAAAATGTGTCCTTGTACGCCAAGTGATTTCATTGAATTTTGAATGAGTTGATCGGTCCCAATGAATGAGACCTAGAGGGGATGTACAATGAATTAACTAATCCATTGAACAAGGATTAGGGAATTACACAACATTTTGTAATAGTGTTTTTTCAAAAAATTTAGCAATAAAAGTAATAATATTTTCAAGTTATGCATTTCATTTTCTTCAAAAATCTTTTATAGGTAGTTATGTATGTCCATGTTGGTATTGGTCTTGCAACATGTTACAACAAAATAGAATTCTTGTTCTTGTTCCTTTTATCTTCCATTTCCAATGTTTGGCTAGTATGATTTGAAAACAAGCTACCATTCAAATTCCCTAGCTCCCATTATCAGAGTGTTGCAAACCACCTCTCCAAATCCTTCAAGAGATTGCAAGGCTACTTTAATGGAACTGAAAGCATTTGATCTCAAAGAAATTAAGGGCCATGAATCATAAGATCCTTGCCATGTTTTCAAAAAGATTATGGGTGGTGAGGAAGCAAATGGTCACCCAAACTTAGATGTCCCAATGAATGGCCAACTCCAATATGGGTTGATTGCACCCACTATTGTTTAATGTGGATGCTACCCACCACTTACATCCTTGATTACAATAATCCACAAAAGCTAATATGGCCCTCTAAACATTGAAAAACAAGGCAACCATGTACATGGTGAACAATTACAATTACAAATCCAAATTAAAATATGTTGTTAAATATATTAAATGTACATAAAACACCATTTACATAAAGAGTAAACTCCAATTTTCAATAGTTAAATCAAGACATGGGACTCATTAACTAGACTTGTATCCTACTTATTTTATAATAATAAATTTTTTAATCAATGGAAATTGTTTAAAATATCATATTTCCAAGAATGTGGAATGTTGGACTGAAGTATTTTGAAGAGCAACATGCAAAAAAATGTTATTGGTTTCAAAATGTAATCATCAACTTGGATCAATTCATTTGCATTAATTTCAACCTTTTTTTGGGAGTCAATATTGACAAGTTTTTCCCCAAGCTCTATAAATAATATATTTGTCTCCTCAAGTTCCTTGCAAGCCAATGTTAAATAAACAAGGAAAAAAATAACAAGTACCATTGAACCCAATGGGTTACAACGTGCAACTTACTAGATTGGTCCAAAACCCTAAATTCAAACTTGCCTTCCCACTTTTTTAATAATTGCATGGCAACCAAGGATTTATTTTTTAAATGGATTTTTTCTTAATTTTAAAAGTTTAACCAACCAAGGTATTACAATATTGAACGTTCACTTGCCTATGAAAACATTGTAAACCTAAGTTGAAACATGTATCAAAAGATGTTAATGTCATTTATTATGGTTGATGCAATTTGAAAATCTTAAAAGGAAAACATATAATGTCCACATGTATGAAAACCTAATTAAAGATTTTTAAAACATGTTTATAAAGCATAAAAATTTCAAGAAACAAAAGTAAATTCCATTTTGAAAGGCCTTTTCAAAACAAGGTCAAATTTTGACCCTTCAAAAGTTCATAACTACCATTAAGTTGAGTTTTTTATAATTAAAAAAATCATGCATAATGTAATTATTTCATTAATCAACGTATTTTAATCATTATAAGAAAATTGGAATGAAATTCAATGTGAATTCTTTAACGATCTAGTAAACTAACAACTAATCCGTTTTTAAAAAACTTCAAAAGTCCACTATTGACAATATGTGCATTATTTTCAAATTTTAATTATGCATTTATTTTCATAATCAAATTGTTGATTTATAACCAATTGCCAATCTACAATTATAAAGTTTTATAATTTGGCAAAGTATGAAAACACAATCACTTTGTAAAAATCAACATTGTGACACCAATAGAAAGCCATTATAACTGACATTCACTTGATAAAATTGGCCAAAATGGTCAAATGGTGCATGATGTCACAAACACCTATTGTCAAAAACAAAAATAAAAATTAACTTCATAAATGTTGACATTTTTTCATGATTTCAATTTAAATGGACATTATTTTTGAAAAATGATGTGATAAAATCATAATTATCTTAATTTTATCAACATATAAATTAACAAGGGAAAAAACAATGAAAACACACTACATTGACCCCCTTTTGGGCAATATTGGGTTTAATATTATAATACATATAGTATAATTGTTCCAAAAGTATGGTACATTTAATTTTGGACACAAATTATAGCTTTTGGGCCCTTACGATTATTATTTTTACAAAACTAATTTTATGTAACTTTTTTTAAATAATAAATTTCATTATCTATATTGAAGTATCCATGGGTACATTTGTAATATTTTTAAATATAATAAGGCTATTGTCTTGTTTTGACTGCAAAAGCATTAAGGCTTCATTAATCATTAGAATAATCAATTTTAATGGAATTAAAAATTTGACCCATTTAGCTATGCTTGTCATCTTCTATGTGAATGTGATTACTTGTCAAAAAATTTATTTACCCCACATTTATTGCATTTTTTATTTTTAAAATCTCATTTTTTCATATGAAAATTTTCAAATTAGTCATATGGTATCCAAACATGGTTCAAACATGGTCACTATAGTGTGTTTTCACCTGAAAATTTGACATTCAACTTCCTTAATTTGCATATTATAAGATAAAAGTCCAAATATAATTTGAATAATAATCATACCCATGTTTGTTGACATTCAATAACACACTTGGTAAAAACCAACTACCACAACACCCACACTAACTTCACCATGTGTCAACATTGTTTGATACTTTTGGTAAAAAAAGATAAATCTAATGGTCAAAGAAAACCTTGAAAAAGTTGACACAATTATAGTCACACATAATGTTTAAAACACACTAGCAAAGAAAGGAAAGAAATTGAATTTAACAAATCAAGAATGTGGTCATTTTATTGGACTTGGAAAATCTTGATGAAATAATGAATGATTCGTGCAACCCCAAATGTATAGCTATCCTTTTTTTTTTCTAAACAAAACATTTGGGATTGTTTCGAAATTAATGAACCCAAACCCAAGTAACATTCGCTTCTATGAACATAAGTTGTTTCAAAATCACATGATAGATTCCAAAATTGAGTTTGGGGATACAATTTATTGGAAGGTAAAACCCAACACAATGTAAGGAAAGATGAGGCTAATGACTAGCAAAAGAAGGTACCCTTTTTGTCATGGTAGTAATAATGAAAAAATAGGTTCAAATGCAAATAGAATGGAAGAAGTAACCTCCATCAACACATTCAACATATTTGTCCACAAAAAAATCTTGAATTTGACATACCTTTGGGCCAAATCACATGAAAAGTAAAATTAAGAAATAAAATTTTCCATCATTCCAAATTTTTCAAAAGGTCATTATGATTGAAAAGACATTTGACAATTTATATTCAGTTGTGCATCTTATGATGATCCTCTTATTGATATAATTAATTATCATTCCTCACTTTTTAATGTGTTGAACAACATCTAAAGGCAAAAGGGAATAGTTCTTTATCCTACATTTGGTATATTTACCTTAAAAGCTCAAAATGAAGCAACTCCCTCAATCATGTAATGGCATGTGGTTGATGACTATTATGAATAGCTTTCGTTTTATGTTTGAACTTTGGTGGACAAGTTTGCAGAACTAGTTTGAAATATAGTGATCATCCCATGTCCTTCTATGAAAGAAAGTTATTTGTTTGTTTTGTCATGTTGAAACCTCCCAAACCATGGGCCCTTGGCTATGCTCTTGGTGCCACTAGAAAGCTTTTGATATGTAGGAGTGCATCCAAGTGATCACATAAGCTTTAGACTTGCAATTTAGGACCAATTATTTTGAATATTTTCATCAATAAATCAATAAAGTTAATTATTTTTTTCATAATAAATGGAGGTGCACTTTTGGTACCATTGTTTCATCCTAGTAACATTGATTAAATATTTTGATAAGTCATTCATGTATTGTTTAGTTTTGAAGGATTAGCTCTAAATAACATACATCAACGTAGATTAAATATGTCAAATCTAATTGTTTACGTACTAATATGGGTTGCGCATGTTTGATCTTGTAATGTCAAACAATTATTATGAGTGTTAGTTGAACAAATCTTTTAGTTGGTTCAATATTAACAAGGTTGATTGAGTTTTGGGTTATCCCCTTGGATATATGTTTTGGGATTCAATATTTGAAGTTGAACCTTTCGCACACTTATTGTTGTTGTGTTGTCTTTGTGACATTTAATATTTTAGTTTATATTGTTGTTATGAAAAAGTTGTTATTATCTTTGACTAATTATGTAAGGTTTTCTTTTAGTGAATTATAGTCCATTTTATTGAATTATCCATTTATACATGTGCAAATTATTTAATTACTATTAATAAACAACACAAATTGTGCAACAACCTTGTAACATATGACATATAGTGGAAGCTTTTTGAGCTTCCAAATGTATAATAAAACTTTTTTTATTTGAATAGCAATAGGTTACATGTCACACATGTGGGAGTAAAAAGAGACATTGCATTATAATGTAATTGAATGTTTGCACCAAACATCATTTTAATGTTTAGATATTTATTTATTAGTTTGGAGCAATGATTTTTTTTGTTCATCAATAAATCAAATGAAATGATTTGAACCTCCCACAAAAAAAAAATTCAATGGCCATGAAAATGACCAACACCCAAGCATGAAATTAATAGGACTATGCATGGTGCATGTGATGTTGATATGTAATGTAATGTAATGTACTTTGCATTCACAAGTACGCCAATTAATACTTGCAATTTATCACAACATTTTCACATTAAAAAATGTGAAAATGTGGTTACAAAATGTGTTATACATGCTTTACAATTACATAGGCAAGAATATTGAGAAGCAATTTGAGTTCAAAAGTCAAATTGACTAAAAGATAAATTGACATATGACCAACCAATCACAACCAAACAATTTCAAGTGATGTTAACAAGATTTCAAACCAATTGGTAGAATAATTCAAAAATCTTGTAATTATTAATTTATGTACATGATTATAATTATTACAATATAATAATATAATTGTAGTTGTTTTGCTAACATTAAGGGAAAAAAATCACCAAAAGGGATCATATTTAGAGGATAAGGTTTAAGTTGTGATTTTGCAACATGTATAATGAAGTCTTTAGTAGAAAACATGAGGGAACATACTAAGGTTTTGCAGAATTTGAATATATTAGATAACATATCATATAATGAACCTTTTCGTGACTAACATGCATTATGGGCTCATCATAAGCTTACATTCCATTCCTTATTATAAGAAAATGATATATGTATGTATATGTTATGTTTGATTGTATAAGATACATGGTATTTGACATATAAATTTGAAATAATGGTGTCCAATGATTTTAATTTTTAATTTGTTGAAATTTTCTAATATGTTAAGCCAATAAAAGGTCATTATGACATGCCATGTAGTGGTATCAACATTTTCTTGTGGCAATTTTTTGCCATTTGAAAATGTCTTTCCCTCAAAATTGGTGAAATAGGTTTTTTGGGAGGGGTATTTTAATTGCTAGATTTATGGAAATAATATAATCTTTTGTTTTTTGCCACATCTTATACTTAAGTTGATTAGGTAACCAAAAACATAGAAGGGATTCTTAAATCTTTACTTTCATATTTTCATGGCCAAATGTGGCTATTTTGTCTTACACATAATTGTGATTTCAACATCACAAAATTGACTAAAAAAAAAACACACACACACACACCATGATATTGTTGAAAGTGATGATAAAATAATCACATTAATCATCAATTTGGACAAATGTCACACATTTTTAAAAAATTGTATTTATGCAAGATTTTTAAAAATATCATTATGTGTTTTTTTTGTATAAATTTATTGTGCATGAAAAAAATTTGAATGATGTGTTCAATATGCATTAAAATTTCAAAATAAATTCATTTTGAGAGATAAATCATTTTTAAATTTAATATTTTTAATGATTATAAAATTTTGGAATTTGAAAATTGACAATTGTCACATCAATATGTTTTTCTTTTTAACAATTTTTTTTCATAAATTTAAATTGCTACATATTGTACATGGTTAAGGCACTAACAATTTGTGATAATTGAATTTTTTAAAGATTTTATAGTATAATTCATATTATGTTTACAACATACTTTTCACATTATCCATATGCTTTTGATCTCCATCCACATGAGTTATGATCCTTGAGCAATTAATTCTATTTCATAAAATTAATTAAGCCCGAAGTCCTAAATCAAATTGAATTTGTCAAAATTTTTAATTCAAAAACATAAAACATTTTATGTTATTTTCACTAAAAAAACTTGCACAAAATACATATTTGAAATATACAAATATACCTCCAATGACAAACCCCCGTGTTTTTCAACTATTGATAAAACAACAATGAAATTTCATCAAGTTTAGGTTCCCTAATTTTCCATGATAAGGTCCAAGGGGGGTGAAAGGTTCATGATGACTAGGAAGAATTGAAAAACTTCACAAACAACTATCGTAGTACCTTTACCATTTTCGCAATTAAAAATTATTTTTTTGCTGAACTTTTGAAATTTTATTCATTATTCATGCCAAAATTTTAATAAAATTAAAAGTTCAATTGTCAAGATTTGAACCACAGACCTTCCACGGTAGTGATTTGAAATTGAAACAATATAAACACACTAGATTGTTATATAACATTGAAAAAAAAACCCTACTTATTATTTTTTATAATCATTACCTGCTAAAATTTTCAAAATTCAAAAACCAAGTGCTGAAATTAAAATTCCAAATTAAAGTTAATTATTCAACAATTTGTTGCCGAAATGGTAAAGGTACTACAATATCATTCATACATACAAAGAAGGTTTGCAATTGGAGCGAAAACCAAGTCATGGCATTCACCATGGTCCATACCCATGAAGCAAACATTATTCTCCTTATCATATACTTATGTAGATCCCCATGGGGACTATATCAACATGGCAAATTTCTTGGAATTCTCAAATCCTTGCTAAAAAGTGTGAATTTGTTGCCGCATAATTAATGGAAAACTCAATGTCCAATATGGAACATGAAAGACCATGTTTCTTATAGGCTACATTGAAAGCTTTTGAATGCAATGTCAACATTTTAATCATTTAAAATTTCTCTCCAAATTGCGCATTGAATGCACATATGGCACATTCGGACACTTTTATTTCAAATATTCAAATGATTATACAAGTTGTGAAACAACCATTATTCAACGAAGAAATGCAAATGAACTTACTTATAATTCTTTTGAACTCTTTGTAATGATCCAAAGATCTCAATTTGGAAAAGATTTGATCCTTTACAATTTGTTATAAACATTTGGCACTTTTGTGAAGTCTCAATTCCCAAAGTGGCAATTCATATTGGGAGTCATATGAATGCCTCTCCCATTCCCAAACATTGTCCTTTGTTTTGGTGGGTGTGGGATTCTTTTAGGTCTTAAATTTGCATTTGGCCCAATTATTTATGAAGCCTTCAACTTGCCTTTCATTTGGGAAAGACATGATTTTCTTGTGATTCTTAGAGTTAGTTGTGAACCCAACTTAAGTTATGACATTCAACACAAGTACCAAAAAATTTGTGATGTTTTTTGAGAGGATTTAACATGTTGAAATTAGTGTAGAATTTGTGAACCAGTTTGAATGGTAAATGTGAAGGATAAGCAAATTGAAGTCAAAACAAATACATGCATGCAAAGGTTTGCAAACAAAATCATAAATTAACAAAATTGTGTAAAATATTTATGACCATGTGGTTGTTCACCACATTGGGTAATGAAATAGGATTAAAACATCATCATTCACCAACACAACAGTGCAATGAAAACCTTTACATATGTCAATGATATCAAACCAATCAACCATGTTATATCATACATATCAATGTGGTTTACACCAATGTTGTCCAATTTGTAATTTTTGGCCAATTCTAATCTACATCCAATTTTCAGGTTGGTTATCAATACCTAGATATCAGTTATATTTTGAAAAAATAAAAAAATAAAAAAACCAACCTCTAGCTGTAACTGGCCCAAAACCTTTTTACATAGGTTTTGGTTTTTCATTTTTATCAAAAAAAAACATCTATTTTTTTTCCAATTGGCATTATACATGATGTTAGTTTGAAAAATAAAAATCAAATATCATTGTTTTAAAATAATAAACTTGGGGGTGGGATGTGGGGGGGGGGGGGGCGGGGGGGGGGGGGGGGGGCCTTAAGAGATGAATCTGTACTTTTGGAACAAGTTTTAAATTACACAATTTTCTTTTTGTTTTTATTTG
>Ga0116227_10014440_pt1 | contig 12028 bp, 12 predicted proteins | sample S1TSphgellanicum_FD_89693 | JGI IMG/M metagenome (GOLD analysis project Ga0116227, IMG submission 89693) | Host-associated microbial communities from peat moss isolated from Minnesota, USA - S1T2_Fb - Sphagnum magellanicum MG | ecosystem: Host-associated > Plants > Peat moss > Unclassified... | reverse complement strand
GTAACTTATTTTTTTAAGTTTATCTGCCAATTCAAGCGCTTGCTTATGTTTGCTTTGCCCTACATATATTTGCATCAAATAATAACCGCTCCACAATTGTCCATATGCATAATCAAGGTCTTCTGATTCCGCTTTCAGGCTGAGTAACTGTTTCTCATATTGGGGCAGCACGTCCAGTTTACGCCTGTTGATTTCTATCAACTTGTTCTTGATAACTGCTTCTTCCTGAGAATCGTTACTCTTTGGATTTTGAGAATAAAGAATGGAAGAGGAAAAAAGGATTACTAATAGGTAAAAGAATCTTTGCATACAAATATGATATCAGTAAGATTTCTCAAAAATACAATATTTATGCATTAAAAGAATAAGAACCTAAAGGATTGATATTTAATTATTTGTGAACAGGTCTTTATTAATTTCAAAAACTACATTAAGTCTTTCTGGCTCATAGGCATAGGAAACATTTATCTCATCTACCTTCTTTGCACCCAGTTTTTCCATTGCTTTTTGCGAACGAATATTGTCTTTCCCAACGTGGAAGTTAACTTTATCAACAAACTGAAAGATATAATCCAGCATCAGTTTTTTGACCTGAGGATTCAGTTTTGAACCCCAGAATTTTCTGCCATAAAATGTATAACCAATGAAGATCGAATTATCATCCGGATTATAATCATAGAATCTTGTGCTTCCGGCAAGTTCTCCCGTGTTTGTCTCAATAATTTTGAAAGCACCTCCACTTTCCATTGCACCTTTGAAGAAATTTTCAAAAACTTCTTTTTTGTAACGGTCTTTATTCGGATGCTGCTCCCAAACCAAAGGATCAGAAGCCACAGAGAACAATTGCTCAAAATCACTCTCCTGTAAAGGAACAAGTTTTACATTTTCGTTTTCTAACGTGGGCTGAACAGAAAAATCCATGATCTATATTTTTTCCAAAGATAAAAATATCACCCGTGATAAACTCTTGAGAAGATGATTTTCCCGTCTTTAATTTCCAGTATTTCTCCGATTTCCATATCGTCTTCACCTTGCACTTTTCTGGTGTATTCCATAAAGACCTGTTCGGAATCTGCTGTCAGTTTGTTCAGCTGATAACGTAAAGTCGGCAGTCTTTCAAAGCAGTCTTTCCACCAGTTCCTCAGTACATCTTTGCCTTTTATTAAGCCATTAGTTCTAGGTTCCCGGATTTTAAGTTTCGGGCTGTAATGCTGAGCGGATTCATCATAAAGAGAAAGCAAATCATCGAGATTCTGTTCATTAAACGCTTTGAACCAAAGAGTTGCTATGTTTTTTAAATCTGGTGGAGTCATAATTTTTTGATGTTAAATTTAAAACAAAATTGCTTTTTCCAGTTCCAATAATTTCTGTTTTCGCCAGATTCCGCCGCCGTAACCGGTTAAAGTTCCATTAGTACCAATCACTCTGTGACAAGGAATAATAATTGAGATTTTATTAAGGCCATTAGCATTAGCAACAGCTCTCACGGCTTTTGGATTACCCAAAATATCAGCTTGCTGCTGGTAACTTCTGGTTGTTCCATATGGAATAGTTCGTAGTATTTCCCAGACATTTTTCTGAAAATCTGTTCCAACTGGCGAAAGAGGAACGCTGAAGTCCAATCTTTTTCCTTCAAAATATTCGGTTAATTCCTTTTCCAAAGTCTTGAAATGCGGATTTTCCCCCTGAATGATATTGGCATTGAAATATTTCGAAATATCTTCCAGTTCCTTGGAAAGCGATTTCCGGTCGGAGAATTCCAGCATAGAAATCCCATTTTCATCTGCACAGGCAATCATTGTTCCGAGCGGTGTTTCGATTCTTTTGAGATCAACAATCTTTTCAAATTTCGAATTCTTAGGGGACGTTTCGATGATGGATTTAAAACTGTCACTGAAACCGCTCAGACTTTCGTAACCGTTTTCCAAAGCTACTTCCAGAACATTTTCGCCTTGCTGAAGTTTTTTGAAAGCCGAATTAATTTTAAACATTCTTTGAAAAGCGTGGAAAGTCATGCCGTGGTGTTTCAGAAACCAGCGTTTTACGGTTGCAGGCTGCAATCCACGGTTCATCAAATCAAGATCTTTGAATTTAAGTTCGGGATTCTCAGATAATTCATCCATCAACTTTTGAATTTCAATCGGGGTTTCATCAGGGTTTTCCAACGGTTTACAGACTTTGCAAGGCCGATAACCTTTCAGGATTGCATCTTTTGTATTCTCAAAAAACTCAACATTTTCCGGTTTCGGTTTTCTGGCTGTACAAGTAGGCCGGCAGAAGATTCCCGTCGTTTTCACGCCCATCCAAAATACACCTTCAAATTCCGGATCTTTTCGGAAAGAAGCCTGATACATCTGTTCGAAACTTGGTTTCATAAAAATGATAATTAATAATACAAATGTAATCGTTTGGAAAATTGATGACAACCGAAAACTGAACACTTAATTTTTTTTATTTCATATTCTCGAAAAATTTCTATCTTCCAAAACACAAAATCAACAGTTTTATGGATAAGAAAAAACTTCGGGAATCGATCTTCAGACATTTGGATGGCATCGTGACAGCACCTGTTATTTCGGCTTTGTCAAAGAAAAACATCCTGGATTTCATTAATGAAAATCAAAACTTAAAACTTTCTGAGATCAATGAAAAATTCAATTCCAATGAAGGTTATCTGAATGTTGCGTTGCGGGTTCTGGCATCTCAGGGATTTATTGATTATCACCTGGATAATGCAACGAATGTTGTGAAAATCTCCGTCAATTCTAAAACCGAAGAAGTTTTTTCTCATCAGAATATTTACTATGATTTAGCAGAGTTTTTGGAGGATCAAAATGTGATTAATTCCAAAGAATTGACCGAAGAACTCTGTAAAAAATGGATTTCAATCTTCGAAAAGTACAAAGCGTTCCTGACAGAAAATACAGATGAAAATTCATTAAAATATCAAATTCAAAAACATATTGAAGGAGCTCTTGTTGGTCCTATCATCATCAAATTGGGAATGAGCGGCATGTTTCATAAATACTTTATGGAAGCGAGTTTCAGTGCGGAAGAATTTCATAAAAATCCACATTATTTTGAAATCATTCTTAATTATCTTTCAGAAATCGGCTGGTTTTCAAAAAAAGGAAATAATTTCCAATTTACAGAAACCGGATTATTTTTTGCGAGACGCGCAACCGCTTATGGCGTAACGGTTTCTTATCTTCCAATGTTCTCAAAACTGGATAATCTGATTTTCGGGAAAGCTTCCGAAATCCGTGAAATCGAAGATGGCGAAGACGAAATCCACGTGAACCGCGAGATGAATGTCTGGGGAAGTGGCGGCGCGCATTTGACTTATTTCAAAGTGATTGATGAATTCATTATCAATATTTTCAACCGGCCAATTAATGAGCAACCAAAAGGGATTCTGGATATGGGTTGCGGAAACGGCGCTCTACTGCAACATCTTTACGAAGTTATCGAAAGACAGACTTTGCGGTGAAAAGTTCTAGAAGAACATCCGTTGTTTTTGGTTGGTGCAGATTATAATCAGGCCGCTTTGAAAGTGACACGAGCCAATCTTATTAAAAATGATATTTGGGCAAAAGTGATTTGGGGCGACATTGGAAATCCGAAGAAACTTGCCGAAGATCTGCACTCAGACTATAATATTGAACTAGGTGATTTATTAAACATAAGAACCTTCCTCGACCACAACAGAATTTGGGAGGACGTTTTGCAAACCGACAGCCAAAGAATCAGCACTTCGACTGGCGCATTTGCGTTCCGCGGAAAACGTTTGTCTAACCAGGATGTAGAAGAAAATCTATTAAATCATCTCAAAAAATGGACACCTTACGTTGAAAAATTTGGATTGCTATTGATTGAGCTTCATACACTTTCGCCGGAAATCACTTCGAAGAATCTTGGTTTGACGGCTTCCACAGCTTATGATGCAACGCACGGATTTTCTGATCAATATATTCTGGAAGTGGATGTTTTTCACAGGATTTGTAAAGAATCCGGTTTGGAGCCTGACATTAATTTATTCAAGAAATTCCCGGATTCTGAACTGGCAACTGTGAGTATTAATCTTTTGAAACGATAATTCTGTATCTTGAAACAACATAAAATCGAATGAAAAGGATTCTAACCATTGTTACTATTTTGATAGCTTCACTATTCGTTTTTGGGCAGAATATCAATTCGTCAGATTTCATAGAAAAGAAAATTGAAAGTGGAAGTACCTTCAAAAAATATAAAAATGGAAAGCTGGACAGTATTGTAGTAGCAATGTATGCTGTCAATTATGGCAATGCTTTAATAATTGCTAAATCAGATAATGCAGTCAGGATTACAAATGCCGCAGACGAAAATTCTGTCATTAAAATTGAATTAAAAAATAAAAAACAAGTCCGAACTTTTTTCTATAAAGACAAACCTGCAATCGTTGTTGAAAGCATTGATTTTGATATTAATCAGTTACCAAAAAATACAATGGTTAATCGTTTTTTATCCAATAATATGATCCAAAGTGTTAGTATCAAAACAGATTACGAAGCTTTTGGCGATGATAGTCCGGACAAAACTTTTAAACTTTTTTATGGTTTGAATATCCGTACCGATTTCGATAATCTGGATGCAATTATGGAGAATATTGGAGAATTTTTCAGTGAAGAAGATGCTCTTTTGAAACTTTTCTATGGAAGCTATGCGGAAAAGTTTGCTCCAAAAATTTTGACTTATTTAAAAACTAATGAATCGGGAACAATTACAGACGGAATTAATTTAGATTATAAAAATAATACCAAGGAAGCGAATCCTTACAACATCTATAAAAACGAAAAAATTATCAAATCAGGAAAAGCTAACTTAACTGATTTCCAGAAAACTTACCAAGATTACATTATCAAATTGCAGGAGTAATTAATAAATTCAAATATTAATCTATTTTATTAATTTTGGAGATAACAAACTATGAAACCCTTAAAAAATGTTCAAAAAAATCATTTTCATTACATCTTCTCTTCTTTTCTCAAATTTAATTAATGCTCAGGAAATCATTCCATTTAGAATTACAAAACATAATAATATTATTGTAAAAACTTTGGTCAATGATAAAGATTCTCTGGATCTCATGTTTCAGATTGCGATGGAAGATGCCTCTATTTCTCCCGAAAGAAAAAAACCTGCAAAAAGCATTGTCTTCAAGGATGAAGTAAGTGAAAATAATTCTGTTAAAATCGGAAATCTGGAATGGAAAAACATAACCTTCTATGACAACGAATTGACAGGATCTGAAGCCGATGGAAAAATAGGAACAGGAATTTTCAAAGGAAAAACTTATAAAATTGATTACGATAAAAACCAATTCGTAATTTATGACAAATTACCCGACGTAAAGGATTATAAACAAGTCTCTTTTATGTATGGAAAAGAAGGGCAGGTATTTTTAACCTGTGACAATATCATTGATAATGAAACTTATGAGACCAATTTTCTTCTTCAATCAGGATATTCCGGAGGTTTACTTTACAGCAATCAGTTTGCGGACACCAACGATTTAAATAAAAAACTTAAAATAACCGGGGAAAAAACATTTAAAAATTCTGCCGGAAAAAGTATAACAACCAAACAAGGAATCTTACCTGCATTGACAATTATTGATGATATTACGTTGAAAGACGTATCCACCGGATTTTTCTCAGGAGAAATTAAACATCAGACGACAAGTTATTTTGGTGCAGATCTGATACGGAGATTTAATTGGATCTTTGATGCACAAACACAGGTCATTTACATCAAGCCGAGTAAATATTTTAATGAACCTTATTTTAAATTTGATTAAAATCTATCTACTCCAGCTCTTTCTTCAATTTCAAAATTTTCTCTTCAGTTTCATTTTCAGTCAGTTCTGTTTTCGTATTTGATTTTTTCAAATTTTCAAGGGCTATAATTTGTGCTGTTACAAATGCTTTTTCAGAACTTATTCTTACATCAGCATCAATACCTTTATGTTCCCAATTCGTATTGGTAATGGCATTTTTTTCTATTGAAACCGGAATGAATAGATGATATTTAGTACCTATAAAAAATGCTTTAACAGGATTTGCTGCGCCATAAGTTTTGTCACCAATTACTTTTGCAATTCCTTGCTTTTGCAAATTATAAGCTAATGCCTCAGCCGCAGAAATCGTTCTATTATTGACAAGAATGTATACAGGTTTTCCAAGATACTTTTTACCATTTACACTTTTCCTTGTGTATGAGTACGCTGTTTTATTATTATATCTTGTGTAGACTTGGTTTAGTTTTGTTTTTTTATCGAAAAAATAGCTTAAAAATAGTTCCACCATTTTGCCGTCTCCTCCTTGATTATTTCTAAGGTCTATAATTAATGCATTCGTATTTGAAACAAAATTCATTGCAGCATCCAAGGTTTGTTGAGCTGACTTATTTCCTTCCGGGAATCCGGTATATTCGATATAACCGATATTTCCATCCAATCTTGATACTTTTTCAAAACCATAGTTCCATTGTTTATTTATGGCATCATATTCTTTTAATATTTGTTTTTCATCAACTGGTTTTTTTTCATCGTTTTGACCGGGACGATATAAGACGTTGAAATGTAAATCATTTCCGTTTTTGGCAAGATATGAGGAAAGGGATTTTGCAAACGCCGAATCGGTAAGATTATCAAACGTTTTAAGTTCTATTTCTGATTTTAATTTTTTAGAAAGCTGACTAGCTACATCTTCAAAAATGTAATACTCATTAATTTTGTCGGCAATTTCATTGATTTCTTTATTTCTTTCGGACAAGTTCTGAGCATTTGTATTTAAATTGAAGCAACTGATGGTGCTAATTAATAACAGATTAAATAATATTTTCATTTTTATTTAGTTTTCATTTTTATTTCTTTTACGACTGCTTTCGTAACTACTAATTTTACGATTTCACCTTTTTTATTTTCAATAAATTCAATCGTTCGGTCATTATCATCTGATCTAAAAAATTTTGTTTTAGACTCTGGTAATAATTCTATATCATAATCCAGATAATATAATTTATTGTTTTTCTCCAAAATTTTAATATTGTTGTAGTCTCCTGTATATTTTTTATAAAACGTTGTATCTATTTTTATTTGTTTGTGTTTATATGGGATTTCAACATCTTTCCCAAAGCATATTGCTGCAAGTCCGTAAGAAATAAGATAGGATTGAGATTGATTATTTGACAAAACAGTTATAAAAAGGTTATCATCCGTATATTTATTGAATGAAGTCATCGCCCCATAAAAGCCACCATCATGCGCTATCAAATTATGATTTTGATTATAGAAAGGATTGATCAATAGACCTAGTCCAAAATGTTGTTCATTATAAGAGGTAAACATTTCTTTTTTAGACTCTTCGGACAATATGTCTTTTCTCTCAAAAAGCGCTTTGTTCCATAAATATAAATCCTCAACCGTTGAATAGATGCCGTCGTGTCCTATATTAAAGCTCCAGTTTATATAAGGGTTTTTTATCAGTTTGTCATTTTTTAAATAATAAGTATCAGCCATTTTTTCAACTATTGAATCATTTGTGCTAATGCCCGTATTTTTCATTTTTGCCTTATTAAATAAATGTTCTTGTAAATATTCTGCATATGATTGTCCTGAGATTTTTTCGATAATACGGGCAAGTAAATAATAGCCAATATTACTATAAGCTGTTTTAGTTCCTGGTTCAAATAGAAATGTTTTTTTGCTTAGATAGCTTTCAACTGAATCTTGATCCAAAGAAGTTTTTTCTGTATACAATTCGTCATAATCCATTTGTAAACCAGAATTATGTGTTAGTAGCATTTTTAAGGTAATTTTTTCGCCTTTCTGGAAATTTGGAAAGTATTTAATTAGATGGTCGTTAAGTGAAAGTTTTTTGTTTTCTGCGAGTTGTAAAATGCCAACAGCTGTAAATTGTTTTGAAACAGAAGCCAGGCTGAATTTAGTATCGATCGTATTTTTTACCTGCCATTCATAATTAGCCATACTGTAGGTTTTTTTAATAATATAGTATCATTTCTAGAAATTAATACAGTGCCCCCAAAATTATTGATGGAAGCCTGAGCATTCATATAATTCTCCAGTTTATCAATAAGTTTTTTTTGCGAATATCCGTAATTAGAAATCAATACTAACGCGAGTATTTGAAGTAGTTTCATTTGTGTTATTTTTTACAATTAATGATTATTTTTTTTAAAATCTTATCGAGCATTTCAATTTCTTCTGATGACAAACCATTTAGAGCTGTTTCCCTGTTTTTCAGGATAACAGGCGATAATAATTTGATTGTATTTTTACCTTTCTCGGTTATTTCTAATGTGAATTTCCTTCTGTCAGATTCATTTATTTTTCTTGTTAAATAATCCTTTTTTACCATTAATTCTATTATTCTGGTAATTGAGGCATTATCTTTAAAAATCAACTCTGCAATTTCTTTTTGAGAATAATCAGCCTTTTCATTGAGAATGATGAGTAATAAACATTGGTCAACAGTTATATCGCTGACAATTTTTTTTATGTTTTTCTGTGATATTTTTCTGTATTCTTTAATGGTTTGTTCAATCGTATAAAGTACAGTGCCGGTAGGATTGCTGTGTTCCATATTTATTTATTTGATACAAATAAAATTGATATATCAATTAAAACAAAATAATTATGTGATTAAAAATAATTTGTATACAATTTCCTTTCTATGATTATATAAAAAAAGCCTTATAAACTTTGAAATTTATAAGGCTATATTGTAGAATAAAGTGGATTATTTTATGCTTTTAACCCTGATCATTCCTTTGTTTTCGTGATACATCATACACATAATTTTACCGTCTCTTTCCACACAATCTTTGGTATAATCGTAAACCACTGACACCTTTTCGCTATCTTTCTTCGCTGCCAAAATATCTGCGTTACAAACCAAGTAATCCTCGTTCTCTGCGACTCTGACGTAAGTTCCTGTACAATCTCTCACTATGGTTCCCGTTTGCAATCTGTCGTGAACGGACTTGCAAGACAAAAATGACAATCCGGAAATGGCTAAAATTAAAATGTTTGTTGCTTTCATTTTTTTATAATTTATTTGAATTAAAGATAAGAATTAAAACAAAAAACGCACCTTAAAATTAAGATGCGTCTATAAATTTATTTAATCTGGAAATTACATCGCTTCCATTTTAAAAGTCATACTCTCAATCACTTTTAGGATTGCTTCAACCGTATCCATTGATGTCAGACAAGGAACGCCGTTTTCAACCGACATTCTTCTGATTTGGAAACCGTCTCTCTCGGCTTGTTTTCCTTTCGTAGTCGTATTTACAACGTACTGGACTTTTCCTTTCTGAATCAAATCTATCAAGTTGACATGTTCCTCACCGATTTTATAACCGATCTTCGTCTGGATTCCTTTCTCCTCAAAATACTTCGCAGTACCTTCTGTAGCCCAGATTCTGAAACCGATTGTATGGAATCTTCTCGCGATCTCAGCCGCTTCTGCTTTGTCCTGATCAGCAACCGTAAATAAAATAGATCCGTGTGTCGGAACTTTTCTTCCTGCTCCGATTAATCCTTTGTACAAAGCTTTTTCGAAAGTTGAATCTTTCCCCATTACTTCCCCAGTCGATTTCATTTCAGGCCCTAATTGGATATCAACCTTAGTTAATTTACTGAAAGAGAAAACGGGAACTTTTACGAATATTCCTTCTTTATTGGGAACCAATCCTGATTTGTAACCGAGGTCTTTCAATTTTGTTCCTAGAATTGCTTTTGTTGCTAAGTTTGCCATCGGAACATCTGTGATTTTCGATAAAAAGGGAACCGTTCTGGACGAACGTGGATTCACTTCGATTACAAAAACTTCACCGCCAGAAATCACATATTGAATATTCATTAACCCAATCACTTTCAATCCTTTAGCTAATCTTATCGTATAATCTTCCAAAGTTTTGATTTGAGTTTCCGTCAAATGTTGTGGGGGATAAACCGCAATTGAATCTCCGGAATGGACTCCGGCTCTTTCAATATGTTCCATAATTCCTGGAATTACAGTGGTTTCCCCATCGCAGATTGCATCCACTTCCACTTCTTGTCCTGTCAGATAACGATCGATCAAAACCGGCTGATCCGGACTTGCTTCCACCGCATTTTCCATATAGTGAGAAAGTTCTTTTTCAGTATAAACGATTTCCATCGCGCGTCCTCCCAAAACATAACTTGGGCGAACCAAAACCGGATAACCAATTTCGTTGGCAATTACAATCGCTTCTTCTTTCGAAGTCGAAGTTTTTCCAAGTGGTTGCGGAATTCCTAAATCTTGTAAGGCTTTCTCAAATTTATCTCTATTCTCGGCTCTGTCTAAATCTTCAAGTGAAGTTCCCAAAATCTGAACACCGTGAGCTGCCAATTTATCAGCCAAATTAATTGCAGTCTGCCCTCCGAATTGTACCACAACGCCTTTCGGTTTTTCGAGTTCGATAATGTTCATCACATCTTCTTCTGCCAAAGGTTCGAAGTATAATTTATCCGAGATCGAGAAGTCTGTAGAAACTGTTTCAGGATTTGAATTAATGATAATCGCTTCGTAACCCATCTGCTGAATCGCCCAAACCGAATGCACTGTTGCATAATCAAATTCAACACCTTGCCCAATTCTGATTGGACCAGAACCTAGAACGATAATTTTCTCTTTGTCAGAAACTATACTTTCGTTTTCATCTTCATAAGTTCCGTAGAAATAAGGTGTTTCCGATTCAAATTCCGCAGCACAGGTATCTACCATTTTGTAAACCGGCATCACCCCATTTTCTTTTCTGAAATTGAAAACTTCACGCTGAGTCGTTTCCCAAAGATGAGCGATATTCAAATCTGCGAAACCTAATTTCTTAGCTTCGAGAAGAATTTCTTTATTGAATTTATTTTCCTTGATTGTCTTTTCGAAATCAATCAGTTTCTTGATTTTCCAGATGAAGAATTTATCGATTTTGCTCCATTCAACGATTTGTTCCCAATCGTAACCTCTTCGTAAAGCATCTCCGATAATGAACAATCTTTCATCATCACAAACTCGGATTCTTCTTTCGATTTCTTCTGCTGTTAAAGCTTCAGCTTGTTTTTTCTTTAATCCTAAATGACGAATCCCAGTTTCCAAAGAACGAATGGCTTTTTGTAAAGATTCCTCGAAGTTTCTTCCGATTGCCATTACTTCTCCAGTTGCTTTCATCTGAGTAGAAAGTCTTCTGTCAGCTGTTTCAAATTTATCGAAAGGGAATCTTGGGAACTTGGTCACCACATAATCCAAAGCTGGTTCAAAACAAGCATAAGAAGTTCCTGTTACAGGATTTTTGATTTCGTCTAATGTTAAACCAACTGCGATTTTTGCTGCGATTTTTGCAATCGGGTAACCTGTTGCTTTACTTGCCAAAGCCGATGAACGCGAAACTCTAGGATTCACCTCGATTATATAATAATTGAATGAATGTGGGTCTAATGCCAACTGAACATTACATCCACCTTCGATTCCTAAAGCTCTAATGATTTTTAGGGAAGCATTTCTCAGCAATTGATATTCTCTGTCAGAAAGTGTCTGCGAAGGCGCAACTACAATCGAATCTCCCGTGTGAACTCCAACCGGGTCGATGTTTTCCATATTACAAACCACAATCGCATTGTCGTTGGAATCTCGCATTACTTCGTATTCGATTTCTTTAAAACCTGCGATTGACCTTTCAATCAAACATTGTGTTACAGGCGAATATTTAAGACCTAATTCCGCAATTTCACGAAGTTCGGTTTCGTTGGAAGCAATTCCACCTCCTGTTCCACCCATTGTAAAAGCAGGGCGAACAATAACCGGATAACCTAATCCATCAGCAAAATCTACAGCACCTTGAACTGTCGTCACGATGTCAGATTCAGGAACTGGTTCATTTAATTCTCTCATCAATTCTCGGAACAAATCTCTGTCTTCTGCCTGATTGATTGCTGAAAGTTTAGTTC
>Ga0116227_10014438_pt1 | contig 12032 bp, 7 predicted proteins | sample S1TSphgellanicum_FD_89693 | JGI IMG/M metagenome (GOLD analysis project Ga0116227, IMG submission 89693) | Host-associated microbial communities from peat moss isolated from Minnesota, USA - S1T2_Fb - Sphagnum magellanicum MG | ecosystem: Host-associated > Plants > Peat moss > Unclassified... | reverse complement strand
TTTTTATAAAATAATCTCTCCTCCTCTTATAATTTTAAAAAATTAAAATTAAAAAAAAAATTATTTTTTAAGTTTTTTTGAAAAAAGGAAAAAAAAAAAAAAAAAAAAACCTCTTGGGAGAATTAAACTATGGTTAATTTACAAAAATTTGCTTTTTAGATTTCGATATCAAAATGGAAACTCTTTTTCGGAAAAAGGGGCAAGTCTTACTTGTTTACCAAGTCAATGATAATGAAAGAATATTTACCCATTTTACCTTTCTTTTTTGAGTCATCGGAGTTCAATAGAGTTCTAAGGTTTCGTCATCTCTATTAGGATTTGAACGAAAAAATATCTAGGAATTTTTTGATATTATTAGGAATTAAATATCTCAAAATAGGTGGGGTAAAGATCACTCAAGAGAACAAAAGAAACAAGCCAACTTGAAATTGGGACGATGAAAAAAGCGTGATGGAGTAGGAAAACAAAGAAAGATATATATCTTTTTTTGTCTAAACCATACAAAAGTAAACCACCATGTATGGTTTTTGGCGGGGGAATATATAAAGGTTTATCTATCTTAATAAAATATATGATTGGTTCAAAAAGTGTTTCAAAATTCAGGCGATTGCAGATGATATTATTAGTAAGTATGTTCCTCCCCATGTCAATATATTCTATTGTTTAGGAGGAATTACTTTGACTTGTTTTTTGGTACATGTAGCCACTGGTTTTGCCATGATTTTCTATTATCGTCCCATAGTAACAGAAGTTTTTGCCTATGTCTAATATATAATGACTAAGGTCAATTTTGGTTAGTTAATCCGATCAGTTCATTGATGGTTGGCAAGCATGATGGTTTTAATGATGATTTTACACGTATTTCATGTTTACCTCACGGGAGGTTTTAAAAAGCCTCGTGAATTAACGTGGGTTATTGGTGTAATTCTAGTTGTGTTAATAGTTTTGTTCGATGTAACTAGATATTCCCTGCCTTTTATCAAATTGGCTATTGGACCATCAAGATTGTAACCAATGTACCTAAAGTTATTCTTGTTATAGATCCCCCTTGGGAAAGTTATTACGTGGAAATGTTGTTGTGGGTGAATCCACACTAACTTGTTTCTAAGTTTACATACTTTTATACTACCTCTTCTTATTATGGTTTTTATGTTAATGCATTTCCCAATGATTTGTAAATAGGGTATTTCAAGTCCTTTATGAATATAAATTGTTATAGTTACCATGAATATTTATAGTATTACGAGAATTATTACATGAGAATTCAATCGCCATAAAAATTTCTATTGAATAAATCCATCACATAATATATGAAATATTTAGTAATATTCTATGGATTTCTTTATTTCGGAGTATTTTGAATACTTCATTAAAATAAATAAAATTAGAGAGATGATAGATTATGGGAGTGTGTGACCTAAATTACTTATTGGACTATGTAGATAATCAATCTGTCGCATTAATATAAAAAAAGGAATGTGTTTCTATCCCAATTTATCTTTTTCTCCAATAGAGAAATAAAAAGCTTGGCTAAAAAAAACGAATTTCATTTTCAAGGGAAATTTCTTTCTATGATTTGTTTCATTAGTTGAATATTCACCAATCAAATAGGCTTCGTTAAATTTGATAGGAAGAAAAGAAACAAATAAATATATTGTATGATAAGAAAAAGCACATCCATTTCCTTTGTGTTTTTAAATAGGCATCATCGGAGTAAAAGAAAGGTCTAATGAAAAGAATATATTGATGCGTCAATACCTAGTATAGTTTAAAAAATTCATAGTGTCCAAAAAAAAATGACTTACAAGGAATAAGATTGTCCAAAAATATATTGATTTTTATATAGAAACTCATAAATAAACTTGGATCATTAGTTTATGATTGAAATGAAATTCGTTTTATTTAATAAATAGAAAAATTCTTTAATTTGTTTCAACTTATATCACTTGAAATGAATTAAAGATGCGGGATACATAGACATAGCACGAGTTAGACGAAAAAAAAGTTCATGTCCGGTTCTTTTGGGGGAATATTCTTTTTCAATAACCTATTCTAATAACAAAAAAACCAAAGTTGAAGGATCATGTATTGCAGGCCAAATTAGTTAAAGGTATGGGACATAACTATTATGGAGAACTTGATTGGCCGAAGGATCTTTTGTATATCTTTCCAATAGTTATTTTAGGTACTATTACTTGTACCATAGATCTAGTAGTTCTAGAACCTTCAATGATTGGTGAATGAGCAAATCCATTTGTAACTCCATTGGAAATATTACATGAATGGTATTTTTTTCATGTTTTTCATATATTTCATACAATCCCTAATAAGTTATTAGGTGTTCTTTTAATGGCTACAGTAACCGTGGGATTATTGACAATACCTTTCCTAGAAAATGTTAATAAATTTCAAAATCCTTTTCGTCGTTTAGTAATTACAACGGTTTTTTAATTAGGACTGCAATAGTTTTTTGGTTGGGTATCAAAATTGCTCTACCTATTGAAAAATCTCTAACTTTAGGACTTTTCTGAAATAATTTTTTTTCTTATTAATCCCCATATTTAGTTAGCATCTAGGGAGTATTTAGTCTGAAACAAATACTCCTTAGAGATTCTATATGAACCAATCAAATAGAAGGGAAAGAAACTTTCACAAATGGGCAAAGAAGGAATGGGAACATTCCCAATGATTTGTTTTGTTTCAAATAATTATGAGAAGGGCCTAATCTATCTATTCTTTTATCTATAAAAAAAAAGATGGAATCATTCACTACTTAATGGAAGTAAAGCTTATTTTTGGGTAATTTTATTGAAAAACGTTTTTGTAGAATTTCTAATGCTTGTTCAATTGATTTCTTTTTCGAATTTATTATTTTCATCAAATCATCCTGACTATAATTTAATAAATCAGATATTGTATGTACATAAACTCTCTTGGGACAATTATAAGCTTTGGCAGATAACTCTAATTAGTCAATAAATATAAGTTTAAAAGTCATTTCCTTTTCCATCTTATCCTCCGATGGTGAGGAGGAAAAATGGAGCATATTAGATTCATTTTTATTTCTTAATCCATGCATTATTTCTTCTTTCTCTACATGTAGGAAAGGAATAAACAAATCAATTAGACTTCGAAAAGCCTCATAAAGTGCCTCTTTGGGAGTAATACTTCCATTGGTCCCTATTTCAATAAAAAATATTTCTTATGTCTCGTTTTTATTTTCAAAAGAATGAACACTATAATGTGCATTTTGGATAGGTGTAAATATAACATCTACAGAAAAGTAACCATCTGCAGATTTTATTGAATCTTGCGTATGATACCCACAATCTTTTTCAATTTTTAATTCAATATCTAAATGAATTGCTTTAGTAAGGGTGGTTACATATTGTGTAGTATCAATCACTTCAACAGAAGGTGGGAATACGATATCTCGAACTATGACCTTTTTGGGTCCAAAAATAGATAGAAATGTTTTTTGAATTTCACAAGAATTACTTTTACTTTTAAGTACAATTTCTTTCAAGTTGATTAAAATATTATGCACCAATTCATGAATGCTTAATAGTGTAGAATATTCATGCGTCACTTTTTCAATTTTTGCAAATGTGATACATGTTCCTTGGACTCCTCTAAGTAGTGTTATACGCACAATAATCCTACTATCTTAGCTTGACCACTTCTAAATGGAGATATGGAGAATTGACCATAATGAAGACATTCACTATCTACTTTGGATTCAACACATTCCATTGCAGTATTCTAGTGGAGACTGGTACTTCTTCATTCTGAATCATATTAAGTAGGAGTTCTTTACATTATATTTCATCCTTATACACGTCTTTTTTTAGGAGGTCTACATCCATTATGTGGCATGGGAGCCACGTCACGTACAAAATTAAGTATTACACCACTTCTTTGAATGGTTTGTAATGTTGTATCCCTTCTTGGATCGGGACCATTTATCATGATTTCTAATTCTTTCATACCTTGTTCAATTAACATATGAATAGCATTTTCCACCGCAATTTGAGTAGTAAAAGGCGTACTTTTTTTCGTACCCCTAAAACCACATGTGCCCATAAAGGACCAAGAAATAGCGTGTCCCCGAATATGAATAACTCCTTTAGGTATTCTACGTCTTCCTTTATGTTTAACTAATTTTTTTTATAGGTTTTGTCATAGTTATTCTTGTGTATATGATTTTAAAATCGGAAAAAATATAAAATATAAAATTTATGTTATTATTTTTACTTATTAGATTCATTTGGGTTCCTGACACTGATAACTTAGAAAAAAGGGTTACCCTTATCTTTGCTTATGCTTCGAATTAGAACAAACCACCATAATTCATCTTCGTCTACGAATCAGTTGACAATTCTCACAAATTTTACGAACATAAACACAAATTTTCATGTTTGTATTCCTCATTCTAATAAAATCATTAATATTAAAAAATGTAAAACTTTTTATTTATGCCAATTAACTCCATTTTTATTTTCCCTATCTCCCGTTTTTAGTTTGGAGAGTTACTTAACCATTTGGAGATTTCATACAAAGTCAATGGATTATATGTCCTTTAGTTAGATCATAGGGACTCAATTTTACTTTTACCCTATCCCCTGGTAGTATTCTTATATAATTGCGTCTTATTTTTCCTGAAATATGGGTTAGAACTTCACATCCATTAACTAGAGAAACCTGAAACATGACATTGGGGAGTGATTTAGTAACTATACCTTCCATATCAATTAGATTTTGTTTATTCATTACAAGGGAAATTTCCTTCTTTTTTTTTTGATTGATTAACATTGGTAAATATAGCATAAACTAGCCTCTTTTATTTATGAGGATTCCCCCATGCAAAATGGTTTAAATAAAATGTAGTTGAATTACCACTAGTAGAAAAACCCCATTTTTCAACTTTTCTTAGCTGACTAAAAGTGTCTTTTGCGACTATTTTTGAACCCTATACCATACATAACATAAAAAGTTTCCTCCTATTTGTTTTTGGCATGTGTCCCGATCTGTTACAATTCCTTGAGAAGTGGAAAGAATAGCAATTCCCATTCCACCTAGAACTTTGGGAATTTCTTTATGGTTGGAATAAATCCTTAAACTAGGTTTGCTAATATGTCATAAAGTAATTATTTGTGGTTTTTTTTTCTTTCCTTGATATTTTTGTGTAAAAATTAAATTTTTTTTTTATCTTCTTGATGTTCCCTGAAACTTTCCACAAAACTTTCTCGTAGAAGAATTTTTCCAATATCTCTAGTAGTATTAGTAGTAGGTATCTGAACTACTTTTGTTCTTCTTAAGTTTGCATTTCTTATAGATGTAATCATACTAACAATGGTATTGTCATGGAAACTCCTTCTTACTATTAATATAAATAAGCTTTTTAAGTATGTTGGGGGAAAAAAAAGTTCTAAGATAAAAATTCATTTTATTCTTTTTGGGAATTCTCCTCAATCATAAAATAAAAATAGTGAAATTCTAGAGGAAAATATATACAATAACCAATTATTTGGTTTTTTTCTGAGGAGATTAAGTAATTGAGGAAAGATTGTCATTTCCATTAAAAAAAAAGTTAGTAATAGTATTTATTACTCAAATTACCCATGGGAAGCCGTAAAAGATATAATAATATATATGTAAATGCAAAGTTTTTTTAGTTCCAACTTATTAAACTTGAAATACTATCAATTCAAGTATTTCATTACTTCCCCCTCTTCATTTATAATACTTCGGGAGCCAATGAAACTATTTTGGTAAAATTGGATTCTCGTAATTCTTGAGCAATTGGACCAAAAAATGAGTTCCTTTAGGATTTCCTTCTTCATTTATGATGATGATAGCATTGTCACACTTGTTCCATTTTTATGTTTGAATTCTTTACAAATACATACAACTATTGCCTTAACTACTTCTAATTTTTTTAGAGGAATATTCGGTATCGCTTCCTTAATCACGACAATAATAACATCACCAATATGTGCATATTTTGGATTACTAGCTCTTAATACTCCAATACACATTAGTTTTCAAACCCCACTATTATTTGCTACATTCAAGTAAGTTTGATTTTGAATCATTTTTCCATTTTATTAGAGGGATTAACCCCTCGCCCCCCCCTCCCCCCCTAGGAGGGAGAATTTATTTTTTTAAAGGGTAAGGGGGGATATTACTAATTTCATTTATATAATAATTCTTTGTTATTTTTATAGGGAGTTTTCCTCATCTATTACTTGTCCCTATCCATCATTTGTCTCTACCCATCACTCATATTTTTATGGGATATAACAATAACAAATTGAGTAGTACGTATAAGCATTTTGTATGCAATTATTCTCATGGCTACTTTAGCAATAGTTTTTAGTACTCCACTTATTTCATAAAGTATTCTACTTGGTTTAACGAAAGATACCTAGTATTCTGGGGACCATTTTTTAAACCCATACGTGTTTTTGTAGGTTGCATAGTTATAGTTTTGTCGAAAAATACACATATCCATATTTTTCCATTGCGATGGGCATAACGAGTAATTGTTCGTCGTCTTGCTTCTATTTCTCTAGATGTAATCCAAGCCGATTTGAGTGCTTGGAGGCCAAATCTACCAAAACAGATGGAATTACCTTGAGTAATTATCCCCCTCATTTGTCCTCTATGTTGTTTACAAAATTTAGTTCTTTTAGGATTATAGTCGATTCATCCTCCCATCTCTACTTCAAAATTGCACATGAAAGTTTTCTTTCGTCTGACTTTTCGTGAGTAAAATTTTCCATTCTACAAAATTAGTAATTCGATAAACTTTTGCAATAAAGGTTTCATGGGCGAATATTAACTCATTTAGAATTGATTCGAAAGATTATCTCTAGTTAATCATTTGTAGCTTCCTTATGGATTGGGAATTGCTATCAATTCGGTTTATTTCACCATCCTACCCAAAAATGAAATAAGATTGAACATTCCATCTATTCATTCATGGGTTTCATCATTCCCATTATTTCCATATTGACGTTCAGGTTCCAATTTATGGCTTGGGCCCAAAGTCATGATCTTCAATCTCAACTGTCCCAAGTGGGTCAAGAAGAACTGGAGTTGTTGCAATCATTGAAAACATTTATGCAATGGTTATGAATAAAAGGAAGCAGGGCTCCAAACTCAACTTTTTTGTTGAAAGTAGAGTCAACGAAATATATATATCTAAATGGATTGCAATCCATTTGTCATACTTGCCCTTGCCAAAGGAATATCAAGTTGACAAATGAAGGGCATGTGAACTTTTATTTCTTTTTTTCAATTTTGTGATGTAGTTTAAGTGGTGATCATCCATATGTGGGTTTAGTCAAATTTTGCTATTAACAAAATATGAAAGGAAAATTTTAAAACATCCTTGTATATTTGTTGCTCCTTACTTGAACCATATATAGAAATCTAACAATTTCTAAAAAAACATTTGTGATTTAAAAAAGAAAATTGGTGGTTTTTTTTTATCATTGAATTTGCAATAAAAATCTCAATTCTTTTTTGCAATAATATGAAATTTTGCACACACAAAAAGGCCATATGGGAAGAGCATTTCATGTGATTATTTTCAATTCATAAATTGATGTCAAACATAAATGAACAAGGTTGGAATGATATTAAATTAGGGTATGAAGCTACAAAATTGACCTATCTTTTATTTTCATCATTTTCAAAGTGCATATTGATTTTCATCATTTCTAAGTGCATAAAAGTAAGTTCGCCACATGGGTTCAAACCAAACCCATTGCCTTTGTGATTTTTAATCATTCATGTCGTTGTAGTCACAACATGCACAAACATAGTTAAACTTTTAACATGTAAATGTAGTTTTGACATCATATTGGTTGACTATTTGCAAATATACTTGTACATATTTTTATTACATTTATTTTTATTTTTTTAGTTCTTGACTTATGATAAACTCATCAGAGGTCTCAATAGTTTCATGTTTTTACTTTTGTTTTTTTTTTAAATTTTGTATTTATGTCAAAAAAATCTTTTTAAAATAAAAATTTTGACATATTTTTTTCACGTGAAGTATGCACCCAATTGTAGGAGCTAATGTTAGTTTAAAAGTTGAAAAGAAAGCGCAATCTTTCATACATATGTTTTAAATAATGAATGTTTTTTTGAAAAAGAATGATAAAACTTCATTCCTTTTTTTCATATTCTATTCTTGTTAAGTATAAGACAATAGGACCTTTATAATTCATGAATTTGACACCTAATTATTTTTTGAATCATTATAAGTTTTTTTTTAAATAGAAAATTTTTGTTACAAAGTGTTTGAAACATATCCACCCACTATCACTAAGTGAGGAATTAAGATTAATGAACATCCACACCACTTAACACAATTATAATGATGGGTTCAAACCAATGTTGTGCAGTTTTTTTGAAAAAGAAATTATGATCCTAGTTTTGATTTTTGATTTATTTGAATTGGAGGTTTTTCAAGTGCGAGTCTTCTTCCCATTTAATAACCTTACAATTATGATTCTAACACATTTTTTCAAATTCAAGAACCTTTGGGTTTAGTTCAAAACAATGGATTGCATGTAGACATTATACATTCCTTGGTGCTACCTATTGTATAACAAAAAAATAAATTAATCAAATTAAAATCAAGGTTTGTATACACATGAATTCAACAACTAATAAAATTTGATATTTAACTTTGAAGTTGAGCCTACTTCTCAAATTTTTTAAAAATTCAGCTTGTCTATTTAAAGAATTTACCCATGTTTTCTAAATAGTTTTTTCACAATTCCAGTTCTAATCCAAATCTAGCAAAAGAATAGTTTCAATGTTCCGTTTTTGTGTCAGTTCTAGGCAAAAGATGTGAACTTGGGTCCAAGTGACAATAACCTAACCCTAATGTTTGAGTTTTAACACTAGAAATTAGATACCTTCACAACACTAATCCAAACATGTAATTAAAACCCACAAAACATTTAACAATTAATGAATCTTTCATGTCTTGAAGTGGTAAATTAAATCTTATGTTGAGATTTTTAAATATAATTTCACAATGTTTCTCAAAATAGTTTACAGGAACATTTTATAAATTTGAAATAAATTTAATGAATATAAAATATCCCAAATCATTTTAAAAAATTGTAACCAATGTTTTTATTGCTTAATCTTTAAAAAAAGTGATTTTGGATGCTCTATATTCATCTTATTTGCATTCACTTTATATACACATTTACAATTAATAACATAATGTGACTTTTTTAATCATAAAATATTTATGTTAACTTATAAATAATGATTCCAAAGTTATCCTCTTTGAATAACTAATTTAGTTGTACCACATCAACTTGATTAGTTAGCACATCATTTTTTAAGCAAAACACTAAAGAAATGGGATTGGTGTTAAGCTCATCAAATAAATCTAATGAATGCCAAGAGTTTAAATGTTGAATTGGTTGTAAATTGTCAAATTTTCTAGAAATATCAAAATATGGTCTTATTATAAGATGTTTCAAACTAAGGTATTTGCATAAAGAGTTTTGTAAAATTCAAAAACAAAAAACTCAAATGGTTTCTTCTACCAAATGGTGAAATGTCTTTTTTCAACTACAATTTTTTTTCTACATAGATTCTAAGGAAACAACCCTATGTAGAAATACACAAAATGTGGGTAAATCAATAGTGTTGCTGAAAAAAATCTTTTAGTAGTGTCTTGTCTTCTCCAAGAGCAAAAACAATAACATAAAAATGATCTTCTTCTTTGTCACAAAAAGTATCACAAGTAAAAAGTATTAGAATTGACATAAGGAAAAGATTTATCCTACTATGAAAAATAAATCCATGGTTATATCTTAGATCAACCTTTCAACTTTATCTTTATTTTGGGATTTAAAATGAAGACCTCATTTTGAAGTAAATACTTCATTTTTGTTGTTGAGGTCCATCTTATTTTTCATTCAGCCTTTGTCATCACAAAATGAGGAAAGTTGTGTGTATGTGTGTGTGTTCAAGAAGGTCAAAACATGTAATTAGGAGTCAAATGGATTATTTTGAAAAAGGACTGCAAGTCTTTTTTCTCATAAGTAACTTTTACGTGCAAATGAATTTTTGAATGAAACTTTTTGTAACTTGTTTTTAAAACTATTAAATTTTTTTGAATGCATCACATTTTTTTTTGTTACACATTATTGAATAAATATGAATTTTTAAAAATGTGCAACTTCCTTACATATTTAATGTTTCATTTTGAAAAATGATCTAAAGTTTAAATTATCACCAAAAATTAAATTTTCACATTTTTTGGTTTTATTATACTTTAAACTGTAACCTTTATGAACACATCATGTATATTATAAACCATTTATATGTGGTAAAAGACTCTTGAACCTTTGAAGTTTTGAAGCAATTTTGAATCATTCTTTGAATGTTTAAAGTTTTAAAATTTTACATTTTTAAAATATGAATTTTTTTGAGTGTGGCTAATATATTCTTATCATATGTATTTTTGTCAATGAAATTTCGTTTATTATATGAGTCCTTTTGATGATCCTTTACAAAATTGACTCCTTTGACGTAATACATGTACATTTTCAAATAACTTAAATTAAAACCAAAACTTAAAATTGGATCAAATGAATTTTCATTTTAAATTTTTGAACATCCATATGAGAAAAAAAGGATTAACTTGCCATGATTACTATGGTTTTCAAATGATAAGTTTTCTAAAAAAGTGTGATTTTGATTGATTATGTTTTAACATTTGACAACTTTTTTTGCTCCTTGTTACATGTTTTCTTCTACCAAATGGTGAAGTAACTCTTTTCAACCACAAATCATTTTTTACATAGATCCTAAATGCAACAACCTTATGTATCTTTAAAACATTTCCATGATTCATTATAAACATACTTCTAATGCAAGGACAATTGTTGATTTGCTTGTTCAACAACCCCTACTATACCATCCACACAACATAAGGACAAACAAGGCTAACAAGACTATTCTCTTTGGCCTTTGATTCATGTTGGGATACCATGCCCTGCTTCACAACCTTCAAAGGTTTCTAATGACATTTTTGGGTATGTCAATGTGCTTGATCATGAATATCAATGTTCATAACAACGAAAGGCAATTGAATAATGTCACTAAAATTCCTTTGTGACATAAACACATAAATGCAAAATAACAAAATAGACACACAAATCCAAGAAACCTTAAACAACACCAAAAATTCAACAAGTTTTAAACTAGGAAAATTATCAAGGGCTCCATGCTCATGTTTATTGAATGCATGATCATTGGTTGTAGCATATGGAGCCTAGAGGTGATGCATCAAATCATTCCTCAATGCATAATAACCACTTAAGTTTTCTATTTCATTCACATTATCTTTCTAATCAACAAAAATGAAACCCCAACATATGTGAATGTCATATTCATCAAAAAATGTTCAAGGGACAAGTTGCCTTCATCTTTTATGGTCATATTGTGAATGATCACACAAGCATGAAGGATGTCAATCACAATGCCCCTATCCCATTTTTTACACAATTTTCGGATTATGCCAAAAAGTGATTACAACATGCCAAATCACCATTCAACATATTTTTGAGTTATTTCTTGTTGAGTTGCAAACTAATTCTTTTTCTTCCTATTCAACTCATGAAGAGTTTGCACAAAGATTGGCTACATTGGATGATACTATTGACTAGTAATTAGTAGTCAAAATAGTTCATGTAATGATGACCATTCACCTCAAAGCTCATGTTATTTCTTGCACCTTGTAACCAAAAGGAACTTGTGTAACACACTTATGTCAATGTTGTCACTAGGCATACCAAAAGAGCAATGCCAAATTCAAAGACTTTGATCTCAAATGGCTTTTGAAATTGTGGAACAATTCTTATTTCTATTAGTTTCTTGCCAAGAAACTAGGCAAATTTTTCAACAATTATGCATGTGATCTAAAGAAGTGAACATACCTAGGTCAACCTTACATTGCATGAATTTACAATTGGTGTTCCAAA
>Ga0116227_10014437_pt1 | contig 12032 bp, 10 predicted proteins | sample S1TSphgellanicum_FD_89693 | JGI IMG/M metagenome (GOLD analysis project Ga0116227, IMG submission 89693) | Host-associated microbial communities from peat moss isolated from Minnesota, USA - S1T2_Fb - Sphagnum magellanicum MG | ecosystem: Host-associated > Plants > Peat moss > Unclassified... | reverse complement strand
GGGCGAAGGCCCCCCGGCATGCCGGCCGGCGAACTGGGGGGGGGGAATGATCCAGCGGTCCGACAGGGCAGAATTTCGTCTGACACCTCTCTAGCCGATCAGGCCCGGCTTGGCCCACAAGCAGGCTGGTGGTGAGGCATAAAATAATTTATGGCTTGATGCATGTCCCTGCAGCGCCTGCGCACCTTCATCGAGGTCTATCGCCAAAGGTCGATCAGCGCCGCCGCGCGCAGCCTCGACCTGACCCAGCCGGCGGTCTCCCAGCATATCGCCGGGCTGGAAAGCTCGATCGGGCGGCAATTGTTCGAGCGGCAGGTGAAAGGCGTCACGCCCACCGCCGCCGCCGATGAGCTCGCCGCCGACATCGGCGACCGTCTGGATGTGGCCGAGGCCGCGCTGTCGGCCGCCCGTGCCCGCTCCAGCGATATGGTCGGGGCGATCCAGATCGTAGGCAATGCCGATTTCATGGCAGAGGTGGTCACGCCCCAGTTGATCCCCCTGCTGCGCTCCGGCATCCGCGTGCGTTTGCAGACCGGCGCGCTCGATCTGGTGATCCACAACCTTGTCGAGGGCCACGCCGACCTCGGCATCTCTGCCTTCCCGGTGAACGACCGCCGCCTGCGCACCGATGCCTTCCGCGACGAGCCCGTCATGGCCGTGGCCGCCCCCGAGGTCGCCGCCCGCCTCAACGCCGCGCCCGACCTTGCCGCCGCGCTGGCCGAGGAGCCGGTGCTGGCCTACAACCTCGAACAGCCGCTGGTCGATGGCTGGCTGAGGCACAATGGCCTCTCCACCAAACCGATCAGCCCGGCGCTTTCCGGGCAAGACATGCGCGCGCTGCGCCGCCTGCTGGCCGAGGGCTTCGGCTGGTCCGTGCTGCCCGACTACCTCTGCCAGCCGCGCATCGCCCGCGGGGAATTGGCCGAGATCAAGGCGCCCGTCGGGCCGGTCCACTATACCTATCACCTGATCTGGGCCCCCACGGCGCTGCGCCACCCGCGCGTGGCTCACGCCCGTCAGACCCTGTTGTGGAGCCTGCGCGCCACTGCGCCGCATCTCTCCGCCCCCGTCCTTTCCGAAAGCCCCTTTGCATGAGTTCCGACACCACCCTCTACGATGCCGTCGGCGGCGCCCCCGCGATTTCCGCACTGGTCGACCGGTTTTACGCCAACATGGAGCTGTGGCCCGAGGCTCAGGCGATCCGTGCGATGCATCCTTCGGACCTCTCGCACACGGCGCAGGTGTTCAAGGATTACCTCTCCGAATGGCTGGGCGGACCGGCGCTGTATTCGCCGGTGAAAGGCCACCCCCGGCTGCGGATGCGCCATATGCAGGCGCCCATCGCTTCGGCCGAGCGGGACGCGTGGCTGGCTTGCATGAAGGACGCTCTGGATACGGTCGTGGTCGATCGGGCGGCGCGGTTGCAGGTTTATGGAAATATGGAAAAGCTGGCGGACTGGATGCGGAATAAAGACGATTAAGGAAGATGCGAGGGCCATCGCCCTCGCGCTCCCTTTCATGTCTGCGTGGGCGCTTCGGGTTCAGCGTGGCGCCCAGTTTGCCGCGCCGCAGGCTTGAAATGACCAGCACAGCCTATCGATTACCTGCCTGCGGCGCGGCAAGCTGGGCGCAAGTCCGAACTCATGGCGCAAGGTCGACATTCATGAGAGCGCGAGGGGGTAACCCCCTCGCATCTTCTCCTCCCCCCCCTTGTCCCAAATCCCGACACCCTCGGCAAAACGCCCCTTCCCCCGACAACAAGATATCTTTACGGAGGCAAACTTGTGCTTGCCGCGCCCGTTGGCGTGAGCGCGGCGAAGGGGAACTGATGCATATTGTCTTGAGCCTGGCCGGAATCGCGTTGATTCTGGGCGTTGCCTTTGCCCTGTCGAGCGACCGGCGCGCTATTCGCCCCCGTGTGGTGGGTGCGGCGTTCGGGCTTCAGGCGGGCGTTGCGGCGCTGGTGCTTTATTTCCCCGAGGGCAACTATGCGCTGCAGATGGTGGCGGGCGGCGTAGCGAATTTGCTGGGCTATGCCCATGCGGGGATCGAGCTGCTGTTCGGCCCGCTGGCCGCGCCCGAGGTGGGCGGCAAGAGCTTTGCGATCTCCAGCCTGCCGGTGATCATCTTCTTCGCGGCGCTGATTTCGGTGCTCTATTACATCGGCGTGATGCCGCTGGTGATCCGCTGGATCGGCGGCGGGCTGGAGAAGCTGACGGGCATTTCCAAGCTGGAATCGCTGTGCGCCGCTTCGAACATCTTTCTGGGCCAGTCCGAAGCGCCGCTGGTCATCAAGCCCTATCTGGCGGGGTTGAAGCCCAGCCAGCTGTTCTGTGTGATGACGGTCGGCATGGCCGGTGTGGCGGGCACGATTCTGGCGGCCTATGCCGGGCTGGGCATCCGCATCGACTATCTGGTCGCGGCCAGCTTTATGTCGGCGCCGGGCGGCATCTGCATGGCCAAACTGCTGATGCCCGACCCCAAGGACCAGCCGCTCGACACCGACGACACCGTCACCCCGCTGCCCGGCGAGGGCCATGACGAAAAGCCCGCCAACATCATCATGGCCGCCAGCGAGGGCGCCCAGACCGGCGTGCGTCTGGCCGTCGCCGTGGGCGCGATGGTGCTCGCTTTCGTGGCGCTGGTGGCGCTGGCCAATGGCATCATGGGCTGGTTCGGCCATTTCTTTGGCTACCCCGATCTCTCCTTCCAGAAGCTATTGGGCTATGTTTTCGCGGGGATTTTCTACCTGCTGGGCGCCCCCGACTGGACCGAGGCCATGCGCGCGGGCGGCATGTTCGGCACCAAGATCGTGCTCAACGAATTCGTCGCCTTCATCGATCTGGGCCACGCCACGGATCTGTCGAAGCAGACCGTCGCGCTGGTCACCTTTGCGCTGTGCGGCTTTGCCAACTTCTCCTCCATCGCGATCCAGATGGCGGTGACCGGCAGCCTGGCCCCCAACCAGCGCGCGCTGATCGCCAAATTCGGCCTGAAGGCCCTGCTGGCGGGCAGCCTCTCCAATCTGATGAGCGCCGCTTTGGCGGGCCTGTTCCTCTCGCTGTAAGAGAATGCGCGACTGGGACGAGGATTGGGAAGCCCTCGTCCCCCGCCGGAAGCTGCGCGAGAGCTGCACCGGCCATATCGCGATGATCTTCGCCGCCGTGCTGGCGCTGATGCTGGCCATGCTGGCGGCCATCAACTGGCGCCAATGGCGCGCCGAACACACACCGCAAGCGTTGACGCCCGCCAAAGCCGCGCCGCATGATGTTCTACGGGCGCGTTTCGCGCTCTGCCATCGAAAGCGCGTGAGTTGCGTGGTCGATGGGGACACGATCTGGTTTCAGGGCGAGAAAATCCGTGTGGCGGACATCAACGCGCCGGAAGTCTCCGAACCCCAATGCGATGCCGAGCAGGAGCTGGGTGAGAAAGCCTCCGACCGGCTGGTGCTGTTGCTGAACGCCGGGCCGTTTTCTCTGGTGCCGCCTGCGGATCGGGATGCCGATGTCTATGGGCGCAAGCTGCGGGTTATTTCACGCGGAGGGCAGTCTCTGGGCGCGGTGCTGGTCAGCGAAGGGCTGGCCGAGGCCTGGACAGGGCACCGCAGGGATTGGTGTCATTGAAGGGGATTTAGAAGTGAAAATGCGAGGGCCATCGCCCTCACGCTCCCTTTAATGTCTACGTTAGTGCCTCGGGTTCGGCCTTGCGCCTAGCTTGCAGCGCCGCAGGCAGAAAGCCGTGAATTTAAAGCCTGCGGCGCCTAAGGTCACGCAGGTGGGGAGTTGAGGCGCTCCATTTCGGCGCCACTGCCCATGAGCCGGAAGACGTCATGGGAGCGCGAGGGGGTAACCCCCTCGCATCTTCCTTTTCTTACAGACTCCAGTCGGCAGCCTGCCCGAACACACCCTTCAAATCCGCCAGAATCCCGCCCTTCTTCAGCAGCGAGCGGAAATGCCCCGGCCCCAGCGCCAGATACTCGCGGTGCGGCACGGCCAGCACGACCATATCGTATTTCCGCTTGAAGGCGTCTTCCACCAGCGGGATGCCATATTCCTCGACCGCTTCATGGGCATCGGCATGGGCATCATGCACCGTCACGCCATGGCCGAGGCGACCCAGCGCCGAGACCAGATCCGCCACCTTGGAGTTGCGCAGATCGGGGATGTTTTCCTTGAAGGTCAGGCCCAGCATCAGCACGTTGCCGGGCTTGCCCTTGCGTGCGGTGTGCAGCTCTTTCGCCACCCAGCCGGCCATGCTGTCGTTGATTCCGCGGCCCGAGAGGATCACGCGCGGGTCCAGCCCCAGCTGCTCGGCACGGTGCGAGAGGTAATAGGGATCGACGCCGATGCAGTGCCCGCCCACCAGACCGGGGGCGAAGGGCAGGAAGTTCCACTTGGTGCGCGCGGCGGCCAGCACGTCCCAGATGGAAAGGTCCATCTTGGAGAAGATCTGCGAAATCTCGTTCATAAAGGCGATGTTGATATCGCGCTGGGCGTTTTCGATCACCTTCGCCGCCTCGGCGGCCTTGATCGACGCTGCGCGGAACACGCCGCCGCTGGTGATCGCGCCATAGAGATGCGCCACGCGCTCCAGCACCTCGGGCGTCTGGCCGGAGACGACCTTGGTGATCTTGTCGATCGTGTGCTCGCGGTCGCCGGGGTTGATGCGCTCGGGCGAGTAGCCGAGGAAGAAATCGCGGCCGCACACCAGCCCCGAAACCTGCTCCAGAATGGGGGCGCAGATGTCCTCGGTCACGCCGGGGTAGACGGTGCTTTCATAGACCACCACGGGCACGCGGCCCTCGGCCACGGCGGCGCCCAGCATGGCCCCGATGGTGCGGCTGGCGGCTTCCACGATGCGCAGATCGGGGCGGTTGGCGCCGTCGATGGGTGTGGGCACGGTCACGATGTAGAAATCGGCGGGCGGGCAGACCTGCGGGTCGGCGGTCAGGGCCAACGTGCTGGCTTCCAGCCGGTCGCGGTCGATTTCGCCGGTGCGGTCGTGGCCAGTGTTCAGCTCGGCGATGCGGCGGGCATCGATATCGAGGCCCACGGTCTCGAAGCGCCCGGCCAGCGCCACGGCCAGCGGCAGGCCGACATAGCCCAACCCCACCACCACCACGCGCTGCGCCAGAGCTCCGGGAAGGGCGGCGCCCTGACCGACAGGAACGGCGCGGCTCTGGGCAAGATCGGGATACATAGACGTCAAGGCTGGCCCCCTCTGGTGGCGGATGGGCGCCATCGAGGGCTCCCATGGAATCGGCGTGTTCTTTAAGTCAAAAGCTCTTATGCCGTGGTTAACACCTGCGATTCTAGATACATCGTGCAATCAGACCGCCAGTGGAAGCATCATGACCCAGACCGATCCGGCCAAAATCCTCCTGATCTTCGGCACAAGACCCGAGGCGATCAAGCTGTTTCCGGTGGTCGCCGCGCTCAAGGCCGATCCGCATTTCGAGGTGAAGGTCTGCGTCTCGGCCCAGCATCGCGGCATGCTCGATCAGGTGCTGGCCATCGCGGGGATCACGCCTGACCATGATCTCGATCTGATGCGCCCCAACCAGACGCTCGATTCGCTGACCGCCGCGCTGATCGTCGAACTGGGCAAAGTGATGGATGCCGAGCAGCCCGCCCGTGTCATCGTGCAGGGCGATACGGCGACCGCCATGGCGGGCGCTCTGGCCGCCTATTACCGCAAGATTCCCGTGGACCATGTCGAAGCGGGGCTGCGCAGCGGCAACATCTACCACCCCTGGCCCGAGGAGGTGAACCGCAAGGTGATCGGCGCCATCGCCAGCCTGCATTTCGCCCCCACCGAGACCAGTGCCGAGGCGCTGAAGCGCGAGAATGTCGACCCCAGCCGCATCCATGTCACCGGCAACACGGTGATCGATGCGCTGCATTGGGTGACGGATCGCATCGAGGCCGAACCGGAACTCGCCGCCGATCTGGCCGGGCTGGAACAGCGTTTCGCAGGCAAGACCATCATCGGCGTCACCAGCCACCGCCGCGAGAACTTCGGCGGCGGGCTGGAGAACATCGCCGAGGCGATCCGCCAGATCGCCCAGCGCCCGGATGTGGCCATCATCTTCCCGGTCCACCCCAACCCCAATGTGCGCGCGGTGATGGATACGGCGCTGGCGAACCTCAACAATGTCGCGCTGATCGAGCCGCTGGACTATCCCCATTTCGCCCGGCTGCTCAGCCTCGCCCATATCATGCTCACCGATTCGGGTGGCGTGCAGGAAGAGGCCCCCGCGCTGGGCAAGCCGGTGCTGGTGATGCGCGAAACCACCGAGCGTCCCGAGGGCGTCACGGCGGGCACCGCCCGTCTGGTCGGCACCGATGTGGACACCATCGTTTCCGAAATCTTCAACCTTCTCGACAATAAGGCCGATTACGAAGCCATGGCGCGCGCCCACAATCCTTTCGGAGACGGGCAGGCCTGCGCCCGCATCGTGGAAACGCTGATCCAGGAGACAGCCCAGTCATGAAGTCGGACAACAAGCCTCAGGTCTGCGTGGTCGGGCTGGGCTATATCGGCCTGCCCACCGCCGCGATCATCGCGCGCAGCGGCAGCCGCGTGCAAGGCGTGGACGTCACCCAGAGCGTGGTGGACACCATCAACCGCGGTGAAATCCATATCGAGGAGGTCGATCTCGACGGTCTGGTGCAGGGCGTGGTGTCGCGCGGGCTGCTTTCGGCCAGCCTGACGGTCGCCCCCGCCGATGTGTTTGTCGTCGCCGTGCCCACGCCCTTCGACAAGGACCATCAGCCGGACATTTCCTATGTGCTGGCCGCCGCGCGCTCAATCGCCCCGGTGCTGAAAACCGGCGATTGCGTGATTCTGGAATCGACCAGCCCGGTCGGCACCACCGAAGCGATCCGCGACCTGATCGCCGAATTGCGCCCCGATCTGAAGGTGCCCGGCCTCACCACCCAGACGCCCGACCTCTCCATCGCCTATTGCCCCGAGCGCGTGCTGCCCGGTCGCATTCTGGAAGAGCTAACCAACAACGACCGCTCGATCGGCGGCATCACGCCGCGCTGCGCGCGCAAGGCCATCGCCTTCTACAAGCTGTTCGTGCGCGGCCAGTGTATCCCGACGGACGCTCGCAGCGCCGAAATGACCAAGCTGGTCGAGAACGCCTATCGCGACGTCAACATCGCCTTCGCCAACGAACTCTCCATCGTGGCGGACCGCATGGGGCTGGATGTGTGGGAGGTGATCCGCCTCGCCAACCGCCATCCGCGCGTCAACATCCTGCAACCCGGCCCGGGCGTGGGCGGGCACTGCATCGCGGTCGATCCGTGGTTTATCGTGGCATCCGCGCCCGAGGAAACGCCGTTGATCCGCACCGCGCGCGGCGTGAACGATGGCAAGATCCGCCATGTCATCGCCAAGGCCGATGCGCTGATCGCCGCCCATCCGGGCGCGAAGATCGCCGCGCTGGGCCTGGCCTTCAAGGCCAACATCGACGATTTCCGTGAAAGCCCGGCGCGCCTTGTGGCCGCCACGCTGGCCCGCACCTATGGCGAGCGCATCCAGATCGTGGAGCCCTATGCCTCCACCCTGCCGCGCGAGTTCGAGGGCACGGGCGCCACCCAGATCGACCTCGACACCGCGCTGGAGGATTGCGACATCCTGCTGGTGCTGGTCGATCACGACATCTTCCGCCACGTGCCGCTGGCCGAGCGCGCGGACAAGATCGTCTATGACACGCGCGGCATCTGGCCCGATCAGCCCAAGCCCATGGTGGACGCCGACGCGCTGCGCCTGGTGAGCTAAACGACACTCGGCTGAACGCAAAAACGGGAGGGCTCAACAGGCCCTCCCGTTCATCGGGCGTTCATGTAAAACCGGCAGTTAGGCTATGTAAAAATCCCATAGCAATCTGTGAGGTTCCATGCCTGCATTTCGCGCTTCGCAATCGCCTGCCGTCCTTTCAGCCCGGCTCTCGGCATGGCGGTCCCCAGCCGTGACATGTCTGGCCCTCGGCGCCCTGCTGACGCTCTCGGCCTGCGATTCCCAGCCCGATGCCCCGGCGGCCACGTCCGACGCCAGCAGCGAAAGCGCCTATGTTTCCAAGGGCAGCTTCCAGTGCCACGCGGGCAAGCCCTGGCAGAAGGTTCAGGTCACCTCCACCGCCGATGTCGCCCCGGGCGCCACGGCAAAGATCATCGTGGAAACCCCGCCCGCCATCATGCCCTCGTTGACCGGCGACAAGGCCTTCCTGTTCTGTCAGGTGGACCAGACCCCCTGCATCGGCACCTCCTGCCACGGCAATCCGCCGGTCGATTTCATCGGCGAGAAGGGCGAAAACGGCCTGACCTGGGAAAGCAAGGAGAGCGAGGGCGGCAACGATCGCAAGATCACCTTCACCGCGCTGGCACATAATTCCGATCTGAAAGAGACGCATCACGTCACGCTGACGCTGGATCTCTCGACACCGAATTGACGGGAAGACGGGGGCGCCATCGACGCGCCCCCGTATCCTTCTCAAAGCGCCAGCAAACTGCGCAAGTTGCGCGCCATGAATTTGGCGGCCATGCTGTAACCGCGCGGGGCCGCCGGGTGGCGGTTGTCGATGTAGCGCCCCAGCGCGTTGGACACTTCCCACGAGACGAACAGCCGCGCAAAATCCACCAGCGGCAGATTGTTCGCCGCGGCCAGATCGCGGATCGCCTGCACATAGAGGCCCTGCGTGGGATAGGCGGTGATGTTGCTGGGAAAGGGAATGCCCAGAATGACATCGCTGCCCGTCTTCAGCTGGTTGATGATCGTCTGCATGTTGCTGGTGAATTCGGCCACGCTGATGCCGTTCGAATAATCGTTGATGCCCAGATTGATGAACACCGCCACCGGCCGCATGTTCGATGCCGTCAGCAAGGGCGTGCGGTTGCTGCCCGCCACGCCCACCCAGTCGCGGCTGGACCAGCCCGCCTTGGCCATATTGGCCAGCATCACGCAGGGGGCGGCGCTGTTGCTGCAGGTGCAGCTGTCCACCGCCTGATTGCCGCTGATCTGCGAGAAGATCACCGGCTCGCTGCCCAGCGGCTTGGTGAGGGTGAAGCTTTTCATCCCGCTCGACAGGCCGACAAGCTGGGTCACCGCGCCGCCCGATCCGAACTGCACGCCCACCGTGCCCCCCGCCGACCCGGCCTGCAGCACCACATCGACCGTGTCATAGGGCTTGGTCGGCGCGAATTGCAGCGTGCCGGTCGCCGCGCCCATCGCATAGCCATTGCCGCCCGGGCAGGTCTCGCCGGTGGTGAAGGCGATGCCCGCGCCGATGCTCATGCGCGGATCGTAGACCGGCACGTCGCTGAGCACGGTGGTGCTGATGTTGTTGCCGTAAAAGCCGTTCTCCTCCACCGCCGCATAGGCCTGCATCAGCGGCAGCAGCTTGGTGGGCCAGGCATTGGTGCGCAGGTCGCCCGCGCTGCGCGTGCCCGCCATGGTGCTGTCACCGAGGAAGGCAAAGAGCTTGCGGTCGAGCGCCACGCCATTGTCCGCGTCGATCAGCGCATTGGCCAGCCGGGGCGCCAGCGTGGGGTCGATGCGGGTGCCGCCGAAATGGCTGCCGCCCGCCGCCACCGCATTGTTCGCGATCCGAGCTTTCAGATAGGCTGCTGCTGCAGAAACCATCGCTCCTCTCCCTTGCTGCGCGACGCGATAGGTGAGCGAGCCCGCGCTGAGCGTGACCGCCAGATAATAGCTGGCGGCGGCATCGCTCTCGGTGGCGATCTGCTCGTTGACGATGCTGCCGGTGACGCCCGAGAAGGACCAATTCGCCCAGACATCGCCCCCCGCCGTCAGCCTCGCCGTGGTCACGCCGCCATCGGTCGAACGCAGCAGTTGCGCCTTGCCGCTGGCACCATTGCCGACCAGCGTCACCCAGATCTCGCGCGCCAGCTGCGGGGTGAAGGGCCCCTGATTGTGCGCTGCGGTATCGGCGATGCTGCCCACCAACGGCGTCGAGCTGGCGGCAAAGCCTTGCGCGCCCGTCACGGGCAGCGGCGAGGTCTGGCTGACCGCCACCGCCTTGCCCTGCCCATCGGCAAAACCCGAGGCATGCAGCGGGACGAAACCGGCGGGCTGGGTGATCGGAACAGTTCCTTGCATCGGTGCCTCCAGGGATTGTCGCAATGTTCGATATATGTTCCTTATGTGAAGCCCGCCCGAGTAGGAAAGGTGAAAGTGAAAACCGCGCCCGCCCCAAGTCAAACGGCCCCGAAATGCCGCAATGCAACAATGATCGGTTGCCATTTTGCTCCGGGGGTCGATATATCGGTTTATGCCTAGTTGGGCGGCCCAGGGGGACCTGTCCGTGGGGGCCTGCGGTTTTTCGGGGAACGACGTGGCCAACTTGGCGAAACCACACAAGATCAGGGTGATGCATATCATCACGCATCTCGATCTGGGCGGGGCCGAGGGCGTGGCGATGCAGCTTGTCGAAGGGCTGGCGGGCGAGGCCGATTCGGCGGTCCTCGCGGTGCTGCGCGACAAGACGCTGTCCACCATCGGCGCTGATATGGCTGCGCGGGCGCAAAAGCTGGGCGTGCCGGTGTTTTATGGCACCGGGCGCGGTTTCAAATCGGGCGGCGTGGTGCTGGCCGCGCTGGCGCTGGCCAAAGCGGTGCGCCGCTTCCGCCCCGATGTGCTGCATGTCCATACCGAGATCCCCGAGCTGACGCTTGCCGTAGCCTGCACGCTCTCGCCCCGCGTCGCCCGCACGCCGCTGCTGCGCACGGTGCACAACAGCGTGCTGTGGATTGCGTGGGGCGGGATCGGGCGCTGGGTGACTCGGCGGCTGGCGCATGGCACGGCGGTCGCGTGCTCGCAGGCCGCCGCCGAGTCCGACGCCGCCATTGCCGCCGGGGTCGAGCGCCCCCGCGCCGAGGTGATCTACAATGCGGTAACGCCCCCGCCCGTCGTGACACCACGCCTTTCGCCCGCGCCCCCACCTGCGCCCTTCCGCCTGCTGTTTGCCGGGCGGCTGGTCGAGCAGAAGGGCGCCGATCTGCTGCCCGCCATCCTGCAACAGGCGCAGGCTCTGGCCAGCCGGCAGGATGTGGTGGTGACGGTGGCAGGCGAAGGCACGCTTCACGCCGAGCTGACGCAAGCCTTTGCGCAAACCAAAGGGCACTGGCAGGTCGAGATGGTGCCGCCCATCGCCCGGCTTTCCAGCCATCTGGGCGATTATGACGCGGTGCTGCAACCCTCACGCTTCGAGGGCTTCGGTCTGTTTCAGCTCGAGGTGCTGATGGCCGGGCTGCCGCTCATCACCTGCCGCGCCCCCGGTCTGGCCGAGGTGCTGCCCGATGGCTATCCGCTGGCCACAGAGCCGGGCGAAACCGCCGCTCTGGCACAGGCTTTGGCGAAACTCGTCGACGATCCCGACTCTCACCGCCGCGCCGCCACCACTTACCGCGCGGCGCTGGTCGAGCGCTTCGCGCCTGCCCCAATGCTGGCGGCCTATCTCCACACCTATCGCGCCTGCGCAGGAGCACAGACATGAGTGTCATCGTCGCGATCAAGGCCCTCAATGAGGAGGCGCATATCGCGGCCGCGCTGGAAAGCGCGCTGGCCCAGACCGAGGCGCTGGGCGGACTGGTCGTGCTGGGCGACAGCGGATCGCGCGACGCCACGGTGGAGATCGCCCGGCGCTACTCACGCGTCACCATCGTGCAGCTTGCCGACCCCACGCAGCGCTGCTGCGGCGCCGGGGCGCAACTGGCCTTTCAGGGCGCACTCCAGGCGGCGGGGCAAGCGGCGGCGGGGCAGGACTATCTCTATCTGCTCGACGGCGACATGGTGCTCCAGCCCGAGGTGCTGAGCGCGGGGATCGCCTTTCTGCGCGAGCATCCGGGCTATGCGGCGGTGGGCGGTCAGGTGATCGAGGCCAACACCCAGAGCATCGAATTCGAGGCCCGCGCCCGCAACGACAAGGCCAAGCGCAAGGCGCCCACAGAGGAGGTCGACCGGCTCGACTGCGGCGGGCTCTATCGGCTGAGCGCGCTGCGTGATCT
>Ga0116227_10014436_pt1 | contig 12033 bp, 5 predicted proteins | sample S1TSphgellanicum_FD_89693 | JGI IMG/M metagenome (GOLD analysis project Ga0116227, IMG submission 89693) | Host-associated microbial communities from peat moss isolated from Minnesota, USA - S1T2_Fb - Sphagnum magellanicum MG | ecosystem: Host-associated > Plants > Peat moss > Unclassified... | reverse complement strand
GCGTCGTTGAGGATCCGACCCGCTCCAGCTCGCCGGTCTCCAGCACGCGCAGCAGCTTCGCCTGCTGGCGCAGGGGGATGTTCGCGATCTCATCGAGGAAGAGCGTGCTTCCGCTGGCAAGCTCGAAGCGCCCGATGCGGTCGGTGCGGGCATCGGTGAACGCGCCCTTGACGTGGCCGAAGATCTCGCTCTCGAAGGTGCCTTCGGGGAGTGCGCCGGTGTTGACCGCAACCATGGGCCTATGCGCGCGCGGCGAGAGCCGGTGCAGCGTCTGGGCAACGACCTCCTTGCCGGTGCCATGCTCTCCCGTCACCAGCACGTTCGCCCCCGACGGGCCAATACGCGCCAGCAGCTCCACCACGGGCCGCATCGCGGCGGCGGTGGCGATGAACTCCGGCGCGCCTTCCGCGCGAAGGATGCGGTTCTCGGCTTCGAGCCACAGCGCGCGTTTCTGCGCCGTGTGCAGCTCCAACTGCGTGCGCACGACGGTGAGCAGACGGGCGTTGTCCCAGGGCTTCTGGATGAAGTCGCGAGCGCCGCGGCGCATCGCCTCCACCGCGAGATCGATGTTCGCCCACGCCGTCATCACGATGATGGGGAGCTGCGAATCGTGCTGCTGGATGGCGGCGACGAGGTCGAGACCCTCGCGGCCCGACGTCGTGTCGCGCGTGTAGTTCAGGTCCATCAGCACGCCATCGACCTGCTCGCTCGCCAGCACCTCAAGCACAAGCGAGGGGCTGCTGGCGCGCACCAGCTCGAAGCCCTCCGGGGCAAGCAGAAGCTCAAGCGCTTCGAGGATCTGCGGCTGGTCGTCGGCGATCAGCAGGCGGCACGGCTTGGATGTTGCTGCACTCATAAAGCCTTTCACTTCATCTACGGAGTCGGCGCCTTCGCCGCTTCAGCCTGCGAACCGCTACGCGCCGATTCTATAGAAATCGAGTTGGCTTCGAGCGTGCTGCCGATCGACCGCTCGAGTTCGATCTTCGCCTTCTGGTACGCCGTGCGGGCGGCCAGAAGCGCGGACTCCGCCGCGGCAAGGTCGCGCCTGCTGGTAAGCGTCTGGAATGCGGAGCCCGCGCCAAGCTGCTGCTCCTTCGTTGTGATGTCGAAGGTCTTCGCCGCAAGGTCGCGCGCCTTGACCGCCGCGACCACGCGCGCCACGCTCTGGTCCAGAGCATACTGCGCGTTGCGGACCTCGATGCGGATCTGCTTCTTCAACTGCTGCAGGCGAAGGTCGGCCTGGCGCGACTCCAGCTCCGAGCGGTACTGGTCGGACTTCGCGACGCGGTTGCGGATGGGAATGTTCATCTGCAGACCGACGTAGTAGTCCGGCGAAGTTGCGTTGAATGCGTTGGTGAGCGCGCCGCCAAAGCTCTCCGGCTTGTTCGAGGCGATGCCCGCCGCCGGGTTCGCGATGCCAGCCAGGCCCGCGCCGCCATACTGCGCGACGAGCGAGAGCTGCGGCAGCAGATTGTTGTTCGCGGCCTTGCGGCTGATGTCGCGGTTCTGGAGATCGATGCCGGAGATCGAAAGCTCGATGCGATGAGCGAGCGCCTCGGCGATGATGTCTTCCGTGGGCGATACAGACGCGGACGTGGTGCCGTCATCGGTCGAGACATTCACCGGCTTCACGGGCATCGCTTCAAGTATCGGGTCGTCGAGGTTCTTGGTGAGCGCGTTCTTGATCAGCAGCTCCTGAAACTTGAGCGTGCTGCGCGCGATGGTCAGGTCCTGCTCGCGATTGGCGACCTCGGCCTCGTCCTTCATCACGTCCATCGCGGGGATGGCCTGCAGCTCAAGCTGCTTGCGGCCGCTGGTCAGCGTGTCGTTCGCGAAGTCGAGCGAGCGCGACTTGACCTGCTCATCCTCATAGGCCGCGACCAGGTCCCAGTACATGTTGGCGATCTGCGTGACGGTGGTGATGACCTGCAGCTTGAACGCCTCATCGGAGATCTTCTGGTTGTTGCGCGCGATGCGGAGGTAGCGCAGGTTGGGGCCGAAGCCGAAGCCGGCGAGCAACTGCTGCTGGACGGTGAGCGTGTACGAGGCGTCAAGCTCCGGACGGAGATAGGTATAGATGCTATTGTTCGCGGTGCGGTCGTTGATGAAGGAGGCGTTGAACGAGGTGCCCGTGGGAAAGGCCTGCGAGTAGCCGAAGTCGCCGATGCTGGTGATCGTCTTCAAGGACTGCACGCCCTGCAGCTGCACGTTCGAGAGCGGCTGGACGGTATCGCTGTAGCCGAGGTTTGCATTGATCGAAGGATCATACGAAGAGACCGCCGTGCCTGTGCCCAGCGTCGATTGCACAAGCCCCGAAGCTCCCGTGCCCGCGCCTCCGGCGCCGCCCGTGGTGCCTCCCGCGCCAGCGCCGGAGCCGCCGGAGCCGAAGCCGCCAACACCGCCGCCGGGCGTGTTCTGCACCACGCCGGTGTTGACCCCGCGGAAGACGCCGCCTGCCTTGGTGCGCAGCACATCGGCCTCCGCGATGGGAATGTTGTAGCGGGCGATCGCGAGGTCGAGGTTGTTCTCAAGCGCCAGCGCGATGGCATCGCTGAGCGAAAGCTCCAGGACGCCGTTGTGGATCAGCGCGTCGATGCGCGGCGAGTTGGCGAGGTTCGGCAGCGGGACGCTTGCGGGGCGATAGGCGTCGAAGGGATTGCGCGAGTGCGGGATGTCGAGACGCAATGCCGGTGCGGAAGATTGCGCCCGCGCCGGGACTGCCTGTGCCATCAATGCGAACGCGAGCGCGATGATTGCGTTGAATGGGGAGGGTCTGCGTGCTTGTATCTTGCGGGTCATCTTTGGTGCTTCCTTGTTTGTGCTTCCTTGTTTGTCATTCCTGAAGGGAGTCTGCGTTTGTCTTGAACTGTGGCCGAAGCTGCACTGCCGGGCCGCGCTATGCGTTCAGTTTCGGGTTCGCCGTATCCTGGGTCATCCAGCCATCGCGCAGCTCGATGGTGCGGGTGCCGTAGGTTGCGTTGAGATCGGAGTGCGTGACCTGCACGATGGTCGTTCCCTGCTGGTTGAGCTGGCGGAAGAGCGCCATGATCTCCGCGGCCTGCGCGGAGTGGAGGTTGCCGGTCGGCTCATCGGCAAGGAGCAGCGCGGGCTTGTGAATGACCGCGCGAGCGATGCCGACAAGCTGCTGCTGGCCGCCTGAAAGCTGCGAGGGAAAGAGGTCTTTCTTGCCGACGATGTGAAAGCGGTCGAGCGTGTCCGCGACCAGCGCCTGCCGCTCGGAGCGCGAGATGTCCTTGTACGAGAGCGGGAGGTCGATGTTCTCCGCAACCGTGAGATCGTCGAGCAGGTGGTAGCTCTGAAAGACCATGCCGATGGAGCGCCGCGCCAGCTCCGCGCGCTGCTTGCGGTTCATGGCGTGGACGGCGAGATCGTTGAAGTGGAACTCGCCCTTCCACTGGTCGTCGAGCATCGCGAGGATGCTGAGCAGCGAAGACTTGCCCGCTCCGCTCGGACCCATGATGGTGACGAACTCACCCTCGGCGATCTTCAGGTTGATGCGCCGCAGGATGAAGTTCTCCGTGTGGCCCGTCTTGTAACTGCGTTCGAGGTTCTTCAGTTCGATCATGTCTTCTCTTCCTTACTTGCTGTTATTGCTGACGCAGTGTTTCATTGGGATCGAGGCGGGACGCGCGATAGGCCGGCACCAGCGAAGAGACGGCCGAGATGACGAAGAGCAGCAGCGCCATGCCGGCAAAGGTCGCAGCGTCGAGCGGCTTCGTGGCGAAGAGCAGCGTTGTAAGGAATCGCGTCAGCAGCGCAGAAGCGCAAAGCCCTATCGCGAGCCCCGCGAACGAGAGCATCAACCCGCGCCGCAGGATCAACTCGAGGATGTTGCCGCGCTGCGCGCCAAGCGCGATGCGCAGGCCAAGCTCCAGGGTGCGCTGCGCGACCATGTAGCTGAGCACGGCGTAGAGGCCGATGGCCGAGAGCACGAGCGCGATGATGGCGAAGGCGGAGACGAGGATGGTCTGGAAGCGCTGCTGCGCCGTGCTGCGGGCGAGCAGGTTGGTGCGGACCCCGTAGACCGGAAGCGTGGGGTCCAGCTGTGCTACCTGGGAACGGACTGTTTCGACATAGCTGGCGGGGTCGCCGGCCACGCGGAGCGCGAAGGTCGGCTGCCCAATCGAGGATTGCGCGAAGGGGACAAAGTACTCCGGCGTGGGAGGTTCGTCCAGGCTGGCGCGGACGACGTTCCCGACGATGCCGACGATCTCCTGCGGCTGGCCGGGGCCGTCCGGATCGCCCGGAACGGCGGGGGCGAGGCCGGACGTGATGCGCTTGCCCACCGCGTCTTCGCCGGGAAAGAAGCGGTCGGCGAAGGCCTGGTTGACGATGACGACGGGAGGGCTGCCGGGCCGGTCCTCCGCGGCGGTGAAGAGGCGGCCGCGGCGCAGCGGCATCTGGAGCGAGGTGAAGAAGTTGGACGCCACCACGCTGGCGCGGGCGGCGGGATCTTCTCCCGGCGGGTTGGGCCTGCCGGCGATGGTGAAGCTGAGGTTCATGTCGCCGCCGGTGAGGGGCAGGGGGAAGGCGTAGGTCGCCTGCTGGACGCCGGGGAGCGCGGCCAGCCGCGATTGCAACTGCTGGATGAGCTGCAGCGCCCTCTCGTCCTGGAAGAGCTTGGGCGACATGCCTACGCGGAAGGTGATCAGGTGCGTGTGGTTGAAGCCTGGGTTGACGTTGAGCAGCTTGTCGAAGCTGCGGATCAACAGGCCGGCGCCGATGAGCAGGACGAGGCCAAGGGCCGTCTCGGCGATGACCAGCGCGCCGTGCAGCCGGTTCTGGCCGCGGCTGGCGGTGCTAGAACGGGTGGTGTCGTTCAACGCCAGCGCGGGGTCCAGCCGCGACGACCGCCACGCGGGAAGCACACCGAAGAGCAGGCCGGTCGCGAGCGATGCCGCCAGCGAGAAGAGAAAGACATGCGAATCGAGTGAAAGCTCCTGCAGGCGCGGCAGATCGGCGGGAAGCACGCTGGGCGCGATGCGCAGTATGAAGGCGGCGAGCGAGAATCCGACGGCGCCGCCGAGGAGCGAGATGGTGAGCGATTCGATGAGGAGCTGGCGAACGATCTGCGGCCGTGTCGCGCCGAGCGCCGAGCGCAGCGCGAGCTCCGAACGCCGCGCCGCGGTGCGTGTAAGCAGGAGCCCGGCCACGTTGGCGCAGGCGATGAGCAGGAGGAAGCAGACGCAGGCGAAGAGGATGTTCAGCGGTCTCCGCACGGCGCCCACCAGGTCCTCAAGCGCCGGCGTGACGCTGACCGCGGTCTCTGTCTTGTCGTCGAGATACTGCGCCGCGAGCGAGCGCTGGATGGTGTCCATCTCCGCCTTGGCCTGGGCGCGCGAGACGCCGGGAGCGAGACGCCCGATGACCTGAAGCTGGTTCCAGCCGCGCTGCTTCGCGGAGGGGTTCCTGCCCTCGTGCTCGATGGCGGGGGTCGTCCACACCTGCGCGTCCGGCGCGTTGGGAAACTGGAAGGACGCGGGCAGCACGCCAATGATGGTGTAACTCTGATAGCTGAGACGGATTGTCTGGCCGATCGCCGCAGGGTTCGCTCCGAACGCGGACTGCCAGAGACCGTGGCTGATGATGACGGAGCGGTTGCCCGCGCCCTCCTCGGAGCGCGTGAACGTGCGGCCGAGCGCGGGGCCGACTTCAAGGACATGAAAGAAGTCCGACGAGACGGTCATGCCGTCGATCCGTTTCGCGGGAGAGTTGTCCAGGGCAACGGTGAAGGAGTTGCCCTGCCATGACGCCATGCTCTCAAAACTTTTGGAGGTCGCCCGCCAGTCCTCGAAGTTCGGAAAGGAGGTCCCGTTCAGCACCGTCGCCGGGCCAGTCTCTCCACGCGGCGGCGAGAGCGTATCGAGCGCCATGATGCTGTCGGGATGCGGGAAGGGCAGCGGCTTGAGCAGCACCGCATCGACGAGCGAGAAGACCGCCGTCGCCGAGCCGATGCCGAGCGCCAGGGTGAGCACAGCCATCCCGGTAAAGCCCATGCTCTTGCGAAGCTGCCGTACTGCGAATCGAAGGTCCTGCCATGCTGTGAACATTTGTAACTCCTCAAGTGCTTTATTTCTTCGCTACCGATTTCCGGGTGCCCCATGTCTCGCTTCCGAGAGATGGGAGGAACAGTCTCACACCACGAGCACCGGGTGCCCCATCCATCGCGGCTTTACCGCGATGGATGGGATTCACTGCCGTTAATCCGTCCGCAGCGCCTGCATCGGTTCGAGCCGCGAAGCTCTGCGCGCCGGCAGCCACGCCGCGAACGTCCCCACCAGCAGGAGCAGCAGCGAAGCGCTGATCAGGGTCGCCGCATCGTTCTGCTTCACGCCGAACAAAAAGCCATGCAGCAGCCGCGCCGCGGCCAGGCTGACGCCAATCCCGATCGCCGTGCCCGCAAGCAGCAATGCCCCAGCGCCACGCAGCACCAGCGAGAGAATGTCCGCGCGCTGCGCGCCGAGCGCCAGCCGCAGCCCGAGCTCGCGCGTCCGCAGCGTCACCAGGTATGCAAGCAGGCTGTAAAGCCCGGCCAGCGCGACCAGCAGCGCCAGCCCGCCCAGCGCCTCCAGCAGATGCGCCGCAAGCACCTGCGACCCCATCGCGTCTTCGACGATCTGGTCCATCGTGCTGATCTTGCTTGCCGCCAGGTCGGGATTGAACTGCCGCATCACACTGTTCAGGTCCGGCACAAGGCTCTTCGCATCGCGGCCCGAACGCAGGACCACCTCCGCATGTCGCTTCAAGGCTTGTTCATAGAAGCCGTCGCCGGGCAGCATCTGCGCGGCGTCGACGTCGATCTCCGGCATCGCCGGATCGCCGATGCCGACCTGATGCAGATCGTCGACGACGCCGACAATCTTGAACATCCGGGGCTTCTTGCCATCGGGCGTGTCCATGCCCAGGCGGAATCCGCCAATATCGCCGTTGTCCGGCTCATAGAGCTTCGCGAAGGCGCTGTTCACCACCGCCACAAGCTGCGTGTCCGGTGTGTCCTGCGCGTTGAAGTATCGCCCCCGCGCCATGCCGAAGCCGAGCACCTGCTGCAGCTCCGGACCGCCGGCGCGCAAGGTCGCCTTGATAAGAGTGCTCGCGGTTTCGCTCTTGCTGTATCTGCTGATGCCCAGCGTAAGCTCGACCGCGTGCGACTTCTGCTCCAGCGGAGCCACTGTGGCAAGCGCCGCCGACTGCACGCCGGGGATCAGCTTCAGCCGCTCCAGCAGCGGCTTGTAGACGGTTGCGTTCGCATCGAGAGCTTCGTACTTGTAGCGGGGCAGTTGCGGGTCGATGACATAGACGTGATCGGTTCGGAAGCCCAGCGGAACCTTGCGCAGCGCTAAGACCGTGCGCAGGAGCAGACCGCAGCAGACAAGCAGCGTAAGCGTGAGCGCCAGCTCCGAGACGACGAGGACCCGTTGCAGCCGATGCTGGTGCCGCCCGGTGCCTGCCTGCGCTCCATCCTGGCGCAGCGCCTGCTCCACCGGCACGCTCGACGCGAGCCGCGCCGGAACAAGCGCGAAGAGCATCGTGCTCACAAGGCTTAGGGCCAGGAGCGCCAGCAGCACGCGGCTGTCGGGATTGAGGTTCAGGTTGGGGTCGAGTTGCGTCGTCAGGCTGTGCGCGAAGAAGCGCAACGCGGCCATCGCAAGGCCAAGCCCCGCCGCGCCGGCGATCAGGCTCAGCAGCAGCGCCTCCGCGAGCGTCTGACGGATGAGCCGCCAGCGGCTTGCGCCGAGCGCCGAGCGCACAGCCATCTCGCGCCGCCGCGCCGCCGTGCGGGCAAGCATCAGGCAGGCCACGTTCGCGCACGCGATCAGCCACAGGACTCCTGTCGCTCCCAGCAGTGCGAGCAGCGCCGTCCGCTGGTCCTTCGCGTTCAGGCCGTGGCGATAGCCGGTCGCCTTCACGCCGGCCGGCGCCATCACGGACGCAAACTGGCTCGTATACAGCGGAAGCAACTGCCTCTGAATATCGCTGAGTTCAGCGTTGACTGCCTGAATGCCCGCGCCCTCGCGCAGACGCGCAATGGTCTCGTAGGTCGGCCCGTCGAAGTTGCGGCTGAACGCGGCAGCATCGAGCGGCGCGGGTTCCCAGAGCTGCGCTGGAGATCCATCGGCGGGAAAGGCGAACCCGCGCGGCATCACGCCGATGATGGTGAACACCGCATTGTCGATATGCACCGCCTGGCCGAGCACCTTCGGATCGCCGTGGAACTGGCTGCGCCACACGGCATCGCTGAGCACGGCGACGTTGCTCTTGCCCGGCTGCTGCTCTTCCGCCGTGAAGGAACGCCCGAGCGCCGGCGTTGCCCCAAGCATGTGGAAGAGGTTCTCGCTGGCACTTACAGAAACGATCTTCTGCTCTGTGCCCGGCGTATGCACGTAGGCCGCGTCGGTGGAGTAGTACGCAATTTCGCTTAGAGAATGCGCGCGCTGCCGCCACACCACGAGATCCGCAAGGTTCACGAACGCCGGCTCGCCCTTCTGCGTGACGACACTGAGACGCACGAGCCGGTCCGGCTTCGCATAGGGCAGCGGCCGGAAGAGCGTGCCTTCCAGCACGGTGAACATCGCGGCGTTCGCGCCGATGCCCAGCGCCAGCACGACGATCACGCTGATCGAAAATCCCGGCGCGTGGCGCATCTGGCGCAGCGCGTATTTCAGGTCCTGCAGCAAGGCTCTCATCGCGATAGGCTCCTTTACTCTGTCCGCAATGCTTCAATCGGATCGACATTGGCCGCGCGGCGCGCCGGAACCAGCGCCGAGACGACCGCGACAATTGCAACCAGAAGAGTTACACATAGAAACGTCACCGGATCGGACGACGAGACGCCGAACAACTGGCTCTTCAAGAGCCGCGCCAGCCCTAAAGCCACGGGCACCGCGACCGCGATGCTGATGCCCGCGAGCTTCAGCACATCCGCGAGCACGATGCCCGAGATCGCCGCACGGCTCGAACCCAGCGCGATCCGCACGCCGATCTCGCGTGTCCGCTGCGCCGTGACATACGCCAGCACACCGTACAGCCCAATGCCTGCAAGCAGCGTCGCCAACAGACCGAAGCTGATCGCCAACAGTTCCGTCAGCCGATCGTTCGCCAGGATCTGGTCGATCTGCTCGTCCATCGTCCTCAGGTCGTCGAGCGCCAGCACCGGGTCGAGCTGCTGCATCGCGCGGCGCAAAGCGGAGATCGTCTCCGCCGTCGGCAGCGCCGTCCGCACGTGGAAGTAAAGCTGCGACGGGGCACGTTTCACCGGCGTCTGCGCGATTGGGCGAAACAGACTTGGCTCGACCGCGCTGCGCAGGTCCGTCTGCTTGAAGTCGGGAACCACGCCCACAATCTCCGTGTCGTACACGGGCTTATCCGGACCGCCTTCCACGAGCCGCTTACCCACGGCGTTCCGTGCCGACCCATAGTACTTCTTCGCCAGCGCCTCATTCACGATGGCCACCAGCGGCATCGTCGCGCTGTCCGCCTCGCTGAAGCTCCGCCCCGCAAGCAGCGGAATCCGCATGGCCGAAAAGAACGCCGGATTGATCATGCTCTTCTCCGCTTCGACCTCTTCCTCCGGTGCCGGAGTATAGCCTTCGAGCGTGATGTTGCCGCCCGACGAACTTCCCTGAAGGATGGACGAGTCATCCACCGCAACGCTCTTCACCCCCGGCAACGCACCCACCGTCTCCTCCACATGCTTCGCCAGCGCGGCCACGCGGTCCGGCGTATAGCCCGCAAGCTGTGGCGAAATCGCGAACCCCACCAGGTGGGTCGCGTCGAAACCCGGGTCTACGGCTCTTAGCTTCTGCATCGTCCGCACAAACAGTCCCGATGCGACCAGCAGCAGCACGCTCAATCCAATCTGCGCGCACACGATCACCCGTCGCAGACTCAACATCCCGCCCGACGCGCTAGCATTCGATCCGCGCAGCGCAATCGTCAGGTTGGGCTTCCGCAACTGCAGCGCCGGCGCCATCGAAAAGATCAGGCTGACACCCACCGCCGCAACGAAGTTGAACACCAGCACCCGCGCATCCAGCGAGGACGAGAACATCGACACGTCATCGCCTCCCGCAAGCTGTCGCACCAGCGCCCGCAGCGCAATCGGTGCCAGCAGCAGTCCCGCGCAGCCTCCAAAGATCCCGATCAGCAGCCCTTCCAGCAGCAGTTGCCCAAGGATCCGCCCCTGGTTCGCTCCCAATGCCGACCGCAGCGAGAACTCGCGCACCCGGCCCGCGGCCCGCACCAGCAACAGGCTGCCCACATTCACCGACGCGATTAGCAGGACCAGCAGCGCCATCGCCATCACCGCCAGCAAGGGCGTCCGAAGCCCGCCACGCTGATACGAAAATCCCTGCGCTCCCGGCAGCACCAGCAATCGGCTGTTGGTCAGAAATCCGTCTGTAAACCTCTGCGACCGCTTCCCCAGCGCCTTCAACTCCTCGGCGCGAAGGGCATGCCACAAGGGCGCAAGCGAACTCTGCGCGACCTCCGTCGTCACCCCCGGAGCCATACGGCCCAGGATATTCATCCACCGGTCTTTGTGGTTCGTCAGACGAACGCCCTTACCCGGAATTGCCTGATCGAGCATCGACATCGGCACGAACAGCGCCGGCCGCTCTCCCCACACTGCGGAGTGAAACTCAGGCGCGGCGATCCCGACGACCTGGAACGGATGCCCGTTCAACGTAATCGTCTGTCCCACCACCGACGCGTCCCCACCCAGATGCGCCTGCCAGAAGCTGTACGAGACGACCGCAACCGGGTTCGCTCCCGGAGCCGTATCGTCAGACGCGAGCAGCAGCCTTCCCTTATATGCCCGCGCACCCAACAGCGAGAAGTAGTTCCCCGACACCACCTCTCCGGTCGCCATCTGCGACGCGTTCTTGAACGTGATGTCGAAGTCCGCCGGCGAGGTCGCAATCAATCCCGAGATCACCTTCGGGCTTACCTGCGCCGCAAGGTCGCGATACATCGGGTAAGAGAAGTAAGCCTCCGTATCGCCGCCATGGCTGCTCGAATGCCCCTCCCAAGCCTTCCCCGTCCCTTCGAGCACCACCAACTGCTCCGGATGGTCCACCGGCAACGCCCGCAGCAGCGCCTGATCCAGCAGCGAGAAGATCGCAGTGTTCGCTCCAATGCCCAGCGCCAGCGTCATCACTGCTACCGCCGCGAATCCTGGGCTGCGACGCAACTGCCGCAGCGCAAAGTTCAAGTCCTGTCGCAGATTCTGCACGATCATTCTCATCCTCCTACTTCTGTTCGGGTACCCCATCCATCGCGTTCTTTGCGATGGGTGGGACCGTAAGACTTCATTCGTTCCGCAATGCTTCCATGGGATCGATGCTCGCCGCTCGCCGCGCGGGAATCAGACTCGCCGCAATCGCTGCGGCAAGCATCGCCCCAGCGGCAATCGCAATCGAAACACTCTGGCTGCCCAGCAGAGAGACGGCTTCGGATGTATCGATATACACCGTGTTCGCAATCAGCGACGCAATCAACCTCCGCAGCGCGAGACTGCCGGCAACGCCCAGCACAAGTCCAATGGCCGTCAGCAGCAGACCGCTCTTTAGCATCAACCCGAGCACCTGGTAACGCTGCGCCCCAAGCGCCGTGCGCACGCCAAGCTCGCGCGTCCGCGACGCCACCTGATAACTCAGCAAGCCGAAGAGCCCGATCACCGTGAGCAGCAGAGCAAAGCCGGCGAACCCTCCCGCAAGCCATGAGAAGAATCTCGGCGCGGCAACGCTCTTGTCGATGAAGCTCTGCATCGGCACGAACTTCGCCGCCGGGACTTCGGGATCGACGGCATGCACCGCCGCCGCGGCCGCGATGCCGATGCCGGTGTCGCCCGAGCCGTCTGCCATGCGAATCGAAAACGTCGTCGGGAACCAATCGTTGAGCGTCTTCATCGCGTCGTCGGACATCTGCGCATAGGGGTGATACGTCGTCGGCATCGCACTCTCGGCGAGCCCATGCGCATGCGTGTCGGCGACAACTCCAATCACCCGCGAAGGC
>Ga0116227_10014435_pt1 | contig 12034 bp, 12 predicted proteins | sample S1TSphgellanicum_FD_89693 | JGI IMG/M metagenome (GOLD analysis project Ga0116227, IMG submission 89693) | Host-associated microbial communities from peat moss isolated from Minnesota, USA - S1T2_Fb - Sphagnum magellanicum MG | ecosystem: Host-associated > Plants > Peat moss > Unclassified... | reverse complement strand
TCTTTGCGCATCGTGCGAATATCGAGTGTTACGTCGTCGGCTTCGCCGGTGAGGATCGGCTTGCGATTCGCGATCCACGCGTTGGCGGTCGTCGCTTCGGAGAGCACGCCGAGCATCGCATCGAGCGTGAGGCCTTCGGCCGTGCCCATCGCGAGCGCCTCGGCGAGCGATTGCAGGTACGTCGCGAGGCCCAAATTCGCAACGAGCTTCATCGCGTAGCCCGACCCGATCGGACCCATGTGCACCACGCTGCGCGTGAGCGGATCGTGCACGACGCGCGCGCGTTCGACATCCTCGCGACTGCCGCCGACGAGTGCCTGCAACGCACCGCGCGGAATCGCCGAAATCGAGCCGAGCACCGGCGAATCGATGAACGCGGCACCGCGCGCGCGAACGAGCGGCGCGAGTTCGTGCGCCGTTTGCGGCCGCAGCGTACTCATCTCGACGAACAGCTTGCCGGCGACGTCGACCGTGAGGAAACCAGCCGGGCCGGTGAAGAGATTCCGCACGCCCGCGTCTTCCGTGATGCACGAAATGACGATCTCGCCGGCGCTAGCAGCGGCGGCCGCGTCCGTTGCCGTCGCGATCCCGCCGGCGGCGAGGTCGCGTACGCTTGCGGGATTGCGATCCCAGCCGGTGACGTCGAGGCCGCTCGCGGCCAGACGTTGCGCGATGCGCAGACCCATGCGGCCGAGGCCGACGACGCTAACGTTCACGGATGCGCCAGCGGCGCTCCGGCGCCGAGACTGATCGGCCGCCAGGTGCGTCGGTCTTTGACCCACTCGTACATCATCACGTCGGAGAACCCGAGCCCGCGCTGATCGCCGGTGCGGAAATCATACGCGCCGTCGACGCCCGAATAATCGTGGATGCCGGCGATCTGTTTGCGGATGTCGCTCGCACTCGCGGCCGGACCCGTCGCGCGCAACGCATCGGCAACGATCATCGCCGCGTCCCACGGCAAGATCTCGTAGAAGTCGAGCGGGATACCGGCGCTCTGGAAGAGACCCTGCACGGTTTGCAGTTGCCGGCGCTGCGGGCCCTCGGGTAATTCGGTTGCGGCGTTCCAAAAGCTGGATGCGAAATAGAGATGCTTCGGAAGATAGCTTGCGAGCTGATCCATGCTGTTGAACGACATGAGCGACTGCGACACCACGACAGGCACGTCGAGTCCGGCATCCGAGATCGCGTGGATCGCCGTCCCGAGTACGACCGGACTGCCGAACACGAACACGGCTTGCGGACTCGCCGCCTTCACGTTCGCTACCTGACCCGCGAGGCTGATGTCGCCCGGATTGTAGCGCTCGTGCGCAACGTCGCTCAGCGCATGATTTTCCTGCAAGGCGAGGCCGGCTTTGATGCTCTGATCGGCCTGGTCTCCCGACGCGTCGGTCGACGTGATGAACGCGAGTCGCGTGATCCCGTGGTCGCGGAAGTAGCGAAATGCGGTGAGCAGTTCGAACTGCGATGGCGCGTTGATCGCAAACACGTAGCTCCCCGCCGCCGGCACGACGGCCGGCGTGAGACAGTAGAGCACCGGCCCGTCGGTCGCCACCAGCGGCATCATGCTCTTGCAGAGCGCCGAGAGTGCCGCGCCGATGACCACCGGCCGATTCTGCGCCTTCAACTGACTCATCAGCTGCACGGCGATCTGCGGCTGACCCTGATCGTCGAGAAACGTGAAGTGCAACGGCTGCTTCCGAATACCGCCGGTGTCGTTGACGAATTTCTCGGCCAGGCCCATGCTCTTCTGCAACTCCTGGCCGATGTTGGCCGCCGGACCCGTGAGCGGCAGGATCACCGGCACCTCGACGGCCGGCAGATCGGCCGCGGCAGCGGGCGCGCCCATCGCACCGAGACAGGAGGATTGCATGACGAGAGCCGCCACACAGCAGAGGAATGTTCTTTTCACGACGCGCCGTTACACGCTGCGAGCGAGCCTCCCCCCTCTGGTGAATCGAACGTTCCGCAGGCCGCGCGTGGTGATCACGCATCGCGTCCACGACGAAGTTCTCGATCTGCTCGCTGCGGAAACCGATGTCGTGGCGAATCAGACGCCGGCGACGCTGCCGCGCGATGAGGTCGCGCGGCGTGCGCGCGATGCGGATGCGCTCATCGTCTTCATGCCCGATCTCGTCGATCGCGCGCTGATCGATGCGTGCGAGCGGCTCACGATCGTCGCGGGCGCGTTGCGCGGCTACGACAACATCGATGTCGCGGCGTGCACCGACCGCGGTATCTGGGTGACGGTCGTGCCGGAATTGTTGGCCGAAGCGACGGCGGAACTCGGCATCGGGCTGCTGATCGCGCTCGCCCGCCGCGTGCCCGAGGGTGATGCCTTCGTGCGCAGCGGCACATTCGCGGGTTGGCAACCGCACCTCTACGGACGCGGGATCGCGGGGCGCTCGATCGGCATCGCCGGCATGGGCCAATTAGGCCGCGCCTTCGCACAGCGACTTGCCGGCTTCGGCGCCGACCTACGCTACGCCGATACGCGACCGCTCGAAGACGACGATGCGGCGCGGCTCGGCCTGCAGCCAACCACGCTCGACGAATTGATCTCGACGAGCGACTATCTGGTGTTGACGTTACCGCTCACCGCAGCGACGAAGCACCTGATCGACGCGCGCCGCATCGCGACGATGCGCGCCGGCGCGACGATCGTCAATCTGGCGCGCGGCTCGCTCGTCGACGAAGATGCCGTCGCGGCCGCACTCGCCGACGGACGGCTCGGCGGCTATGCGGCCGACGTGTTCGCGTTCGAGGACTGGGCGCGCGAGGATCGTCCGCGCGCGATTCCGGCGGCCTTGCTCGTGCAGCGCGACCGCACGCTCTTCACGCCGCACCTCGGGTCGGCGGTGGCCGACGTTCGGCGTGCGATCGAAGCGGCCGCTGCGCACGCGGTGCTCGACGCGTTGCGCGGCGCGACGCCGGCCGGCGCAGTCAACGTGAGAGGTGGATGAAGATTCGCGCGCGCGAGCAACTCGCGCCGCACGCGCGCCGTTAGCACGTTGCGAAGGGAGTTCTTCATATGCACATTCGTTCTATCGCACTCGCATTACTTATCGCCGGCGGCATCGCCGGAGCCGCAGCGACCCCGGCGCTCGCCGATGAGGTGATCGTCGTCGGCCCGCACAACGTTCCCGTGTACACCCAGTGGCACGAGGGCTGGGACCGCTACGAATACGATCGGCACCACGTCATCCTCGGCACGGTCACCGAGTTTCAGCCCTTCCGTCTGCAGATCGCCCGGCACGACGGCAACGTGCAAACGATCGACCTGAAGGACGGCACCGTCATCCTCCCGACCGGCGCCACGCCGATGCCGAACGAGCGCGTCGCGATCGTCGGCTACTACAGCCATGGCACGTTCATCGCGAACCGCGTGCTGATCCACGCCTAGCCCGCGTCTTCAGCCCACGTAGAAGCAACGGCCGCACGTTTGGATGTAGCGCACCGTACCATCGATCGCGATCTGCTCGCCTTCGGTGATACGGTGCCCGGCATCGTCTACGCGCGGATTCATCGTGGCCTTGCGTCCGCACGCGCAGATCGTCTTGATTTCCTCGATGTCGTCGGCGAGCGCGAGCAACGTGAGCGCACCGGGAAATCCTTCGCCCTGAAAATCGGTCCGAATACCGTAGCAGATCACCGGCAGATCGATCACGTGCGCGAGCCGGTGCAGCTGACGCACCTGCGCGGGTTGCAAGAACTGCGCTTCGTCGACGAGCACCGCGGCGAGTTCGCGGGCGGCGCCGATCATGAAGTCGCGCATCGATTCGACCACCGTTTGCCGATCGTCGAGGTGCGTATCGCGACGGCCCTGGAGCCGCTGGTAGAAATCCGTCTCTTCATCGTACGTCTGCGCCGCGCGCGTGACGCCCAAGCGCGAGGTGATGTTGCCGACGCCGTAGCGGTGGTCGAGATGCGAGGTGAAGAGCGCGACGTGCATGCCGAGCTCTTCGTAGTTGTGCGCGACCTGGAGCAGCGCCGTCGACTTGCCCGCGTTCATCGCGGAGTAGCGAAAATAAAGTTTGGCCATCGATCGATCAGGGAGCGAGAACCAGCGTGCCGTGCGCCGCGCGGGCGACGGCGGCATCGGTGTAGGGCAACGGCGTGAGTGCGTGCGCGGCGTAACGCGGTGCGAGATCGGTATAGTGCGGCGAACCGGGCTCGCCCGACTCGCCGAGCGGAATATCGATGCCGCCCGCATCCCACGCACCGACGTCCCACACGGCGCGAAAACTCTGACCGACCACGATCCCTTGCACGGCCGGCGCATAACTACCGCCCGTTCCCGGCACCTTCGGACCGTCCCAGCCGTGCCAGCCGAACGATGCGAGCGGATGGTGCGCCGTCACCGGGTAGGCCTCGCCGTACGGTTGTGCGATCGCCGCGAGCCCGCCCCAGAGCGCGATCGATTGTCGCACTTCCGCCACGAGGAACGCGTCGCGATCGTCGTTCGCGAACCAACCGCGCGGCACGTCGCGTAACGCGCGCATCAACGTGATGAACGCGGGCCCTTCGGCGAGATACGCCGGCGCGATAGCGCTCGGGAGATGACCGCGAATGAGGTCGCTGGTCGCGATCGCGCGGATGCGCTGCACGACCGTCGCGCCGACCGATGCAGAATCGAATCGGCCGTCGAATCCGGCCAGATCGCGTTCGATCGTAGCGAGATCGGGATCGTCATCGGCTTTCGTGCGACGCAGCGCGGCAACGATCATGCGCGCGAGCTCGCGCTCGGCGACCGAGTGCGTATCGGCTTGGATCGCGCGAAACGTCTCGACATCGTAGAGCGGCACCGCGCGCAACCGCGCGGCGATCTCGGCGGCGCGATACGGCGGCGTGAACGACGAACCCAGCCGGTACGGATACCCCTCGCCGTACGGCCGGTTGTTGGAATTCACCGCCAGTGCCGTCGCCGCCGGCGCAACGTGCGGCAGTTGGCCGAACGGCACGAACTGCAGCGGCGTCGCGGGCGTCGTGGCACCGTCGAAGACCTGCATCCCCCACGCCGCATCGAGCGGAATGTGGCCGGCAAGTGTGTACGCGGCGCGGCCGTCAACGCCGGCCAGCGCAAAGTTCAACGTGGGGCCCGGATACTGCGCGAGCACGTGCAGCGCGTCGTCGAGCGAGCGCGCGCGGTCGAGCGCGAGAAACGATCCGGCCGCAGAGTGCCGGTCGACATCGGGATCCCACTGCACCGCATCGCGCACGAGCCCGGTGCTCTCGAGCACGAAGCCGTGGCGCGTGCGCAGGTAGGTGTGGCTGCGCGGGTTGCCGATCCGGTCGGCAAACGATTCCTTGCGCAGCGCGGCGACGAGCGTCGCCTTGCCGCTGCGATACGAGGTGCCGTCGCTTGTGAGAAACGTTTCGCGGAAGACGCGCGGACTCGCGGCGTGACCGTTCGTTGCGCCCCATGCGACCGCGTCGTTGTGGCCGAGAATCACGCCCGGCACGCCGGCGAAGGTCGCGCCGGCGATGTGAAAACCGGGCGCTTCGATGTCGACCAGATGCCAGAGGCCCGGAATGCCGCGCGCTAAATGCGGGTCGTTGGCGAGCAGCGCACGATGCGTTCGCGTGCGGGCTGCTCCGGCGACCCACTCGTTGCTGCCGAACCCGTCGAAGCGGTTCGCGCCGTTCCACGCCACCGCCGCCGCCGGATGAAATCCGCCGAGCGCAGGCAACGGCGGCAGCGGTGCCGGCCGGCCGCCGGTGGTGGGCGTTTCCCACGCGGGATCGGTCGGCGAGAAGAACGCCGCGGCGGCGTTCGGGCCGACGCTGCGCTGCACCGCATCGACCATCGTCACGTCGTTCCACGACGTCGTTTGATCGAGCACCATCGCGAACCCGACCGCGAGCGAATCCTGCGGCGTCCACGGCTGGAAGTAGTAGCCGATCGCGTGATATTCCGGCGGCAACGGTTCGTGCGTCGCGGCCGCATTCACACCGGCCGCAAAGGCGTCGTAGCAATCGCGATCGACCGGCGAGAGACGCAGGTACGCATCGGCGACGATGCCGCGCACGTCGACGATGCGCGCGCGCTCGTCGGAATCCATCGCACCGCTGCCGATCAGTTGCGCGAGCCGGCCCAGCACGAAACGCCGCGAGAGATCCATTTGGAAGAGCCGGTCGCTCGCCGTCGCGTAGCCCTGCGCGAAAAATGCATCGTGCACCGAGGCGGCGCGAATGTGCGGCACGCCGCGATCGTCACGGACGATGCGGGTGAGCGAACGCACGCCGAGCCCGTCGACCCGGCCCGTTTCGGCGGAGACGTCCGCCGAAACGGCGTGCGCGATATACGCGATGTAGAGCACGACCAAGAGCACCAGCGGCCCGACGGTCGCGAGCGCGATCAGGCCGATTTTGCGAACGAGGCGCACTCAGGCGAACGCTGCAGTGTGTTCGGTTTGGTTCGCTTCGAGATACTTCTCGACTTCGAGGGCAGCTTTGCAGCCGGAGCCGGCGGCGGTGATCGCCTGTTTGTAGCGGATGTCGAAGACGTCGCCCGCGACGTACACGCCGGGGATGTTCGTCGTCACGCCGTCGGCCGAGACGATGTAGCCGGCCCGGTCGAGATCGAGCTGCCCCGCGAAGAGCGCCGTGTTCGGATCGTGCCCGATCGCGATGAAGATCGCGTCGGCCTCAATCGTGGTACGCTCGTCGGTGACGAGGTTGCGCAGCACCAGCCGCTCCGTCGAATGCTCGCCGAGCACTTCGGTCACTTCGGTGTTCCAGATGACCTTGATGCTCTGGTGCGCGTGCACGCGGTCCGACATGATCTTGCTCGCGCGAAACGCATCGCGCCGATGAATGATCGTGACCTGCTTGCCGAACCGCGTGAGAAAGAGCGCTTCTTCCATCGCCGAATCGCCGCCGCCGACCACCACGATGTGCTTCTCGCGGAAGAACGCGCCGTCGCAGGTCGCACACGTCGACACGCCCCGCCCGCGCAAGCGCGCTTCACCGGGGATGTCGAGCCAACGCGCGCTCGCGCCGGTCGCGACGATCACCGCGTCGGCCGTATATTCGAGGTCCTCGGTCCACAGCCGAAAGGGCGCTTGCGTGAAATCGACCTTCGTCACGTCGACGAAGTGCATGACCGAACCGAACCGCTCGGCTTGCTGGCGGAAATTCTCCATCAACTCGGGGCCCATGATGCCGGCCGGGAAGCCCGGGAAGTTTTCCACCTCGGTGGTGAGCATCAACTGGCCACCGTAGAGGTGGCCCGCAAAAACGACCGGGGTGAGGTTGGCGCGGGCTGCGTAGATCGCGGCGGTCAGCCCGGCGGGGCCGGAACCGATGATGGCAACGGGGTGATGGGAAACGGACATGTCGCTCCCTTCAACCCATAGGCGGATGCGTCCGGTTCCCGCGCCAAGAAGGGGTCGTGCTCGAAGACGACTTCTCCGACGTCCTGCGCAAGGCGGCCCGCGGCAGCGGCCTCGACGCCGGCGGCCTCGCGCAACGAACCGGCCTGGCTGCCGGCGCGGTGGCGGGCTGGTTTCGCGGCGATGGGGTGCCGAACGATGCCGAAGCGCGGGCGCTGGCAACGCTGCTCGGGCTCGATCCGGGGAAACTCGCCGAGCGTGCCGCGCAGGGGTGGGAACCGCACGTCGCGCTGCCGCCCGACGTGCGCCATCACCCGCACGATCCGCACCCCTCGAACGGCTACCTCTTCTTCCTCGACGACGGGCGGACGGCGGCGCTGATAGACCCGGCCGGCCTCCCGTCGACGATTCTCGATGCGATCGCCGACGGGCCGTACGCGCTGCGCTACATCCTGATCACGCACCGCCACGCCGATCACTGCGACGCGACGGCCGATATCTCGCGCGCGTTTCCCAATGCCGAAATCGTGATGCACCGCTCGGACTCGGCCGCCATCGGCGACCTTGCGGCGCGCGCGACGCCGATCGTCGATGGCGACGAGCTCGCCTTCGGCGAGCACGCGTCGATCCGCATGATCCACACGCCGGGCCACACCGACGGCAGTTCGTGCTTCCTCTTCCGCTCGACGCTCTTCACCGGCGATACGCTCTTCGCGGGCAGCGTGGGCGGCATCACCGGGCCGACCGCGACCTACCGCGACATCATCGATAGCGTCCGCTTCAAACTCTTCGCCCTCGACGACGCGACGGTGATCGCCCCCGGCCACGGACCTCCGTCGACGATCGGCGAAGAACGCGCGCACAACCCGTTCCTGTAGGCCGAGGATCTCATCGACAGCTTCAAACGCATCTTCGAACGATGCTTATGGAACAGCCGCTACATCGTTTTGATCGCGGTGACGGCGTGCGTCTTCATCGCCGTCATTTTGTACGTGTTGGTGACGATCCAAGCGTTCCGCCTACCGCTCCACGTGGTCAGCTTTTTCGACGCCGCCCATACGACGGCCGACCGTTCGGCGATCTACACCGAAGCGCTCGCCAACATCGCAAGCGTGATCGACGGCTACCTGTTCGCCACGATCATGCTCATCTTCGCGATGGGCCTCTACGAGCTATTCATCAGCAAAATCGACGTGGCCGAAGACAGCGAACTCGCCCAACGCATCCTGCTCATTCGCAGCATCGACGATCTCAAGGACCGTCTCGCAAAAATCATCTTCTTAGTGCTGATCGTCAAGTACTTCGAGTACGCACTCCACCTCTCGTACACAACGCCGACCGCGCTCTTACAACTCGCCGGCGGCATCCTCCTGATCGCCGGCGCCCTCTGGCTAACCGGCCGCAAACACGACTAACATGCGTGCCCCTCGTCATCCCGAGCGAAGTCGAGGGACCGCCACCGATGTGCGCGTTTGCAGCGGTCGCGCGTGATTCCCATGTACGCGATCCTGCAACAGTTCCTCATCACATTTGCAACATTTGTGCTACTTCGCACGCTCGCATCGGCCTCGCCGTTCTCCTCATGGAACAAATGCAACCAACTCGATCAAACGAGACGAACTGCTGCATTGGTGTCGTCGGCGGTCGCAAGACTTCTTGAAGATTCGCGCGTTCGTGTTGTGCGAATTAGCGGTCACAAAGAACAGATGATCGCCGTAACGCGGTTCGTGTTCCCACGGACATCGATCTATATCGACTTCGACGAAGATCGGATATCCGACAATCTGCAGAATTTCATCATCGCTCACGAACTCGGACATGTTCGTAGCCGGGATCCGATCGGGCTGATGTTGATCGAATGCTTCATGACCGCGATCGTCGTGAGCATCGCGATTCGGCTATCCGTCGGCGCGGATTCCATTCAGCTCGGGTTGACTCTCGGACCGCCAGTCCTACTGATCGGTATCTTTCTCTTCGTACTTCCAGCATCTGCATACATTCGCCGAAATGTGGAGCTTGACGCGGACGCGTTTGCTGCTAAGCTCGTCGGTGTCGAGAACGCGCTCAGTGCGCTACGGGAGCTCAGGGAAACGGGACTCGCACGAAAGTACGCTCCAGCGCGTAATAACATCGATCGGCGAATCTCAAAGATCGAATTGTCAGTCAATAAGACGATGTCCCTTTCACATTAAACTCCTAGTCGCGCTCGCGCCGAAACTGCTCGATGAACGACCGACTCTCTTCACGCGCTTCACGCTGCGCCTGTAAGGCCATTTGTATCTCGCTGATCGGATTGCGCCGCCCGACGCCGAACGTGTATTTGAAGACGATCCGCCGAAAGATCACCATGAACACGATGCCGAGTATCGTGGCCAGCGCGAATGCGAGGAACGCGATCGACTCGGCGGGGACGAGCAGTGGGCCGAGCTGTAGATACGTCCAGGCAACGCCGACGGGGATCGCATACAGCGTCATGGTGGCGGCAAAAAGGACATACGCGATAATCGGAGCCGGCGGATCGGCGCCGCGTAGGCGAACGAAATAGAACGCCGTGAAGCCGAGGAGCACGATGCTGAAGAACGTGGCGGTTCCAAAGAACGGACCCACGTGCTGCGGCGCAACGAACAGCACGATGAGAACCGCAAACGTGGCCATATTTTCCCGAAAACGCTCGCGAAATCGCGGAGGCAACCGGTTGAGAAACGACGGCTCCAGCATTGGTTCACGATTCTTCTCGACGGCCACGCACCGAACCATGCTGGTCGCAGCAGTCACGGTTGTTCTCGCCGTCATGACGGGGTCGCCGTGCCGTGCCGACGAGTTCATGTCGCTCTGCCGTCCCTATTATGGTGATGCCTGTAGCGCGGCCATCGGCGCCTGGCTACCACGCGTCTTCGACCCTGGCTTGAAGTACGAGGATCTCAAGAGCGCGACGGTAACGCACGTTCACGACGAGCTCGTCGACCCGGCCGGCCAGGGCGTGGAAACGTTTCGGGGTCAGCACGAGGTGTACCGCGGCACGAGGCTCGTCTATGGGCTCGCGGGACCGCCGAAGGTGCGCATCGTCTACGATCCCGCGCATCGCATCGCGTATTTCGACGAGGGGTGCTGCAGTTGGCACCGTGTCGTTTTCGCATCGGACGCTGCGCCGCCGCCGAAGAGCGTGGCTGAGCGATCGCTCGAGGGCGTGCACACGTTGCACGGTCTGCGGCTCGGCGACTCTCCGCACGACGTCTTTGCTGTGTTCGGTGAAGCTCCGCAACGTTCGGGCACCGTTCCCGGTCAGACGACGATCGTCTACCAGCGTGCGATCGTCGAACCGAAGCCGTATTCGTCATGCGTGGAATACGATACGTTCATCTTCCGCAAGGAGCGGCTCCGCGCGATGGAATTCAACGCGTCATGTTAGATTCCACCGATGTGCATGCTTGCGGCTGTCCCTCGACTTCGCTCGGGATGACACGGGCAACGTGGTTGCCTGTACGAATGTTTAGGTGCGGAGTTTGTAGCCGGTGGCGACCATGCGTAGGGCGATGGCGAGGGCGATCGCGGCGAGGGCGGTGATGACCGAGAGCGAGACGGCGAGTGGCACGTCGCCGCGGCCGGTGTAGGAATAGCGGAACGCGCCGATCATGTGGAACATCGGGTTGAAGTAGGAGATGCGCTGCACCAGCGGTGGTAAGAACTGCATCGAGGTGAAGACGCCGCCCACGAAGATGAGCGGCGTGATGAAGAACGTCGTGAGCACCGCGATGTGATCGAATTTTTCCGCCATCAGCCCGCTGATGATGCCGAGCGAGGCGAAGAGCACCGAGACGAGGGCGATCGTCAGTAAGTAAAGCCACCAGTTTGCCGGCGCGGTGTGCACGAGCACGACGCCGAGGATGGTGATGATCAACGCGATGAAGAGTGCGCGCGCGAAGCCGGCCACCAAATAGCCGGCGACCATTTCGACGGCCGAGACCGGGGCGATCACGATTTCCTGAATCGAGTTCATGAAGCGGCCCTGGAAGACGGTGCTCGAGCCCTCACCGTAGGTTTGATCGATCACCTGGAGCATGATCAATCCCGGGAGCAGATACTGCGCGTACGACACGCCCTGCACGCTCGGGATCTTGCTGCCGAGCGCGAGACCGAACACGAACACGTAGAGCAACGTCTGGATGACCGGTGGCCAGATCACCTGATTGATCACCGCGAACGTGCGCACCATCTCGCGTTTGACGAGCGTTTCGAAACCGACGATGTTGACCATCAGTGGCGCGTCAATTCCAAGAACACGTCTTGCAGCGAGCGTTCGCCGACCAGCGTCTTGGTCGTTTCGAGCGCCACGATGCGGCCCGCTTCGATGATCCCGATCCGGCTACAGAGTTCTTCCGCTTCTTCGAGATAGTGCGTGGTGAGGATGATCGTCATCCCGCCGCGGTTGAGCTCGCGCAAGAACGCCCAGAGTTCCAACCGCAACTCGACGTCGACGCCGGCGGTCGGCTCGTCGAGAATCAGCAACCGTGGTTCGTGCATCAGCGCGCGCGCGATCGTCAACCGGCGCTTCATCCCGCCCGAGAGCCGGGTGAACGGCTGCTTGGCCTTCGACGTGAGGTCGAAGCGCTCGAGCAGATCGTCGGCGCGGCGCGTGACGGCGGGGCCGCGCAAGCCGTAGTAGCCGGCCTGATAGATCAGCACGTCGCGGATGTTCAGAT
>Ga0116227_10014433_pt1 | contig 12036 bp, 9 predicted proteins | sample S1TSphgellanicum_FD_89693 | JGI IMG/M metagenome (GOLD analysis project Ga0116227, IMG submission 89693) | Host-associated microbial communities from peat moss isolated from Minnesota, USA - S1T2_Fb - Sphagnum magellanicum MG | ecosystem: Host-associated > Plants > Peat moss > Unclassified... | reverse complement strand
GGTGTGAAAGAAACGATTTCATTAAAGGGAGATACCTCATTTAAATATAGTATTGATAAAAATCCTGACTTAGCCAAAAATCTAAAAGGGCATTTATTGCTGATGCATGGTGATGTTGATAATAATGTTCATCCGGCTAATTCCATTAGGGTAGCCAACGCATTGATGAAAGCCGGAAAACGCTTTGACTTTCTGATTATTCCAGGCCAACGACATGGCTTTGGTGATATGACAGAATACGCGTTCTGGAAATTAGCAGATCACTTTAATAAATATTTAATCGGCGATTTTTCTGAACCCAGTGATGTAGACCTGGTTGAAATGGATAGAGATATTGAAAAAACAGGTAAATAAATTATCGATTTTTTAATTGTTATTATTAAACCTAGTTTCCTGATGAAATTTGAATAGCACTGTTAAAGTCAGAATTTTTTAAAAAGAAAAAGAGCCGCCTCATGGGTTAATGATGAAGCGGCTCTTTTTATGATAAGGTAATTCGATAATGGTTTTTAGTAAATGTAATTTAATGCAACAACATCATTTGAGTTAAATGTACGGTTACCTCCGTTAGAACAAGCCAACATAAAAGATGCTGCATCTGGGGTAGAAGGCGTTCCTGGAATTAACACAGCGCCAACGTTAGATGCACCTTCATTTCCTGCGCCACTTGATCCACAGCTAAATGCACGGTTCATATAATCTGTATGACGGAAACCTATGCAGTGACCTACTTCGTGCTGGATCACAGAAGCAAGATACAATTGATTAGGGTTAGAACCGTAAGCTGCAGAATTGGTATTCATTCTGATCTCATTATAAGGATTTCCTGATGATGTAGGGAAACCTGCTGAGCCTAAAGTAATAAAACCGCCACTTGCTGCTTCATTAAAACCAACAACATTGATGTTACCTGTAGTGCCAGCACTGGCTCTTTGGAAAGTGATTCTTAATCCCAAAGAATTATATCTGGAGATCATCGTATTTACGGCATCACTATAAACCTGAGGTAAATTAGTTACAGATACGGTAATTACACGGGGTAATGATTTAACTGTATTGGTGGTTCTGTACTGCTCAGTTTCAGCAATATTTAATTTAGCACCTGTTTCAGATTCAGATAAATTAGCTTCTGTTAAAAGGATATCTCCTTCTACTAAATAACCACCGTTAATTTTGCGGATATTTTCTGTGCTGAAGCCTAGTGATTTAACTTTTTCTAAGGTACTGGTAGAAATATCAGCCTTATTTTCGGCAACATTTTCTGTCTCATTACTCTTACAAGAGTAAATAGTTGTGAACAATAAACATGCTGCTGCAACTGATAAAAATTTGGTTCTTTTCATTTTAGTTTAGTTTTAATTGGGGACTATTTGATAAGTTAGTTAATATAATTTGTGAATTACCTTATAAATGCTAATTTAGAGAACAATTGTGATGTAAACAAAATTTTACAATAAAATATTTTTTGAAAGTCAATACTGTATATTTAATTATATGTTTTTTTCTTTGCGTATTTGGTTTAAACGCATATGCACAACCTGGTGGGGTGGAGAAAAAAATTAAAAAATTTATTTCCGCCAATGGAAATGGGAATGAATTTCGGGCTAATGATGTATTAGTGATCAGGTTTGATCATCAGTTAACCGCAAAAGAAATCCAAAACCTGCGACCCAGAAAGCAACTTACTGCCGATTATTTCATTATAGATCAAAAGGATGTTTCCAGCCTATCTAAAAGTGTCATTTATCAGGCCCGGGCAAATGGCTTATGGAAAGCCAGCGATGGTTTAATGAATCTGATCAATAAAAATGGTAAAAAGAATGATTCTATCCTGGTAAGGCTTGCGGTAAAGAATATTAATGAACATTCGGAATTCTTTAAAGGGTTAAGTGTAAAATCAATAGATCAGCAGAATGCGGTTTATACCATTAATATTTTACCTGATGATTTGCTCAATGTATTGGCGCTTGATGATATTTTATATGCAGATATTATCTCTTTGGCTAAACCAGAAGTGGTGATCAATGGATTAGATCTTGGCCTGAACCAGATCAGCAATGTCCGAAACTTTTTTCCAGGTATAGATGGGACAGGGATTAATATCTCGTTTAAAGAAGGAATGTATGATATAACTGATCTTGATCTCTTGGGCAAAACCATTCCGGGTGGAGTTACAATAGGTTCTGCAACGTCTCATGCCACCACCATGGCTACGCTAGCTTTAGGAAATGGCAATTCATTTGTTCGTGGTTTGGGTGCCGCACCAAATGCAAAACTAGCATTTTCAAGCTTTGATCGCTTACTACCAGATCTGACCACTGAATTAAACCGACTTCAAATTCGTGTACAGAATCATTCTTATGGAACCGGAATTGATAATAATTATGGCATTGAAGCTGCGGCATATGATCAGCAGATTTTTGAAGCAGATACTTTAATACATGTTTTTTCTGCCGGAAACAGTGGTACACTTACCCCGTCGAATGGTTTTTATCAGGGACTCACTGCCAGGGCAAATTTGACAGGGAATTTCAAACAAGCCAAAAACCTATTGGTAATTGGAGGGATAAACCGTGAAAATGTTTCTGAAAATCTAAGTAGTAAAGGCCCGGCGTATGACGGGCGGGTAAAACCCGAACTGGTAGCCTTAGGCGAAGATGGTACTTCGGGCTCTGCTGCCATCAGTAGTGGGTCAATCGCTTTGTTAGAGCAATTTTATCATCAGAAATTTGGTAAAGCACCGTCAGCCTCACTCGTTAAGGCCGTTTTAATTAATTCTGCTGATGATTTGGGAACACCACATGTAGATTATGTATTCGGCTATGGAAAACTGAATGTAACCCAATCCTTGAAAACCCTTGATGAAAACCGCGCTACATTATATCAGGTAAATAAAGGACAAGACCTTGAAATTCCTTTGGTTATTCCGGATAATGTTGCCGAAATAAAACTAACCATTGCATGGAATGATCCTGCTGCTGCGGTGAATGCGGCGCAAAGTCTGGTTAATGGCCTGGATCTAAGTTTAGAAAGTCCAGCCGGACAAATAACATTACCATGGGTATTAAACAGCGCTTCTAGTTTAGATTCCATTGCACAACCCGCTCTGCGAAAAATTGACCTCATTAATAATATCCAGCAGATCAGCATAGATCATCCGGAAGCCGGAAACTTTAAAATTCATGTTAACGGAGGCCGGATTACTCAAGGTGCACAACAGCGGTTTGCTTTGGCTTATTCTTATCAGTTTAAAAACACGTTTTCTTTTATCACACCCGGAAAAGATGTTTTCTTTTTTGCCAATGAAGATAATTATATCCGCTGGGAAAATACATACAATGTGAAGACGGGCAAACTATCTGTTAGTTATGATGATGGTGTGAGCTGGAAAACAATTGCATCAGATGTAGATCTGGCTAAAGGTTTTTACAACTGGGGTGCACCAGATTTATTTTCTAAGGCCATCATCAAAATGGAAGTAGCAGGGAATGTAGTATCCAGTCAAAGCTTTGTGATTTCTGCACCCAGAACCTTAAAATTGGGCTACGTATGTAAAGACGGAGTGGTTTTGAATTGGAATCCTCAAATAGGGGCTAAAGATTATACTGTTTACAGTATAATCAATAATGTACTTTCTCCCATTTTAACGGTAACCGACACTTTGGTTAAGCTAGACATGGGTATTATCACTGGAAAATATTTTGCTGTTGCCGCAAATGGAAGCAATTTTACGGGTTTAAAAAGCTATACCATAGATTATACTCAACAAGGGGTTTCCTGTTATATAAGGAGTCTCTTTGCAAGCACCACATCTGACGATAAGATTAAAATCGATCTGAATATCGGCACGACGCTCGGTATCAAAAATATCATTTGGGAAAAACAAACAGGCGTGAATACATATACTGCTTTGCAGCAAACTAAACCTGGCAGTAATGTGCTTGATTATACCATATTTGATGATAAACCCAAACAGGGGATTCAGTTTTACCGGGTAACATTTGAAACGACAGCCGGAAATGTAATAAGTGATTTGGTTTCTGCTACTTTTCTTAAAGAAAATGAATTTTCATTCTATCCAAATCCGGTGACGGATTATTTAACCATTTTAAGTGGTTCGTTCGAAGATTATAGTCTTACTATATTTAATATTCTTGGACAGAAAGTTTTTGAAGAAAAGGCCGCAAGTACCAACCGCTTTAATTTATCTGCATTGGCTACTGGCGTTTATGTAGGCGTAATTAATAAAAATGGAGAACAGGTAAAGAAAATTAAACTAATTAAAAGATAGCTATTAAAACAGTTAAGAATAAGTTTTTATCCTATTAGGTAGTGTCTCTGTTAATCCATTAAATTTATAGATATGGGTACAATAAATCGAATCAGGATGAAGCAATAATTTTCCCGCAGATTTTGATTATTTCCGCAGAAGCGAAATTTAAAATCTGCGCTGATCATTCTGACCTGCGTCTATCCTAGTGATTGGTGTCTCATTTAAAAGCCATTCTTCGCTATTGGCAAAATCATTTGAAAGGTAACAGCGCATTAAATCGTTCTACTTTTTTAGATCTTTAAAAGTGTTGCTACGAGAATGTTCTGGCTTTTGCTAATTTCTTTGTAATTTCAAAACATGATTAAGATAAAAACAGCAATATTTTTATCAGGTTGTGCACTTCTTTTGCTCGCATCATGCAAACAGGCAAGCGAAAAAAGCAGCACTTCTCCTGATTCACTTTCAGTAAAAGCGATTAATGATTCTAGCCTAACCCACTACCTTTCTGTTATTGCCGCAGATAGTTTAGAGGGGAGAAAACCCTTTACCAATGGCGAAACCAAAACCATAAACTACTTAAAAACTGAGTTCGAAAAATTACGTCTCGAGCCAGGAAACGGCGATAGTTATTTTCAGGAAGTACCTATGGTAGAGATAAAATCGGTACCAGAAGATCAGATGTTAGTTAAAGGTAAATCTGGTTCTTTAAGCTTAAATTACCTAACTGATTTTGTTGCCGGATCAAGACGGTTACAAGACCAGGTTAGTATCGCTAATTCTCCTTTGGTATTTGCAGGCTTTGGAATCGTGGCACCAGAATATGGCTGGAACGATTACGAAGGTTTGGATGTAAAAGGTAAAACTGTGGTGGTGATGATTAATGATCCAGGTTTTGCAGATTCTACTTTGTTTAAAGGCAAAAACATGACTTATTATGGTCGGTGGACTTATAAATTTGAAGAGGCATCCAGGCAGGGCGCAGCTGGAGTACTGATCATTCATGATACTGAGCCTGCTGCATATCCCTGGAGTGTGGTAAGAAGTGGTTGGTCTAAATCAAAACTCAACCTCCAATCTGCAGATAATGGCATGAATAGAACTGTGATTGAGGGCTGGATCAGTTTAGACAAAGCAAAATCACTTTTTAAAATGGCGGGGAAAAGTGATGATTTAATGGCTATGGCAAAGAGAAAAGGCTTTAAGGCTGTTGATTTAGGTTTAACTACTTCTTTAACCGTTAAAAATAAGATCAAAAAATCGGTGTCCTATAATGTGCTGGCAAAGGTTCCAGGAGATAAGCATAAGGATGAGGCCATTATCTATTCTGCCCATTGGGATCATTTAGGTATTGGTGAAAAGGTAAAGGGCGACTCCATTTATAATGGTGCGGTAGATAATGCCACAGGAGTTGCTTCTTTATTAGAACTGGCAACGGCATTTAAAAAGTTACCAAATAAACCAGGACGAAGCATTTTGTTTATTTCTTATACTGCTGAAGAGCAGGGGCTTTTAGGATCTGAGTACTATGCCAAACATCCGGTTTTCCCATTAGCTAAAACAGTAGCAAACATTAATATGGATATGATGGGCATAGCTGGCAAAACGAAAGATATCGTGGTGTATGGTTTTGGCCAGTCAGAATTGGAAGATTATGCTATAACATCTGCCAAAAAACAGGGAAGGGTAGTCGTTCCAGATCCCGTTCCATCTTCAGGTTTGTATTATCGGTCTGATCATTTTAACCTGGCTAAAGTGGGGGTGCCGTCTCTATTTACAGGTTCTGGTGTAGATAATATCAAAAATGGAAGAGAGTGGGGATTAAAACAAGTAGCAGACTTTACCAAATTCAGATATCATTCTCCTCAGGATAATTTTGATGCAAAAACCTGGGATTTATCTGGAATTGTGGAAGATGTAAGATTGGTTTTTGATTTGGGTTATCGCCTGAGCAATGAAGACGCTTATCCAAAATGGAAAGCGGGCTCAGAATTTAAAGCCATAAGAGAAAAGAAATAAAAAAACGCGTCCCGGCTTTAAGTCGGGACGCGCTATAAAAAAGGTTAATTATTTTAGTGCTAAGCACTAAACACTAAAAGTGAAATTGTACGCCTAATTTTGGTGCTAAAGTACTTGCCTCTAAGCCAAAAGAATTAGTGGTGATTTCATTGCCTGTAACTTCATTTTTAACTTTTAGGTTATTGTAGCCTAAACCGTTAACAGAAACTTCGATACCAATTCTTTTAGTTGGGAAGAAAGCAAAACCTGGTGCAAGGTTAACGCCAATCTCTGTCGTTTTTCCAATTTTTGCTCCAGTATCGCCATTGTTATCTACAAATTTATTGTTTCCAAATTCCATTGGTACAGATAACTGACCGAAGAATTTAAATTGATCTGATAAGTTAACATAGTAACGACCGAAAGGTGCTACTCTAAATGCCTGATTGATGTTGTTTCTACTAACTTCTTTATCAGATGTATAACCAACACCTGTACCAATAGCAAAGTTATCACTTACAAAATAACCAACATTTGGTACAATGTTAAAGCTTACATCAGATTTTGCAGCGCCTTCTACTTTTGTAGAATTGAAACCAATGCTACCGCCCAACATCACTTTACCTTTTTCAGTTTGTGCATTTGCACTGTAAACTAAACCTGCAACTGCAACTAATGATAATAATAATTTTTTCATCGTTTTATTATTTATTTGTTATTAAAAATATAGTCAATTTTACTTTTTTAATTTCTGACTATATTTGGTTAAAAGTCAATATCGATGCCAATAAAATATCATATCGTCATCAAAAAATCAGTTTTATATTAACTGCTTAATTGATAACGATATATAAAATAGGTGTTAAATCATTATTATTTTTGTGTGACTAAAAATCAATCAATTGATTAATTTTTTAATTTAAAGAAGTTGACATTCTGACTTTTTAGGCATAAATGTCAGGTTTTTTCGCTGTTATTATGGCAGCGCTTTGGGGAATATTGTTTTGTTTTTAGACGTTGCTTGCAGAAACCAAATGCTCCAATTTCTTTTTAATTAAGCCCAATGCCATTTCATCGTTTAGTTGGCCAGCTTCATCGAATTTATTTTGAGCCTGGGCAATTAAAACTTCTGGCTGTAAAACCGGATTCATATTCAGGAAGGTAAATACCGGAAGAAATGCAGCCTGCATTCTTACTGTACCCCAAAGACCTTGCGTAGCACCCATAACGGCAACAGGTTTATGCATCAGCGGACTATCTTTTCCTCTACTGGCCCAATCAATAGCATTTTTCAATCCACCAGGAATGGAATAATTATATTCTGGCGATGCTATAATAAAAGCGTCAGCAGCTTCCAGCAATTCCCTGAACTTAGTTACACTAGCTGGGCGTTCATTTGCCTTTGGCGTATCATGATCCTCGTTATAAACCGGGATCTCATCATATCTTACAATTTCGAAATCAACACCTTCAGGTAACAAGCCACCTGCTACTTTTAACAACATTTCATTATAGGAACCTTTTCGAAGGCTCCCGCACAAGCCGATTATTTTTTTATTTTTTTCCATATTCATTAAACGGACATTGCGTATAAAAGTTTTTTTCTTTATTATGTGCACACCACTATTTAAGATTAATAGCAGCCAACTAATACTTTATTTAAATACTTATGCCCGAAAATAATAGCGTTTCTCCGATCATTGAAAAAACTGTTTTCCCCATTTTGTTTGCCTTGAGTTTCTCTCATTTGTTAAATGATACTATTCAGTCCTTAATCCCTGCCATTTATCCTGTGATCAAGTCGAGTTATGGCTTAAGCTTTTCACAGATTGGATTAATTACGCTTACCTTTCAAATGGCTGCATCTTTACTTCAACCTTTTGTAGGCTTATATACCGACAAAAAACCTCAACCTTATTCTTTAGCCGTAGGAATGGGTTTCACGCTTATTGGATTGATTACACTTTCTCAATCAGCTCATTTTTATACCATGCTCATCTCTGTTGCCTTTATTGGTATTGGCTCATCCATATTCCACCCAGAGGCTTCCCGAATGGCGCATGCAGCATCAGGAGGGAAAAGAGGTTTAGCACAATCTGTATTTCAATTGGGGGGAAATGCCGGTAGTTCTTTAGGGCCATTACTGGCAGCATGGATTATTGTTCCTTATGGCCAGTTTAGTGTGATCTGGTTTTCAGCAATTGCCCTTTTGGCTATTGTAATATTAAGTTATGTTGGCAATTGGTATAAAGGCTTTATGATTGCCAGGAGTAAGAAGGCAGTTATTCAAACTGAAGTGAGCCGATTCTCACGTAGCAAGGTGATTTTTTCTGTCGTTATTTTATTGCTTTTAATCTTCTCGAAATATTTTTATATGGCGAGTTTAACTAATTATTTTACCTTTTATCTAATTCATAAATTTCAGGTATCTGTTCAGACCTCTCAGATTTATTTATTTGTGTTTCTATTTTCTGTAGCTGCTGGTACATTGTTGGGAGGGCCAATAGGGGATAAGATCGGAAGAAAGTATGTAATCTGGGCTTCGATTTTAGGAACAGCACCTTTTGCATTGCTATTGCCTCATGCCAATTTATTTTGGATAGGTGTACTTATCGTTCCCATTGGGATGATTTTAGCTTCAGCATTTTCTGCCATTTTAGTTTATGCTCAGGAATTGATTCCAGGGAAAGTGGGTCTCGTAGCTGGCTTATTCTTTGGCTTTGCTTTCGGGATGGGTGGAATCGGTTCTGCCTTATTGGGTAAATTGGCAGATTCGAAAGGAATAGAGTATGTATTTAATGTTTGTGCTTTTCTCCCGTTGATTGGTTTACTTACAGGATTTCTACCGAATATAGAAACTAGAAAAAAGTAGTACAAAGATAGGGTCAATCAGTATTGTAGTAGGGGATAAGTACTTTTAAGAGTATGTTTCATCTATTGGTTGATGTCTAAACTACCAAAAACTTAAATTTAATAGCTTCAATAGATTTACAAGATCAAACTTAGGCTTTTTGGTGAGAAACCAACCAGTAGGTTAAACCTTACAGGTAAGATACTTTCCACCTATCAATCTAGTGTCTCACCAACCAAAACTCATAAAGACGTAAAACCAAAACAGCCTGTTCATCATTGATGAACAGGCTGTTTAATATAATGATGCTAAATATAACTTAGCTTTCTGCTTTAGTCTTTTAGCTTTTAATCTTTCGATTTTTATGCTTCTTCAGCAAGTACTTTAGTAACTAAATCTGCAGCTTCTTTCAAAGCAATTGCTGAGTAAACCTGTAAGCCAGACTCATCAATTAATTTTTTAGCTTCTTCTGCGTTTGTACCTTGTAAGCGACAAATAATTGGCACTGGGATATTTCCGATTTCCTGATAAGCATCAATAACACCTTGAGCAACACGGTCACAACGAACAATACCACCAAAAATGTTAATTAAAATTGCTTTAACATTTGGATCTTTCAAAATAATGTTGAAAGCCGCTTTAACTGTTTGTGCGTTTGCAGTTCCACCAACATCTAAGAAGTTAGCAGGCTCACCACCAGCTAATTTGATAATATCCATAGTGGCCATAGCCAAACCAGCACCGTTTACCATACAGCCAACATTACCATCAAGATTAACAAAATTTAGGTTAGAAGCACTGGCTTCAACTTCCATTGGATCTTCTTCTGTAACATCACGCATGGCTGCATAATCTGCATGACGGAATAAAGCGTTTTCATCTAAATTAACTTTAGCATCAACAGCGATTACTTTATCATCAGAAGTCTTTAATACCGGGTTAATTTCGAACATAGAAGAATCAGTTGCTTCGTAAGCTTTATATAAAGCCGTTACAAATTTAACCATCTCTTTAAAAGCACCACCGCTAACACCTAAGTTGAAAGCAATTTTACGTGCCTGAAAACCTTGTAAACCAACCTTAGGATCGATTTCCTCTTTGAAGATTAAGTGTGGTGTATGTTCAGCAACTTCTTCAATATCCATACCCCCTTCAGTACTGTACATGATGATGTTGCGGCCTGCAGCACGATCTAACAATACGGAGATATAGAATTCCTTAGTTTCTGAAGCACCTGGATAATAAACATCCTGAGCTACCAAAATCTTACTCACCAATTTACCTTCAGGTCCGGTTTGAGGTGTAACCAATTGCATACCAATAATATCGGTAGCGCGTTGTTTAACTTCATCAAGGTTTTTAGCTAATTTAACACCGCCACCTTTACCGCGTCCACCAGCGTGGATTTGCGCCTTAATTACTACCCAATCAGAGTTGTAATCGATCTTCAATTGCTTGGCCGCTTCAACAGCTTGCTCCGGAGTATCGGCAACAATTCCTTCTTGAACGTTAACACCGAAACTTTTTAATATTTGTTTACCCTGGTATTCGTGAATATTCATTTGCTACAAAATTTGCCCAAAGCTACAATTCTAAAGCCTTTAAACAAATAGAATTTTCCGATTTTTTAAAGAAAATGAAGGTTTTATGTGAATCAGCAAAAGCAGTTCTGGTTCTTCCATCATCTTTTCGTATAAACACCTTAGGTTTTAAAAGAAATGGTAGTTTTAAACACTAACTCCCGGCAAAAGAAGTACCGAATATTCCTACCGCCAGTTCTGCCCAGGTTAAAAATAAAATTAATAAAATAATAATCAGGAACATGGTTCTCCATAAACTGGTTTTTACATACCTGATGACTAATTCTATTGCTAAACCTGTGCCCAGGAGTAACACCGCTGCGGTTAAAAAATCTGAAACTGTCCAACTCACTTCTTTTGTAAACTGCATGGCTATTAGGGGAATACTTAGAATTAAAGCAGTGCTAACCAGAATAATCCGGATTCTTAGTTTTGATGAGTTAAGTGTTTGTTGATTTGTCATGGTGTATTAAATTAAGTGAATTTTATAACTATTTATAATGTGGGCGATTTAATTTGATCGCTTAATCCCAAAATACTGGGCTGCATTCCAATCTGGCATGTTCCATGATAACCAGCTTTCTTGTTCGTACCGTTCCTGAAAATAGCCAATTCGTTCATCAAGTTGGTTTTTGTAGTAATCTGCGTTTTGAGGTTTGGCAATTTCCCTTTCATCAAGCACCTTGGCTGGCGTATAATGTAGTTTCGCCCTGTTCTGATCCAGTAAAGGCAAAGTCTTATCCGAAAGTGAGAGCAGATAATCTACATCCAAAGAAATTTTTTCACTTTGTGCCAGGTTATATTTTGCGATGGCAACATCCCAGTTTATGGTGCTGAAAGCCAATAACAGCATAAACCAAATGTTTCCGTTAATTTTGAGGATATAAAATAATGTTTTTTGTTTGGCTACTTTTAAGTAAACGGTCGTTAAACCAACCATGCAGAGCAGTGCAAATACCAACACCCCAATTCTTTTATGGGTAAGACCATAAAATTCGATGTAGTATCCATCTCTGATCAAAACTGAAATAATGAGAATAATATTTTGAACAATCCAAGTGAAGGCAAGCGTTTTAAGTATTTTGCTTTTGCTATAAAAATTTAAATTCCCACGGAAGAAGTAGGCGATTACAGCCATTGCCATAATGATACTGAAAATCAAGGAATTTGTGCCTTCATGGAGTGCTCCAGAGAAATTACCTGCTGGTTTATAGCCAAACCAAAGCGTAGTGATATCGATGGTGTTTAATAAGAGCAGTAGAATATTGAGTGCCACAAACATAATTGCACCGATAATATATTCAGTTTTGAGCGCCATTTTGCGTGACAACAAATTT
>Ga0116227_10014431_pt1 | contig 12039 bp, 5 predicted proteins | sample S1TSphgellanicum_FD_89693 | JGI IMG/M metagenome (GOLD analysis project Ga0116227, IMG submission 89693) | Host-associated microbial communities from peat moss isolated from Minnesota, USA - S1T2_Fb - Sphagnum magellanicum MG | ecosystem: Host-associated > Plants > Peat moss > Unclassified... | reverse complement strand
TTAGAGCAAACACATGCTTTTCCAATCCTATGTTAGCAGTCATACCTTCTTCACATTCCTCTTTGAGAGGTTCAAGTGGCATCTCACATAGTTCACCAAGAACCCTCTCAACATCCTTGGTAATTTCAAGCATTTCCTCAACATTGGCATATGTCTTCACGATGACAATCTTTTGATTTTAGGCCGCATTTATGTGCAAGGAAGCACTTCCTTTGCTCATCATCCTTTATCTTCCCTTTTCTAAATACTTTATTCAATTAATCAAAGTACAATTGGACTCTCTATTGGGGCTCTTGCTTGACAAAGTCCATTTTCACCCATAATTCATCAAGATTTACATCACCAAACTTTTGTTGCATGCTTGTTTTCATTTCATTCCAATCTACAAGAGTAGGTCGGAGCTTTTTAAACCAGTCTTTAGCTTTACCATGCAAATTAAGCTTTGCAATCTTAAAAAACTTTACTTCATCATAACCTCAAACCTTGGATGCCATTTCTAACCTCTTTATTTAATCCAAGATATTTTCAAATTACTTCCTTAGAACTATTCCTCCATTCCCTTAGGACTAATCATGATGCATTCACTGGTTAGTCCTAAGAATACAAATTATTACATAGATCTGAATCTTAATCAAGAGTAGACATCAAAGGTCTACATGGTCTTCACTTTCCTCCACTCATTAATGCAACCCATTTACATCAATCTCTAGCATCCAACTCAATAGTGGTGATGTGACACCAACATGCTCAACTCTTATTAACCTATCCTTGGGTTGAAACCATTTTTCCATCCCAAGTTTGAAGATTTTCACACATCTATTAAAGTCTATAGGTAATGCTAGAACCCAAATGTTTCTAGCATATGGTGGCAATTTCTTAGTCTTTAAATGAAAGAAGGTAAAAATGTAAGAATTAAAATATTTATCTATAGTAGGCCCTTTCCTTAGGACTAGCAGCTACTTTCCATGCAATCTTTTAATCATGCAAACTCTTATCCCACACATTAAACTACAAAGTTTATTTTGTGTTCCTCCTCCTTTTTTGTTGCTTTAAATCTTGTTATTGAAACTTATCTCATTAGAACTTGCATGAGCCCAACTCAAAGCCCTTTCTTTAATATGACAGAACATTTAGCTTAACACACAAACAACAAATCTTGAAAGTTCTACTTTGACGATTATGTCTCCCTCCTTAAACTCACTATTGCATTCAGGCTTGAAGAATTTAGCAAAACTTCCCAGTGGTAGTGGATCTATAAGTATCCAAATGTCTCATAATCTAGGTATGTTATTAACGTTCTCATGAAGCTTTCAAAATTTCTCACTTTGATTAATAAGGCCATCTAGAAATGTAGAAAAACATGGAGCTACTTGTGTTAATGGGGACCCAGTTCTAATCATCATGTGTGAAATTTTCAACCATACTATTGCTCGAATGAAAAACCTTGATAATGTTACTCCAATTGCAATATTCCCTTGTCCTCCTTCTCCAAGATCAAACCCTACAATCTTGACTATAGAAAAGCTAGAGATATGTATGACCAATGTACCTGGAGGTGGATGTCCTTCAAAATGACATTAATCAAATTCAGAGATGGTGATTTTGTTATTCATCCTACTAACAACAATTCATCATTACCTTATATTTCTCCATCAACTTCGCACTAGATTGAACCTGCTATGATACCAAAAATAAGGGCACACACGATGCCCAATAGATCAATTCAATGTGAAACATGCGCCTATGTGGATATGATTATAGCCCTATTTTCTAAGTAACATCAATATTATGTTTTAAATTCTAAAAAAACTCTTGCTATCTACACAAAAATCTAAAATTGAAGGTCTCTAGTGATCAAATCACTCCAATCTCACTCTCTTGAGTTCAACTAGTCATGTCCGGTTTTCTGATTAATAACAAACCATAGTGACCCATATTGAGTACTTCCCTTTACAAATCCACACTAAAAGTAAAATGGAACACATTCCATTGAATCCCCTAAACACATAAGTTCCTATGACTTTTTCAACATTAGGAACACAACAACTCAATCACGAAAACAAACAACACTAACCTAAATACAAACAATCTAAAGACTCCCATCCCACATAAGCTTATTCATGAATTTGACAAAGGAGAACATAGTCCCTCAAATAACCATCAATAACAATTATGGACCTAAATAGATTCAAATATTCCTTCAAAGTTCCCAATCTTGAGGGTACTTTCTCATGAAACTAAAACTACCACACTACATTTAAACACAAAAGATGCTATAACACACTTCAAAAATTTAGGATGACTACTTTCAAAATCCTTCAAAATTTTCATCATCCCCTCGTTCATCAACCTTTAAAGTTATATGCGTAGAAAATATCCACAACACCAAAGATATTCTTGGTACACTTCACCATCAACTACCAAGAATATGTTGTTTTCTACTTTCAACAATTGACAACAATGTTCCATCCACATTAGGGTTTCATCCCATATGTCTTCATCACAAGTACGTTGCATGACAGTACCATGTAGCATCGTAATTAAACACATTGCAATTTCCATGGTGTCAATCACCACTATGCAACAGTAATGAAATTTGAATGTATTTGCATAGAATACATATTACCAATTTGTAAAATATTTCCATATGGCCAAAGTGGTAACATATCTCTTTCGATATCATAGATTTGAATACCAAAAAATGAATAACAATACAACTAGCTATTTGAAATTGATAATACAATAGAATTCAATGGTCAAACTCTCATGAATTAAAGTTACCAAGTCCTGAGGATTGTAGTATTGAAGGATGGATTTCATAGCTCCAGTTAAGTACCCACACTATAGGTAATCACATCTCCCTTTAAAGACATACAACATAAGTTTTTTCAACAAAAAAATTATTTTTATTTTCAATTACAAGATTTGTTTGTTGAAGAGACACACCCTATTTACAAGGTCACAATTTCATTATATTAATGTAGAAAAGTCTAAAACCATTGAAATAAGCTTTTGTTAAAAACAATTCTTGGTGAACTACCTTACACTCAATTTTTGGCAAAAGACAAGAGGATGCACAACTTGTTGTAAGTGTAATTGTAATTTTTGGACTTCTTTTAAATTAAAAATTTATTAGTAGATATCAATTGTCAACCTAATTTTGACATTGACCTGCTATGTGAACCATGCCTTATCACCCCTAATCATTCATTGTCATTATCTTAATATGGAAAGGTCGACTATGTCATTAAGATAGAGCCAATACCACATCAAAGGTTATGTTTTATGTGACATTATTTCATCACCATAAAATACATTCTATTTTTTCACATGTGAAAAACAGAGGGACAATGACAATTTTAGGTGCTTCTACTTACAACCTAATTTATCTTGATATTAACTTAGCCTAAGATAAAAGATACATTATACCCCTATAAACATGATTTTAAGAACCTAAACCTTTATTGTCATTATCCTAATAAAGATAAGTATTTTATAAAAAATCTATGACACATGTGTTAAAAGATTTGATTTCAAGTCACATTAACTTGCCACAATAAAATGTTAATCATTCTTTGAGGTGATGGGGAGGATCTAAAAGAGGTGCAAATGAGACAAATGAGATAGAACATTCAGAAATTGAAATAGAATTTGAGGGGATACAACCAAAGGGGTATAAACGAATATAGTCATAATTCAACTAATGAACTCCTACACAAGAACTAATCAATTCTACATTCAAGGACAAATTCGTGGTTCCTATCATCTAAGGGCAAGAAGTCACAAAACACCTTATAATCAAGGAAAAGTTGTTGTAACTTGGTGAGGATCCTTTGGTTCAATAACAATTAGGAGGAAACGGTTTTTGTGATAAGGGCTTGTCCATCAAAATGGTTTTTAAACAAAAAGAATAGCTCTAGGTGGTGCTCAAAGAATTGTAGCTCAATTTTATTCATTTACTTCAACACAACCGGGAAAGGGAGGTGGATTTTTTCACCTTGGTCTAAACAACACAATTAAGGCAACTATAATGTTAAAGGATTTGAATGGAATAATAAAAACCCAAAGGCAAAACCTATAACTGTTGGATTCATTTGGAGAGGGTGTTGGAGGGAACATGATTATAAATAAAAATGAATTTAGTGAAAAACATGAAGACGCTGGGAAGAGGCAACAAATTTTTGGCTCCATCAAGGCCAAAATCAATCTCTTCCCTTAGTTCATTTTGTGATATTTGGGGTTTTGGAAGAATTTTTAAAAGCCTAAATGGGAGAAGAGCTTGCATATTATCTCCCCACAAGTGTAAAAGTTAAACATGAAGGAGGTACACATGTTGTCCTACAATATTAGAGGGTTCAACATGGATGGGGAGGTTCACAAGCTGGCCAATTATGTTAGAGGGCTTGTTTCACATGTGGACTTCATTTGTCTTCAAGAACACAAACTTCATAAAGATAGGGCAACAAGAATTGGGATGCAAATTTGGCCTAGGGCACACATGTGGGTGGTAGAAGTAAAGTAGGGTTACTCTTCAAAGCTCCAACAAGGTAGAGTTGGTAAAAGCAAGACTTGATCTTGATTGTGCCCAAATGGGAAAGCATTGTAGTTGAGTACAAAGCCATTCGGGGAAATAAGGTGCACATGTTGAGATTAAATGGTCTTTCATGTGGGAACTTAGGTATCTTCAACATATATGCGCCAAATAATCCAATTGATCATTATAACCTATGGGAGATGATGAAAGCTGAAATTTCTAGTGATTCCAACTAGTTACTTTGTGAAGATTTCAACATGCTAAAATAAGTTGCAAACTAATCATCAAGTTGCAGTAGGTTCACTTTTGAAAAAGAAAGGTTCTCTCGGGAAGTGTTAAAAGTGGTAGATTGGGAATCACAAAATGATCAACAAGATTAGAAGGGAATCTCAAATACTCACGAGACAACCAAATATCATGGAATAAACAAATCATGGCAAAGCTAGATAGGGTGCACATGCCTAGTAACCTCCAATGGCATCAATCATGCAACTTGTTGTAGTACACTATTAAAGGGGATGGAGTCAGGTTTGACCATCATTTAATCTCTTAGGTGGCAAACCTAAAAGCTACCCCAAAGTGGCTTTCCAAATGGAAAATGAACATTTGACACTTTGAAAAATCTAAAGACCAAATGTTCAGCATATGGTAATCACATTTAGCAGGGGTTAATTTCCTCACAAAAATAAAGTCTGTAATTACATTTTATAAAAAATTCTACAAGCGTAAAGCTAAAAAGTTGTTTGATGGGAAGAAAAAACGTTAATGCAAGAATTGGAATTGGGGCAAGGTGAGTTTCAAAATTGCGTGCATGATAAAAAGTTGCAAGAGAAAGTAGGGGGCTTGAGGGGTTAAATTCAAACATTAGAAAAGGTAAAAACAACAAGGCAAACAATTTGTTCTCAAATTAAACATGGAAGCAATTTGGTAATTTTATATCCAAAGAGATTTTCAATGTAATAAAATTAAAACCCAGTAGGTCTATTTGTTGCTAATTCTACCAAAAAATGTATAAAACATTAGAGGAGTCGCATGAATAATGCACATTCAGATCAAAAATCTTGGGTGTTATGTCCAAAAGATTCATGGATGCAATGAATGACAAATTGTTCGCCCCAATCTTATTAATTAAAGGAACTACATAGAGCTCCAAAAGCTATGGCCAAAGGTAAATCTCGAAGATCGAATGGTGTAGTTATTGAATGATCTACACCACATTTTGGGACATCATTGGAAAAGATTATTTCAACATGATTAACACTGCGATGAAGGATGGTCAACTCCCAAAGGTGTGAACAAAGGCATGATCAACCTCCTCTTTCCAGCTGGAGCAAAAGAGAACTTAACCAATTAACGCCCTATAACATTATTGAACATGGCTTACAATTTTTTTTGTTAAAGCTTTGCAACAAAGACTCCAACCAACCCTCATGGAAGTAGTGCAATAGGTTAGACAACCTTTCTATGGTTGAGGTACATTTTAAACAATGTATTTTTGATTCATGAAATTCTAGATTGGGCTAAATGGTCTAACCAACTAATGGTCTTGCTTAAGTTAGACTTTGCAAAAACATATGACAAATTATGTTAAGATTTCATGTTTTAGGCCTTGGAACAGTTAGGCATGGAAAAAACATTTTAAGAAATGAAGTTGTTTTTCAAAAAAGTTGAGGCTATGATTTGCTTTAATGGCGGCATCTTGAAATCCTTTGAAATATATAGGGGTGTATGTCAAAGGTGCCCACCAGCCTCATATTTATTCCTTCTAGGAGCTTAATTGTTAAATCATATGTTGAAAATGGTTAAATCAACTAGGGTAATTATAAGGATTTGCTTCTCTAGAGGTTCCAAGTTTCATACCATATCATAGTATGCTTACAACAATACCTTTTTTGTCATAGGGGAAGAAAGCAACCTATGCAAGGTTGTAAGTTTTTTGGAAGACTTTTTATTCATTAGTGGGCTTGAATTCAATTGGGGAAAATCCCTGGCAAACTAGAGCTACAAAAAGGTGAAGGAAAGGCTAGGTTGTATAAACACCTTCAAGTGTAATGGGCTAAAGAAGGTGAAATGTCCAAACTCTTAGGGGTCCCATTGGGACTCAATTTAGATGTCAAGGATGCAAATCAATTTTTGGTGAAAAAATTATAACACAAACTTTGATTTTGGAATTATTTCCAACTTCCCCTAGCTAGTATAGTAATGGTTGTGATATTTATGTTGGCTTCCACATTCTAGTTTTTCATAAGTGTATTGGGGGGTTACAAAAAAATAGTGGCAAAATGCAAATCCTTATTACGGATTTACTAGTGGTTTAGGAATAAACACCACACCAAAGCTAGGGTGAACTAGTTTAATTGTTGTGCACAGAAGTGCATTGATGGTCTTAGAGTTATAGATCCAAAGGATGTTCTTTCAACATTACTATGCAAATGGGTGGTTTTAGCATTGGAGCCAAGCAAGCCTAACCTTAAGAGTATGTTGCAATTCAAATTAATGAAATGCAAACCTTCACGACATAAGCAATGGACAATGGACAATGGACTTGAACTAGGCTTTGGTAAAAGACCATGTGTTTCCCCCCCATGCTCAAAGGTACAAGGATAGACAATGAGGGCTTGAAAATGCATAATGGGCATTTTATAGTTCACACCATCACATTTGGCCAAATTGATCAGGAATGTCAACTTATGGTGGAATTCAACATTTAGAGGAAAGGAATTTGGTATTTCAATCTTGAGGGCACAAGAACTCCATAAGGTGGGTTTGCGAAAGGTTGGAGATTTGTGGGAGATAATTCACTACTAGAAAAAGTGGTTTTTCAAACAATTCAAGTTGACTAACTAGTTTTTTTTAACTAATGAACATGTCCATTTTGATTAGGGGCTTGAAGCACATTTTTTTGACCAATCAACTTGATTATAGTGACTTATTTGACCAATATATCTAGTCAAGTTAAACCAACCTAGTCAAAATAGCTAATGGGTTTTAGTAAAATTGGACATCTAATCAAATTGAACATAAAAAATTGACATCATTAATCAAAATGACCAATGTTCCTTAATCAAATGGGACATTTTATGCTTATTACATACCTACCTACCTATTTACCCATCTGCCCACCTACATGGATGTACTACATACTTACTTACCCACACATCTACTTACATACATGTATTACCTATATACCCATCCACCTACTTACATACATACTACCCACCCACTAACCTATTTACCTATTCACCCATCACCTACCTACTTACGCACCCACCCGCCCACCTATCTCCTACAACCTTCCTACTTTCGCACCTCATGGTCTTGTAGTGATGTGTCCAAATAAACATGTGAAATAAAAAAATTGACAAAAGTTGAACACATTTTGATTGTGAGGTCCATTGGTTAAGAACTTGGTTTATTGTTAGGGAGGTTAAATGTTCAAATATAACCTATGTACATGCTTAAGGGGCTAAGGTGGGTAGGGTAGGTTAAATAGGATATATTAAGTCAGGTTAAGGTAGGTCAAATAAGATAGGGTAGGGTAGGCTACCACTTACCTACTTGCCTTTTTACAACGTACCTACCTACCTACCTACTCGCCTACCTTTTTACAACCTACCTACCTACCTACTGGCCACAAATTGTTTTTTCTTATACGGGCAAAAATTTGACCAATTAAATGGTCCATACCCTACCAATCACAACAACCACCCCAATCACAATGGACATGTCAAAATCGATTTGTCCAAAATGATGGAGTGGTTTTTTTGACCCCTATTCAAATTGGATATATTTTGACCAAATTTATTAGTAAAAAAAACTAACTTTTCTAGTAGTGGCAACTACAAAATTCCACCCTTCAAAAGTAGCTAGGTTTTAATTTCAAATGGAAGATGAGGAAAAATGTGTATAAACTAGGATGGTGAATAGCATCCCAAATAATTGGATTCTAGAATTGTCAACACCTATGAAATCATTGAATAGGGATGAATGGTTGGGCTTGTTTGAAGAACAAACCAAAAACCCCCAAAGCTACCAAACAATTTACAAGCTTGGTGTGCAATCTAGATTGCTTCATCCTTGTTCTACACAATCGGGCCTCACATGCACTTTAAAACATGTCAGGTTGTGTGTTAGGCAACACCTTAGAATGGCAACCTTCAGATTGTTTTATAGAGCAAATTGAGATGTGTTTTTTGACCTTGGTTAATGGAGTTGGAACGGGTAGAAATAGTTTATGGGGTATAGCTCAAAACTAAAGAGGGAGTTGACCAAGTCAAGAGATACCTTCACATGAAATGTGATGGAAATGTGAAGTTTTGCACTTTCACAAAATTTCAAGTTGTGATGGCGAGAGGTGTGGTTGAAGCATTGAGATAAAAATGATGTTAATCTCATGTGGGCAGTTTGGCATCAAGCCTTGGTTGTTAATTCATGGAAAAGGAAAATGAAAAAAAAATCATAATTGAGCACCCTTCATATGATTCAACATCTTTAGAAACAATTATCCATAAATTCTAGCCATGCCCAAGATCAAAAAAGGCCTGGGAACTAGCTTTTCCCTTTTTATTCAAACTCAAAATGCTTGTCATTGAGGACCAACCTAGGAAACCATTGAGCCTAAAACAATGTCTTTTCAATTGTAAACCCAACAGTCTAAAAAGGTTCAGCTTGGTGTGGGCTTTGTTGTGTGGCATTGTTTTGTGGTCCATTTGGATCAAATGGAATGACTTATCTTCAACTTGGTCAAGTGGCAAGATGTTAACCTGAGGAGAGTGATGTGGGATAGTTTGTTAAATTATGGTAGAATGGAGTGCAAGCACACATTAGCCATGATCCAAAAATATCGGAGAAAAAAGGTAAGCTCCTCAAGCTCTTTGACAAAATTATTTTGTTTACACTAAGCTATTTGTATTAAGGATGGAAGGAAGATTATGTGGTGCTACCAATCATCGACTTGTTGTAGTATTTTGCTATAATTGTTAGGGTTTTAGGTCCCAGGGTTGGATGTCCTCTTGAGTTTGTTGTGTACTGGTCTTTTCTACAATGGATTTTTCCATTTGTGTCAAAAACAATGTTAATCATTCTACCTATTATATAAAATGATGATCAGCGACCACCATAGGTTTTAATTTTGGGTACAATGATGGTTTTAGGTGTTTTGACCTTGGGACATATGGCAATTGAAGTTTTTTTTGTTCAATAACAACAACAATAAATTAATATTTGCAAATCGAAAGTTGATGGATGCATAAAACTCAATAAAACATTAAAAATAAAAAGCAAATAGATATCAACCATGTGCAAATATGTGAGATAATAGTCTTAAACTACCCAACCGCCTATATTGCTAGGGAGTTTTAGCTAGAAACATTTTTTTTTAAAAATTGCAAAGCCCTTGTAAAAGCATTACATTCCTAACATTTAATTCAAATTTGAAAGCTCACACGTTATTCCCCTACATCACATGCCATAACCTTGCACTTTGAAATGTTTCTTATGAAATAACAAAGAATAGGACCTAAGACATCAATCCACAAACTCCACAAGAAGATCAAATATTGGGGATCAGTGAATAAATATATGTCAATCTTTGAAATAAATGAAGTCTTACATTCCACACATTTTAAAATTGCTTGAAAATAACTTGTTAACCTTTTACTCATGCCTTGGAATTGTTGATCCATCATGGCATAAAAATCCAATTTGTGACAAATTACCTAGCTTCAACAAAATGAAACATTTTTCGTAAATAAAACTAGATGATTAGTATCATATTAATATCATGTGAACTCCAAATTTCAAAGAGTGCACCATAGACAATAATTAAGGCAAGAAAAAAAAAGAACTTTTTATTGAACTTTGAAACTCACCAAATTATAACACATAGTTACATACACACCAACAACAAAAACAAGAAGTTGTAAATCAAACAACTACCATAGTTTGTCAAACCAAATTTAATTCCTTGTTTTTGAAGTCATATCTTGATCAACTAATTGTATCTACCTTGTATGAATTCCAAGTGAACAATGATTGAATATTTATTTTAACATGTTGAGTCCAACTTCATTTACAAAAAAATTGTGAGTTGATCTATAGACAATTGATTACAAACAATAATATTTTGCAACTTTGAGTCCTCTGCTCTTCTTTCATCTTTCTTACATGCACCCTTCTACACACACTTGTTTAATTTCTAGAACCCAAATCTCATCTCACTTTAAAAAATATGTTTTTTCATCTTTCATCTTATCCAATCCAATTTTCAACATTTCATTGATTGTTACACCATTGGTGTCCCAACTAGTTTAGTGTTTTACTAAGGTGATCAAGAGTTGCACATTGTCACTAACATTTATATTTTAATAAAGATTGAAAACTTACAAGCTTTTGGATATCACATTTTTCAAAGGAACATAATATTACTAACATTTAAATCTAAGGAATGGCTAGTAATTTTCAATTTTGGATATTAAATTCTTAGAAGTAACACATGACACACTTAAATCTTATTAAATATTTAAAAACTTTCAAAGTTTTGGACATCATTTTTTTAGAAGTATCTTATATTAACTTGTGATTTCATTTCATACAACTATAACTCCTTAAAGTATCATACAAATTTCATGACCTCTAGCACATGACCCCTACAACTATTTGGGAAATTAATACATGTGGATTTATATCCTATCCTCCCACCAACAGGATGTATATTCAATCATGATTTCGTCAATTGATTACAACCATTGTGGTAAAAACATTAATTTCAATGAATGATTGATTTGGATATCATTCTTGTGAATGAATTTTCTAATTGTTATATTAACAATAAATTTAATAAAAAGAAAAAACTTAGTTGCCTTAGATGTTCCTTCACATTTTATTCACACCTTATTCAAGTTTAAAATAAGATATTTGTTTATAAATTTGCAAATGCTTTTTACAAATGACTCTATAGAAATTCAACCCACATATGATCTTGAGAACATTCATTCAAAATATGCTTTTGAAAATATACTTAAAGGATTTTTTCATTTACAAAAAAATTTACATATTTATGAATTGCCAACTTTTACCATATTTAATATAAGAAAATAATAAACATTGATTTTTATCCCATCTAGAAATAGGTAGCAAAATAATTTCCATTGAACTCAAACCTACATAACAAATACAAATTGTGATGCCCCCTCTCCTCAAAGGTAAAATGTAATTGATTTTTCTATTGATGATTTATTTTCTTAATGTGATGTATTTCAAAAGCATTAGCCAATGTGATATGTTCATGCCCAACCTTGACATTTTCATATGACTTATAATATGTTCACGTCAAAAGATCTTAAATCATTGTTGCCTTTGGGTCCATGAGCATTCAATCCTTTATTATTTCAAGGATTTGACTTCAAATTTGGTATTGGGGGTGCTCGGTGTGATTAAAAACATCCTACCAAACTAGAAAGGAGATGATTTTACAATGGCAACTAATTGAAAAATGATAACTTCTT
>Ga0116227_10014430_pt1 | contig 12040 bp, 13 predicted proteins | sample S1TSphgellanicum_FD_89693 | JGI IMG/M metagenome (GOLD analysis project Ga0116227, IMG submission 89693) | Host-associated microbial communities from peat moss isolated from Minnesota, USA - S1T2_Fb - Sphagnum magellanicum MG | ecosystem: Host-associated > Plants > Peat moss > Unclassified... | reverse complement strand
TTTTTTTTTAAAATTTTTTTTTTTTTTTTTTTTTTTTTTTTTTTTTTTTTTTTTTTTTTTTTTTTTTTTTTGAGGGTAGTTGAATTGTTAAAAAATAATCTTCAATTCTTTTGGAAGATTACTTGAATTTGACTTTCAAATTTTGAAAATATTATCACAAAATAAAAAGACGCTAAATGAGAAAATGTTTTTAGAAAATAAAAGCAACTAAAAATCTAATATAAACACACTTTCTTTAGATATTGTGATACATACCCTACAAAATAACCATTACATAATTCTTTTTTTCTTTTTTTTTCTCATGATATCCAACACATACAATATCATGGAGGAAAAGAAAAAAACAAACATGATGTTTCAAAAACCAAAAATGTTCACTCCAAAACAATATTTTGATTTTTGAAATGCCTTCCCTTGAATGAAACAATATTGCCATTAATATAACCCCATGGCCAAGGTAAAAAGCTTAGGATTTATGGAATCTTATATATTAAAGCAATAGTGGTGTCTGTTTGTCCGGGCAGTGTCTAGAAAAATTTTCCAGTCATTGCCCGTTCCCTGTGGTGTGCTTTGTAGAAGGGGGGGGCCAGGTAAGTTGAGGAATTTTTTGATTTGGGAATTTTGATCTTTGTGACAGTTATTACCCAACTGACAATTTCGAGAACCTGAACCGAGGTGGCAGAATCCTCGATAAAAGACCTGAATTGAGATTCTCGGTACCTGGTCCAGACCTCGAGACGGACCTGAAACGAGGTTCGTAGAAAGAAAACTCGTCGTTGGGGACCTGAAACGAGGTCCTCAGAGAGAAAACTCGTCGTTAGGGTCCTGAAACGAGGATGCACTCTTTTACTCACCAACATTGAATTTTTTTTTTTAATTAATTTTAAAAATTAAATTATTTCTCTGGGGCCTTGACCTAGACCCTATACACGTGCATTCTTTTACTCACCAACACTGAATTTGTTTTTTTTAGGGATTCATAACAGTCGTCTTTGATTTGTTTGGGAAAACGGTTGTTATGAATCCTGAGAACCGACCTAATAACCATCGGGGGTCTGTTCCTATTTTTCAAAAGAAGTTTGAAACAAGAACCTAGACCGACGATTCTTTGATTCTGATGTTTTTCAATGAGAAAGAACCGGAGGTTCTTTTGTTTTTCAAAGCACCGCGACTGGCAGTTCTCGGTTTCGGACATATTGAAGAAGAATCGACAACCGAACACAGGTCCGGTTCAATGTTGGGTGGTGCTTTTGAGTCTTTAAAGAACCACCGGTTCAGGTCCTTTAAATATTTCAGACCCTAAGAGCCACCTGCTTCCTGTTCTTTGAAAAAACAAGCCAGGGCAACCGCTGCGGGGGGCCTGGCGAGGTGCCACGGGTGGCTGGAGTGGGGTAGCCACGGGTTGCCCTCACTCGTGTATTTTAATAGTTAAATATATCTATATTTTAAAATTCAGGCATGATGATTCACAGTTCACATATGAGACAATTTTTTTTTTAAATAGCTTATGTGGACCTCCACAATTCTTTACTATATCCCATAGAGTTAGTGTTAGTGATAGTAAGTGGGTGGGGTGATAAAATTCTTAATTCCTAAATTCTTGCTCTTGTAGTTTATGAGTAGTTATCATTTTGAGACCAAGCTGATTGTTATTAGAGATCTTTTATTTTCATAATTATGCGCCCTTTCTTCTTGTGCATGTTTTCACACTCTTACACTTCTAGTCCTTTTGTGTGGGCTTCATCACGCCCTTTCTTCTTGTGTATGTTTTCGTGCTTCTTCACTTTTGGTTTTTTTTTGTGCATTTGAATGGCACTTTTGTGCTCTTTGTCTTTTGTGCCTCCTTGTCTTCTTGCACAAATGCACTTGCATGGCGAAGGTGGATAACACACAAAGAGATGCACAACCAAGAGGAGTAGAAAGTTTAGAGAAAAGCAAAGGAAAGGGAGTGTCACTAGCTCGCTAGCACCATGGAAATTGGGAGCATGCAGAAGTTTTGGCGCTTATCAAATGCAAGCATGCGAAACATTTTACACACAAAGAACATGTGGACTTAAGATTTCAAATGTTGCCTTCAATGTAGAAATGGAGTAAGATTGCGTATGAATTGCAAAAGCTAACAAATTCAAGGACTCCAAGAAACACAAAAATGTGTAAAGATAAGTGGAATGGGTTAAATTTTGATTTCAAGAAGTTGTTTGATTATCATAAGGGGATAGGGCACAACATTTCATACTGGGATTTATCAATAAGGAATATGATAAACATCATCTTCCACGTCAGTTCAATCCAAATTACTCTAATGCAATAGAAGTTTTCCAAGGGGAGAGGATTATCAATGTGCCTCTACACGTGAGAGATTTTCATGTTGATGGAGATGGTTTTTTGTTGCACCACATGAAGAACAAAATCAAGAGGATGGAATAGAAAATCAGCCACATGGAGGATTATTTCATGGAGGATTTATGTGATGATTATATTGATGGACAAAATTATGCAAGTGTGTAACAACATGATCAACAAGTAGAAATTTGATTTCAGTTCCCTCATGTCATAAATCTTGATGAATTCTCAAAAAACAATTTGTCACACCTTTTAAATTTCGTGGATATCTTGGATACCCTAATAAGATTTGTAGCAAAATTTTCATCCGCAATGAATCTTGGAATACCACCAACAACATTGACACTACCAAGGAGTACATGGCATAAGCATAAGAGGTCAAGTGTGTATTCACCAATGATAGATGCAACAAATAAAAATAGCAAAGTGATCATTGAAGCAATGGATAGAATGAATGTTACTCAGATCAAAATTGAATATCATTTAAACAAGACCTAGGAGCACACTATGAAACAATAGTTAGCCTATCTCAAAGCAAGAGACAAGAAAATGTTGAAGACAAACAAGAATATTGTGAGTGTGTTGGCCAACTTGAACACATCCATATGCCATGCTTTTATTCAAAACAAAGAGTTGATTCCTCCACACATGAATTTGGCTTTAGACTCTTCAAATGATGAATGTCTTGAAGATGCCACAAAAATGCTAAAGAATAGTTCAACTTTCATTATTTGGACTATCATTTAAATAATTTCAAATTTTGCTACTATCATTTTTTAACCATCACACACAATCACATCAACAATTTGACATAAGTAATTTGAAAACTAACTATGTAGTCATTTTTTAGCCATTGCTCAATCATGTGGAAATAAGTTTACAAAAAGTTTGGCCATTGTAGTGTATAGCCACCACCATTACATTATCATGTTGAAACAATTTCAAAAAGTATAGCTACTATCATTGCTCAGTTAAATGTTGCACAATCATGTCAACAACTTCATAATAGGCTACATTGACAATTGAACTTCAAGGTATAATTGATTTTGTTCTCCATTTTTTTCCAAGTTGCTTCTTGTGCATTCAAGCATTCAGGAAATATATTAAAACTGTAATAGCTCATATTTTTCAATCATGACGTCTACAGTTTCCTAGATATTGTTTAAATATAGTTTGTTGTTCATTACCTGACTATTCTCCAACTTGAAATCCTACTTGTTCAAAATCATGATGTGTTGTAACATCCATTTGAATCCATTGCTTGCCCCTAGCTTCCCACACATTTGCATTTTGGTCAATTGAATTTTTTATCTCAAGTTGTGCGATCAATGTATTGACATTTGAATTTTTTCCACTAAATATTAAATTGTGCAACACACAACAACAAATGACAACATCAAGGGTGAACAAAATATGAATGTTGTTCTTTATCAAGAGTTCTTGAAATGTTTTTTTAAGAATGTTAGAGGAATTTTCGACCATCATTCTCCCACAACATAGTTATTTGTTGTATAAAGATTCTAGAATTGTATGTCACATTCCAATTTGCTTGTGTGGGATCATTGACCAAGGCAAGAAGGGGTACCCCTTGTCCTCAATAATATATGGTCTCACACCTTTTTTACCACGTTCAAGGCGAAATAGATCCTTGTAGGTTGCTTGATTATAAAAAGTTGAAAGTCTTAAAATTCTTGAATCATTCATGTTGCTTAGCATGCCCACAAAAACGTCACAGAATTATTTCTTGTGGTCCACCATTGCTTGCATTTGAAAACCATAAGACTTATATTTGAAGGAATAATAATTAATAAAAAATATTTAACCTTTTGGCTTATGAATGTGAACTTGAATGACATCAATTACTCCTACTATTGATGGAAAACCGCACAAATTTTTGAAACCATCCATCACATAAATAAGGTCATGACCTTCTTACCATTGAGTGGAATTCTTGAACACGACATTTATGACATGCACAAATTCTTTCAGCATTAAATACATAATTGATTTCCCTATATTGAACAACTTTGAGCCATGCAAATATTCAGCTACACGTGCCAATTATATAAATAACAAGCCACCCAAATACCAACGAAAACAACACAACAATATTTTGTGTCTTTCTTTTCCGTCACATGTCTAAGTTTATTTGTTAATTGGTTCACAAAGCTTATTGACTCTAAAATGTTTTATCTAACCCCAATCATCACATTGAATAACCAAAAATTGCGAATACCAAGTAGTGGATCTTGCTTTGATCCAATCCCCTAAATCTTAGTTTTCTAAAATATCAAAAACACTATAATTGATATCGATGAAGGATTAAAGCATTGTGCAATCCCATGAAGCAAAACTACTATCCATTTCATCAATTTCGACAAAGGATTCAAAATCATGAAAATCAATAGTTGATGTGGAAGTGTAGCCAAGACTTAGAAGATTTTGCATTTGTAGGACAAGCTGCAAAAATTGCACTAATAGAACAATATATAAAGGCCTCATGGCAAAGAGAAAAATATGATCCTAAAAAGAAATATGAAACATACAAACCCTAATGAATGTTCAAATTGCAAAAAAAAATGAGCTTACAAGACAAGTGAAGCACACAAGGACTTGATGCAACAATGAAAAACATTTGAAGTAAAAACTTACAAAGTCACACACTGAAACTCCTTGATCTACAATGAACATTTGATGCAAAAGACTATAAAAACATGCATAAAAAAACTGATATGACAAAGGTCTAAAAGATTACGCACAAATGAGTGAATTCCTCAAACATGGGGTTTCTTGAACAATAATTATACACCAAATGATGAAAACACAAAATAAAAAGAGTAATGTAATGTTGCAATTCTTCTCCATGCCATATTCCTAATTTAATTGCTCATATTTGCATGTGTGTTGTTATGAATAGTAATAGCAATCATCAATCTTGTGTTAAATGCCAATCAATAATTAATAATAAATATGAACCATGGTAGTTAAACTTGAACAATTGTTGGCATAGTTAATAAATTCATATTGAGAATTTAAGGAATGTAGTTATCAAGTGGTTTAATACCTATCATAATGATAAGTTATTTGCAAGTGTCAATTGACATTAAGTATGATAACTATAAGTTTTATAATGTTTAATTTTATCAACTTTTGTTCCAAATTTTATTAACAAATAAAGAGGCATGGAACAATATCTTTTTGGGTTAGTCTTTAAAATAAAAAAAAAATCAACACCATATTCATGAACAAACTTTCACCTTCTCCACCAATTTGCATCTTTTTTTTTTCAAATGAATTTGAATTCAATTCAATTCAAATTCAAATTCAAGGTGCATGCAATTGAAGAGGGGTATGTTATAAATGAATATTACAACAAAGTCCTAGACCAATGCACTTCTTAATTAATCAAGCACATCCTATTATTATCTCTTCCAAGGCATCTAATAAATTTAAAGTTCATATGACTAAACTTAATGTAGCCATGGGCTATGTAAATTAGTTAAAGTTATTGATTCATGATAACACATTGTATCATAAAACGAACTAGTGTGGCATGTGCCATTGGCCCAAGTGTTACCACGTCCTCAACTAATTTTTCCTTCCAAAACATGGCTTTTTGGAATTTATTTGAATTTTCAATGATAAAAATCACTTAAAAATCAATATTTCCCACATCTTGAATCCAAGTCTTACCAAATAAATTCGATTAAGTCTTGCTCATCAAGATCTTTCCAAGAACACCAAAGGCACATTCCAATTCTTCCAAAATTTTCACCTATGATTTAATTTAATTTTCAATGAAAAAATCATTCAATAATCAAAAACTTCTCCACCACAAGTCCAAACACCATGAAACCAAGCCAATGCACCCCTCCTCCTTAAGAGCTTTCCAAAGAGACCAAGAATGTGATTTGAAGCATCTTGATTTGGTGGATCTCATTGATACAAACAAAACAGAACAAAATAAACAAACAAATTACGTTCCTTCATAGATAGATGTCCAATTCATTTTATATAAATTACACCTAACACATAATAAGCCTTTATCTTGTCATGTTCCACATGTATGTTACAACTTTAAAATTACACATAATTATCAACGAGTTTTATGAAAATAATTTTTGAGAATATGCATACATTTTATTTGTTTGTAATTGCTAGCAACTTCTTTTATTAATATTAAATGTATGATTGACATTCAACTTTTATCATAATTGTTGATTTATGTGTAGTTGCGGGTATTGTTGTGCCAACATAATAATAGACAAATTTCATTAATGATTGTATTCATATTCAAATGTACTTTTAAAATGTAATAAATGTTATTATTGTCAAAGACATATATTTAATCAAACTTTGTGGGTGTAAGTTTATTCACAAATGTGTGATAAATCATAGTGAATAGTTTTGAAGTTCTTCACTTAAACAATTGTTAATGATTGATTTGTGCAAGTTGAAATAATTGCCATGCATGTCAACTTACAGTTATAGATACCAACATATGAGAAAATTTTAAATAAAAAATGAGTTTCAAATGTTTTTTCATGAGCAATATTGATTTTTTTAAAAATTCATTCTTTCCCTTACATGAAAGGTTTTTTAAATTTGGATTAACTCCAAATGCTTATGACATATCTAAGTTTTCCCATTAATTTGGAAAAAGGAATGAAAATTTGAAAAAATTGAAAACCCATACAAGTGGAAAATTGGAATGATGGCAATTGGGGGTACATCATTCACTCTCTTTTCTTTACCCTTTTTAGTTTTTTCATTAGCCCAATGCCCAAAACATATAATCCAAATTATAGCACATTAAAAATATAAATTGTTTGGATGACTTATTGACTACACAATTCATGCATGCAAGTTCAACTCAAAAAACACTTTAATTTATAGAAGTTAAACTTCACACATGAATTTTTATTTATGGAAATATCAAACAACATGATTTGGAAACAAGTTTGTAGTGTGAATAGGGATGAACATAACAAGTTTTGAAAACCTATTAGATGTCCTTGCAAGATATTGTTGCTCACTTTTTGGAGATGGCAACTTGCAAGTTTTTTGTAACTCTTCAACAAGAAGTGATCTTCTAATCACTTTTAACCTCAAACCAAGGTTTGTGTGTTCATAAAAACTTTTTGTAACATCATCCAACTCCATAGCTTGGGGCATCATCATGCATCTCAATAAAAATTGTGACCTTAAATAGTCCATCTTGCTATTTTTGTATGGCAAAACCAATGATGTTGTCAGGTAAAACTATCCAGACCTTAGCATCTCCAAAAGAAAACCTAGAAAAGTATTACTAATCTTCTTTTTCATCTTGTATTTACAAAAGGTTGCAGTTTTTTCATGATGTTACTACGTGTCAAACAAACTTTATTCTACAAAAACAAGATCCATACTTGACATATTCATCAACTTTTTTTTGCATTTATTCATAATTAACATTCCTGACAAAATTGAAAGTGTTTTTCCCCTTGGTCTTTCAAATAGTATCCAATTATGCCAATGTATGTGTACATGCCAACTCCTTTCGATAGTTTGTAATCACTACAATAGATTGTGGTCCCAACCACTGTGCATTCCACTCATTTTCAAGTGGATTAGACCAATTCCACTATAATGACATTATAATGACATCTTGTCCAACTTAGTGGAATTGGCCAATGAAGGGGGTCATGTGACAATGACCAATGGAATTTTAGTGGATTAGTTTACTGTAATGGCATGTACTATACCCAAGACAACAATGAGTGGATTATCCCTCGTGATCCTTAAATGAAATGCATATTAACGTTTTGGTGATTACATAATGATTTTTTTGTCACTACTTGACCTATTGTTCTAATGGGTGTATATTGATCTTTTAGTGAATGCATCAAATGATATTTTAAAGTGGTTGTGCATTAATCTTCGTGTCATGGGTTCATAGTGATTTTCTAGTGATTAACCATGTTAGTGATTCCATAAAGTTTCAATGTGTAACACACCATATTCCATGCATGACTAATCATAGGTTCTATTAATGGTTTTTCTAGTTTGCTAGATTAACATATTACTTTCACACTTTAATTCTAAATATTACTTTGCACTAACATTTATCATTGTAGGATTGATCATCATACTCCATGTCATTATATACATATAGTGACTTGGGAGGCCATTTATATAAAAGTTCACCATAATCCAAATGTTCCAATTACCATTTTTGTTGTGTCTAATCATAATCATGCGTCACATTGGAATTCACAAAACTTGAATCCCTAAGAGTTGCGTCATTTTGGCACATGTCACTTTATTTTTCCCATGAATAGTTTTGGTCATTCACATAGTTAGGTGGTCCATACATTACCTTTGGTAAAGGTGTGATAATCTACTCTAATCATCAAACACTATAATGTCACTCATATCATGTTAAAGCTTACATGTCATTGAGTCATAAATCACATTCCTTAAGATTCAAGTCATTGCCCCATCATACATGGACATGCCCACATTTGATCCACAAGCAAGATTGGTCATTATGGCACATATCGTCTTTCTTTTTTGGTTCAACCATGGTCATTCACATAATAAGGTGGTCCATACATTATCCTCATTAAATTGACAATCTACCCTAACTAGTCACCAAACATTATGTCATTGATTTCATATTGTTACTTGGCCTATGTATCATTAAGTCATAATTAAAGCCTAATAACTTGAGTTAATTTGATGTGATGTGTCATGTACATGCATTTTTGGAATAAGGTGCGATGGTGTTAATTTTTCTTGGCCCCTTTGCTTTGAACCACCACCTCCTCCTCCCCCTCCCTCTATTCATTGCAACATGGTTTATATACATTAGCCCCTATAACATACAACACATTTTGCCCAAAGACCTATGTCATTACAATCAATTCAATCACTAAGATCTATGCCATTAGAGCTAGTTTTATTAACATTTATGTCATTGGTGGCCTATGTCACTAAACACATGTCACATAATATCATTAGAGGCTTATGTCACTCACTAGGACTTGGGTTTGTCAATACAACCTATGCCACTAAAGAATCATATGTCATTAATCACTATGTCATGAAGGCTTATGTCACTAGAACATATGCCACTAAGGCCCATGTCACTTAGCTGATGTCATTCAAGATTATAATATCACTAAGGTTATTGTCATTTCAATTTGATGTAAATGTCATTAGGGCTTCTATATGTCATTAGGGTTTATGTGACTTGGGCCTATATTTCATTTAGTTTTATGTCATTTAAAACATGTTCCTTTTTCACTAGGGTTTGATTCACTTGGACTTGGTGTTAGTTTATGCCTAAAACATCTACCACAGTGATTGTATCTTAAAGTTTGTTGAAACCATAAAACATGCACATGAAAGTTTGGGAGATGGTACATGTGTTATTGACTTTTGCACATCCTTGTCCTATTTTTCCACCTCATGTGCAACTCCTTTGAACTCCTATCAATTACAATATAATGATGTTTCATGATTGCCCACAACAAAACAAATCATACCCGGTTACTTGGGATGAAAATTTGCCTCTTGTCCTAACAATTTTGTATTATTTATGGGACTGCAACAATAAAATAATAATTTGCAACATACAACACCCAAGTTGGATGATACTTGTAGCTCCATGAAGTAGGTTAATGGTGTGCATCCCAAAGTTATCAATTCCCATAATTGGGCATGAATAGCCTACATACATGTTTGTTGCCGTTATGGGGGTGGGTGCCAAATGCACGTCTCTACATAAATGCATTAGTTCAAGACCAAGGTAGGTATGCTTGTGAGCAAACCATTGATAATTCTAGATAGGATACATGTGTCTTTGTTGCAAGTAACATGGTTGACCTACATGCAAACATTCATTATTGGAGGACGCCAAATGCCAAGCTACATACAATTATACATGGTGAGAAATCAGACCTAAAAATTACATCAAAACTTAAAGGAACAAAACTTGGCACCTCAAGAAATGTGAGAAAACAACAATGTTTAATCATATTTAACTTACAAAAGGTTGAAGATTTTGCAAGATTTTTGTTTCATATATTTTTCAAGCACATTCTTTCTCATGTACACATAATGGAACTAAATAGTTCATTTCACCTTCAAAATCAAAGTTGAAAACAATGACAACAATGTTGTATTTTTTCATCAAAATTTTTTTTTGAACCAAAAACAATGAGTAATCATTTTGCCACATTTTGCATAAAAGTCAAACAAGCTACATCTAACAAAGAAATTTCAATCCCATCCATTTTCAATGCTTTGGAGAGTTGTTCAAACATACTTGTTTTGATCGCAAGAAAGTTAGATTTCACACATTTGTATGTGGTGAAAAATCAAACCTAAAAAGTACATCAAAGTTCAAAACAACAAGCTCTAAGTATTCAAAAACATCTATAACATTGAAAAGGTACAATATGAAAAGGCACTCCATAACACTAAGGCATGTAATATTATACCTATTTCACTAGGACCTAAGTCTATATCATTACGACATGTGTCATATTTCAACTTGTATCATTAGGACATAGGTCTATATCATTAGGTTTTCTTTCATTCATCTTCTATCACTAGGACATATGTTTATATCACTACGACATGTGTCACTCAACCTATGTCACTAAGGTGTAATACATCATTGGTGCTTATGCCACATGGGTTTCCTACTACATTTCAGCTTAATGTAATATGTCATTATGGCCTATGCTAACAAGGCCCAACTCACTCCACCTATGTCACTCAAGTTTACATTGTCACTTGGGTTTGACTAGTCACTACAACAAAATGTGTCCTTATATGCTAATCAATTTCACTAGGTTTGAGTGAATTCATTAGTTTTAGTAAACGAAGACTAATTGGAAAGTAATGAATTCATTGGTGTAATAAATGGGGGTTAGTGAACTGCACCCACGTTTTGTAATAATGAGTGGGTGCATGTTGCAACCCCACTTTGGGGCCAAGTGTGAGAATGCAACTCACACTCCCAAAAGTGGGAAAATGGAGTCTTCTGGGACTCCCGAAAATTCAGAAGACGATTTGAGGGGTCAAAACTCCTCAAATTAATGCGTTCTTTATATCAATGGAAAGGTCTTGAAGTGTAGATGCCCAAAATGGCCTCGCATGGGCCATTTGGACATATGAAGCCCAAGTTATGGGCAAAAGAAAGGCCAGGAGTCAAATTGCCAATTTGACTCCCGACCACTAAAAGTCGGGAATCGACCTCTTCCCGACGTCGTCTCAAGGAGTGTGACATGGAGTTGAAACGCTCTCAACGAGAGCTACAACTTTGATTCAAACCTCGTCCCGATCTGAGTTCAAGGCGAAGAGCTATGAACGTCCAAAGTCATGGGACTCCAACCCGGGACAGTTTCGGGACCCCAACTTGTGAGTCTCGGGAAAAAAAGCCATTTGGATGTAGCCTCGGCAGAGAGCTGCAGAGTATACTATATGGGGGAAGGTGGTGGTTTCCCCTGAGTCCGGGCCGTGGTGAGTCTTGTGTGTCAAAGTGCCTGTGGCTTGTCCTAACACCCAAGGGTGTTCCCAAATGCTAATTAACCCTCTTGAGCTTGGTTTTGGATGCAGATTCAAGCTTGATAATCTAGTCCCTCTTCCTAGTCTAATCCCGGGACTTCTAGCACGCCCCTCTACCCCCTTTTAGTGCTGGAAGTCG
>Ga0116227_10014429_pt1 | contig 12040 bp, 11 predicted proteins | sample S1TSphgellanicum_FD_89693 | JGI IMG/M metagenome (GOLD analysis project Ga0116227, IMG submission 89693) | Host-associated microbial communities from peat moss isolated from Minnesota, USA - S1T2_Fb - Sphagnum magellanicum MG | ecosystem: Host-associated > Plants > Peat moss > Unclassified... | reverse complement strand
CGGCGTCGGGCAATCGGAGATCGAGATCGCGGAACTGGCCGACACGACGCTCGTCGCGCTTCAGCCCGGCAGCGGCGACTCCGTCCAGTTGCTCAAGGCGGGCATTCTCGAAGTCGCGGACGTCTTCGTCGTGAACAAGGCCGACCATCCGATGGCGCTCCAACTGCAGCGCGAGATCCGCGGCATGATGGAGATGCTCGATTTCGGAGCGGGTTGGGTGCCGCAATTGGTCGCGACGCGCGCGCGTGAGAACGTGGGAATCGAGGCGCTCTGGGCCGCGATCGCCGCGCACGACGCCTACCTGCGCGCGAGCGGGGATCTCGCCGAGAAGCGGAGGAGCGCCTTTGCCCACCGGGTGCGCGCGCTCGTGCTCGGCGACCTCGAACGCCGCGTCGACGCGCGCATCGAGGCGCTGGTCACGAGCGGGTCGACGAGCGACGACCCGTATCGGACGGCGGCCGCGATCGTGGCGCCGCTTGCGGCTGCGTTGCCCGAACGTGGGGAGCGCTACGGATCGCGGGCACCGTCGCGCCCGACCGTCAAAGGTCTCTAGTCTCGCCGCCGCCTTGCGGTTGTTGAAACGATCGTTTCACGAAAAAGCGTTGTAAATACGCGTCCGCCGAGCGAAACCACCCGCGCTTCGGGCGGCGTCTGAAGCATCACCATGATCGCATCGCCCGACCGTCTCGACCTTCCGTATACCGACGATGTCGCCGCCGCGACCGAGCCGCTCTACGCTCGCGTCGCGCGCTCCGTCACGCGTGCGGAATGGGAACTGTACGCGCCGTACGTCGCGCGCATCGAGCGGCTCAAGAAAGAGAAGAACGCGGTCGTCCTCGCGCATCACTATCAGACGGCCGAAATCTACCATTGCGTCGCCGACGTGATCGGCGATTCGCTCGCACTCGCGCAAGCGGCGGCGACGACGGACGCCGACGCGATCGTCATGTGCGGCGTGCACTTCATGGCCGAAACCGCGAAGCTCCTCAATCCCGGCAAGATCGTGCTCCTGCCCGATCTCGCAGCGGGCTGTTCCCTTGCGGAATCCATCACGGCAGCCGACGTGCGCGCGCTGCGGGCGGCGCATCCGGGCGCGCCCGTCGTCACGTACGTCAATACGTCGGCCGCGGTCAAGGCGGAATCGGACGTCTGCTGCACGTCTGCCAACGCCGTCGCCGTCGTCGAGTCGCTCGGCGTTCCCAAAGTGATCTTCATTCCGGATCAATACCTCGGCGCGTACGTCGCCTCGAAGACGCAAGTCGAGATCGTGACCTGGCAGGGCCACTGCGAGGTGCACGAACGCTTCACTGCTGAAGAGATTCGCGAATTGCGCGAGATGCACGCGGGCATCGTCGTGCTCGCGCATCCGGAGTGTCCACCGGACGTGCTCGCGAGCGCGGATTTCGTGGGCTCGACGACGGCGATGCTCGGCTACGTGCGCGAACGCAATCCCGCCCGCGTCGCGATGATCACCGAATGTTCGATGGCGGGGAATTTGATCGACCTCTTTCCGGACGTCGAATTCACGCAGCCCTGCAATCTCTGTCCGCACATGCGGCGCATCACGCTGCCGAAGATTTTGCGCGCGCTCGAAACGTTCTCGCCGCAGATTGAAATCGATCCGGAAATCGCGCTGCGCGCGCGACGCGCGGTGGAACGGATGACGGCCGTGCGCCGCGACGGTGCGAGCGCGTGATGGACGCCACGTACGACGCGGTGGTCGTCGGCGGCGGTCTCGCCGGCATGTTGACGGCCCTCGAACTCGGGCCGCGTTCGGTCGCGCTCGTGTCGTCCGGAACGCTCGGACAATGGACGTCGTCGGCGTGGGCGCAGGGCGGCATCGCGGCGGCGGTCGGCGACGACGACTCGCCCGCGCTGCATGCGGCCGATACGGTGGCGGCGGGCGCCGGGCTTGTCGAACGGCGCGTCGCGTCGCGCTTGGCTGCCGACGCGCCGCGCGCGATCCGGCGGATCGCGGAACTCGGCGTCCGGTTCGATCGCGAGGACGCGTCGCACTACGCGCTCGGGCGCGAGGGCGCGCATTCGCGGCGCCGTATCTTGCGCGCCGGCGGCGACGCGACCGGGGCGGAACTCGTCCGCGCGATCGCGCTTGCCGTGCGGGCGAGCGCCAACGTGACGCTGCTCGAAGACGTGCGGGCGCGCGATGTGATTCGCGCGGACGACGGCAGCGTGGCCGGCCTGACCGTCGAGTCGCGCGACGGTGCGTTGCACGCGCTCGCGGCGCCGGTCGTCGTGCTCGCGACGGGCGGGCTCGGCGGACTCTATCGCTACACGACCAATCCGACGGCTTCACGCGGCGGCGGCATCGCGATTGCGGCGCGCGCGGGTGCGCGGCTCGCGGACCTCGAGTTCGTGCAGTTCCATCCGACCGCGCTCGACGTTCCGAGCGATCCGTTGCCGCTCGTGACGGAAGCGTTGCGCGGCGAAGGCGCGATCCTGGTCGACGCCGCCGGCCGCCGGATCGCGGCCGCCTCGGGCGCGGCGCTCGAATTGCAGCCGCGCGACGTGGTCGCGCGGCATATCTTCGCATTGCGCCGCGCGGGCGAGCGCGTCTCGCTCGACGCGCGCGGCGTGGCGAACGGCGCGTTTGCCGAACGCTTCCCGACGGTCTTCGCCGCGTGCATGCGGTTCGGTATCGATCCGCGCGTCGTCCCGATACCGGTCGTTCCCGCGGCGCATTATCACATGGGCGGTATCGCGGTCGATCTCGCGGGCCGCACGAACGTCCCTGGGCTTTATGCGTGCGGCGAAGTCGCAGCGACGGGCGTGCACGGGGCGAATCGCCTCGCGAGCAACTCGCTGCTCGAATCGGTCGTTTATCCGGAACGGATCGCGCGCGACGTGGCGTCGTCGGCCGCGTGCCGTGCCGTGCGCCCGGGCGGCGCATCGGCCGGCGTGCCTTCCGGAACCGCGTCGTCGGCGGAGTGGGCGCGGTTGCGCGAGATCATGTACGCGGGGGTCGGCGTCGAACGCGACGAGAGCGGTCTCTCGCGTGCGATCGGGCGCTTAGGCGACCTCGCGGGCGCAACGACCTGCGCCGATCTGCGCGATGCCGCGACGGTCGGCGCGCTCGTCGCGCACGCCGCGCTCCGGCGGCGTGAAACGCGCGGAAGCCACGCCCGTGCGGACTATCCCGACGTATCGGCGCGCGAACGTCATCGCTCGTTCTCGACGCTCGCCGACGTGGCGGGGGCGCGCTCGGCGTGATCGTCGCCGCATCCGCGCTCGCGCCGCTGCCGCGCCTGCTGTACGAACCGATCGTCCGCGCCGCGCTCGTCGAGGATCTGGGACTCGGGGGCGACATCACCTCGGAGGCGACGGTGCGCGCGGGGCTACGCGCGACGGCCACGCTCAGGTCGCGCGTGCGGGGCGTGCTCGCCGGACTCGACGTCGCGTGCGAAGCGTTCCGGCTGCTCGATCCGGACGCGCGCATCGATGCGGCGGTGCGCGACGGCGAGGCGCTCGCGGCGGGGGCCCGGATCGCGCAGATCGTCTGCGATGCGCGCGCGCTGCTCGGCGCCGAACGAACGGCGCTCAATCTACTCTCGCATCTCAGCGGCATCGCGTCCACGACCGCGCGTTACGTGGCCGCCACGGGCGGCCGCGCCGCGATCTGCGAGACGCGTAAGACGCTGCCCGGTTTACGCGCGCTGCAAAAGTATGCCGTGCGGGCCGGCGGCGGCGCCAATCACCGGCTGCGTCTCGACGACGCGATCCTGATCAAGGACAATCACGTGGCGCTCGCGGGCGGCGTGACGGCCGCGCTCGACGGCGCGTTCGCGCGCGCGGGCCATCTCGTGAAGATCGAGATCGAAGTCGATACGCTCCGGCAACTCGACGAGGTTCTCGCGCATCCTCGCGGGGCCGATGTCATCCTCCTCGATAACTTTACCACCGAAGCATTGGCGGAGGCGGTTCGCCGTACGGGTGGACGTGCGCTCCTCGAAGCATCGGGCGGCATCACGCTCGAGACCGTCGCCGCCGTCGCCGCGACCGGCGTCGACGTGATTTCGATCGGGGCGCTCACGCATAGCGTCGTTGCGCTCGATATCGGACTGGATATTGCCGTCCCAGCCGAGTAGTTCGCGAGGATCAGGCGGTAATAGAGTGACCGCGTCGGGAATCTTCGAAAGGGAAGTCTGCACGATGAGCGATCAACTGCCGCCGGGCGAGTCCACGGGCACCGGGATTCGCAAGCACGGCGGGGGCGAGAGACACTAACGTCGTCACGCGCTGATTAGCTGTGCCCACGACGGCCAGATACATCCTACAAGAGATTCAGCCGTAACCCAACGACCGCCGCGCTGACGCGGTCGCGGACGTTCATCTTTCGGAAGAGATGGGCGAGGTGCGTTTTGACGGTTGCGGGCGCGCAGGCCAGCCGTTCCGCGATCTCTTCGTTGGTGTAGCCGTCGGTCAAGAGCCGCAGGATGTCGCGTTCGCGGGGTGAGAGGTGCGGGCCGCGGGCGCGCGGCGCGGCGTCCGCGGACTGGGGCGGATGCAAGAGGATGCGCGAGATCTCCGGGTCGAGCCACGTCGCCCCGGTGGCGACCGCTTTGACGGCCTGGACCAGCCGCGTTTGCGAGGTCGCGGCCATGCAGCACGCATCGGCTCCGGCATCGAGCGCCGCGCGTAGGCGGTGTTCGTCGACGTCGCGCTTGAGCGAGAGCACGCCGACATCGGGCCGGCGCGTCTTTGCCAGCCGAATGAACGCGAGGCCCGGCGGATTGTCCGCGGGACGCGACAGCGGCAAGTTGACGAGGACGACTTGCAGCGCGGGCAGGTCGAGCAACCGGGCGCCGTCTTCAAATGACGTCGCCGAACCGGCGATTTCGAGGCCGGGATCCTCGGCGATGAGCGCGAGGAGCGCTTCACGCGTGGTTTCGCGATCGGCCACGACCGCCGTCGAGATCGGGCTGCGAAGCGCTTCCGTCGCGTTACTGACTTCAAGCATAGTTACCGTCGCTCCGACAACGAGACGTTCTCGCAAGTTTTAAACGCGTGGAACTCATTTCCCCTGCGACGCACCACGCGTAAAGGGAATTTCCACATACGCCGTTCGGCCGACTGTTCAAGCGACGGCTTCGGTTTGTACGCTAGGGTCGTTCGCCGCCACGCCCCACTCGCACGCCCCCGGCGATCGTTGGAGAGTGCTTATGAAACGAATGCTCGTAGCGGGCTTTTCGGCCTGCGCGCTGCTGCTCGCCGTGGCGGGCGCGTTCCGCGCCGGCACGGCGCAAGAGCGCGTCTCGCTCTCGGAGCTCGCGAAGGATCCGAATCAATGGGTGATGCCCAGCCTCGATTACGCGGCCACACGCAATAGTAAGTTAAGCGAAATCACGACCGACAACGCGAAGAATCTCAGCGTCGCGTGGACGATGTCGACCGGCGCGACGCGCGGGCACGAAGGCCAACCGCTCGTCGTGGGCGACACGCTATACTTCGAATCGGCCTATCCGAATCACGTCTTCGCCGTCGACCTCGACGACTATCACACGAAGTGGGAATACACGCCGAAGCAGGACCCGTTTGCGGTGTCCGTCGCGTGCTGCGATCTCGTGAACCGCGGCGTCGCGTACGGCGACGGCAAGATCATCGTCGATGCGCTCGACGGCCACGTGATCGCGCTCGACGCGCAAACCGGCCGGACGGTGTGGATCTCGAAAAACTCCGACGCCGAAATGGGTCAAACGCTGACCTCGGCGCCGCTCATCGTGAAAAACAAGGTGATCGTCGGCGTGTCCGGCGGCGAATTCGGCGTGCGCGGTTTCTTGACGGCGTACGATCTGAACACCGGCAAGAAAGCGTGGCGCGCGTACAGCGAGGGGCCCGATTCGGACCTGCTGATCGGCGCCGACTTCACCGGGCCGCACAATGCGGGCGTCTCGACCTGGCACGGCGATCAGTGGCGCGTCGGCGGCGGGACCACCTGGGGTTGGTACTCGTACGATCCCAAACTCAATCTCGTGTATTACGGCACGGGAAACCCCGGAACGTGGAATCCGTCGCAACGTCCCGGCGACAACAAATGGTCGATGACGATCTTCGCGCGCAATCCCGACACGGGCATGGCGAAGTGGGCGATGCAGATGACGCCGCACGATGCTTGGGATTACGACGGCGTCAACGAGATGATCCTCGCGGACATCAACGTGAACGGCAGCGACGTTCCCGCGCTCGTCCACTTCGACCGCAACGGTTTCGCCTATGAAGTCGACCGGCGCACGGGCAAACTGCTGCTCGCGAAGAAGTTCGATCCCGCCGTTAACTGGGCGACGGACATCGACGTGGCGACGGGCCGCCCGCACGTCGTCGCCGACAAGACCCCGAAGGCCGGCGAGAACGTGCAAGGCATCTGCCCCGCGGCGATGGGCAGCAAGGATCAGCAGCCGGCGTCGTTCGATCCGCAGTCGGGCTACTTCATCGTCCCGACCAACCACAATTGCATGGATTACAAAGCGTTCGCGGTCAAGTACAAGTCGGGCTTTCCGTTCGTTGGCGCCACGGTCAAGATGTACCCGGGCCCGGGTGGAAATCGCGGCGCCGTGATCGCATGGGATCCGAGTGACGGTCACATCGCGTGGACCGATCCGGAGCGTTTCCCCGCGTGGGGCGGCGTCCTCACGACGGCCGGCGGCGTCGCGTTCTACGGCACGATGGACGGCTGGTTCAAAGCGATCGACACGAAGAGCGGCAAACTGCTCTGGAAGTTCCACACGCCCTCTGGCATCATCGGCAATCCGATAACCTACACGCACAAGGGCCATCAGTACGTCGCGATCCTCTCGGGCGTCGGCGGCTGGGCGGCGCTGGGTCTCGCGGCCGGGCTCACGAATCCGACGGCCGGCCTCGGGGCGGTCAACGCCGCGCTCGATCTCAGTAACTACACGCAACTCGGCGGCGACCTCGTGGTCTTTTCCCTCCCGCAGAATTCTTAGCACGAGGCAACGAATCACGCGCCTCATGCGACTTCTGCTGACACTCGCGGCTGCGACGGCGCTGGGCACCGTCGCAGCCTTCACACCTGGGACCGCCGGCGCGACCGCCGGTAGCGCGAACGAATTGCGCGTATGCGCCGACCCCGACTACCTTCCGTTCTCCAATCGAGCGGGCGCGGGCTTTGAGAATCAAATCGCGAGTTACGTCGCGAGGGTATTGCACGAGCGCCTCGTCTACACGTGGGATTCCTCGCGCGGGGCGGGCGGGTTCGATCAATTCCTACGAGAGACGTTGGATGCGAAAAAGTGCGACGTCGTCACCGACGTCCCGTACGCGAGCGACGGGATCCTCGCCTCGAACGCCTATTACGTCTCGTCCTACGTGTTCGTGTTTCCCAAACGCAAGCACTACGACATCACGTCGATGGACTCGCCGGTGCTCGCTCATCTCAAGATCGGCTTCGAAACCGACACACCCGCGGAGAACGGCTTGAAATTGCGAACCTTGATCCTACACGCCGTGCCGTTCGACTCAACCGACGAATCGAAGGCGCCACCCGCGACCTCGGAAATGCTCGCCGCGCTCGCAAGCGGCAAGATCGCCGTCGGCGTGACCTGGGAGCCGGCGATCGGCATGTATCTGCGCGCGATGCCGCAATTCGACGTGGTCGCGGTTCCTAACAGCCGCTCGCAAGGGTCGCCCGAACAATACGCGTTTCCGATGGCGATGGCGGCCCGGTCGGGCGACACGGTAACCAAAGCCAAGCTCGACCGCGTGATCGCGCAACACCGTGCCGAGCTCACGCGAATTCTCGCGCGCAACGGCGTGCGGCTGTACGCGCCGAGCGACGCGGCGGCCGGACTATGAGCGCGAACGGAGGCGCGAAGCCGACGGTCGGCTTCGTCGGCGTCGGGCGCATGGGCGCGAACATGGCGCTCCGGCTCAAGGATCGCGGCTATACGATCGCGGCGGTCTACGACGCCCGCGCGGAATCCGCCGAGCGGTCCGCGCGCGAGACGGGCGCGAAAGCCGTCGCGTCGCTTGCCGAGGTGACGGCGCTCGCCGACGTGGTCGTCACGGTCGTAACCGACGACGCGGCCATGTACGGGATCTACGCGGAGTCGGGCGACTCGCTCCTGACGAACGCGAGCGGTACGCTCTTCATCAACACCGCGACCGTGTCGCCCGGCGTTCACGTCGAGATCGAACGTCGCGCCAACGCGCGCGGTGCCGAATCGATCGAGGCCTGCATGGCGAGTTCGATCACGCAGGCACGCGAGGGCACGCTGTACTTGATGATCGGCGGAAAGCACGACGCATTCGAACGCGTCCGGACGCTCTTAGAATCGATGAGCTCGTCGTTGCGGTACGTCGGGCCGGCCGGGACCGCGGCGCAGGTCAAAGCGCTCGTCAACATGGTGATGAACATCAACACGGCCGGACTCGCCGAAGGTCTGGGCCTCGGGGATGCGCTCGGGCTCGACCTCACGATGTTGCGCGACGTGTTTTCGCAGACCGGCGCCAACTCGCGCGTCCTCGAAACCGACGGCCTCGACATGCAGAACCGCGAGCACGACGTCTACTTTTCCGCGGCGCACGCGGCGAAGGATTCGCACATCGCCAACGCACTTGCTGCGGACCTCGGGCTCTCGCTGCCCGTTTCCGAAGCGACGGCCGCGCAGTTCGATCGGATGGTCGAGCGCGGTCTCGGCGAGCTCGACAAGTCGGGCGTTGCCGAACTCACCTTCCGCTCGCGCTCCGCGCAGAAAGTATCACGATGAACGCAACTTCCACGAAGACCGTCCCGCTGGTCAGTTCCGGCACGGCCGGCCCGCTCGGCGCGATCCACCTTCCGCGGCTGTGGGCGAAGCTCTCGCTCAAGACCCACGGCGCCCTCGCCGCCGGCTACGATTTCTGCGGTTCCGGCTTCGATCAGATGACGCTCGACGCGCTCGGACTCGACCGGGCGAAGACGATCGCGTTCATCGAGAGCAAGCACCCGACATACGTGCAATTCGAAGAATACGTCGTGGAACAAAACGGCGGCTCGATTTCGAAGGAGCGCATCGAAGCGCACAACGCCGCGATCCGCGGGTACCATCACGCGGACGATGTGGGCGCGTCGATGCGCGCGGCGTCCGGTCTTCGGCACGAGCACGTGAAGGACGCGGTCACGCTCAATACGCTCGAAGACCTCGACGAACTGCACAAACAACTCGAAGCGACGCATTGAAGCACGCGCTCGCGCTTTCCGTCGCCCTGCTCGCGTCCGCCGGCTTCGCCGCCGGCGGCGCGCGCGCCGCATCCTCGACCGCCACCTATACCGCGGCGCAGGCGGCTGCCGGTGCGGCCGTCTACGGTGCCAATTGCGCCCCGTGCCACGGTGCGAGCCTCGAAGGCGGGGCGGGCCCCGCCCTCACGGGGCAAAATTTGCGAACGCTCGCCAAGAATACGAAGCTCACCGTCGGCGATCTCTTCACCTTCATGGCGCAGCAGATGCCGATGAACGCGCCCGCGTCGCTCAAGCCGGATCAGTACGCCGCGATCATGGCCTTCATCCTCAAGAAGAACGGCTATCCCGCCGGTTCCGCGCCGCTCAAGTACGCAGCGGCGCTGGATTCGAAAGCGGTCCTCACCTCGAAGAACTGACGGCGCGCGAAGAACCGCGCGCGCGCCCGCGAAGGGTCCGGCCATGCCGGGACCGCTCGCGGGTATTCGCGTCCTCGATCTGAGTTCGGTCGTGATGGGACCGTGGGCCACGCACGTGCTCGCGGAGTACGGCGCCGACGTGATCCTCGTCGAGCCGCCGGCCGGCGACGTCATGCGGCGCGCGGGCGCCTCGCGACACCCGGGCATGGGCGCATCGTTCATGCACGGCGCGCGCAACAAACGCAGCGTCGTGCTCGATCTCAAGCAGGACGCCGCACGCGACGCCTTGCTCGCGCTCGCCGCGACGGCGGACGTGTTCGTGCACAACATCCGCCACGCCGCGATGGAGCGGCTGCGGCTCGCGTACGCCGACGTCGTGCGCGCGAATCCACGCATCGTGTACGCGAGCCTCGTCGGTTACGGTCACGGCGGTCCGTATTCCGCGCGTCCGACCTATGACGATCTGATCCAAGGCGCGTCGGGTCTGGCCGCAACGTTCGCGATGGCCGGCGACGAGCCGCGCTACGTGCCGATGCTCGTCGTGGACCGGACGGCGGGCATCGCCGCGGCGGGCGCGATTCTCGCGGCGCTCGTCGAACGCGGACGCACGGGGGCCGGTCAATCTCTCGAAGTGCCGATGTTCGAGACGATGGTCGAGTTGGTGCTCGCCGATCACCTGGGCGGCGCGTCGTTCGTGCCGCCCGAAGGCGACGTTGGATACGCACGCATCCTCGCGGCGAATCGTCGTCCGTATCGCACGACCGATGGTTACGTGTGCGTCCTGCTTTATAACGAAGCGCACTGGGAACGCTTCTTCACGTTGAGCGGCGAGGGCGACACGTATGCGGCCAACCCGGTGTTGCACGACCGCGCAGTTCGAACCGCTCGTTACGACGACGCCTACGGAGAAGTTGCGCGCGTGGTCGCGACGCAATCGAGCGCGCATTGGCTCGGCGCGCTCGCCGCCGCCGATATCCCCGTCATGCCGTTGCACGACATCGCAAGCCTCGAACGCGACCCGCATCTCCTAGCGACGGGCTTCTTTGCGGAAACGACGCACCCGACCGAGGGCCGCCTCCAGACGCTCGGAACGCCCGCGTCGTTCGGAGCGCACGCACCGCCGCCCCGCGGCCCGGCGCCGCGACTCGGCGAACACAGCCGCGAGATCCTGCGCGAAGCGGGCCTTAGCGACGCCGGGATCGACGCGCTCGCCGCAAGCGGCGGCACGACGTAGGGAAGTTTATGGATCCCAGGGACCCAGCTGAGAATCGTCTAACACTCCGCTCCCTGGTCCGAGCTTGTCGGTACAGCTTCGCGAGGTCGATGCTCCTTTGCCGAACGACCGGTTTTCTTTCCAAAGTCAATCGCGCGGCGGACGACGACGGTGACCGAGTTCGGAGCGCTGCTCAGAGAGCATCGCATGCGAGCCGGATACTCGCAAAAATATCTCGCGGATAAAGCTCGCGTCGGTTTGGAGACGATCGGGGCGCTCGAGCGCGGCGTTCGCCGAGCGCCGTATCCGGATACGCTCGAGCTCTTGGTCGTAGCGCTCGACCTCTCTCGCGCCGAACGGCAAGCCCTTGAAGTGGCGGCGGCCGGCGCGCGTGACCGGCCCGCTCGCCGCGAACGCGACGTGAACGGTCGTACGGATAATCTGCCGCTTCAACTCACTCCGCTGGTTGGACGCGAGGAGGAAATCCGCGACCTTGCCGCACTGATTGCAAAACATCGCCTGGTAACCATCGTCGGGTGCCGTGGAGTGGGCAAGACACGGGTGGCCCTCGAGGTAGCAGCACGTCATGCGCGCGACGCGAGCGACGAGGTTTGGCTGGTCGATCTTGCCGCGCTCGATGAGAGCGCTTCCATCCACGATAAGATCGCGTCCGTCGCTCGGGGCGCGACGCTCGCGTCGCGGAAGATGCTGCTCGTCTTCGATAGCTGCGAGCACCTCATCTCGCAACTCGCAACCGCGGCGTCGATGATTCTGCAGGCATATCCAGGCATCAACATCCTCGTCGCAAGCACCGAGCGGCTTGGCGTCACCGGAGAAACGCCGTTCGGGCTGCAGCCCCTATCGCTGCCGAATCGTTTACCGTCAAGTATAGAAGAAGCGCGACGATACTCCGCGCTCGAACTCTTCATCCAGCGTGCCGAGTCCGAAGCAAATTATGTCCTCGGCGCCAAGAATCTGCAGAAGACCGCAGAAATCTGTCTGCGGCTCAAGGGAATACCGCGCGCCATCGAGTTGGCGGCTGCTCGTCTCGCGGCCTTAAGTCTTACCGATCTACATTCGCATCTCGAGGAACTCGGCCTCGCCGGCGGATGAGCCGGCGGATGGACGCGCAACGACGGTCGCCCTCGAGAGTTTTGCAGGCCGGCTGAGGCAGCTGCGCGCTGCCGCCGGGATGTCTCAGGAGGAATTGGCCGGCCG
>Ga0116227_10014428_pt1 | contig 12041 bp, 9 predicted proteins | sample S1TSphgellanicum_FD_89693 | JGI IMG/M metagenome (GOLD analysis project Ga0116227, IMG submission 89693) | Host-associated microbial communities from peat moss isolated from Minnesota, USA - S1T2_Fb - Sphagnum magellanicum MG | ecosystem: Host-associated > Plants > Peat moss > Unclassified... | reverse complement strand
CATTCAGCGTAAAGCTTAACTTTTGAGTTGCAAGGAATTTGAGATAGTAGTTGCCTATAAAATAGTGCTGTTTATCGAAATGCGTGTTGTTAAAAGTATTGGTATAAAACCCGTTAAAGCCGGAGTATACGCCAGCCACACCCAGGTACAATTTATCCTTAATCAGCGGTGTGCGGATGCCGAGGCTGTAACGCTGCTCGTTATAGTTGCCAAAGTCAACCGATGCAAACCCATCTGTTTGATTGGTGGGTTGTTTGGTGATCACATTGATCACACCGCCCATGGCATTACGGCCATATAAAGTTCCCTGCGGGCCGCTTAATACTTCTATTCTTTCTACATCAAAAAGCTGGGGAATATAAGTGTCGAGGCTGAACTGGTTTACGCCATCGATATAAGTGGCTACTGCCGGATCGTAAGAGGTAGTAACAATACCCCTGATGCCGGTTACGTTGCGATTGTCACCCGGATTGGCAGAATACAGGTTTGGTATGATGGCGGTAATATCTTTCAGGTTTTGTAACTGGTAGGCCTGCACCTGTTTTGCCGAAAGTGTAGAAACGCTGGCGGGTACCTGCTGCGCATCTTCCTCTTTTTTCTGGGCCGTTACCACCACCTCATCTAACTGTTTTGACGATTCACTCAATTGTATGCTGATGCTTTGATCAGTCCCGTTGATGTCGACAGTTTCGCTGATAGAAGCGTAACCAACATTACTAACATGCAAGACATATTTTCCTACCGGAATACCCGTTATGGCAAATTTTCCATCCTTGCGGGTAACCGTATTGTAATTGGTATTCAGTATAGTTACCGTTGCGCCGCTTAAAGGTGTCGATTGCTTATCAGTGACAGTTCCTGATAATGTCGGTTTAGTTTGCGAAAACGACTGGGTGCAAATACCCAGGAAGATGATGAGGGGTAAAAGTATTTTCATTGATGCAATTGTAAGTATATTCGTTAGTATTAAAAAAAGCTTCTGTAAATAATCGGGTGGTATTTGATAAATTTAGCCGGACAATAAATTTATTGCCGATAAATCGATATTATTGATCGAATTATAAACCTGCTAATAAATATATGCTTAGAAGCCAGCAATGGTTTGGTAGAAAAGGCAAGGATGGCTTTATCTATCGCGCCTGGATGAAAAACCAGGGAATCCCTGCGCACGAGTTGCAGGGTAAGCCTGTTATCGGGATATGCAACACATGGTCGGAGCTAACCCCTTGTAATGCCCATTTCAGGGAACTGGCTGAATCCGTTAAACATGGCATTTACGAAGCCGGTGGTTTTCCGGTGGAATTTCCTGTAATGTCCCTGGGGGAAACGCTGATAAAGCCGACGGCTATGTTGTACCGTAACCTGGTAAGCATGGATGTAGAAGAATCCATCAGGGCAAACCCGTTAGATGGCGTGGTACTACTTTGCGGTTGTGATAAAACTACTCCCGCCCTGGTAATGGGTGCCTGCAGCGTAAACCTGCCAACCATTGTGGTATCCGGCGGTCCAATGTTGACCGGCAAATATCGAGGTCGCGATATCAGCACTTCAGATGTATGGCGCTTTTCGGAAGCCTATCGCGCCGGTAATATGAGTGACGAAGAGTTTTTTACGGCAGAAGCTTGTATGGCGCGCAGTCGCGGCCATTGTGCGGTAATGGGTACGGCTTCAACGATGGCCTGCATGGTTGAGTCTTTAGGATTATCACTTGCAGAAAATGCGGCGATACCGGCAGCAGATTCGCGACGTAAAGTGTTGGCGCATTTGTCGGGCAGCCGGATTGTGGAGATGGTTAAGGAAAACCTGAAGCCATCAGACATCCTCACCCGCGATGCTTTTGAAAACGCCATTATGGTAAATGCGGCCATCGGCGGATCAACCAATTTTGTGATACACTTATTAGCAATAGCGGCCCGTATCGGTATCGACTTAAATATAGATGATTTTAATACCCGATTAACTAACATACCGCTACTGGCCAATCTGCAACCATCCGGCAAATATTTCATGGAAGATTTCTTTTATGCAGGCGGCCTGCCTGCATTGATGAAGGAACTGGAAAAAGAATTACACGGTAACGCGATAACAGTTAGCGGCAAATCGATCGCTGAAAATTATGCAGGTGCAGAATGCTTTAACCGGGACATAATAACCCAGGCAAATGAACCGTTTAACCCGGTTTCCGGGATTGTAATATTAAAGGGAAATCTTTGCGAAGACGGGGCTGTACTTAAACCATCTGCAGCGAGCCCGGCTTTGATGAAACATACCGGCAGGGCAGTGGTATTTGAAAACATCGAAGATTATAAAGCCAAAATAGACGATCCGGATCTGGATGTTGATGAAAACAGTGTGTTAGTTCTAAAAAATGTAGGTCCGAGAGGTTATCCCGGCATGCCTGAGGTTGGCAATATGTCGATCCCCAAAAAGCTGCTGGAACAAGGAATTACAGACATGGTACGCATCTCAGATGGGCGTATGAGTGGCACTGGTTTCGGAACCGTAGTGCTGCATGTTTCACCGGAAGCTGCAATAGGGGGGGCATTGGCGATTGTTCAAAATGGCGACGTGATTATATTGGACGTTCCAAATGGCATTTTACGCCTGGAGGTACCGGATGAAGAGATCGCCACAAGGAAAAGAAACCTGCCGCCATTTGAAGCATTGACCGGTCGTGGTTATACCTGGCTGTATCAAACCCACGTGGAGCAGGCCCATTTAGGCGCCGATTTCAATTTTTTAAAGGGTGGTTCAGGAAGTGAAGTTCTGAGGGATTCGCATTAACCTCTCGCCCGGTCATGCTGCTTGTTTCAGCACCCCACATGATTATCAGCCATGCTCGTGGACTACATGCACAGCGTATGCTTAGCAAGTGGGGTGCCGAAATAAATTCGGCATGGCGTAACTATTAATGTAAGGCAGTGGGGAGGCAATGCGAAATAAAAATACATCATATAATATATTTTCTATGATAAACCAAAAATTCAGCGGACAAGTAGCAGTTGTGACAGGTGCAGGTCAGGGTATAGGCTTCGAAATAGCCCGGCAGTTGACTGCAGCAGGAGCGGCCGTTTTGATAAATGATGTCAATAAAGAGCTAATCAAAATAGCAGCCGAAACGATTACCGCAGAAGGCGGTCTATGTTATTCCCTTGCCGGGGATGCTGCCGATATCGATTTCATCCAGCAAATGGTGGATACCGCTGTTGAACAATTTGGCAAGGTTACCATCGCGATAGCAAACGCCGGCATTACCCTTTTCGGGGATTTTTTAAGTTACCCGCAGGCATCGCTGCAAAGTGTAATGAATTTAAACCTGCAGGGCAGCTTTTTCCTTGCGCAAAAGACAGCACAACAAGTTATTAAACAAGGCGGGGGCGGCAGTGTCTTATTTATGTCGTCGGTAACGGGGCACCAGGCACATGAGCAACTGGCTGCTTATGGCATGACGAAAGCCGCTCTCGAAATGCTGGCCAAAAGCCTGGTGATCGAGCTGTCGAAATACCAGATCACAGTAAATACCGTAGCCCCCGGCGCTACTTTAACCGAGCGGACCCTCGAAGACGGCGAATACAAAAATACCTGGTCGCGCATAACGCCTATGGGCAGGCCTGCAACCGTGGCAGATGTTGCTAACTCGGTATTGTTTTTAGTCTCCCCTGAGTCAAGGCATATTACCGGGCAAAATATCGTAGTCGATGGCGGATGGACAGCGGTAAGCCCATCACCGTATTAGCGTTGCTAAACTATTTTTTTGAGCTTTGATCAGGTTGTTCAACTATGATCTTCCCGCTCCTGTAACCTAAATTTCCATTAAAATCAGTCCCTTCTATCACGAGGGTGTATGTTCCTGGTTTATCAGCTGTATAAAAGGATAAGGTAGCTTCTCCTTTCTCATCTATATTTATATTGGGGTTCCAGTAGATAGTTGACCTGATATCGGGCAAACGTTTTCCTATGTCGCTTAAGGGATAATGCGCACTAAAAAATTGATCCGGACGGCTAATAGCCAAAGGCTTATACAGGTAAGTGCCAGGCGTGTTAGTTGCCACAAACGGCCCTTTCCCCGAACGGGTTGTGATCTCAATAAAAGCGAAATTATAATAAGATAAATAAGGATGCCAATCGCTTAAAATATATCTATCAAAATATGCACTGCTATATTTAGTTGAACTGATCAGTTCAATTCCTTTTACATTTTCAGCATTAATAGATCGAAGGTAATTTGTTAAATCGTCAATATTGGGTACGCTGAGATCTAATGCATTTAAAGATGAGGTCAGGGTAACGCCGTCAATTACAAAGACAACGGGTTTATCGACCACAAAATACCACATAAAAATAACACTGTGATATAGCTGCGGCAGGTTTGCTTCAGCACTTATATCGTTAAGTGATTTGCCTTGAACTGCAAATCTCAAGTTTAAACTTTCAGCAACCATCGGGGCCGATCTAAAACCTCCAATTCTTTCATACAAAATATCCAACAAAGTTTTTTTGCCCGCTTTAAGCATATCTTTTTCATCCAATGTCAAATCGGCGTTACCGGCGCCATTTAATTTTTTTGAATCTTTTACCACCTTTTGTGCAGTAATCTTTACCTCTCTTAACAAATGACCGTTTGGGGCCAGGTATCCCCGCTCTTTTGTGATTCTATTATTTTTAGCTGCAGTAACTAAGCCCGTATCAATCGTTGTATCAGCCGATCTGTACAACGAATAAGAATGCCAATCCGGAGGCTTTATCTCATCAATTATTATTCCTACGTTGAAGCTTTTGTCGTGGCGATTAGTGGCTTTAATAAAAAATACCGGCGTATCAATCCGGGGAAAGTTTTGAAAGCTGAAGCTACCACCTTTATCGGTGATAGTATCTCTTAATATAAAGGGTGATTTGGAAAGCAATATTACTTTGGTCGACTTCACAGCCGCATTAAAACCGTTTAAAACCCTGCCGCTTACTGCGAGTTCCTTTTCGGAACGGAAGACGGGCTTATGAATATTTACAGGCCAATCATAGTTTACCGCTCCCCGAGCGGATAATAAATTGCTAATTGCGACTGAATTTTCTTTTCTCAGATAATAACCGGGGTTGTTTAAATAACCCTTAAATTCCGACGTCAACCATGAATGACTAACAATATTATCCTGCAATGAGTCTATCTTAATTTGTCCATCATCCGTTACAGCTATCGAGAAATTACTCTTAACGGGATTGCCGTTCTTGTTGGTCACTTTAAGGTGAATGGCCACGCTGTCCCGCAGCGCGTAACCGGTCTTGTTCGTTTGAATAGCTATATGTAGCTGGTCATGACGATCAATGAAAATTAACTGTTCATCTAAATGGTGGCCTCTTGTATCCGTTAAAACAAAATGGGTAATTCCCGATGGAAACAAGCTTTTTGAGATGTTCCTTTTTACCGCACTATCGCCGTTAAAATTAACAACCGCTGCATAGCAGATAATACCTCTCGCTTTGCAGATTAAAAGATAGCTTTCGCCTGCCGTTTTTAATTGATTGTTAGCCGAGACTGAAACTTTAATTGAATCTTCAGTCTCAGTTAAACTGATCATTTTGTCCGATGGCTCTTTTTGTTTAGAAGCAACGCTTTGTTGTAGTGTGCCTATTGAGACAATTCCGGATTTTTCACCTATAACCGCAAATCGTTTATAAAAGAAACAATCTTCGCCAAAATTGAGCATCCATTCAGTATAAGCCCGTAAATTGTAATTACCTGCCGGAAAATCAGTTAAGCTGATATTTCCCCAGCTTAACTCCTGATCTACCGGAAAACGCATTTGTTTTACAACTTTGTTACTGTCATTTGCGATATCGATATACATAATGCCGCTCTTTGCAGACAAACCCAGCGTAGGTGCATGAAATAAATAGGCTTTAAACCATAAAGTATCGCCAACCGCATAGTTGGGTTTATCAGTTTGCAGGTAAAGTTTTTCGGCTGGGAAGTTTTTTATGAGGCTATCAGACGATGATTTTATTTGTAATAATTGGTTGGTAAAATCACGCGGCTGCGCCAAAGCACAGATGATGCTTGATAAGAGCAATAGAGTTGTCGCAAAAAGGCGTTTCAATTGAGCGCGAATAAAGGTTTATAGGCAAGATGCCGGGTGACATAAAGGTAGAAACCTTTTTGACATATAAACGCCTGTATTCAAACTGTTACTATGCGGCAGTTAGCCCTTCCACATTGGCCCTACTGTACTTTTTCCGGTAATCCTGCGGAGTAAGGCCTGTGATCTTCTTAAATACCTCTCTGAAGGTTTTTACATCGTTATAGCCGGCATCGTACATCAGTTCATTAATGTTTTGCGAACCTTTTTCAAGGGCCTTTTTTGCTGCCTCTATCTTCACCCTTTGCAGGTATTCAAAAGGTGTATTTTGAGTGGCTTTTTTAAAACGGCGTATAAAATTGCGTTTGCTCATATTGGTATGGTCGGCAATTTCATCAATATTCAATTGCAGGTGATGGTTTTGCTCGATATAGGTTTGAGCTTTTAATATGTCATCGTCGTTATGTTGACGCTGGCCTTTAAATACCGCAAAATGCGACTGCCTGATCCTGTCCATATCCAGCGAGAACATCTTGCTTGCCCAAATCCCAACTTCCCTGCCGCAGAATTTATCTATTATATACAAAATCAGGTTCAGTGACGAAAATGCACCGCCGCTGGTATAAATGCCATCCTGGTCGGTGATTACCATGTCCGACAGAAAGTTGACGCCGGGATAGCGCTGAATAATATCGGCCATATCGCTCCAATGCGCCGTACACGATTTTCCTCCGAGCAAACCCGCTTCAGCCAGGAAATAGATGCCCGAACACAGGCTGGCTATCTCGGCCCCGCATTGATATTTTAGGCTGATCCAATCGATAATATCATGATGTTTTTTCAGCATTTCATCGCGGCCACCATAAAATGCCGGTGTAATAATCAGGTCGGGATGTTTTAGTTCATGGTACGGCACATAGCTTACAAATAGGCCGGTGGGCAAAATATCATTTCCTGTTTTTTCCCCCGCCAGTATCAGTTCGAAAGGAATTGGTTTCCCTGAATGCTGAAAAAGACGGTTGGTATGGATAAACATGTCCATTGCCCCGGTTACAGTAGACAGGGTTGCGTCTTCGTGGATGATCAATGCTATTTGTTTCATAAGCAGGTTTATATCACAAATATAATAATCGACCTGAGTTTACAAATAGGATGACTGTACCAGTTTGGTAATTGCTGATAATTGTCAATTAATTTTATTTCGCCTGCACAGCATAAATCTTCAGCCCCAGTATACCTACCATTATCAGTATCATGAAAAACACTTCGGGCAGTGAGATGCGTTGCTGGAAAAAAGTCAATTCTACAATTTTTATAAATACCAGAGTAACGGCTGTCCAAGCAGCGAATGCTGTCGCTGTCGGAATTTGTTTGATGGCGAGGGAAAATAGGTAAATATTGGCAATGCCAAATAAAATATAGCCGATGAAGGGCAGTAAATGAGGCAACCCGCCGTTCCAGCGGTAGAAGTTGATAAAACGCAATGTTTTAAGATCGCTGAATTTCATGAACTTTAAGCAGAATGTCCACGCTGTTTCGCAGCACGCCGCCATTATTAAATATAACCAGGCCAATATTTGTAAGATTATTGATTGATGGATACTAAATTTTCGTCGGGTTCGGATGGCTGCATTTTAACAACGTTGGCTGATTGCTTCCGTTTAAAAAATGTCTTCATCAAATTTGGCCGCAAATTATAATAGAATTTGAACCATTTGTATTTCAGCAGGTCTTTCTCGTCAAAGCGTTTTACCGAAAATGCGTGCTGCAGAAAATAGTCTTTTGGAAAATCATAATACAATCCCCAGTTTTCCGGCTTATCACCCGGCTTGTGCCCGGGATCATAAACCGTCCCGAAAATGTAATCCCATATAGCGAATTTGGTGGAAAAATTAGCGTGGAAAACTTCCAGGTAGTTGGCATGATGCCACAGGTGTAATTCCGGTGAGTTTAAAAAATATTTGAATTTGCCCAATTTAACGTCAATGTTGGCGTGGATAAAAATGCCGAACATGGCGTCAAGCATGGCCTTAATCGGGATAACAGCAGGATCGGCGCCCATCAAAATGATCGGCGCAAATTCGATCGTCTGATTAATAATAATCTCCAGTGCATGCGAACGTGAACCTGATAAAAAATCAACCTGCTTGCCTGAGTGATGGGCTTCATGCGTCCGCCAGAAAAACTTGCTGGCATGCTGCAAACGGTGAAAAAGATAGATATACAGATCGTGCGTTACCAGGAAGAATAAGACTTGTTCGGCTACATTCCATGATTTAAAAAATGCAAAACCCTGCCACGAAATATGGTGCTGGATGGGCGCGATAATATAATCGAATATTACAATCTTAAGTACATAACTCTGGATCAGCGTATACCAAACCAGGTCGACCCAAAAGCCCTCCCTGAAAAATGGCAATCCCTTGCGATAGGGCGCAAAACGCTCCCACGCTATGATAATTGCTATCCAGCTGAAAAGTATAGTAGTTGTAGTTTGGAGAAGGGTCATGTTTTGAGTCGTGAGTCTATAGTCTTTAGTTGATAGTTTTTGCCATTGCTTCTTGTCCTTGTTGGTGTTGTCACCAACGAGCCGGTGATGTTTATAGTTTACAGGATGCCGCCATTCTCGCCCTTGTTGGTGTTGTCATCAACAAGCCGGGATGTCCATAATTTACAGGATGCCGCAATCAAAGCCAACATCTTCGGGAGAACCTGCACTACTATTTGTTGGTGATAACACCAACAAAGGCGAAACAAGGCAGCATAACAACTATTTTGTTTGAACCATGATTTATAGGATCTAAGGATTACCATGATAAAAGAATCAGGAAGATCTTTTGATCCTATAAATCATAGTTCCGACAACCTTACGCCATCGATTTATCTTTATATTCTTCGCTGATGTTTACCCTCAAACGTTTCATGGGGCCTAGTTCCGATTCGTAAACTTTTTTGATGCCGTCGCCTGTGGCAGTTTCTACATCGCGGATATCGCGTACCAGGCGCTGGAAGCCTTGCGGCTCAACTGAAGCTGCATGGTCTGACCCCCACATAGCGCGGTCAAGCGTAAAATGGCGTTCAACAAAGGTAGCGCCCAGTGATACAGCCGCAACCGTAGTAGCCAGGCCAGTCTCGTGACCTGAATAACCGATAGGGATGCCCGGGTATTTTTTGCCCAGCGTTTGGATCATTTTAAGGTTCAATTCTTCCGGTTTGCAAGGATAAGCCGAAGTTGAATGTGCAATTGATAAAGGATAATTTGCATCAAAGTCGTTTACCAACTTCACCGCATCTTCAATCTCTTTATTGGTCGACATACCGGTTGAAAGCATCAATGGTTTGCCGGTTAACAGGATCTTTTTGATCAACGGAAAATCAGTTAATGAAGCCGAAGCCAGTTTATACAATGGCGTATCAAAATGTTCCATAAAATCAACTGCTTCCACATCCCATGTTGATACAAACCAATCGATGCCCAATTTCTTGCAATATTGGTCGATGGTTGCGTATTCGGCAATACCAAATTCGGTTTTGCGTTTGTAATCGATATAAGAAATGCGTCCCCATGGAGTATCGCGCATGATGTCCCATTGATCTTTTGGCACGCAGATCTCAGGGGTGCGTTTCTGAAATTTAACGGCGCTCGCTTTAGCTGCTACAGCCTCATCAATCAATTGTTTGGCTATTTCCAGTGAGCCATTATGGTTAATGCCGATCTCGGCGATGATATAGCAGGGTTCACCCGGGCCGATTTTTTTACCGCTATTCAGGGTGATCACCTCGTTAGTTTTACGTTTAACCACTACATCCGCAGCCTGGTGCGATGCGATGATCAGTTCGGCTAATTCCCTGAAACAGCCTTCTCCGCCTTTTGCCTCGCAAACAATGCCGGCCACTTCTTTAACAAAAGAAACAGCGTTGGCAGGACATACGGCAACGCCGGCAAGCTTCAAAACTTCCAGATCGTTGGTGTCATCGCCTATATAGGCTACTTCCTCCGCGCTTAAATTCAGGCGGTTTAATATTTCTTTAAACACTGCAGGCTTGTCTTTGACACCTAAATGCAGTTCGGTAATTTTTAGTTTTTCTGCACGTTTTATTACGGATGGCGATAATTCGCCGGTAATAATGCCGGTAGTAACACCAGCGAAGTTGTGCAAACGCTCAACACCCATACCATCGCGGATGTCGAATTTTTTTAACTCCTCTCCTGTTTTCCCATAATAAACACCGCCGTCGGTTAATACGCCATCGCAATCTGTAAGTAATAATTTGATGCGTGAAAGTTTTTCGTTTAACATCATTTCCATTTGTATTTGAGTTTAGAGTTTAAATTGCTGTCCAACCGCCATCGACAATCAGGTTTGCTCCTGTCATGTAGGCCGATGCATCGCTGGCCAAAAAGATCAGTGCTCCCTGGTAATCGGCAGGGCTTGCCATGCGGCCTAATAATGTCTTGGCAGAATAATTTTGAATAAAAAATTCGTTTTGCGCGTTCTCTACGCCGCCCGGCGAAAGTGTGTTTACCCTTACGCCCTTGTTGCCCCAGTAGGCAGCTAAAAAGCGGGTGAAGTTTACTACTGCGCCTTTGGTCACCGGGTAAACCGGCGATTTATAAAATGTTTGCTCGCCGCATTCATCGCGATAAATAGATTGATCGGGCCCAACTACACCATAGGTGGATGCTATGTTAATAATGCTGCCGCTTTCTTGCTCAGCCATCACCGTCCCAAAAACCTGCGAGGCAAGGAAAACCCCTGTAATGTTCACATCCAGCGATTTTTGAAAAGCATCCAGCGGATAGTTTTCAAAAGCCGATAGCTCTTTGGCCATCCCCGGATTTTCGAACATGTCGTTTATGGCGGCATTGTTTACCAGGATATCGATGGTGCCGTAACGGGTCAATATTTTATCACGGGCTTCCTTAAGTGAGGCCTTGTCGGTTACGTTTAACAGCAGGCCGCCATGCTGTTCGCCAAGCGTTTCGGCAAAAGCCACTGCACCTTGTTCGTCCAGATCGGCTACCACCACGTTGGCGCCCGCGTGTGCCAATGCTTCGCAATGCTTTTTACCAAGCAAGCCCAACGCACCGGTTACAATAGCCGTTTTATTTTTTAATGAAAATAGTTGGTTCATTGGTCAATAGTCATTTGTCATTAAGTCATTGGTCATTGATAAATGGACATCAGGTATCGGTGTTTCCTACTTAAGAAACCAATGACTAATGACTCAATGACCAATTACATCTATACCGCTTTCGGTTTAATATTATAGTTGCTTACCTTACGGAATACGGCTTCCAGCACTTCGCCTTTCAGGTATTGTTTGATGTTACCGCTTTGAATAGCCTCTTTCATAATCGGCATCACGTCGCGGTAAGCGGAAAGTGTATATTCGATATCTTCGTCGCTATGGCTGAAGCACATGTTATGGAAGCCTGCCCAAAGCACGCCGCGTTTGATCATTTCCTGCTGCATCAGCGTTTTTACTTCAAGGCCATTACCTGCATCGGGAGTAAAAGTCACCATCGACCGGCAGTTGTAGCCGATGCAACGGGTATAAATATCCATGCCGGTTTCAATAGCTATCTGGTTATAGCCATCTTTTAACGATGCACCTTTCTCCTCTAAATATTGGGGTACATTTTTGTCACGAAGCTCTTTTATGGTGGCAACACAGGCAGCCAATGACAAAGCCTCGCCACCAAATGTGGTATAGCTGAACACTTCCGAGTTGAAAAGCTTCATTACATCGGCCCTGCCGGTGAGTAATGCTATCGGCATACCGTTAGCGCAGGCCTTAGAGTATACCGCCAGGTCGGCTTTTACATCAAAATATTCCTGCGCACCGCCAAGCGCTATGCGAAAACCTGTCCACATTTCGTCGAATATGAGCAGAGTACCGTTTGCTTTACACACTTCAGCCAGTTCTTTTAAGAAGCCAGGCTTCGGTGCTTCAAAAATGAAAGGT
>Ga0116227_10014427_pt1 | contig 12042 bp, 15 predicted proteins | sample S1TSphgellanicum_FD_89693 | JGI IMG/M metagenome (GOLD analysis project Ga0116227, IMG submission 89693) | Host-associated microbial communities from peat moss isolated from Minnesota, USA - S1T2_Fb - Sphagnum magellanicum MG | ecosystem: Host-associated > Plants > Peat moss > Unclassified... | reverse complement strand
TGTTGTTGGTCTTGTTATTTTTCTTTTGTTTTTTTTTTTTTGTTTTTTTTTTTTTTTTTTTTTTTTTTTCTCGGGGTCAGATGTACAGAATCAAAGACCCCAAAGCAAGCCTGGATTTCTACTCAAGGGTTTTGGGCATGAGGTATGAGATGCAGTGACCTAATAATAATTTCCATGGCATCCTTTTTCTTCTTAGCTATTGAAATTGTACATGTAATTACTTTAATATCCAAGCCCTAGTCTCACACTTCTGGGGGCTGGGCACGCAGTCAAATTCTTCTTGTGGATTTTAGCTAAATGGGAGGTTGGACATGTTGTTGGATTCAGTCTGCTGGAGAAGTATGATTTCCCGGATGCCAAATTCACCGTCTATTTTTTGGGCTACGAGGTTTGCAAACATTGCCAGCTCCAAGCTAGTTTAGAGACTGATATTCTGCTGGGAGTTAACAGACTCCCAACTACAACATTCCTGCTGTTCAGGGGATGGATCTCAAGAATTTTTCCTTTTTAGTATGTTAGTCTTGCAAAGATAACTTCATATCCAGAGGAAACACTTTATGATGGATTGATTTTTTTGATGCAATGGTGAATGCCCACTGACAATTAAACAATGGGTTTCGAGCAGGATACTGAAACAGCCCCAAAAGATAAGAAGGAGCGAGTTTCTTGGGTTTTTGGGTGTAAGGGAACCTTGGAGCTTACTCAGTACGTTGTGGCTCTCTCGCTTTCTCCAGAGCCTTTGTGTTTGACCTCAACCCTTACAATATTTCTAGAATGGTGTGTTTTGGGGATTATAAGCTTTTAGGTCAGGGTGATAATAAATTTTGGTTTGGTTGTGGTGGTTGCAGTAACTGGGGTACTGAATCAGATCCAGATTTCAAATATCACACTGGAAATACAGATCCTCGAGGTTATGGTATGTGTGATTTGTTTGACTTCTAGTATCATTTTTGGTCTGTGGCATCATCTTTTCTTGTTGACTACAATGCAGAATTTTCTTATGTACTTTGCTCTTCAGACTTAGATGGACAGTTGGGGTGGTTCAGGACACATAGGGATTACTGTGGATGATGTGTACAAAGCTTGTGAACGTTTTGAGAAACTTGGGGTGGAGTTTGCCAAGAAGCCTGATGCTGGTAAGATTTCCTTCATTCTCCTGCCACACTGTGACCACACAATTTCACAGAAACCCTAAACGCTAAACCTCAATCCTAAAGAAGTATGGGATGAGTCTCAAAGGAGAGTAGTTGTTTGCGTTTGATATTGTGACTTAGTTTTCTGTGCATGGTTGTTGGGGCTTGATGAACTATGGGATGAGTATCAAAGGAGAGTAGTTGTTTGTGTTTGATATTGTGACTTAGTTTTCTGTGCATGGTTGTTGGGGCTTGATTGCAGGGAGGATGAAAGGATTGGCTTTTATCAAGGATCCCGATGGCTATTGGATTGAAATCTTTGACCGACAGCACCTGCCTGCAATACTTGCCTAGAATGTGTTCCTCATTAGTGTTTTGGCTTAGCTATAACCCTAAACCTTAAATGTGGGCTCTTGACATATGTGTTGTAATCCAAGTTGAATTGATTCCATTGAAATTCTGCTTGGGCATAGTGTTGGGATTTAGATCTTATGCCAAGTTTTGAGAGAGGGATGTTTGGGATGATGGTAGTTAGTGTATCATCTGTTTCCCATACTCCTGCACATGAAGACCCTCATGTGCTGTGTTGAAACTGCAGTGTATGTACAATTCTAGTGCTTTGTTATGATTATATGGTGGAATGACCATACAATGGACAAATACTCACTTGTGGAAACAGGTGTGAATACATTGTGTTTGTTTGAGGACTGTCAGTGGGGAGTCACAGCAGCTCAAAAGACTGCTCTTCATGATGAAGATGATGATCTGATGCTTTGCAAGTAATGCCCATAAGGTTATGACTGCACTCATTGTTGTCTTATCTTTAGAGTGTTGTTGTGGAGCATTCTCTCTGCAATTTCATTGCTATGTTTGTTTGAAGATGTTGGGTCTGTGAAGCACAGACGCAAAAGTTTAAAAAGCAGAAATTGATCTCTGGTTCACCATAGCTCTTGAAATTCCAAATTCTTGAATTTTGCGAAAAAAAAACAAATTGAAATCAGAAAAGTCTCATCTTTTGAACAATGTTGTGTGCCACTTGGGCACAAGTAGTTCCTCCTTCTGATCGATCTTAGTGCACCTGATGCATATCACAATGGAAAGAATACCTTAATCATTGCACACAAACTTGTATCCATGGCATTTAAACAAAAAAGACTTCTTGACGCTCGTAATTTACATTGCATTAAGGTTTTCTGGGCATACCATGATGTGATGCAAAAAACAAAGATTACTATCAATCAAAGCCCATGGGTGGGGAATGTTTCCAAAATGTGGGGTTGTACTAAAGCTTGTCCCTAGGCTTGTTATTTGCATTTCCCACTGAGGCACTTTACCCTACCCTAACCCTAGATTTTCAAGCCAAGAATCAGCCTACACTAATAGCCACCAAGTGCCTTGTAAGCAATTCAGAGTTGCCTCAACTCTACAGGAACAGTTTAACCTCCCATCCTTACATCTGATTTGCCAATTTGAGGCAAATAGTTAGGTCCAGTTTATTATTATTATTTTATTTTTGGCGAAGTTTTTGCCAAATTTTGAAATCAAAAAAATGATTTCAACCTATTCAAAGGAATTTCCATGAAAGAAAACTGGCTCAAATTTGCCAGATTTTGAGATTTTTTTTTTTAATTGCCAGATTTTTATGATAAGGTAGCCAAGAATCTAGAAGGATCCATTTTTTCAAAAAACATTTTTCATATCTGGTTAGTCTAAATTTGGCTAATTTTGTTTTTTGGATTACCATTAGTTTGGCTACATTAAAACAATTGAAAACAAAAAACCCCACTGGTTAGGTCCTTTCTAATTTTCCTTTCTATTCCTCCCTTGTTCTCTTTTGAGTGTTTTTCTTTTTTTCTTTTTCTTTTTTTCAAATTTTGAGCTGTTGAAAAAAGTGGAGATTTTTGCCCAAAAAAAAAAAAAATTTATTTAAAAACAAACCACAAAAAAAAAAAAAACCACAAATTCCAAAACTTCCCCCAAGAAAAAAATTCAACCCTAAAAAGTGATAATAAGAAAATGCCCAAATTTTTACTTATTTTCATGACATTCTTGTTGGTGTTCTCTTGCAAATAAAGTTTGGGGATTTAGGTAGGTACATAGGTAAGTAGGTAGGTTTTACATGATCTGAGAAGAGAGAAGAATTTGGGTTCTCAAAGAGAGAGTTGAGCAAATGCTGACTACCCATTGCTGAATCACAAAACCTTCTTGAAGAATTTGATTGGAGAAATTGTGGGAGATTGGTGATGGAACAAGACTTGGATCCAAGAGTGGAGAAAGAGCTGAAGCAAGCAGCTTTGCTCATAGCACAAGCACAGTCAGTTGTGGCGTTCACAGGAGCTGGCATTTCTGTAGAATCAGGTCGGTGTCAATCTCTCTAGTCTACATACCCATGCATGCTCTTTGCCCTTACTCTAATATTCAATCTCTAGGCTTACTTACTTGCTATTTCATCTTCCACCTCTGCATCTGTGTGGCAGCTTCAAATCCTGAGATGGGTTTTTCCTCTAACCTTAAAAATAATTGCACTCATTGGCAATGAAGAATTGGTCTTATCCCTAGAATGATATCTCACCATTTGAAGAGTTAGATCTTACAAATGGGTGGTCAATTGTGTTGATGATTTTATTGATTTCATGATTCAATCTGATCTTTGACAACCATGACTTGAGAGCAAGTACTACATCATCCCCTTGAACCCTTATTTGTTGACCAACAAAATGGGAGCATAGCATAGCAAACCCTAAAAGATTGAGAGCACTACATCCCCTTCAACCCTAATTTGTTGACAAGCAAAGGGGGGGGGGGGGGGGGGATAGGGCTGGGGTTGGGGTTGCCCAAAATTATGTTGGGTAGTTTATTCTGGTTAAGCATCTATGACCCATTTCATATTCACAGTAAGAAATCAAGGTGATGTTTTTACATGTTGACCTGCAAAGGACTTAGCTCGGAAATTTCTAGAGCACAATGAAGTCATAGTTACTGTAGCCTGACTGGATGACCCAAAGACAAGCTTTATTTGTTGGAGAGATTTGATTTTGGGTTTGTGGACATGTATGGGTGTGTGAAGGAATTCCAGATTTCCGTAGTCCAGGAGGGCTTTGGTCCAAATATGATCCAAGAACCTATTGTGATTACCGCCATTTTCTTGAACAGTATGTTTTTTTTCTTTTTCTTGATGAGCCCACCCCTGTTTCATGCCATCAAGTTAATGTCATGTCTGAAGTGTGCCTGGCTTTGAGCAATTTCTTTCACAGAGGAATGCAACCACCATTGGCATCCAGATGGAAGAGAGAAACATCTGACAATGGCAGATTATGTATAAATCAATGGGTTTTTTTTAAGAGCCTTTCTAGAGACTCTGCAAAATAACAGTTCGCATGAGATGGCAGGCCACAACTGTTTTGGGAGATGGCAAAGGAGATGCATGAAGAAATGAGGAATGCAGTGCCCAATGCAGCTCATATGGCACTGGCAAGGATGGAGAGGGAAGGTTTTCTGTCATCCATCATCACACAGAATGTGGACAACCTTCACCAGGTAAGACACTACAGCCTAGTTTTCCATTCTGCAGTTCTAAGCACTACATGAAAGGAGATGGGTGTCAAGAATTTCAAGTACTAGTAGGTCATGAATGCAGACAGAGCATGCAATTTCTTCCATTTGTTTGAGAAGGACATTTGATCTGTAATCTGTGGTGCCAGCAAGCAGGGAGCCAGAAAGTGTTTGAGCTTCATGGGAATGCAATCATGTCAACATGTACAGCATGCTCTATCAAAGCACCCACTGTCAACTGTGTTGCACAAGCTGAGGTATGTACACAAGATGCCAAACCTGCTACTAGCATGGCATCATCAAAACCAACTGATGCAATAGTTTGTGCTTCACTACTTGCTACACAAAGCCATACCACTCTGCTAAATTCTCAAGAAGAGAACAAAAGAACTTTTGGTAGGAAAAAACACACCTTTTAAGTGCTTATTTTACTGGGTGTGTATTGCAGGTGGTGAAAGTGCCAAAGTGTTCTCTCTGTGATGGGGTGATGAAAATGGATGTTATTCTGTTTGGGGAAACAATGCCAAGTTCTACCCTTCAAGATGCTATGCAAGCAGCAGCATTGGCTGATGTACTGCTTGTCATAGGCACATCATTAAAGGTTGGTATACTAGTATGTTCAAGAGAGGATGCACAGAAATACCAAATCTTGTGTGATCATAGCAATGGTCTTTTACTGAAGCATGCTGATCTGCTGTTATACAAAATGTTTTGCGGCAGGTATCACCTGCCAATATGATGGTAAATTTGTGTCGGCAACAGAACGGTCATATTGTGATTATTGATCCTGATTCCACTCTCTTGAGGAAAGCGGATGTGATGCTGTGTGGACCTGCTGGAACCATCCTTCCTCGCCTTTCAGAGATGGCTTCTCACCTTCGTTATGTCTCAAGTTGAGTTCATTGCTCCCCCACCCACTCCACAACTCACTGTCAATTCCTTCCCTTGAAGTTATTCATGTTCTCAAAGCATTTGTCAAACTGAGCCAATGGGGTCCTTGCAGAATTACAAAGGCACACAAAACTTCCTTCCTTCCTCACATCCTGTCTCAAAACCCATATGTGCCTTGATTCTGATTTGTGCAGCAGAGGCAGCGAAGAAGGTTGCAACATCTGAGAGTGGCGGCTCATTGCTGTAACTCTCCACAACTCTGTTCATATCATCAGACCATTTGTTATGATTGAAGGTAATCGATCTGCTTTGTGATCCAAGAGCTGTTGTTATAGCATTTGATAGTAGCATTTACTCCTCATGCTGTTTAAATGTGTTCCACTCTTGGCCCATACTCTTCCCATGGACTTTGGTGGGTATGACTGGATCCTTCATCTTAGAAATCCAGTGCATGACCCGAGTGTCATTTTTCATTGGTTCGAGTTTTTCTAAGATTGGCCTTAAACCAACTCCTAGATCCATGTATGGTATACTGCCTTGTACCAGCCAAAAATCAGTCTTGAACCCATTATTAGGACCAAGCTTATGCAAGTTTTGAAAAAGACCCAATACCAGGACCAGGCTTGTATGAAAATTCTGAAAATACCCAATACCAGGATCACCAGTCTGGTATGTTCAAAAGTTGATACTACACCAATATCGGTTCTAATCATCCATTTTCTCTCTGGATCATTATTTTGTTTCCATTCATGTTTGTAAATTTGCTATTTCCTTTCTGAAAACCCCCCACACTTGTTTGAATCCTTTTGTGGTTGGGTTCAATCCCTGTGCAACTTCATTTCCTTTGCTCCTTGTGCTTGCACATGGATTTTCTCAGTTCACTTTGCCTAGCACCCATCCATTGGACATGTTCCAATAATTTTTGCTTTCTTCCATTTTTATTGGTGTTCATAAACTTAGTGGACTTTTTGGGAAGCGCTCTATGAATTGCATATTTACAGGTTCAATATTAGTTTCAAACTACATAAAGCCTGAAGTTTGTAGAGTTTACAGAGTTTTGCAACTACTTAAAGCCCGAAGCCTGTAGAGATTACAGACCATTGTATTGCTATTGGTGGAGCCGCTCTTAAAAGGAATTTAGTGGTTACTACAATCCAACAACATGCAGCTATCTTAAACATCTTGAGCAGGGTTTACACTATTTGACTGCTGGCTTCATCCAACAATTAGTGCACATGCTATTTTACTATGGTGCAGTGATGATGCTCTGAGATTGCTTGCAAAAGATCCATACAACTAGAATCATCCGTCCAACACACAGCGGAAAAGGGACACTGGATAAAGTACAAAACAACCTGAACAGAATTAAAACACTACAAGATATGTCAGTACACAACCTTCTAGGTATTAGAATTCATCTTGCAATAGTGGAATGACATAGAAACTGCAAGATGGACAAAAATGTTCATATGTTTTGAATTGCTTCAGAGTTCCACATCCTTTTATAGCCACTGATCTTACACATGGTGTACAACCTAAATTGTAGGATAAGCCAGAAAACCCCATTACAAAAGCCAAACAAATGCAACATAAGATGAACAGAATACTAGAAATTCTTCAAACCACAGAGACTCTGGCAACAAGTAGTTGCTTGGTTGGATTGGATTGGATTGGATTGGATTGGATTGACCCAAGATTTCCTTAAATCAAGTAAAATTTACCCATTTTGGCTATGGCAGGCAGCCAGGAGAGTTGCTCCAATTCCAGACCCATCTTTGAAATTTTCTAGTACTACATACTTGACTGCTTCTTCACCTAGGAGCTCGGTCAAAGCTGCTTGTATATAGATTCGAAACTTCGCATAATGTTCATACAGGCCTCCATCCATGGCAATTACTGTCCTTGTATATTCCCCATTCTTGCCATCTCTACCTATCTTTCTCAAAATTCCAGTGATTCCAGCAGCAGCAAGTCGTGCACTTCGCAATGCCACAATATCACATACGTCATGAACCGCTCTGCGTGTATGTAGGTATGTTCTGTGTATCTGCTGAACACCCCCCACAATCAGATGCTTTTCAAATTCAACACCCGAAGATGACACACTTCCATAGTCTTTTCCATGCAACAAAATGCATAGCACTCACAAAAATATAGGGTGCCACTAATTGTAATTTATTTAAATGTAAATAGGGTGCTTAAAAAATTTTATGAGATACACTTAAAATAATTTTATTCTAATAATTTTTTTTAATATTTCATTATTTCACAGCACACCAAAGAATACCCTCTACCTCAGCTAATACATATTATTAGTACACCATTTATGCCTCCAAGTTGTTTGATTTATAAATTTGTGAAAAATGATTTTGGGGTCTTAGAATTCATTCTTTTGTAGAGGAGAAATTCAATACAATAGGTAGCAAAAGGAACAACATACCCCAATCTTTGCTAAAGTTATTGCCACCACTCTTAAGTCAATTGACTCATCTGCATGCATTTTAGAAACTTCCGGCGTGCTGCACACACAAAAACCAATTAAATCCAAATGCATAAGGAAGAATGCCTCCCCTTAGAGATGATTGCATGAATCTATACCCAATTTTTACATCTACTTGATGGAATTCTAGCATATCAGTTTCTTCATTGTGTAATTCATTGCCCTTTTCATAGGGATCATCTTCTAATTTTCTTTAACATTGAGTAAAAGTTAAAAGGCCTCTATTGGCCTCCTTGGTGTTTCAGTGTTCTGCCAACAATGGAAGATGTACCCGAGAACAAAAGGTGTCATCAGTTGTTGTGGAACTTCACCAGAAAACAAGCTTGCCTCTCTGGCCAATTTGAGCAGCATTCGTCGAACTATGTCACCCAGATACATGCCTCCAATCATCTTCTCATATAACTGTGCACAACCCAGAGAATGCATGCAACTAATGACTGCAACAACCAGCAATAACTTATGTTTTGCTGAAAATCTCCTCTCAAATGGGGATGGGTGTTAAGGTAGGTTGGCCCTAAGATATAATCTATTGCGATTTACCATGGTTTTGTCTAGAATAAAATAGGTATGCATACTACCTATTGGTTGGATTCTTTGATGATATCTCGTAAAATTTGACAAAGCTGAAGAAGTTATTCCAAGAAAGTGGGTGACCTTGAGGTCAAGCATATACTATATAGTATAGGGTGTTACAAGTGTACAGCACCAGCAAAAAGATTTCAGTGTGTCTGGAGCACATGTTATCAAGTCAAATCTATGCTCTGCAAACTGCCAGCCATTTTGTATAGGTGAAGGCACTGCTGTCTCCTGAACTGAGGCTGGAGACCCAAGTTGAGGGTGGAAGGCATTGACAGCAGTGCCTTCCCCTTCATAACAAACAATGTGATCTGATGATTCAGATCACCTTAAGACCACCACCCAAGAGTGCTTGCATGTAAGATCACAGCTCCAGGAGGGAGGGAGAACTTATGCCATGTAATTAGGAAAACAATGCCTGCTGGAGCAGGCATGTTGCTTTCCAAAACACCCTGCCTCTTTGTTTGTTTCTTCTCATGATACTTGGTGGGTATCATGGGGAAAATGAAAAAAAATTGCCAGTGTTTTATGCAGGGTAATGCCTTGCTTCAAGGGTGTTACACTACTCATAAATGGGTAGTGCTCACCAATAACCCAAAAATACCCACACAAATTGCTAAAAATAATAGAGGCAAAAGCAGCAGCAGATTTTCATTGACATTGGGAAAATGGCACTTGAGTTTCTTTACCTGTTGGCCAGGGTTCACACTCTCAGCATCAAGTTGCTCATCCACATGGGTGGTGGGAATATGTGAAGACCAGAATGCACCCCATTCCATGTTGTATACCTACATGTATGTAACACACCCCAGGTTAATAATCCAAACATGAATGGACTACCACTCTGGTCATGTGATCATAATAATAATAATAATAATAATAATTTTAGGAAATAAACAAACAAAACACCCAAAAAAACTGAACTCCATACAGACAGTGGATGAACTGAGGAACCCTAATTATCAGCCTTTTGGGTGATGATGTGCCTTTTCTACTCATCATCAATTAATAATTGTGGGAATTTTCCTTTGTATTTTCGAGTGTGATTATTGCCCTAAACCTGCCTTGAGATCTGTAAACATGCATTCACAGATTGTTACACACACTTGCCAGGATGGCAGAGTGGTTATGTGTAGGGTAATGCCCTGGCAGGTGTGCATTACACCCTATAAAATGAGGGTATACTCACAAAATGGAATGCCCACCTGCAAGCTCATTAGTCATTACACTCTGTGAACATGTATATGTCTTTTATTCAAAAAAATCGGAGTTATGTATAGAGTTGCAGAAATAACAGTGGAGTACTATGGTTGAAAGCATTTCCAGCTGGCTGCAAGCTTGTGGTATGTCTTCCATGTTATTCTTCGACTTTTCAGCACATCAAAATTAGGGCTCACCATGCTGCCAGTTTTGGGAAGCGGTTTTCCATTTTGCAGTTTGTGAACATTGTCTGCACGCTCAAAGTAACATGCGTTTGTGCCAGTGCCTAGGATGATGCCAATCATTACATCCGGGTCAAAATATCGGCCACCTGCCATGGTTCCCACTGTATCATTCACCTGCAAACCATCTATTGATCCACTTTACCAATCTCTACTACCATATACAAATGATCACAAATGCATGTCAATTTGACAAATTGGTTACGATAAATTATGAAGTGGCATCTTTCAAATTGTTGTTTAATTTATTTAATCTAAATAGCAATTGGATTTGATCTGATGGGATATCACTCCATGTTATGGAAAACATAACCATTTTTTAGCCCTAGATGCCACTATATTATATTGGAAGGATATAGGTTCAAAATGTGGGAACCGCATATGGGTTTCTTCCATGGCCTCAGCAATTGCAAATTGGCGTGATGGACAGACACATCACATTCCACAAGTTCATATTTTCACATTAACAATTAACTGACCAATTCTAATGTTGAATGGTTTGTTAAGCACGGGTGCCAATTTTGTAGACTTGACTTAATCTACAGACCTTGTTGAATCTTTGATGTATGTAATGCACATGATATCATATAAGACCTAACAGCTGTTAATGTCAGGGAGGCACCACAGTTTGGCCACATCCAGCTACTCATAAGCATGTGACATCACCATGCCAGGCTTGTTTTGGAGGCTTGCTAGGAGCTGGAATTGGCCAAACCATGCCGAATCTCTTATATATATTGTGTTGTTATTCTGTCTTTGTTGGGCAAGATGAAGTAAAGGTATCAAGATACGGAGATTTTACTTACCAATGCAGCAACCCTGAGTTTTGGACCATGTTGACGGTTCATTGCCTGTTGTAAAGCTTGTACCACATCTTGGCCAACCTGCCGACAAGAACAAACACAATGTTGAACCAGCCAAACAATTACAGAATGAACTAACAAATTGAAATGGTCTGTTTTGATCATCAAACTTCTACCCAAAAGGTTGATGATTACTGGCATTATTTCATACACATCATTATTTGTCGTCACATCTATGATGTATGAAATCAATGGTGCGCATTGGATGGGGTAAGGAAAGAGGGTAATGGTTATCATACTCCATCGGCAATTTTGAAACCTTTTGTCCACATGATAAGCAAGCCAGAATTGATGGAATGTTGTGATATCGGAAATGAAAATGTCAATCCCAACTCTCGTGCACCTGCCGCCGCATGTGTGGAGAATTCTGAGCTCTCCCTTGACACAAAGTCTGTGAGTTTTTTGGCAATAAAGTCATATAGCTCCTGCACACAAGACCCATCAGAATATTGCATTGAACTCTTTATAAACAGTTCAAACAAATTGTTTTTCTTTGCCAGCAAAGTTCAAATTGAAAGTTGATGGTGCAATTGGTAATGCAAATTATAGCAACTACATACATCTAAGTAGTGATTTCTTTTTGCTGGCTAATTTTTTGACTTTAAAAATCTGATTTTGGACAAAGTTTTTTAATTTATGATTCTCTTGATTTTGGGCATTTTGGGTAGTTATGATTTTTTCACAAAAATCAACAAACTTAAAAATAATTTAATTTACCGCACTCGTGCCCACCATAAGTGGGTGAGGGATGGCAACTTCCTCAAATTCTTGCTTCATCACTCTCTTCTCTCTCCCACCCAATAGCACTCGCAACACTCGGAAGTTGGTTCCCCCCAGATCCACTGCATAGTATACGCCTTTCTCATTCCTGCACAACATTTTCAACATGAGCTTGGCTACAACACAATTCAATTGGTTGTTTTCAGCAAAATTTGGTGTTTTTTTTTTTTTTTTTTTTTGGGGGTTTTATTTTTTTTTTTTTTTATATCTTTATAAATATTGTTTTTCTTTTTATAAATTTTTTTTCTTATTTGTTAATTAATATTTTTTTTTTTTCTTTTTTTTTAACTTAAGCTATCAAATAG
>Ga0116227_10014426_pt1 | contig 12043 bp, 20 predicted proteins | sample S1TSphgellanicum_FD_89693 | JGI IMG/M metagenome (GOLD analysis project Ga0116227, IMG submission 89693) | Host-associated microbial communities from peat moss isolated from Minnesota, USA - S1T2_Fb - Sphagnum magellanicum MG | ecosystem: Host-associated > Plants > Peat moss > Unclassified... | reverse complement strand
ACTCCAATTATTGATCAGATTCAATACTATTTTTAATTGTTGTTAATTCGGGCCATTCAATGCCAGATTTTTGCAAAGCAATGATAGAGTCTAAGATCTTACTATTATCAATATTTTTAGTCATTGACGTTAATATAGCCTTAATAATATCTTTTTTATGATGATCTAAACCATTATAATGAAATCCAAGATTGACTAGCCTCATTAAATTTTCACTAAATTTGCCATATTGATCATTAATGATTACCAAAATGAGTGTGCCTGCTATACTGTTCAAAAAATTGGCGACCAACTCTTTTGATTCTGGAAGTTGTCTAACAAGTATTTCCATATTTCTAATAAAATAAGTTGACATATTTGGCGGCTTTTCCAAACTAGGAAAAAGATCGTTTTCTAGCCAATATGACAAAGTTAGCCAATTCAAATTGATACCATATTTCTGAACTGATTTAATTAAATTATTAATGGTTTTTAATAATTCAGGTCTATCATGAAAGGAGTATAAAATCATACCTGTAAATATTTTCAGTATTAACTCTTTGTTTTTTTCAAGTGATTTAATTATTTCCGCTTTGTCAAAATTTGAATTAAGCAATCCTTTAATATATTTTGATACATTTTTTTCACTTAACAATGCCTGTTCAAAAGATTCTATAGATGATGTACCTGAAAGTAACATATCTTGTTTTTGTTTATCAAATTTAATAAAATCAGTTGCCTTAATTTTATTACCAAGTGCATACACATTGTTTGTGCCGCCTCCAGGAGAGTATCCTTCATATTTTTGCCAAATCAAAGTTGGTGAAATCACAACAAATGTATCCGGCCCTGCTTTAGATTTGGCGACTCCAATATAGGTAAATTTTTGTCCATTTCTAGCCAAAGCAGTACTAAATTCATCAAAATATTTCTGTTGTGCACCAAAATTATACCCAGAAGGATCACCCTCATATTTTACTGAAGGCATATATGCTGGATTTGGTATGGTTCGTTTTCCACCAACATGTATTCTTTCTGGACCAGTCGCTTCTGTTATAATTTCAGATATTTTCATTTTAAATCTTTCTTAGAAACAAGTTTCAATAATAATTCATTCTGTGACTCAAGATATGCCAATATGGTTCTAATTTCTTCTTCAGCTTTGATATTAACTTCCAAATCATGCTCTGCTCTTGCTTCGGCATGTTTTCCCTGAATATTTTGTCCAATCATTATAAGTGGCATTAGAAATATTTGAATTAGGTTTGATATGAAAAGCCAAAGAACAAATCCCATTGGAGGATCAAAAACATATTTGGTTGGAGCAAAAAAATTCCAACTTAACCAAATTAGCGTCCATACAAAAATAAGACCAAAGAACCCCATTGTTCCAACTTTTTCAGTAATAAAAATAGCAAGATTATTTGACCAAGTCAAATAATCCATAACTTCTTGATGTGGATTATCAAATCTTGGTGAGGTATTTTGAGACAAATAACTAGTCATAATAAATCCTTTTGCATATTTATTTTCTATCTACTTCAATCGAATTTCTAATTGTTTCTAATTCTGACCAATTAATTCCAAATGCATTTAATATGTCAATAATATGAATATATTCTGGAATATAATAAAACTCATCTGAATCAATTAAAATTTTTAAAAATTCAAAAATAATTTTATTCTTATTTTTATTTAATTCAGAAATGATTTTAATATTGATATCCTGTGAGGCATATATATTTTGCAATTGATCTTTTATTAATTCTGGATCTATTGTTGATAGAAAATACAACATATCCAAAAAATTATCATTTTCTATACAAGTCAAAATATTCCCTGATAACGTAATAGAATTTTAATTTTGATTCATATGATTCATTAAGGTTTTCATCAAAAAATAAACTTTTGGAGATTACTTCAAGTTCTGACCAATATTTCCCAAGTCCTATTGCTAATAACTTTTTCAATCTGATTTTAACATTTTCAGTTGTTTCTATAATTTGTGATAATAGATCAAGAATTATTTCATTTTTATATTTTTCCAAATCTTTAAATAATTCTTTGTGTACAGCAATATCTCTAATGCCATATTGACTAAGATGTGATATTGCACGCCAAATTGATATCTTTTTCCATTCATTGTATAATTCTAATAAATGTTCTTCATTAACAGGATCATTCCAATAGTCCCTGGATTCGTTAATTTTTCCATCAGATCGAAGAGAATTTTCAATAATCTCAAGCTCTGGCCAATTAATATTGATCTCATTCAACTTTTTAATCATTGCCAAAACAATTGACATGTGATTGTCTGATAGGTTTATCAAAATACGTTTTAAGATTTCATGTTTTCTTTTTTCAACAATATTTTTACTCAAATTACTGATATAACAAACCGATGTGGAATCTGCATCTATTGCGGTCATTTGAACTTCTTCAGAAGGATCTTTCATAAATCTAATCCATCGTGGACTCATTGACACAACATAAAGATTTACGGCTTCAGTTGGCTTCTTTATGTGATGAAAATATTCAACGTTACGATGAACCAAGTATAATTGAACTTCTTCTGTTGGATTTTTGATATATTCTACATACCGTGGATATTGTTTGACTACTGCCAATTGAACAGCTTCGGTTGGGTTTTTAATATATTTGATATATGATGGATCCTTATTAATAGCAACCATCTGAGCTTCTTCACCAACGACTTTAGCTCTTTTGATAGCATTGACATTCTTTTTAATGGCCGCAATTAAATCCTTTTGGTCAGTATCAAACATTCTACTAACATCTTTTACTTCATTTACCGAATCGTGATCCATAGTCTTTTCTATCATATCAAGTTCAGGCCAATTGAGACCATAATCACGAATGACTTTGATGTTATAACGAATCAATGGATATTGATCATCATTCTTGAGGGCCGATAGGAAATTCTTGATAATACGATTCTTATCCTTTTCAATCTTATTCTTGGCTTTATCGTTTTGTCCTTTGTCATTATAGGCTTCGGATATCATACCATCATTTTTTAAACTAGTTCTAATCATAGATAGTTCTGGCCATTTAATTTTGTATCTTTCAAGAAACTCAATGGTATCTACTGCAAGATCAGAATCTCCATTTTGCATATCACCAAGTATGTTTTTGATAAACGCATCCTTGCATGCATTAATAATTTGATTATTGAATCGTAATTTGAGACTACTATGCCATATAATATTAGGATCAGCATTCAATGCTGCAATTAAGATTTCAGCTGAAGGTCTCTTAATAAATTGTATTACATGTGGATCCAATGTAACAGCAAGAAGTTTGACTTTATCAGTTGGCTTCTTGATATATTCCAATGCTTGTGGAATTACAGAAACTGCGGCAATTTGTACGGTTTCAGAAGGATTTCTGATATAACCAATACCAGTTACGCCATTCTTTACCATTCTTATTTGGGTTTTCTCATCAGCTTTGTTGTAATCTTTTCCATATGATGATTTGACGGTTTCATCCAATTCATCGTCATTATATTCTTCATCAAGTACTTCTCGTATCATATCTAATTCAGGCCAATCAATATCATGGTAATTATTGATATTGAAAATCAAATCCTTAATCTCGCTGATATTTTCACCAGCCGATAATGATTCAAGCATATATTTGATTATTGAATCTTTACAATTCTCTATACTAATATTTGATATTTCATTACCATATTCAAAACACGCAATTATTGCACTTGGATCCTTTTTAAATGCACGATTCTGTACAGCTTGTGTTGGATTCGTTATGCCTTTGATAGCTGATGGCATAAGAGTGACTGCCTTCAATTGAAGTTCCTCGGATGGATCTCTGATGTAATCAATATTTTCTGGATTCTCGCCAATTAAACGAATAAGATCTTCTGGAGATGCATTTTGCATTGCCTCTCTATCTTCTCTTGATTCTTCAAGTCTATCAGATTCAATTGAATGTTTAATAGTTCCTAATTCAGGCCAGGTAATACCTTCTAACTCAAGACATCTAAATGCCATTTTCGGCCACTTGACTGGACCATTCACCGGATCATCAATCATTGCTTTAATAATTGAATTGATAATCTCCTGCTTGCATTCTTCAATAGCTTCTTTGCTTCGAGGATGGCCGTCGCCCGCTATCCATTGTAGCGTATCTGGTTGTAATTTTATTGCTTTGATCATGACTGCATATGTTGGTGATTTGATATCAGCAATAGTATATGGATCCTTCATAACAGCAATTAATTGTGCAGCTTCTGATGGATTTTTTATATATGCAATATCTTCAGGATTTTTAGACACTCGCGCAATCAATTCTTCTTCTTTAGCATTATCCCAACCTATTCTTATTTCTTCAAGTCTATCGGATTGCATTGATTTTTGAATGGTATCAAGTTCATTCCAATCAATACCAGCTGATTTCATATTATTGATTATGTGAATGACTCGATTGGTTGAAAATGTATCTTGCTTGTTGGCAATGACGCTGAGAATACTTTTAATGATTGATGACTTAAGAGGTATGATTGCATTCTTATCAAGTTGTGGGACCGAAACTCTGAGTATCAGCCATATATCACTTTTGAACGCAATAAATTGGAGGTCTGTAGATGGGTCATCAATGCATCCAATTGCACCTGGCTGGTTCTTGATGGCAACTTCTTTTACTTTTTCAGTTGGATATGCAATGAATTGAATTGCCATCCCATCACGTTCAACTGCGCATAACTGTAACTTCTCAGATGGATTGATAATATCATCAATGTGCTCAGGCTCATATTGAATGATCCGCATTTGTTCTATTTCAGATAGACGATTGATGCTCTTGCTGGACATTCAGTATTTATGTTTAAAATAATTCATCATTATGATCAGTAGCAAGTGAATCTTTTATCACATGCAATTCAGTCCAATTGATATTGTAATACAATATTAAGTTTGCAATTATATCAAATATGTATTGTACATCTGGTTCTGATTCCATCAGTAATTCAATTAGATGTTTTATGATGAATGGTTTGTATTTCTCAATTAGATCCTTTGAAATATTTGTTTTCAAAACAATACAATCAATTATGGCTCCATTGTATTTCATAAATGCGTATTTTTGTGCTTTTAATGAAGGATCTTTAATACGTCTGATAGTATCATGTTGCTGTTTAATTGCTGCCAATTGAATCAATTCGGTTGGGTTTTTAATATATTTGATATTATCTGCTCGACGTCTGATTGCCGCCAATTGAACAGCTTCAGATGGATTATCTATTTGTGCTATCAACATTCTACGCATTGCATAGACAACAAGCCAGTGCTCGTACTCGCAATCTTTTGAGGGATCTTCATCAGATACCGAAACCATATCTGATTGGACTGAGTTGACAAGCCCATTTGCTTTATATTGATAGCAGCATTTAAATCTCGATCCATCTCCATCTCGCAATTAGCGCAAACATATGTCCGTTGATCAAGAGTAAGATGTTGCATACTTCCACAACCAGAGCACGTCTTGGTTGATGGTGCCCATCGATCAATACGAATAAATTTATTGCCACGCCATTTGGACTTGTATTCCAGTTGGCGAAGGAATTCACTCCATCCTTGATCTTGAATTGCTTTTGCAAGATTGCGATTTTGAATCATACCTGCTATATTTAAATCCTCGACACATATGATATCAAATCGATTGGTTATCTCTTTAGACCAGTTATTAAGCTGCGTCCTTCTTTGATTTCGGATATGTCGTTGTGTTTTCGCTACCGCCTTCCGTGCTTTCCTTCTATTTGATCCTTGTTTTGCTTTTTTAGCCAAATGACGTTGTCTTTTGGCTAGTTTCTTTTGTGATTTACGATAGAATTTCTGTGTTTGGTATTCAGTCCCATCTGAAAGTACAGCGAATGTTTTAAGTCCTAAATCAATGCCAACTGCATCATTGAGTATTGTATTCTGTGTTACATCTGGTAATTCGCATAGGACGGCTGCGTACCAATCATCTAAATCTTGTTTAACGGTAATATTTTTGATTTTACCTTCAAATGGGCGATGTTGCCGGTATTTCAAATTAATTTTCTTTGATAATTTAATGCATTTAGAATTAACTTTAAACCCTTGAACATATCTAGCTGAATCACTTCTATTTTTCTTATGTTTGAATTTTGGGAAGCCAGATATCTTTTTAATTGATCGTTGTATTGCTTTATCCAAGTCCATTAGTGTCTGTTGGAGACATTGTGCATGTACATCTTTTAAGAAAGCATAGTTTGGATCTTTCTTTAGTAAGACGAGTTCAATTGCCATATCTTTATAGAAAACGAAATGTTTATTTATGTTATATTGTTCAATATTTCTAGTCAGAAAATAGTTCCACACCAAACGACAAGCTTCGCCCTGTCGAATGATTTCTTCAGTTATTTGTATGGGCACTTTAAATGCTTTAAACATAATTGGAGTATACCTTAAATAAAAGAAAAATCAATAAAAAATCTACTAAAATTCAAAAATGCATTCAATATTTATTTCTGAAATAATCATACCACGTCTTGGCAGTCTCATTTGTATAATCAAGTAATGAAGACTGGTTTAATTCAACATTTAATTTGGCATGATTATGAACATGTATTAATACCCTAGTAATGTCATCACTATTCACTGGTATAGCGTGACATGACTTATCAGCCCATGGTATTTCATTACATGCAACAATTGGCACACCTTGAGAAACATGATCAGCAAGAACAATATTAAATGTTTCAGTAATGCTTGATTGTAATCCTATATCCATCTTGGCGCAGAGTTTTATAAACTCCTCACGTGGCGCCCATTCATGATTGATTAGTTGATGGCCAGTATGAGACAATTGTTCAAATAGTCCACGTAGGTTATTTCTGGCCGATTCGCCACGCATTTCAATACGACCAGTATTAACATGAAATCTTAGCTTTTTATTAATTGACCGTGCAAATTCAAGTGCCGCAAATGCCTGAACCAAATGATTTTTCAATGGACGAACTGCGCCGAAGCAACTGACATTAATATATTCTAATTCTGGATGATATATTTTTGTTTTATATTCTTGTGGATAATAATTTGGCAAATAAATGACCTTTTGATTAACCTGTTCAACTGTCAAATTATTTCTTAATGAGACATATTGACGTATTTCAGATAGCATTCTGGGAGAATTACAGGCAATAATTATATTACGAAAACCGGAATAATCGCCTATCCAATCCATTGCGATGCCTTCTCCGGCCATAAATGGCATTTCACTATGCAAACGTATTATCCATTTTACTTTGGGATGTAATTTTTGTAAAATATCAAATTTTGTTGGTACAACCCACAGCGCTTCAATAATAACATAATCTGGCTTGAAAGATGTGACTTCTTTATCGATTGAATTATTATCAGGAACAACAATTAATTTGGATTCAATTTTCAAAAATTGAAGCATATCATCCATGAATTTGGCACTGTTATATAATCCAGTACTCAAATTTATTTTAATATGTTTGATAGGATCATAGTCTTCTCGACGTTTCAATATAAAGAGTACTTTTGCCATGTTTATCTATTCTTCAGCTAATAACTGAAGTATTTATGTGGCAAAAAATTATTTTGATAAAATATTTACAATTAATTTTGGAGGCCCGTACAGGATTCGAACCTGCATTTTCATCCAATTAGCGATCTCTGGAGTCGAAATCCAGGTGCATAACGGGCCCAAAATAATCACTTATATATTCAGTATTTTTGATGCAAAGTTACTGCAGCGTCATCTGTTTGATAAAGATCACCATACATATAGTCTGGATAATCATTTTCTTTGGCTGTATTATATTGCGAAATTATATTATTATCAATGCGTTTGAAAAGATCAGTAGGGCTTGGTTGTGTGCCTTGCTCAAATGATCTTATTGCAGCTTCAGTTGCAACAGCTGCTAATGGGCCAAAAGCGGTAAAAAGCATATTTCCGTTATCATCTGTAACGATATGAGGAAAATATTCACATTCATCGATTCCAACATGATGTTGGCCTGGCGGATTTTTAGTTAAATACTTGACGGTTATCTTTTGATTTTCCATCTTGATTCAAGCGCCTTCTTGCGTAATGTCATTTCTATTTTGATTTTTTATTTCTGATCGCAGAAACATCTTTTCTGTAATACTTTGTAACGATAGATTGGGTTTGCTGATTATGAGTGAATGATACACATCAGCGGATGGCAATTTATAATCATTTAATGATTGTATAAAATGGCTTTCCATTGTCATAATAGCCTCCTAGTGTCACAAATAATATTGCATAAAATTTCATACATGTCAAATTCATAATATGAAAATTAAAAAAACGACCATAATATCAAGAATTGCCATCAAAATAGAAAGAAAATGATCATTATGCTCCAATGAATATATGAATCCAAAACCCAAAATAAAACTCATAAAGTACAATATACCTAATCTCAAAGATAACATTTTACACATTCCTATTTTTTATGTATTCGATAGTGTTGTCGCAAGTTTAACCGATTCGTCTTCCCTATCAATTTTACTAAAAATTTCAATGGTTTCTATATTATCATCATCAATGATGAATTTCCTGGTCCCATCATCAAAATTGATAATAACTACTTTTGGTTTTTTATTATTTTTTGTCATATTATGATCCTATCTTTAGGTTGGTTTTTAAATTAATTGTAATAATATGTTAAGCAATAGTTTCTTACTTTTCATTAAATGCATTGTCTGAAATCTTTTGTAGAGATCCGGCAATACGATGGTAGATGAAATTGAACAAGCGAGCAATTGGATCATTTAACAAAGTCCAAGCTGCACTTAGCGGCCAATAGAACATCCAGCCAAAAATCAGTTGCTTATAGTTGGATACTTTAAGTGGTAAAAATTTATATCCAAGAGATCTCGCCGCAGCTGAATTTGATGATTCAATCGATGTATATGATGAAGAATTTTCGATCATCCAATCTCGATATTTACGAGCAGCCGCATGAACAAAACTATACCATTTGATCCATACATATACAACGCCAATTAACAAATATACCACTGAGCCAATTATAATGTCAATTGGATTATGAGTTATGTATCCAATTAAATCAGTCGTAGTAAAGAATTGTATAGCCAAAGAGAAAAGAATAAGAATAACTGTTAGCTCAGTTGGCGCCATTCTATATTCAAGAATAAATGTTGCGAATATTGTAAATGCCGCAAGAAGAGTGACGCTTAGTACAACATGATCGGCGATAATAAACATTGGCATTTGCTTTGTTCCTTTTTCAAGTGAATTGATAATATATTAGTTTGAAGTTTCTGAATCTATATCAGGATCATTTAACTTAAAATCATTACGTGATGAAAAAATAAGAACAGTCATTATCAAAGTAGATACAATAAATTCCCAAAATGAACCATATAATACAAAATCAACAATAGCAATAGAATAGAATACTATGCAGAAAAATAATGATAATATTTCTTTCATTTTGGTCACTCCTTGATTTGAATTTTATTTGATACGATTCGATTGAATGGACGGAAAATTAAATTGGCAATATGCATAATAATTCTATATATTATTTTAAATACAAATGCAAATGGAATTAGAATTAAAAATCCAGGCCAGTAAAAAATATTCATAAAGAGAAATTCCAAATTATCATGAATATTGGGTGGAAAATTTTTGTAATTATATTTTTCCTTTAATTCTATGATTACACTTGCATTATCTCTCCATGGATCACTAGTTTTTAATTCTAAAAATCTATTTGATGATTCCTCGACATACAACATCCATTTAATTAACGCGATAGCATATCCAATTATCAAATAAGAAATTATTAGAAACACTATATGCAATGGAAAATTTTTGAATATGGCTAAGAGATTATCATTATCAAATGACAGATATAATGCTGTAAACAATATCCACAAAAAACAATGAAATGATCCATATTTTGTAGCAAAAATAGTAGACAATGCAATTATGCCCAATGTAAGCCAAAATGTCAATAATATTGATAACAATAAAATGCCCATTGATTCACCTTTATTGAATTAACTTTAAAATTGGTGCCCCTGAGAGGACTCGAACCTCCAAATGAGTCATTTTGAGTGACCTGCCTTTACCAATTTGGCCACAGGGGTATTTATTATTATCACAATACATATAATATAGAATTGCAGAGACTAATCAAGAATTAAATTAAAATATTTATTCAAAAATGATTTAAAAATGCGTTGACTTGATTTATTTTTTGCAAGAACATTCTCGAATGATTTTTGGCGACAATCAGCGCACAATCTAATTCATCCATCCGATTATCATTGATAAAATCATTTATTAATGGAGTTAATATTCCAATCATTCCGATAATATTTCTTTTATATGATGTTAACATTATTGTTCTTGAAGATTCATCAGTATTGTAAGAAGTTAAGGCTATTTTGTACATTTCAAAACAATATAATATAACAATCCATTCAGATTGAAAATCTGTTTGAATATTACCAAGATCTTTTATCACCTGATTAATTTTGCTGAATTTCATCATTTATCCAGTGTTGATGATTTAAAAAAATAACATATTTTGATAGCATTATTCAATATCTACAGCTAATAATAGGTTAATTTTAATTTCTTCATTTAATAATTCAATATCCAAGAGCTTTTGATCATCACTTAACATAACTCTCCAGTTATTTCCAATATATGCATTTTCATAAAAATCATGCATAATAACATTCTTACAATAACCTAGATTATTGTGAAGCCATGTAAGAATACCTATTCGATTTCTAAATGTATTGGTAATCTGAAATTTAGTCATCGATATATTCCGAAAATGTCAATAAAAACTGAGTTTTCCAAAGTTCATCATCAATAAGTAACAAATAAAAAAATAGCGTATCGGTAAGTATCCATCCTTTGCCTATATATGATTTCGATGTTTCCTCTTTATAATCACCAACATTAGCATTCAACCATTCAAAAACGTGTTCTTTGCCATCGAAACCAATCTTTCTTCGAGACAAAATAATTGGTATTTTGGTATTCATAGTCAAATCCTTTTTAAGATGGACTTATTAATTTGATATTAAATAATCACTGAATTGTAAAATAAACTGTATTCTTTTTTCATTATTTTCAATATAGACATTTGAGTAAAATGCTCTTGGTGACGTTATTTTCCATCCTGTTCCATATAATACTGTACCTGAACTTTCAGACGTATTATATTTACCGATGTGTTCACAACACCATTCAAAAACAGATATAATGAATTCATCACTAATAACTATCATTGTTTGATACCACACTCAATTTCCAAAATATATTTTCTTTTTTCGTTATCTACCATGTTAAATATGTTACCAAATTTCATTAGCATTTGAATGAAATTTTCGTTATTTGAAATGAAAACATAATAATGATTAACATTTATATCTATATAGATTAACCAACCATCTCCTTGAAGTACTCTTTGTCTATTATGGATTGGTTGAGCTGATCCAATGACTTCGCGGCACCAGTCAAAAATATCTATCATTAAATGAAAGTTATTTAATCTCGCTAAACTAACTCCAAAGTCATACATATGAAAATTATACCTCAAAGATCACGGAATCAAAAAGAACATCAAATGTCATAAGAAATAATATTTTTTGTTCGTTATTTTTAAAATTAACATCAAAGATATAACGACGACTGTGTATTAATGTTTTGCCAAGTGATGCTTGATAACCAACCTTCATTCTCAAGTCCCTTCCGGATATTGTAAGCGGTGCAGTAAGCATATAACTTTTCTCACCAACATTTTCTGTGAGCCATTCAATAATCTCCTGAACATATTTTCCATTTTGATCAATTGAAAATCTCATTATAATTTCTCAATTACGTCAATACCACCCATATAGGGTTTAAGAACATTTGGTATTTCAATTGAACCATCACTGCGTTGGTAATTTTCCATAACGGCAACCAATGCTCTACCAACGGCTACACCAGACCCATTCAATGTATGTGCAAATTT
>Ga0116227_10014425_pt1 | contig 12044 bp, 17 predicted proteins | sample S1TSphgellanicum_FD_89693 | JGI IMG/M metagenome (GOLD analysis project Ga0116227, IMG submission 89693) | Host-associated microbial communities from peat moss isolated from Minnesota, USA - S1T2_Fb - Sphagnum magellanicum MG | ecosystem: Host-associated > Plants > Peat moss > Unclassified... | reverse complement strand
TATAAATGAGTTTAGTTCCTCGCATGATTTATCAGGTACACCTGACGACACGGCATTAGCAACACAATATTCGGACAACATAACCGGTTTGAAGTCTGGTAGCATTTACTACGTTAGGGTTGGTGCCGAAACCGCTAATGCTTATAACCGATATAATTACAGCGAAGTTATTCAAATAAAAATCCCATAACTTTACAGGATAGTTATAGGAAGGTAGAATTTTGAATACGTTCCTCGCAGAGAAAAAGTCTGGCACATTAGCCAGACTTTTTTTTACTCTCAGTCAGTAAAATGCCCAGATGCGGCCGAAAGTACTTGGATTTTATAATATCTTAAATAGAATTTGACCAGCTTAATTCTGGAAGACAGTGCGGGTTGTCACATTTATTTATAGACCGATCTTTACAGAACCAAATTATAAATTCTCTTAAACGAAAATTCTATGAAACTAACTATAAAAAGAATATTTCTTTTACTTCAGACCTTATTGATTTTAGTTATGGCCTTGAGTTGCAAAAAGAGCATGATTGATGCCCCCATTAATGTTTCAGATGATAGTTCAGGTAGTAAGCCATTCATCCCATTGCCGATGAGGAAAACACAAGTTTACTTTGGAGCAGCTGATTATTGGTCTCAACAGGCGGATCCCGCAAATTATAGTCAGTGGAATTATGTGAGAAGCACTGCGGATGGCTTTTATACAAATTTTATAATTATGTGGAATAACAATCAATCTGGTAATCCTCAACAAAATATAAATGACATGCGTGCTGCCTTTGTACATAATGGCTGTTTTTTTGAAACCAGCTTAGAAACCCAGGTAAACAGTAGTGCGAACGGTGCAAATAATCAAACTACTGATGAGAATTCTATCAATATGTTAACCGCTGGCGGTTTCAATGTTAACAATACTGGCCTTAATTACGGAGCGGATGCAGAAAGGGTAAATACTTTAAAAACCTATGGTTATAAAAGAACGTGTATGGCACTGGAAGGCGCTTGGACATTTGGCGGAGACATTAATGGCAACAATGGTTCTAACAATGCGCAAGTGAGACAAGATATATTGAAAACTGATGGTGTCGAATTAGATGGTCCCATGGGATTTTGGTATGACGATAGCGGAAGTATAAAAGAAGGAACATATTCAGCGGTTAAGTACGCGCACAGCCACGGACTGATAGCTGCTCTAATGTTGGCACCTTATGATGCCGGACAAGCAGGATATAACCCGACTAATGACTTTCTAAGTACTTCGAAACAATGTGTGATGGATTGTGAAGACAACAATGCCGCTCCTGAAATCTGGACGATATGGACCTATGCGGAGGGGGCTGGTGAACCCTTATTTCCGGAATCTACTACATTGAATGGTCAAACTGCTCCTGCTAATACGATGATGGGTATTGGCTACTGGCTGCTTAAGCATTTAAATAATCTTCCCAAAATTCAAGTACCAAACACGGGTTCAGTGGGTAATAATACAACAGTAAGTATAATCGATACTGCTCATTCGCAAATGACAATGAATACTCTGGGCGATACAACAAGCTTTTACACAATGCCTGTTGTTTTTTCAAACACGCCAGATCCGCAAATCGAAATATCGCCTGTAATTAGTGCAGCTATTACTGGGGACACGAACAATTGGAGGGTAAACTTCACAGTTGGCGGGCAGGATGTGACAAGCAATATTTTGGTCAATAGCGGATTGAATTGTGTAGGTATGAAACGTATTACCAACCTTAATAACCTGATTTTGAACGTACACTTCAAAACACTAAAACGTTCGGCACAACCAATAACTATTAATTTTACAATAATGAGTAACCTTGGTAATACGGGCAATACAAGTAGTTATTCTATAATAGCTCAAACCAAATAGGTCTTTTAAATGAAAACACGTCAACGACTAACCATCACCAAACAACACAATGAAATACTAGCGTTCAAAGGAATTGACAGTTTTCAACGCCCAATAAAGCCCACTTAATGTAATTGATCGGCAAGTTGTTTTATTCAATGGTATCAATGCCACAAAACGGCATTTAAATCTTACATATTTGCAGACATTATATTCATCCTAAAACAATGTTAATTAGTTATAATTATATATAATGATTGACATTACAAGAGAATCAGATAAATACTAAAAATCGAGTTTAATTAACAGAATTTATTACTTTATATTCGCACAAATATCATTTTACGAAACAGATAAACATTTAATTTCTATATAGAACAATATACGTTCGCTTACTCTCGAGATACGAATTTGGCAAAATGATAAACAAAGAGACAAGTGCAACGCCTGCTTTAACGCGGGCGTGCCTGTTATTTGTAAAGGTTTGCCAAAACCTGTATCTCTGACCTGCATGACCCGCGTTATTAATTAACTAATGTCGCCCGGTCATCCCAACACTCCATCAATTTTCCCGTTCTATTTTTTTTGCCGCTTCACTTTAGTGTTGTATCTCCGTACGATTTACTAAACTAATAACATATCTATGAATACAGAAACTGATTATCTCCAATCAATTGCTGAAAAAATTGTTGCGGATAAAAATGATGATAACCAAAATACTAATAACGCAAATCACCATTTATTGGCTGAAGCCAAACGACTTGAGAAAGCCATCATATATAAACTGACTACCATTGAAAATTTTACTCAACGGGATACATTTCTCTTCAACACATTAAGCAAACTCGTCAATATAAGTGATAGGCTATATGACACAACTAACTCAGTCAATCCCAACGTTTTGGTGTTGAGAAATTTAATAACGGCCATCAGACAAGTGATACCTACTGAGGTTAGGCCTAACCTCAAATTATCAAAAGGATTCATCGCTGAACAAATGGAGCACTTTACAGAGACATGGGCACTTCATAACCAGCTCATGAAAGATCACAATATTCCGGAAAAGCTCATTACCATTGCAGGTATTTCATTCAAACGGTTTATTGAACCTAAAGTTAATCTTTACTGGGGTGATTTTACCTGGCTCAATTGTTATAAATCCAAACTCGACATAATGGACTGGGAGAATGCTGACTGCAACAGCCCGGAAGAGGCGTTATTATCATTACTAATCGGTCGAGATTTTAACGATGACCGTTTCTTTATTTAATGCAAGAAATATATAAAAAATCGCACTAATAAATTGCAGGGAAAACAGCAGCGTTTGCTGGAGTATGCGAAATGTGAGAAGTTGGTTCAAGAGGATACGCAAACTGATACGCCCTCATATGATGCTGAAACAAATTCTGTTAGCACCCGGTTAAGCAAATGGATCAGGGAGGAAATTGATTTTGTAGAAACTCATGAGCGTCATAGGCCTACTGCTAAATTTGAGTTTAAATGGAATGTTGAAATGATTGCATTTTTTTTCAAGTTGTTGCATGAACGTCAGGCTTTCGGCAAAGTTACGCTCGAAAGATTTGCTGGAACTATAGCTGCAAATTGCTCTTCGGTTGGCAAGGAAGAATTTCAGCCTGCCACCATTCATAGCCGCTTTTACATGAAAGACTTGCAAGTGATTAAAGCAACTGAAGCTCTTTTAGCGGACATGCTGGAGGCGGTGCGAAAATATTTGAGGTAGACTTATTAGAACCACGTTAAGGCCTGTGATTGTATTACAGGCTTTTTTGTTTTGGGGAGGTATATAACAGGTATATCTACTCTTTTTCGGTTTTCCGGTTCATTTTTTTTGCGTCAAATCAAAAAAAGATGAAGCAAAAATTTGACAACAACAGTTTCCGTGATTTCGAGTATATCACAGGAATGGATGCCTGGGCCAGAGCAAAACTTTTTCAGGCTTACCTTGATGATCAGACCGCAAAAGGACAACTCAATTACCGTTTGGTCACTACATCAAGTTGCGGGCCGGTGATCAAGATAGCATGTAAACCGATGATCAGTCTGGTATCAAATGATTATTTGGGATTTACACAGCATCCGGCAGTGAAGCAGGCAGCTATCGAGGGTATTATGAAGTATGGCGCGGGTGCGGGTGCCTCGCCGGCTATCGGCGGGCATTATGACTACCACCAGCTTTTAGAAAGTAAGATCGCGGGTTTCTTCCGGAAGCAACACGCGATCATTTATACCACTGGTTACACTTCCAACAGCGCTTCTCTGCAATGTATTTTAACCAAAGATGATCTGGTTATTCTGGATGCCGGTGTGCACACTTCCGTAATAGAAGGTTGTCAAATGGTGAACCGAAAGACGGTGAGGCATAATGACATGGGAGCTTATGAGCATATCCTGAGAATGTCAGCGGGTAAGCATCCATTGATACTGGTCATTATAGACGGGGTTTATTCACAGGATGGTGACCTGGCACCGATGAAGGAGATCATCGCCTTGTGTAAAAAATATGGCGCCAAACTCATGGTGGATGATGCGCACGGTACGGGAGTTATCGGCAAGACCGGCAGGGGGCTGATCGAAGCCTGTGATGCCTGGGAAGATGTCGACCTGATCACAGGCACGTTCAGCAAAACCTTCGGGCATATTGGCGGCTACGTGGTGGCCAGTGAAGAAATGGTCAATTATCTAAAGTATCAGAGCAGGCAACACTTGTTTTCAGCCAGTTCCACACCGGCAGCTTTAGCTATTGTAAAAGCAATTGAACTGGTGGATGAAGAGCCTTTATGGATGTCCTCATTAAATGCCAATATTAAATATTTCCGCCATGGGCTTTTGAGTTTAGGCTTAAATATCGGTAATACCGAATCAGCAATTTTCCCGGTTCGTGTCGGCGACAAGATTAAGAATGCGAAGATCTGCCATGCCATGCAGCAGAAAGGCGTTTATGCCAATCAGATCAATTACCCGGCTGTTTCGTTGAAGGATGCGCGAATCAGGATGGGTGTAACGGCATTGCATACAAAGGCACACCTGGATGAGGTGCTGAATGTATGGGCAGATATTAAAAAGGAGTTCGGCTTATGAATTCGCTGAGCCAGGTTTACCGTGAAGCGTGCAGGGAGATCGTACTGCCCGCCTTTGAAAAGGAACTTTTTATGAAACTCTTGCGTGAGATCAGCGTCAATACTGTGCGGCGGCAGAAGGCTTGGCATATTAAGGAGGATTTTATAACGCTGTGGTTTATTTCGGCGGGGCGGTTTCCTGCTTTGGCAATAAGTCCTTACAGCACGATCATAGGCAACTGGGTCGCTGCCCGGTTGCCTTTCGAACTCAATGAAGACGAGCAGAATTCGCTCTGGATCTAATCAAAATTTTATGAAAGACTTTATCAATAACCTCTATCTGGAAATGGAGGAAGACCTCGCCGTGTTCGGCGATGCCGGAACAACGCCGGTTAACCGGCTTTCCTCTTCATTAAGTTGTGTTTCATCGGCGCTTGACAAATTAAGGGCGCTTGTGGATGCGCATCCGTTCGTTTCGGATGCTGAAGAAATTGAATTCTTTAAAATAGATAAACCACGCTTCTATTGCTGGAAAATATTCCTGGTGGATAAGTTCGCGATCGAGGAGAATGTTACCAGGGGCAGCAACCAGATGCAACGCCAGTATTACCTTAATGAACTGGCGCTGATCGAAAGAACACATAACCATTACCGGCAGGTTTACCAATATTATATCGACCACGAAACAATCCGCGACGCGGAATATTTCCTACGCGTGAACTATATCCCCTATCTGCCCGGGCAGGATTATCACCAGCCCTTATTGGGGTTCTCAACCAACCAAGATTATTTGTTTGCCCGTTTTCGTGCGGGACGCATGTTGCAGGACTTGCTGATCAGCAAAATCACACAGCTGGAAAACAGCGCCGCCAAAGAGCTTGCCGATGTGGTACTCAACCGCCGCAAAAAGCGCTGGACGGGCGATAAGATCAACCTGATCGAAATCGCTTACGGGATCTATTATACCGGGCAAATGAATGACGGGAAGGCTGATATCAAAGAGATCATCAGCTGGCTGGAAAGCAGCCTGAATGTTGACCTCAGCCAGGCCTACCGGATGTTTCTGGATCTACGTCGCCGCAAAACGACCAGCTATACCAAATTCCTGGAAAGCATGTGCGCAGCCATTGCCCAGCATATCGAGGAAACATGGAATTACAAGCCGAAAAAGAAAATCAAATAAATCTATACCAACATTTCAATGTTGGCAAAGCCCCGGAATGCCATTTCAGAATTTTGATGCCAGTAACGACAACGATTCTTTGACATAGGGGGAGGAGGCATTATCCTGTTAACCACAGGAAATTTTGCGAAGCTGAGATTATATCAATATGGCGAAAACGCATTGGCAGACGAGGGTCCGGTTTGTAGAAACCGACGCAGGTAATCCCGAATAATATAAATCCCCGGATCAGCGCATCGTTTGGCGCGACGTCCGGGGTGCAAAGGGGGCAATTTTGTCCCCTTTTTTATTTTATCAAATTCCTATGAAACAATCATTCAACAACATCAGCGCGCGATGGGTCAAGGATCATATTTCCATCGTTGACCTTTTAGCTAACATGGGCTACCCGCCCCCAAAATTAACCGGCAAGGAACGCTATTACCATAGCCCGCTGCGTGACGACCCCACCCCTTCCTTTTGCGTTGATGAAAAGCAAAATATCTGGCATGACCATGGCGAAGGCAAAGGCGGTACTATCATTGATTTTGCGATGCTGATCTGGAAAGATTTGTCTTTCCCCGAACTGCTCGAAAAGATTGTTACGATGAGCCACGCGCAGGCACCTGAACTGCAACTTTATCAGCGGCAGGAAGTCTCCAGGAGCGCCGCCGGTTATGGCATTTTAGCAATTAAGGATTTTGGCAATATTCCGGCATTAGTTGACTATCTGGACCGCCGGGGCATTCGTGCTGTCGCCGAAGGCCGGATCAGGGAAGTTCATTACTATACCGAGAACGCGAACAAGTTCAGAACGAACTTTTTCGCAGCGGGCTGGCAGAATCAACTTGGTGTATGGGAGGTCAGCAGCACTGACCGCAAAAAGCTTTGCCTCGGACCGAAAGCGATCAGCTTTATCCCGAATTCCGAACGGAGCTTAGCAGTATTCGAAGGCTATTTTAATTACCTCAGCTGGTTAACGGACAATCCTTTTGCGACCGATAGTGTGCTGGTCCTGAATTCGGTTGCCTTATGGGAGGCAGGCCTTAAAAAAGCTGAACCATTCAGTGAAATCTTTTTATTTCTGGATAATGATCCGGCAGGACAGCGGGCGACTTCAGCGTTCAGAGAGGCGATACCCCGGGCTATCGACTGTTCCGGTATATATACAGGCTACAATGATTATAACGACAAGATCGTGGCAGAACGGGGCGGCTACCAGCTCAGCCGCTGAACCAAATGAACAAGTTCTTTTTTTGTTTTTATGGGGGCAAGATGTGTTCGTGTCCGACAAAAAACTCGTTCCTCGTCATTTTGTCCGCCACTCACAGTCTTGCCCTGAACTTGCGCTCCGTGCCTCCGCTTAAGACCAGGGAGTATCGAAAACTCGCAACTCGTTTCCTCTTATGAAAAAAGCATCACGTTCAAAAGGCAGGCCGGTAAAAGAGGAAGGCAAGCGCATCCGCAAAATTGATGCACGGTTTACCGAAGATGAATACCAGGTAATTCTTGAACTCGAAAAGACGCTGGGCGTCCGCAAATCAGACCTGTTACGCAGCCGACTGTTACAGGACGCCCGGCTTACCATTGTTAATGCAAAAGAGCTTATTGGTTTTTTAGACAGCACCGGCGCGGAGATGGGCAGATGCGGCAATAACATCAACCAGCTGGCCAGGTATGCCAATACCCTGAATAAAAAAGGCGTTTTATCCCCGGTGGTGATTGAAACCTTCAACCTTTTATTTGAGCAGTACATCCGGAACCAGCGGACGCTGGAAACAGCGCTCCGCAGGATCATTCGTATGGCAGGCAACTGAGGAGTTGCTGTTCGGGATGAATTTGTTCTCTCTGAAAAAGTTCGTTATGAATTTATTTGCGTTGAACTTGTTCGTTCTGAAAAAGTTCAGGCCGCACTTGTTCTTTGAAAATTTGTTCGGCCTGAAAAAATTCATTGAGAATATGTTCACACCGGGCTTGTTTACACTGAAAAAGTTCACACAGCACTTGTTCAAGGCGAACAAGTTCAATAATACGCTATGATCGTTCGCATCCTTGATCCCGTTCCCGGCTTTCCGGGGGTAGGTTACAATACCAATAAGGTTGACCGTAATAAAGGCGAACTGCTGAAGGTGGCAAACTTTGGTGCTTTGCAGGGTCTGGAGCAGGTCAGACCGGAGGATTACCGGCGTTACCTGGAAATGGTTTCCGCAGCTAATAAAACGGTGAAATGCCCGCAGTTTCATGTGGTCATCTCGGCAAAAGGCAAGGAATACGATAGGGCTGCGATGCTGGAAATATCCGAAAAATGGCTGGCGGCCATGGGCTACGGAGGTCAGCCCTACCTGGCTGTTTTTCATAAAGATACCGATAATAATCATATACACCTGGTCACCACGCGCATTGACCGAAACGGGAAAAAGATCCCGGACAGCTTTGAAAAGAACCGGGCTGTTCAATGCCTTAATGAAATTCTCGGTATTGATCCTAAACTCAAAACCGGGCAGGATATTGAGGCCGCACTTGCTTACCAGTTCGCCACTAAAGCGCAGCTGATGATGATCCTGGAAAGTCAGGGATATATATTAAGAGAAGCTTACGGGAAATTGCAGGTCATCAAATTTGGTAAGCAGCAGGGTGAAATTGAGCTTGCGCACGTAGCGGACCGGTTGAATACTTATGCTCCTGACCAGGCCCGGAAAGTGCAGTTAAAAGCAATAATCCATAAGTATGCGGCAAACTATTCTCCTGCTTTGGTAAAAGACCGCAGGGGATTTACCTCGGACTTATCGACACATTTGCGTGAAAAGTTCGGTATTCACCTGCTGTTCCATGCATCGGGCGATAAGACGCCTTATGGTTATACAGTAATAGATCACGCGGGTAAAGCGGTTTTTAAAGGCGGTGAGATCATGCCCTTAAAGGAACTTTTGAACATCCAACGTGTGAATCAGGGTAGCGAAGCAAAGCAGAAGACTGCGCGTGATATCAGAAAGATCGGGCGTATTGTTACTACTGATCAAATTGAATATTACAGCGCGATCCTCAGGGCAGCCATTCATAATTATCCCGACCTTATTCAGGGGTTGCAGCATCAGGGGCTGATGATCTACCGCAACGGCGAACGTTTTAATTTACATGATCCGGGGGCTGGTGTTTATATCGGCCTGGATGATATACTGGGTGAGCAGGATTATAATACAGTGGTGGAAACGTTCAGCCAGTCGCAGGAGATCAGCGACGAAGTTCACCGTCAGCACCATCATTTTCCTGATATCAGCCTTGCTTCGGATATCGACGATGAAGCCATTCACGGGCGCAACCGCAGGCGCAAGCAGAAGGCCCGCACCAATTCAAGATAACAATTCAATTTCTTATGGTCATAATAATCGGCAACCAAAAAGGCGGCGCAGGGAAGAGTACGCTCACCGTCCTGCTGGCCAATTACCTGACGGGCACGAAAGGCTGCACCGTTACCGTGCTGGACATGGATTACCAGCAATCCGTTTCACAGAAGTTTGAAAAGGCAAAAATACTGGAGAACGAAGAGCCTTACCAGGTGCTGGCCTACAGCCTGCATGACTTCCCGCAGATGGAAGGTACTATCAAAAAGAATCCAAAAGATATTGTGCTGATCGACCTGCCGGGAAAGCTGGACGATGATGGCCTGATCAGGGTATTTAAAGCTGCTGATATTGCTATCTGCCCGTTTTCTTATGATGAATTCAGCTTTGAGTCAACGGTGCCGTTTGCGCTGGTGCTTCAAAAGATCAATCCTGATGTTAAGGTGCTGTTTGTGCCCAACCGCATCAAGGCGAACGTCAGGTATGAGATCAGAGAAGATGTGAATGATGCCCTGAACCAGATCGGCCTCGTTACCGCAGCCATCGGCGACCGCGTCGATTTTCAGCGCATCAATACGTTTCAGACTAGTATCGCCGTGCAGGCCGTCATCGTGCCGGTATTTGAACAGCTCTACCGCGAACACATTCAACCCAACTTATGAACGAAATCAAAACACTTGCCGATCAGCTCAGGAGCAGGATGGCCAAACCGGACACGCCGGAAAATAAACCAAAGCCTGAAAAAAAGAAGCGTGACAGGCCGCCGGATATCCCGGCTATTGTGGAACAACTGCGCACGCTGGATGTCAGCGCCAATAAAACACTGATCCATGCGCGGGTAGATACGCAAACCGCACAACTGATCCATCACCTGAAGACCGCTACAGGTATAGAAGTGACACGGCTGATCTGCTTTTCCATCCGGCACTTTTTTGAAGCCTACCCGGAACTAAAAAATCTGATTAAAGAACATTTAGAAAAATTTGAAATATGAGCTGGAAATTTTTTCGCAGTAACCGCGACCCTGCTTACAACGAGATCCTTGACCGGATCAAGGCTTATGATAAAACCGGCGACCGCAGCCTGGTGCATGTCCGCCTGGACGACAACACAGTACTGCTCCTGAACCAGCTGAAGCTGGCTACCGGCGTGGAAATACAGAAGGTCATCGCTTTTTCGGTCAGCGAACTGATCAGGCAGCATCCTGAATTACGAATTATTGTTAAACAGTTTTTGCAAAAAATGAACGAATGAATTGGTTACACTTTTTTTTATGGGTCGGCGGGATATACGCATTGTATTATGCCGCCATGATCCTTTTTGATGTTGCCGGTGCCAGGCGCGTACCGGCGGCAGGTTCACAGACCCATGAGCTGACGTTTTCAGAAGACGTGGCTCCGATCCATCTGTCCGCTGATGACACGGCTGCGGATGTAAGCACCCCGAAACCGCAGCCGGCCGGATACCGGCCAGAAAGAAAACAGGAACCGGAAATGATCGGCTCGGGCGGGGTTGTTATTGACAGCCTCTTTAAACTCTGTAAACAGGAGTCGGTCGTTTACACCCGTTCCGTAAGTTTTAGCTATGAATAGAATGACTCTGACGTTATGCTGCTGTCTGCTGGCATTGGGCGCAACGGCGCAACCAGGTATCAGTGAAATGCAGCAGGCGCAGCAGAATCTGAGATCAACTTTCTTTTCCGCCCTAGACTGTTCACTGGTGCTGGCCGCCCTGTTTGGAATTGTCGGCGCTGTCCGTATTTACCATAACTGGCAGATGGGACATCCGCGTATCGATGAACAGGTGGCAGCCTGGTTCTTTGCCGCATTCTTCATGGTGCTGGCAGGCGTGTTTTTACAGGCCGTATTCGGCATTTAGCTTTTTAATACCCCTTCTATAACCCGGCGGTTCCTCCTGTAAGACCGGAGGGCCGCTATTTTTTATCCATTAATTTTTAATACCCCTTACATGAACAAAATCAAAAAAATGTGGGCCACTGCCGTGGTCCTTGCTGCCGGCACTGCAACTGCTTTTGCCCAGAACGGTGTAACCGGACTGAATTCCGCTACCACCTCCCTTAAAACCTATGTCGCCCCGGTTACCAATGTCACGCTCGTGATCGGCGGTATCGTGGGTATCGTCGGCGCGATACGCGTTTATTCCAAGTGGAATTCCGGCGACCAGGATATCAATAAGGAACTGATGGGCTGGGGAGGCAGCTGCGTGTTCCTCGTAGTTTCAGCAGTGGTCATCAAAGCTTTCTTCGGCTTGTAATGGCCAGACAATTCCAGGTATACAAGGGGCTCCAAAGGCCCCTCGTGTACCGCGGGTTTAAAGGCAAGTACATCTACTGGGGCGTCGGCGCATTACTGGCCGGTCTGGTCATGGGCGCGCTCACGATGGCGCTGGTCAATATGTGGCTGGGCCTGATCGTGCTCATAGCCGGTATTGCCGGGGGGCTTGTCTTTATTGCAGGAAAGCAAAAAAACGGACTGCATATCAAAACCCGTTCCGCGGGTATATTCATTCACCAGGTCAAATTAAAAAATCATTATCGGAATGGCCGGAAAACAAGTATTTAATATTCCTTATATCGGTAT
>Ga0116227_10014424_pt1 | contig 12044 bp, 5 predicted proteins | sample S1TSphgellanicum_FD_89693 | JGI IMG/M metagenome (GOLD analysis project Ga0116227, IMG submission 89693) | Host-associated microbial communities from peat moss isolated from Minnesota, USA - S1T2_Fb - Sphagnum magellanicum MG | ecosystem: Host-associated > Plants > Peat moss > Unclassified... | reverse complement strand
GCCCGAAGTTTATTTTACCCACTTAGCCGAAGGCTTTAGTACTGAGTTGGGTACTCCATCGGTTCCTACAGCCGCCACTATGCGTAAAATGATGGCCAAAGAAGACCTATGGCCTATAAGCGATGTATGGCATTATCATGATTTTCACTTCGGGCAAAAAGATTATGTGCAGGCTATTGATTCATTGTACGGTACACCTACCGGTTTGGATGATTTTTGCCGCAAGGCACAGATGGTAAATTTCGACAGCCATCGTACCATGTTTGAATCGTGGAACAGTAAAATGTGGAACAAAGCCAGTGGCATGTTAATCTGGATGAGTCACCCCGCCTGGCCAAGTGTAGTTTGGCAAGCTTATTCGTCAGATTACGAAACCTTTGGATCTTACTATGGCTCAAAAAATGCTTGCGAACCTGTACATATTCAGATGAATTTGCCTGACAATAAAGTGGTTATAGCTAATACAACGCTTAATACCTTACCGGGAATGATTGCTAAATTATCCCTGTTTGATGTTAAGGGGAAAAAACTCTATCAAAAAGAAATAAAGAAAGATGTTATTGCCAACCATTTAACCGAATATTTTATTCCTGAATTACCTGCTGATTTGCCTGGCATATACCTGGCCCGGTTAGAACTAATAAGCGCTAACGGAAAGATCATATCACAAAATGATTACTGGAAAAACTCAAAAGGTGATTTTAAAGATTTTAACAATTTAGAACAAGGCAAACTAATTGGAAGCGTGATTGAAAGTAAGCCGGGAGTAGTAAAATTTAGAATAACCAATACTGCAAATGCAGCATGTGTTGGTATCAAACTTAACCTGCAAAACCGTGCTGGCGAGCTTATTTTGCCTGCCTATTGCAGCGATGGATATTTCAATTTATTACCGGGAGAATCAAGAGAGCTGATCTTTACATTTGCTGGTAAAAACACTGCTACTGCAATTGTTGCAAATGGATATAACCTGACCGAAAAGACGATCGCTAAATTGAATCCGAAAGTAAAATAGTACATAAGTATTGCTATGTTAAAAAGCCGATATAAAAATGCCTGTTCTCATTTTTATATCGGCTTTTTTTAGCTGTTTATATGCTTTAGCCGTAGATTGTTAGTGGCTGATTGATAGGATGTAACCGATTGCCTTATACAAAAAATGAAGAAAATGGATTAATACTATAAATTGTTAAAATAGCATTAACAAACCATTAAGCACTCACCGTAATATTGTTATTACAATTATAAACACGGTTATCTAACCAATATCAACTTTTTAAATTATTAATTTTATGGAAAAATGTTTACGCTTTCTTAGGATTTGCGTTTTTTTTCTACTCTGTAATTCAATGCTGGCATTTGGGCAGCAAAGAACTATTAGCGGTACGGTAAAAGACGATAAAGGAGGTGCCCTGCCCGGAGTGTCTGTTATGATCAAAGGAACATCTACGGGAGCTCAAACAACAATCGACGGCAATTTCTCGCTAACTACCGCGTTGCCAAACCCTGTACTTGTTTTTTCGTTTGTGGGCTATGTTGCGCAAGAGTTAAAAGTAACATCAGCTGCCAAACTTAATGTTGTACTAAAAGATCAGATAGGCTCACTGAACGAGGTTGTTGTTGTAGCTTACGCCGAACAAAAAAAGGCAACTATTACCGGTTCGGTATCATCAATCTCAGGTAAAGACCTTGTTGCTACACCGGTTGCCAACATTACCAATATGCTGGTAGGTAACGCGGCCGGTATTACAGGTTTGCAAACCAGCGGTGAGGCTGGCCGTAACGGAGCCAATATATTTATTCACGGTGCTGCAACATACGGCTCTACCACGCCTCTGTTTGTGATTGATGGGGTTGAACAACCTACCGAACAAGGTTATACCCAGGTAAACGCCATGGACCCGAACGAGGTTGAAAGCATAAGTGTGCTTAAAGATGCTTCGGCAACCGCGGTGTATGGTATTCGTGGGGCTAACGGTGTTGTTATAGTTACAACAAAGCGTGGCCGCGAAGGCAAACCTACTTTTGGTGTAAGCTCAAGCTTTGGTAGTACACAGGCTACAAATTTGCTGCATAATCCTACATCGTACCAATGGGCATCTATGCGTAACGAGGCTATTAAAACTGAGCAAACAACTTTTAATAACCCTGCTTTTAACTCTTATGTATTTAGCGATGCTGATCTGCAAAAAATGCTTACCGGCCATGATTATTTACCATCAGAAGTAACAGCGGCCGCTTATCCCAACCTTACCGATGCACAACGCTCGCAGTTGCTGAACAGCCCGGCGCTGTACTACGGAAGCCGCGATCTTTTTGCCGATCAGTTTGGTGGTAAAGGCCCGCAAAAGCAATTTAACCTTAATGTACGCGGCGGTACTAAAAAGATCAAATACTTTACATCATTAGGATATTTTGATCAGGGAAGCATCTTAAATAATACAACCTATCAGGATGCCAACACGGCATCAACATACAGGCGATATAATTTCCGCACTAATTTTGATGTGGAAGTTGTAAAAAACTTAACAGTTTCTTTAAATATATCAGGCCAGTTTAACGAGGTTGTTGGTCCGGGTTTCGGAACAGGAAATAACCCTAATGATATTTCGGCCAGGTATGGATCTATCATGCAGTATATATTCGATTCGGGGCCACTTACCGCTCCTGGTTTGGTTGATGGCCATTTAGTTAATCAATATGCAGGTGTAAGTGGTTCTGCCGATAATCCGTTAGGTGTTAAGTTGGGTAGTTCTAAAGGCCCTCAAAACGCTATCTATAACCTATTAACCAGCGGTACCGAAAACGTTTACAATACGTTATTGAGTAACAGCCTTAAACTACGTTATGATCTGAGCGATCTAACCAAAGGCTTATCTATATCGGGTACTGCCAATTATGATGATAGCTATACCAAAACTATTGGTTACGTACCGGCGCTGCAAACTTACTCTGTCCGCAGAAATCCTACCAACCCAAACAACTTTGATTTTTACGGTGGTGCCATTGGCAGTAATACATTTTACAGCGCGCCGGCTAACTCAACCTGGACAAAATCATACTTTGACGCGGCTATTAATTACAACCGCACTTTTGGCGATCATAACGTAACCGCGTTATTATTGGGTAAGGCCAACCGTTATATACAACCTGGCGATGCTTATAACACCCCATCGGGTTTATTAGGCTTGGTAGGCAGGGTTGGCTATAAATTTAAAGATAAATACCTGTTGGATTTTAATATCGGTTACAACGGATCTGAGCAATTTATAGAGGGCAAACGTTTTGGTTTTTTCCCTGCATACTCAGCCGGTTGGGTTATCTCTAACGAGTCCTTTTTCCCTAAAAACGATTGGATAACTTTTGCTAAGATCCGCGGCTCATATGGTGAGGTTGGTAACGACCAGGTTCCGAGCGGAGTAGGCCGGTACCTGTATTTGCCAAACACTTACATAACAGGCCAAAGTGGCACCGATTATTACTTTGGTAACAGCAATGGCGCTACCCTGAACGGGGTATTCTACGGTGCGTTAGAAAGTACTTTAGGTAACCCTGCAGTAACCTGGGAAAAAGCCAAGAAAAGAGATTTTGGTATTGAGCTTAAATTTTTACGCAACAGGCTTTCGTTTACCGGAGATTATTTCCAGGAAGACCGTACCGATATCATCACCCGTTTAGGAACAGTACCGTTTACTTATGGTGTAGCATCCACACAAGTGCCACCGGTTAATATTGGTAGTGTAAGTAACCATGGTTACGATTTGGAATTAAGCTGGAATGACCGCATCCGATCATTTAGCTATTATTTAAACGCTTTGGTTGGTTACGCTAAAAATAAAATCAATTACCAGGCCGAGGCATTACGGGCTTTCCCTTACCTAATGGCTACCGGTTATTCTATCGGGCAGCAGCGTGGTTTACTTGCCGATGGCTTTTACAACACCCCAGCCGATTTAAACAACGCTCCTTACAATCAGTATAATGCCAATAAAGTAGCACTTGGCGATGTACGTTACCGCGATATTAATGGCGATGGTTTAATTAATGATAACGATATCGTCCCTATTGGATATAATATATTGCCCGAGTATAACTTTAGTCTGAAGGCTGGTTTCTCTTACAAGGGTTTTGATATAGCTGCTCTTTTTACGGGTACAGCCAAAGGTTCGTTCAACATGTCCAACTTCCAGTTTATTACACCGTTTTTTCAAAACGCGGGTAACGTAATGTCGTGGGAATATGATGGCCGTTGGACAGCAGATAAAGTTGCAAACGGACAACCGATAAGTTACCCCCGCGCTACTATTAACGGTGGATCGGGTTTAACCTCAAATTACAAAAGCAGCAGCTTGTGGATCGTATCAAACAGTTTTATGAGGCTCAAAAATGCCGAAATAGGGTACACGTTCTCCAATTCAAAATTTCTTAAAAAATCGAATATCAATTCTATCCGGATTTTTGGAAACGGAAACAACCTGGCTACCTGGAACAGCGACCTGTATAAACTGGGCATTGACCCGGAGGCAAGGGATGATTCGCCTTCGAGAGCTGTATATCCTATTACCAGAGTATTCGTTTTTGGGGCACAAGTTAGTTTTTAACAACATAAAATTACGAGCATGAAAAAGTCACTATATCTTTTAATGAGTTTAGGAACGATCATCAGTATCTCATCCTGTCAAAAAAATTTCCTTCAAAAACCCGACACCACCGGGGCCACAACTTTGGAGTCGGTATTCTCAAACCGTACTACTGCAGAGCAGGCTATTGCGGTTGCTTACCGCCAAACTTTGGTACAAAATTTATGGAACGGTCGCGCAATTGATAACGGTACCCTTTCGGGGATCTCGGGCGAGATGACCTATGGCGAAAGCTGGGCAACATTAGCACAGTACGTTAACTCCGGGTTTTTAGCAAAGTTTTATCAAAACAACCGTGCACAAAGCAGCGATAATTATTTCGACAGCTTTGAAGCGGTACGCAGAAGTTTTATCGCTTACGAAAACATTGATAAAGCTGCGGATATTCCGGCAGACGAACGTGGCTGGATAAAAGGCGAAATGAAAGGCCTTATAGCATATCGCTATATGGGTATGATGATCCACTACGGTGGTGTGCCTTTATTAACCAAGGCACTTTCGCCAGATGATAATTTGAATTTACCACGTGCCACCCTGCAACAAACGCTGGATTATGTTGTAAAAACTGCCGACGAAGCAACCGCCGCTTTGCCCGACAGGTGGCCTGCCGATAAATATTATGGCCGTTTTGTTAAAGGCGCGGCAATGGCTGTTAAGGCAAAGGCGCTTATTTACGCAGCCCGCCCTTTATTTAACTCGGCTACTCCATATTTAAGCCTCGGAGCAAATAGTAATTTGATCTGCTTCGGATCGGCTGATCAAAAGCGCTGGACAGATGCGATCACGGCTAATGAGGCAGTAATAGCTTGGGGAAACTCTAACGGCTATTCAATTATTAATACCGGCGGTGGCGTTAATATCCCTAACGTAAATGCCATGGCCGATTATGGTACAGCAACATCAACACCAGCCAACAAAGAGGTATTATTAGCCTACAAGTTTGACGAAGCGGGCAGCAAGTTTTTTGCATGGTATAACCCAACCACGCTGGCGGGAGTAAACGGTAACCATAACGAACGTTATTTATTAGATCATTACTCAACATTAAGTAACTTTTTGCCATTCTATTATCGTAATGATGGTACCGATCAAAGCTGGCCAAAACCAGGTGATGCCGCCCGCCCTTACCAGGATTATTACGATCGTATGCAAGCTATGGAACCTCGCTTCAAAGCTGATAATGTGGCCCATGGTATTGATGCCTGGAATAACCCCGGTAACAATTACTGGACCTATGCTAATGCCACCAAAGGACCAAACGGACCAGGCAGAGAAAGTTACGGGCATGGTGTATCAAAAAGTTCCAAATTTTATTATGGTGCCGGAACCAGGTATTGGTTTGAGTATCCGTTGTTCCGGATGGCTGAATTTTATTTGAATCTTGCTGAGGCCTATAACGAAACAGGTAACAGCGTAAAAGCGCTTCAAAACCTTAACGTAGTGCACAACAGGGCAGGCTTACCATCTATTATAGAAACTGATCAAACTAAATTGCGCCAAATTATTCAGCGTGAATGGGCCGTGGAGTTTTACAACGAAAACCATCGCTTTTTTGATATTAAACACTGGAAACTTGATATAGGGAACGGTATAGCAGGTGGCGATATGCGGGAATTTCAGTTCAATATCGCTAAAAATGCGGATGGCTCTTATAAAGATGCTACAGTTACGGCAAATTTCCTTTCGTACTATGATCAAAAAACCTACAGCGCTTACTGGAACCCTAAAATGTACCTGGATCCTTTTCCACAGGAGGAGATTGATAGACAGGTGATCGTACAAAATCCAGGCTATTAATTTACCTATTCTACTATCAATAATTAAGAGGAAAATGAATAAAATATATATATCAAGGGGCTTCCTGGCCGGAGTGGCTCTGGCTATGTTATCTCTCCCGGTTATGGCTCAAAAGTCTGGGGTATCTACAAAAGATACCAGTAGTAAAACAGGCTCGGCAGAGTACGTTCCCGGCCGGTTATTTAACTTACCCAAAGCTCTTTCAACAGGCGCGGTTTCAACCGTTTCTGGTCAAACGCTTTATCATACGCCAACACCTAATTTAACCAATACGCTGTATGGCCGTTTGGCTGGTTTAACCGTGTCGCAAGGGCCGGGCGAACCAGGTAACGATAACGCGGGGCTTGCCGTAAGAGGTGCCGGCAGTTATTTTGGCTTCGTAAACTCATCGCCTTACAGCCGCTACAAAATATTTGTAGATGGTTTTGAAGTGAATGCTAACGCTGTAAGCGGGATCTCGCCTGCTGAGATCGACCAGGTTTCGATATTAAAAGATGCCGCCTCTCTGGCTACATTTGGCTTACGTGGATCAAACGGTGTAATATGGATCACTACTAAAAGAGGTAGCGTTGGTAAGTCGACAGTAACTGTACAAACCCGCACAGGTTTGCAACAAGCTATCAATATCAACAAACCCCTGGACTCTTACACCTTTGCCAACTTGTATAACCAGGCCTTGTATAATGATAATGGTGGAAATTTATCAGTAGCCCGGTATAGCCCGGCGCAATTGGCCGCTTATCAAAACGGAACCGCGCCTAATGTAGACTGGTACAACCAGGTTCTGAAAAAGAATGGCTCTTACTCTGATGCCGACGTAACTTTTGCTGGTGGCGATACTGTAACCCGCTACAATGTGATATTGAATTATGGCAATCAAGGCGGATTATATAATGTAAAAAACACCGATAACACAGCAAACCAAGGATTACAACGTTATAACGTACGCGCTAATCTGGATTTTACCCTGTTAAAAATAGTTGATGCAAGCGTTGATTTAGGTGGAAGATTTGAGGATCTGCAATATCCTAATACCGGCAGTACCGGCACTACATCCGGTTTTTGGAATACGCTGGCCGCTTATCCATCAAATATCTATAATCCGTATGCCGATGCAGCTATGACTAAGTATTCGGGCACGGCAATATATCCAAATAACCCTTTAGCAAGCATACAGGCATTAGGTTATGGTAGCCAGCACTCGCGTGTTTTGCAAGGTAACTTTAATTTTAAAGAGCGTTTAGATGATTTAACCAAGGGGTTATATTTAAACGAAGCGTTTTCGGTAGTAAGTTATTTCCAATCGGCAACTTCCAAATCAGCAACTTATGCCCGTTATTTTGATTTTGCTAACAATCCAAATCCAACTACAAACGATAGGTTTAGTACCATCAAATCAAATGGAATAACACCTTTAAGGCAGGAAGATTGGAAACAGTTGACAGCCACCATAGGTTACGATCATAAGTTTGGTGATCATCAATTGATCTCGGCAATTAACTATCATTTATCTAACTACCGTGGCGATGGGTTTACCGGCTTTGCATATCATTATGAAAACATTAGCGGCCGTGCTAACTACAGCTATAAAAGCCGTTATGTAGCAGAGTTTGGTTTCTCGTACTTTGGTACAGATGCTTTTGCACCAGGTAACCGCTGGGGATTTTATCCGGCAGTATCAGCCGCCTGGATCGTATCTAACGAATCGTTCCTGAAAAATAACAGCACGATCAGCTTTTTCAAAATACGTGGTTCGGTTGGTAAAACAGGTAACGCCGATAGCGATGCCGGTTTACCCATATCAGGCCAGAATGGTAGGCTGATCTATCAACAATATTATGCTTCGGCAGGTAATTATTACTTAGGTGATGGATCGGCAAATGGCGCGGGTACATTAAGTAACCTTTTTATTCCGAACGCTAACGTTGGCGCTGAAACCAGTATGAAATATGATATTGGTGCTGATGTGAAGTTGGTTAACAAGCTCGATCTATCGGTTGATGTATTTTTAGATAAACGAAGCAACATTCTTACTGTTGATAATACCATACCACGCCTTTACGGCTCTAATCTGGCTATCGGTAACATTGGCCGCCAAACTAATAAAGGCATAGAAGCTACATTAGCATACAGTGATAAGATAGGCGCGGTAGGCTATACTGTTTCGGGCTTAGCAGCCTATAGCAAAAATACAGTCGATTATTTTTCGGAAGTGCCACAGGCTTATGCTTATAACGGCGCTACAGGTTTAGCGCTTGGCACACCCCGCGGATTAGTGGCAACAGGTTATTATCAACTGAGTGATTTTAATGCTGATGGCTCACTTAAAACCGGCCTGGCAGTGCCGCAATTTGGTAAAGTTCAGCCAGGTGATTTGAAATATCAGGATCTGGATAATAACGGCAAAGTTGACGCCAATGATATTACAGCAATTGGCAAACCATTTTTACCCGAGCTAACCTACGCTTTTAGCGCCAACGTTAATTATAAAGGTTTTGATCTGGGGGCATTCTTTCAGGGTGTAAGTGGTTCATCAGTTAATATTATTAGTGGTAATAACGCTATACAAACCATCGCTTTTATTAACAATGCCAATGCTTATGCCATAGCACAGGGTGCATGGGCCTATTATCCAAGTTTGGGTATTGACACCCGCGCTACTGCAACTTACCCAAGGTTAAGTACGGTAACCAATTCAAACAACTATCAAACAAGCAGTTTCTGGCTTAAAAGTGGCGATTACCTGCGCATCAGGAATATTGAATTGGGATACACCTTATCTACAAGTTTAATTGGTAAGCTGGGCCTGAATAAAGTACGTGTTTATGTTAATGCAACTAATCCGGTTACCTGGAGCTCGTTGTTGAGTGATTACCACATGGATCCGGAGCAGCCAAGCGGCTATCCGCCATTAAAATCTTACAACATTGGCCTTTCAGTTAAATTTTAATCAGTAAAAATTATTATGATGAAACTCAAACTTAAATATCCGGTTTTGGCCACAGGACTATTGCTAAGCGCATTGGGCTGTAAAAAAGACTTTTTGGACACCCAATACGATATATACAATACCCCCCGCTCAATTGCTACCGACCGTGGTACATTGTACACTTTTGCCAATGCATTTTACCTGCCTTTACCTTATGGCTTCAACTCGCTCGATGGTAATTTGGGTGCCGCGGCATCCGATGAGGCGCAGCAAACCATTGTTGGCTCTGGGGCACAGATATTAAACCAGGGCGCGCTAAGCCCAACAAATATTCCGGGCGATATTACCAGTGAATATAACAGTAGCTACGAAGGGATCCGTGCGGCCAACTATTACCTTGATTACTCTAAAGGCTGGCAAGCATTTGTAAAAATGAACCGCGATACCATTACCGATGCAACAAACTATGCTAAAGATAAATTAATGATCAGGTATTATCGTGGCGAAGCGCACATTGCCAAGGCATACTATTATTCGGAACTGGCTAAACGTTATGGCGGGGTGCCGATAGTAAACAACCTGCTTGATTACACCAATGTACAGGGTATAGCTAAATCAAGCTACGATCAGGTAGTTAACTACATAGTTAACGAAATTGATACTTATAAAGATAGCTTGGCTGTAAGCTGGAGGGTATCGGCTTATAAAGATCAGATGGGCCGTTTTGATAAAGGTGCCGCGCTAGCTTTAAAAGCAAGAGTATTGCTTTATGCGGCAAGTCCGTTAAATAATCCTACTAACGATGCTGCTAAATGGACAGCTGCAGCCGCAGCAGCACGTGATGTAATTACAACCACTGGTTTAGGATATAGCTTATATGCAAGCGGATACCAGGCTAATTTCCAATCCAATAACTCTATTGCCTCCGGTAACCCCGAAACAATAATGGCGGTAAGGATGCCGGCTAATACTTTCCCTGAATTAAACAATTATCCTATTGCCACGCCTGGTGGTAAAAGCGGTGTTTGTCCGTCAAACAACCTGGTGAGCGATTATGAATACAAAGGCACGCCAGACCCAACCAATATTTTTGCTAACCGCGATCCACGCCTTGCTGCAACCATCGTAACCAATAATAGTACATGGAATAGCCGTACAATTGATATCTCGGCCGGTGGTACTGATGATCGCGCGAAAGCGGGAACAAGCCCGACAGGATTTTACCTGAAGAAGTTTTTGACAGATAACCTGGATGTTGTGAATGGCGCTACCGCTATCCACAGCTGGATCTTGTTCCGCTATGCAGAGGTTTTGCTAAACTACGCCGAAGCCATGAACGAAGCTTACGGTCCTGATGCTCTTCCGGCAGGTTATCCTTTAACGGCCAGGCAGGCGCTTAACCAGGTTAGATCACGCTCGGGTGTTGCAATGCCGGCAGTAACCGTTGTACCTGTGACAGATTTTCGCACCGCGGTTAAGCACGAGCGTCGTATAGAGCTGGCTTTTGAAGGCCACCGTTACTGGGACTTACTACGTTGGAAAGATGCCGCTACCGTACTTAACCAACCTATACAGGGCGTAGTAGCCACCAAATCGGGTTCGTTATTTACTTACCAGGTTGTTAATGTAGCCAACCGTAAATTTAATGCACCTACAAACTATTTATATCCTTTTTCGCAAACGGAAATAGCTAACTCACAAGGTAAACTTGTTCAAAACTCAGGGTATTAACAGCAGTACAATTAAAATTCGAAAAAATGAAAATCAAAATAAAACAACTGGCTTTTTTACTCGCAATATTGTTTGTTGGCCTTTTTGCCGCCTGCGAAAAAAATGACCAGGATGCCGACTTTGGGTTAAACTATATTTTTATGCCCCAGGCATTAATAGCTAATTTAAATTATGTAGCACCCACCGGTAACGATCCATCAAACTATAATTATACCATTGATGATAGTAAAGTGAATATCCGCATGGGCGTGCTTCGGTCTGGTAAATCAAACTTAAGCGGTTACAGCACAACTATAGCCGCCAACCCTGATACTGTGAATACACTGTTAAATAACAGAACACTTGACCCTGCTACAGTTGTGCTGATGCCAACTACCATGTATAGTTTGCCATCAGCAGTAACCGTGCCCGACGGGCAGGCCGGCGCCCAATTCTTTTTATCGCTTGATAAAGCAATGGTAAAAACCTACGCGGGTAAAAAGCTGGCTTTGGGTGTGATGATAACCGGTTCATCGGCTTATACGGTTAACCGCACTATTAATAAAGTTGTGGTGATAGTTGATGTGAACGCATTAAAATTATAACAGTTATTAAAATGAAAAAGATACTTACCAGATCATTGAGCTGCATGTTTATGGCGGCGGCTCTTATAATTACCGCTTGTAAAAAAGACCAAAACATACAATCAGTTGTGGTTGACGGGCCTAAGCCTACTGCTGCCTTTACCTATGTATCGGGCACTAGCGGAAACCCTTTGGCTGTAGTTTTTACAAGCACCTCGGCCAATGCCGAATCATATTACTGGCAATTTGGCGATGGTACCACATCAACCGATAAGGCACCTACCCATGCTTATGCCACTACCGGCACTTACAGTGTTACGCTTACTACGGCAAGTTCCGCTGGATACACCGCAGTTAGCCAGACGCAAAGTGTTTTGGCTGCCG
>Ga0116227_10014423_pt1 | contig 12045 bp, 6 predicted proteins | sample S1TSphgellanicum_FD_89693 | JGI IMG/M metagenome (GOLD analysis project Ga0116227, IMG submission 89693) | Host-associated microbial communities from peat moss isolated from Minnesota, USA - S1T2_Fb - Sphagnum magellanicum MG | ecosystem: Host-associated > Plants > Peat moss > Unclassified... | reverse complement strand
TTTTCTTGCTTGTTTTCGATTGGTTCTGGGTTTTCTACCTAATTCCCATTTCTTCTGTCCATGCAGAGCATCTATAATTTTTTCTGTGCGCTTTCTCGCTTCATTTAATATCTCTATATCTGTCGGATACCTAACATCAGCAGGCGCACAAGTCGCATCTAATATTAATTTACCGCTATTTGATGATTCTCTGATTTCTACCCCTGGGTCTTTTTTTTACCTGATTCAGATGCTGTTATTTCTCGCATCTTCTTCACTATGTCTTGATTGATTCTGTTTACTAAATTAATATCTATTCTTTGACGAAAGTACACCATCATTGATGCATCAAATGGTGTTTCACTACTATAAGATGTCATGCCTATAAAGTATTGTAGATAAGGGTTCTCCTTGATCTGCTCTACTGTTTCCCGATCGCTTGTTCCGAGTCTCTCTTTTATTATTAACGCCCCTAATGCCATCCGAAATGGTTTCGCTGGCGCACCTATTTTTGACTCAAAACTTAAAGAATAATCCGCTTCAAATTCTGACCACGGTATGAGGTTAGCCATGATTATCCACCGATTATCTGCTGATAGTTTCCCCTCTGCCGTCAGTTCAAAGTTTTCTGCTGAAATTGGTAGATCCACCTGTTTGATATACATAGTTTTTATTTACACTAAGTAATACGGAGAATAAATTCTCAAGTGTTGATTTTGGCTCATTTTAGACTCTTTTCTGCCGACTGACAACATTTTTTCAGTCTATAATCCTTACTGTGTCAACCTTTTCTATTTTTTCAGCAAGCCCTATATAGTCCTAAAAACTATGCACACAAGTTCTAAAAGCCTTATCAGATAAAGGTTTCATTAAAAACATTTTATTCTCAATAATTGAAGTCTATTGAGAATAAAGAACGAGAAATCAAGGTTTTAGAATAAATTATTGGGGTCAATACCCTGAGATTGTAAGTAAGCAATTAACCTTTCCTTTTGCTGACGTTCCTGTTCAGCACGTTGACGTTCCTGTTCAGCACGTTGACGTTCCTGTTCAGCACGTTGACTTTCTTGTTCAGCACGCTGACGTTCTTGTTCAGCACGTTGACGCTCTTGTTCAGCACGTTGGCGTTCTTGTTCTATCCGTTGACAATCCTGTTCCATTTGTTCCACAGCCCAAGGTAACAAATGTTCATCCCGACCCCACCACCGCAACCAGTACCCTGTGCGCTCGGTTTTTGTCCCTTGCCATGTGCCTAAATATAGACCCATCCCCTCCACCCAATGACGACCATTTTCATCGGGTAATTTTAATTTATAACTCCCATTTTCCCATTGATGATATTCCAATAATCCCCCATCTGGGTCAAAAATTATGTAGATGGGTACTTGCAATATCTGTTCATAGAAAAACCATTTGCCTGGGGGATAGGTCTGTCTAGCTGAATATTCTTCCCCATCAGTGTCCGAGAGAAATTCCATCACCATGAATGGGATGTCACCTTCCAAAATGGGTGTATAACTTTTGCGATTACTCATTGCTTCCTTCACGGTCGGGATATAAATCCAATCTGGGGCTTTAATCACCAGTTGGTCGTTTACCGTGGCACAGAGTCCAAAGTTGGAGGCTATTAACATTTGTGGTTGGATGAAACCACTGATTTCTAAGCTTTCGCGCAAAGCACTAGCCAACAGTGGCTGTCCCGTATTCTCCACTGGTTCATCCTCTAGTTGAAAATCTTTGGGTAGCGGTTCCCATTTAATTGTGAGTTCGGTGATGGCTCTGGTTTCCCTGAGTTGTGTGACCATATGTAATTTAAAATATCTTAGGGGATGTTGGTGCCAAAATTAAGAAACCAATTCCTATTATAGCTTTGAAGATTTGGAAGTACTTAATTGCAGCATAAGTAACCGCAAATATTTACGGGTACCATCTCCATCTTTAAACTTTCTCCACCGAGCTATTGGAGAAATCAAACACCCCCCAGACAACCCAGTAATGCAACCCGCTACAGCATCAAAGATGCCGTGTTGGGGGCATTTTTACTATTTTTCATGCAGTGCGAGTCGGTCAATTTTGGATTTTAGATTTTAGATTTTGGATTGGAAGAGGGATTTATCGGTTCTCCCCCACCACTGGCGACTCTCTCCATTATTTCCTCTTTTTATTCCTAACAACGTCCCCAAGATCGCCGAAACAATTTGTACGTCATTTGTAGCTATCAAGTTAATCGATACACAATCACTTTGCCTTTCCAGTCTTCTTCCACAAATACTAAATACTCACCATTGGCACGGCGAAAAGCACGGATACCATAGGGTAGATCAATCCAACCACTTTCGCCGCCAACTTCTGGACCTGGTTTAAATTGTTTAACAATCTCTCCTGTCGTCGCTTTGTAGACGTATACTTCTGCGGTTTTTACAGTTATAGCAAATACATAGTTCCCAGCTGCACTCATAGCAGCAGTAGAAGTTTCCCGTTTACCTGTGGTGTCGTAGGGGACTACTGTTCGCCAACGAGGTGTACGATTGCCGCGACTCCAATTGTCAAACCGAGCTATTTCCGATCCCACAACCCCAGTATCGTCACCGACGGCAGGATGATCTGTAGTAAAGCCTGATAAGTACATAGTATCTGTGGCTGGGAAATATTCAATCCGCCGCAAATCAGTGAACATAGATGGAGTCTTTTGCTTTTGCATCGAACTATAGCTATAGATGGGATTTCCATTAGCATCCAATCCCTGTAAAGGGTAGTGTCGGATGCCAATCCCATCTTGAGTCCGTAGGGCTTTCCAAACATCTCCTTGACTATCTACCCACCATCCCCCAATGTAGGGATAGTCATTGCCGCTATCATACTCATGTTGGTCAAAAGCCCCGTTACCGTTCCTGTCACGCCAAATCCACTCTCCTTTTCCTGGTTGATAGGGAGGCCAATTTCCTGTGATAGATTTATGATCTCCACCATTGCTCACGAACATGCCTGCGGGGATGGCAATTTGACCGTCTGTAGTTGGATGGAAACGGTAAATTTGCAGAAAGCTAGCATACATATTTGTGAGAAATAAAAAAGGCTGCCCTTGGATGCGACGAACAAAGGTAGCATCTGGGGAAGTATGCAAGCGAGGATCTTGGGGGTATTTGAAGGGGTTGACAGTGTAATCTTTATAAGTCCATTGCTTACCAGCTGATAGAGAGTAATTCATCAAGTAGTGTTGGTGCTTGGTAAATAAATCTATCCCATCTGTTTTCGGGTCAGCATCGGCATTATCTACAAATATCAACCCTAACAGTTGCCATAGTTGCTGTCCTGTGGGCGAAAACTTTCTTAAATCTGTGCTTGATTGGTTGAAGCCACTATTATTGATATAAATATTGCCTGTACTATCAGTGCCGACCCCCGAAATACCGTAGAATTTTAAATCTTGAACTTCACCGGGAGTACCAGCATAAATACCACCCTTGTGACCGAAGGTCCCCACTTGTACAGGTTGGTTTTTAATATTGTAGATCAGCACTTGCTGACGTGGACCATTTTCTGCTACTAGTAGCCTGCCTTGATGATCAATAGCGATCGCTGTTGGTTCTACCACATCTACTATCTCTTTAGATAGTGGTTTGCCTGCTGGGGAATAGTGCCCAATTTTGTTACTATCGTGAATAATCCATAAATTTCCTTGAAGATCAACACTTATTTCCCTTGGATTCGACAGGGTAAAGCTGCTGAGTTCTCGCATTGTTTCTGTTTCATAAACCCGAATTTTGTTAGCAGCAGCATCACTGACGTACAACTTACTTCCTTGAGTGGCCAAGCCAGTAATTTGACTGTTAGTACTGACAATTAACATACTCTTATCCCAACCACGACCTCCAGCATAAGGTGCAGGTTTCCCTGATAAGTTATAGCGTCTGACACAGTACCAATTAGTACCTTCCGGTGGGTAATCCTCTTGCGTTTTGCCAATGGCACCTTGGACCATGCCGATATAAATATATTTACTATTGGCTGTCACCGCTTTCCCACCAGTACGACTCCAGCCGTGGGTATCATCAAGGGCAGCTATCACTTTCCCATCTCTATATATTCCTGCTTCTGTTCCTCCTTCATCCCAATTACTATTAGTATAAACGGTGCCATCGGCAGTTACATACATTGCCTCTATACCGTTTTGTACCCGGAGTTTGCCACTGCCAATAGTATTACCAATCCAGGAGGTTTTATAAGTGATTGCTGATATTTTAGTGTCAGCTAAATCTGTTGTAATTCCCATGTGAGCAATCATTAATCCTACAAGCAGACTCAGCAGAAAGTTAATGATGTATCTTGTTTGCATTGGCAGTGTGATAATAGATCTAATTAGGTTTTTCCTTAGGCTTAATTAATCCAACAGGGTACCTGTATTTCCCAGAGCGCATAGTTAACCTTAACAAAGACTAGAAGATGCAGATTTAGTTTTTACTGAAAATTCATCTAAAATATATCGATTTTTAATATTTCTCTGCCTATTTTCAAGAACTGCTGCAACTTGAGGGCACCCACGCCATAAATTATTTTTTTATCCCTATGTTAGATTGTACAATAGGAACAAATTTGATAGGGTTATGGGTTTTAATTTAAATCTGTAACTGGGATAACTTTTATTGGGAAAATAGTTTATAAAATGGCCAGATAAAATCATTTACGTGAGGAGTTAACAGATACATTGGTCACAGATATTCAAAAAAGTAGCGCATCTATTCTTACCTTAGGAACAGGCTGGTTTCCTCAAAATCCTGGGGGACTGGAACGGTATATTTATGAGTTAGTGCATAAATTAGCTGCAAATCAAGACACAGTAGAATTGTGCGGGGTCGGTCTACCGGAAGATGCGCCATACGTACCAATTAAACTAACTAACTTGGCATCACCAGATAGTGCTGTGTGGCAAAGAATGTGGTCAATTCGCGATAAATTTCAGAAAACTAGAATTGGCAAGCCTGATGCGGTTAATCTACATTTTGCCTTATATAGCTTTCCGCTCTTAGATCTATTGCCTAAGGGTGTACCAGTTACTTTTAACTTTCATGGTCCTTGGGCTTCGGAAAGTCAGCAGGAGGTATCTGATCAGAAACTTAGTGTTTTTCTCAAACGCTGGCTGATAGAACAAAGGACCTATAATCGGTGCGATCGCTTTATTGTTCTCAGTCAAGCCTTTGGGAATATTTTACATCAAAGATATGAAATACCTGCAAGTAAAATTTATGTTATTCCTGGGGGAGTAGATATTGACCATTTCCAGACTAATTTATCGCCTCAAGAGGCTCGGATACAACTGAATTGGCCTAGTGATCGGCAGATATTATTTACATCTCGTCGCTTAGTACATCGGGTGGGAATTGATAAATTATTAGCAGCACTAGCGACGATTAAACCCAGATTTCCCGATCTTTGGTTAGCCATCGCCGGTCGTGGTCACATTCAAGATCTACTGCAGCAACAAGTTAGGGAACTAGGATTGGAAGGCAGTGTAAAATTTCTCGGTTTTTTACCTGATCATCAATTACCCATAGCCTACCAAGCTGCTGATTTAACCGTAATGCCTAGTCAGTCTTTTGAAGGATTTGGACTAGCAATTCTTGAATCCCTAGCTTGTGGCACACCAGTGTTATGTACTCCTGTGGGAGGAATGCCAGAAATCTTACAAAGATTCTCCCCTGAGTTAATTACCGATTCCATTACCACTGCCAGCATTGCAGAGAAACTAGAACAGGTGTTATTAAAGAAAATTCCCGTACCCTCACGAGCCGAATGTCGTCAATATACAACTGCAAACTATAATTGGGTGAAAATTGCCCAACAAGTGCGGCAAGTTTTATTAGCTTAGGGACTTCCAGAAATTAAATTATCCCAATTTATGGACGCAACACGACTGTTACTCCCTCTGCTCCCCTGGAAATTCGATATTTTTTTAGTTGGAAGTCCCTTAGAGTTATGAAAATACTTTTTTTAGACCAAAGCGGTAAATTAGGTGGTGCGGAGCTATGTTTAATAGATATCGCTAAACCGTATAGGAATCACTCCCTGGTGGGTTTATTTGCTGATGGGGACTTCCGGAACTTACTACAACAAAATCAGATTCCAGTAGAAGTTTTGACAACCCAAGCCATTCAGGTTCGCAAACAAAGCAGCTTACTCCAAGCAGTGGGTAGTTTGGGGCAGCTGGTACCACTAATTCAGCGAGTAGTGAGAATAGCTGCCGAGTATGACTTAATTTATGCTAACACCCAAAAGGCGTTAGTTGTGGGGGCGATCGCTAGTTTTTTCACCCGTCGTCCCCTGGTATATCATCTGCATGATATCCTCTCCCCAGAACATTTTAGTCAAACAAATCTGCAGGTAGCTATTACCCTAGCTAATCGTGCTGCCTCATTGGTAATTGCCAATTCCCAAGCTAGTAAAGAAGCATTTTTACAAGCAGGAGGTAGGGCAGAGATCGTTGAAGTCGTCTATAACGGGTTTGAGGTCAAAAATTATCAAAGCTGTGCAGCGGATACCAAACAAGTACGGGAAAACTTAGGAGGAGAAAGACAATATTTAATCGGACACTTTAGCCGTCTTGCCCCTTGGAAAGGTCAACATATCCTCATTGCTGCACTCACCCAGTGTCCACCCAACGTGACAGCGATGTTTGTAGGTGATGCCCTCTTTGGGGAACAAGATTATGTCCAGGAGTTACACCGACAAGTGAGGACATTGGGACTAGAAAACCGGGTGAAATTTTTAGGATTTCGCACAGACATTCCCCAATTAATGGCAGCTTGTGACTTAGTGGCCCATACCTCCATAGCTCCCGAACCCTTTGGGAGGGTGATTGTTGAGGGTATGCTTTGTGGCCGGCCTGTAGTTGTAGCTAAAGCTGGGGGAGCGGTGGAGTTGGTGGAACATGGGATGAGTGGTTTCTTAGTCACACCCGGAGTACCCCAGGAATTAGCACAGGTAATTAGTAGTTGTATTCAGGAGGGAGAAAGAACTGCAACTATAGCTAACTATGGCAGGACTGTGGCTAGTCAGAGGTTTGATGTGACGAGTATTAATCAGCAAATAGATCAGTTGCTGCAGTCGGTGTTGAGGGGCTGACCGAATTTTAGATTTTGGATTTTGGATTAGAAATTCTTGCATCTGAAATCTAAAAAGGTCTCAAGCCCCCAAATTTATTTGTGGGACTTTTCCATAATCTACAATCTAAAATTGGTTTGATTTTAGAAAAAAACTTCTGTTTCCTTGTTCCCTCCACTGTATTCGTTAATTTAGCATAAAACTTACCGAAGATCCATTAAGTTTTTATATTTTCTTGTTTAAATTTAGATGATTCTTTATAATTTATTTTCCGGTTTCAATTATATGGTATTGAAACCTTATATAGGAATTTCTTGAGGTTTGACTGAGAACATCCCACTTTTAAAAAGTTATACATCAGGACTTAACACAACCAGTGGGTCGAAGCCTCGCGTTTTAGCGATTAGAGTCATGGAAGTGCGGTAATGTCAAGTTAATGCTTAGCTTGGTGACTAAATTTTGTACTACTTTTACTTGTAATAAATTTTGAGTAAAACAAAATGATCTTAGCAAATGTAGAAGATTATTATCAACTTTCATCTCTACAACAAGGGATGCTTTTCAATACTCTATTACTTCAAAATTTGGGAGTAGGTATTGAACAGATAATTTGTTTAGTAAATGAAAAACTTGATGTTATTAGATTCAAACAGGCATGGGAAACAGTTGTAGAAAGAAACGCAGTTTTGAGAACTAGCTTTGATTGGGAGAGTGAACGAGAACCTCTACAATTTGTATATCGACAAGTCACAATTCCCATTGAAGTGCAAGATTGGTGTAGTTTATCTAAGCAAGAACAAGAGACTAAATTACAAGCATATCTGCAAAGCGATCGCCAACTTGGTTTTCAGTTAAATATTGCCCCGTTGATGCGTCTAGCATTATTTCAGTTAAGAGAATGTGTGTATCAATTTGTTTGGACCTTTCACCATGCCTTGTTAGATGGTCGCTCCATATTAACCATTATCAAGGAAGTTTTTACTTGTTATGATGCGTTCTGTCAAGGTAAAGATTTACAACTTCCAGAACATCTGCCTTATAAAGAGCATATCGCATATCTACAACAACAGGACTGGTCTAAAAATGAAAGTTTTTGGCGGAACTTACTCCAAGGTTTCACCGCACCTACACCTTTATTAATCACCCTAAACCCCCGTGCTCAAAAGGGTTTTGCAGAACAACAAATTAGACTATCTGCACAAGCCACACAGATGTTGCATTGTTTTGCACAAGAACATCAACTTACCCTGAATACTCTAGTGCAAGCTGCTTGGGGAATACTTTTGAGTCGTTATAGTGGTGAAAGCGATGTTGTCTTTGGTGCTACAAGAGCCTGTCGTCATTCTTCTGTGGCTGGGGCAGAGTCAATAGTAGGATTGTTGATTAATACTTTGCCACTGCGAGTTCAGGTGTCAGGGGAACAACCGCTTCTAACTTGGTTGAAAGAATTGCGAGCGCAGTGGGTAACTTTACGAGAATATGAAAACACTCCCCTAACCCAGATTCAAAGATGGAGCGATATTCCGGGAGGTACATCCTTATTTGATAGCATTGTTGTATTTGAGAACTATGAATTAAATTCTGCTTTGCGTTCTCAAGGTGGCAGATGGCAAAACTTGGAAGTGCGACTAGAAGAACAAACTAACTTTCCTCTGACATTGCTTGGCTATGCAGACACAGAACTTTTATTAAAACTCCAATATGATCAACAGAAATTCGACTATGATAAAATCCAGCGGATGCTGGGACATCTGGAGACTTTATTATCTAGCATGGCCAATGAGCCTTGGCAGTGTGTAGGAGAACTACCACTATTAACTGCAGATGAAAGACATCAAATGTTAATAGAGTGGAATCATACACAAAGAGATTTTTCCCAGGAACTTTGTATTCATCAACTATTTGAGGCACAGGTAGAAAAGACACCGGACGCTGTAGCCGTTGTTTGTGGAAAGGAACAACTCACTTACCAAGAGTTAAACTATAGAGCTAATCAACTAGGTTATCATCTGCAACAGCTAGGTGTCAAACCAGGGGTATTAGTTGCTGTTTATTTAGAGCGATTGCTAGAAATGATTCCAGCTGTTTTAGGGATTTTAAAAGCTGGAGGTGCTTACGTACCATTAGAACCGAGTTTTCCCAAAGCACGGATAAAATTACTTCTTTCTTCTCTGCAAATTAATTGTTTAGTTACCCAAACTCCCCTGTTACCTGATATTCATGAATTAGAACTCAAAGATCTACAACACTTAATTTGTTTAGATGAATGTGAATATCATCAACCTGTATGGCAACATCAGCAGGTGTGGAATCGTTCTGATCTAGATTTACAGCCTACAGGAAATTTAGCAGTATCAGCTAATTCTAATGATATTGCCTATGTGATTTTTACCTCTGGTTCTACAGGTACACCCAAAGGAGTTGTAGTTCGTCATCAATCGGTGATTAACTTGATTGAGTGGGTAAATCAAACATTTAACATTAATTGTGATGACAGAGTCTTATTTATCACATCTTTATGTTTTGACCTCTCAGTTTATGACATTTTCGGACTATTAGCCGCTGGTGGTTCAATTCGCATTGTACTGAGCGATGATGTCAAAGATCCAGAAGCCTTATTACATATTCTAAGTCATGAACCAATCACATTTTGGGATTCTGCCCCTGCGGCATTACAACAATTAGCAGCCTTTTTTCCTCTTGTTCAACAGACCAATAGCCCTACCCAATTACGTTTAGTATTTCTGAGTGGGGACTGGATACCAGTAACATTACCTGATGCTCTTAAAACCACCTTTCCTGGTGTAGAAGTAATTAGTTTAGGTGGAGCAACGGAAGCAACTATTTGGTCTAATTATTATCCCATTCAGCAAGTAGAGCCACAGTGGAAAAGTATTCCCTATGGCAAACCCATCCAAAACGCCCAATACTATATTCTTGACCCTTACCTCAATCCCTGCCCTATAGGTGTGACTGGGGAGTTATATATAGGTGGAGAATGCCTAGCCTCTGGCTATTTAAATCAACCCGAACTAACAGCTCAAAAGTTTATTCCCAATCCCTTTAGTGACAATTCAGAAGCACGACTCTATAAAACTGGAGACTTAGCTCGCTATCTGGTGGATGGTAATATTGAATTTCTCGGTCGCATTGACCATCAGGTGAAGATTCGCGGCTTCCGTATCGAACTGGGAGAAATTGAAACAGTACTCACACAGCACAACTCTATACAGGAAACCGTCGTTATCGCACGGGAAGATGAGCCAGGAGATAAGCGGTTGGTGGCCTATGTAGTGGTAAATCGTCACTCTCCAGCTACGATGAATGAATTACGGTGTTTTCTGCAGGAGAAATTGCCAGAGTACATGATTCCGTCTGCTTTCGTAGCCATTGATTACATCCCACTCACTCCTAATGGCAAAGTAGATCGGCGGGCTTTACCTATACCTCAACAAGTCAGACCAGAATTAGGAAAAAGCTTTGTTGCACCTAGCAATGACATAGAAATTCAGTTAGCGCGAATTTGGCAAGAAGTTTTAGGTATTCAGTCAATTGGGGCCAGAGACAATTTCTTTGAGTTGGGGGGAAACTCCCTTCTTGCGGTAAAGTTGTTTACGCAAATTCAAAAGAGATTTGCTCAAAAACTTCCCTTAGCTACCTTATTTCAATCTCCCACCATTGAACAGTTAGCTAGTATTCTCAGTCAATCCAATATATCGGTTTCTTGGTCTTCCTTAGTAACTATTCAACCAGGTAATAGAGGGAAACGTCCTTTATTCTTCATTCACGCCCTGGGAGGTAATGTCATTGGCTACCAAACATTAGTTCGGTACCTGGGTAAAGAACAACCGATTTATGGGTTACAAGCACAAGGACTAGATGGTAAACAGCCTCCCCATACTAGTATTGAGGATATGGCATCTCACTACATCCAAGAAATTCGCACTGTTCAACCCCATGGACCCTATCTGTTAGGTGGTTTCTCTAGTGGTGGGACAATCGCTTTTGAAATGGCTCGGCAGTTAGTCGCAAAAGGCGAATATGTGGCTTTATTAGCCATGTTCGATACGTATAACCCTTGCCTGTATATCAATAATCCATCGCTCCTACATACTGTTTATGCCTATTTTATGAGCTTATTACAATTGGGAGCAGCAGATAAATGGAACTATTTTCTTGCCAAAGTGAATTGGTTTCAATCTGTGTTGACAGGGAAGCCAAACTCTAAGTTTGACTTGTGGAATGAACACTCTTTTACTAAAGATTCTAACCCTTACAATATGGAACTGATAGAGGCTGTCAAGCAGGCAACAATGGCCGATTATATATCACAACCTTACGCTGGTCGGATAACTTTATTTACTACTAAAGAAGTTTTGAGATGGTGTCGGTTTAAACCCTGTAGAGGCTGGGATGGAATGGCTAAACAAGGGGTGGAGATTCACAACGTTCCTGGCACACATCTAAGTATGCTGGGAGAACCAAGCGTGCAGATTTTAGCTAAAAAATTTATTGCTTGCTTAGAGCAGGTAAAAATGGATTGTTAGTTAGGCTGTAGAAGCCATTGCTCGTTTAAGTTGTTATTTGGAACCTGACTTTTCCCGTTAAGACCGAAAACCTTTGCATACCAGAGAGGCAGTTCTTGCTGGAGAGTGAGGGGTCTGGAGAATAGGGAGGGAAGATTGGTATTTACTATGCACCTCCTGCCTCAAAACCTCGACGATGAAAAGATAACGGGAAAAGTCACGTTCAGGAAGGGGGAGAGGGACGACACCCATAACCTCTCCGGGTTCAGCAGCTTTTTCTATGTCACTGTCCTGGCTGCCCTTTGGTATCACAAGTTCCTTTTCACCAAATTATCCGCGCCGAGGAAGCCCCTAGATTTATCTATGGGGGTAAGGCGCTGGCGAATTTATTCGCCGTGGTTCCATTGTTATGCATAGCCGTATCCATCTTTTTTGTGAATCG
>Ga0116227_10014422_pt1 | contig 12045 bp, 16 predicted proteins | sample S1TSphgellanicum_FD_89693 | JGI IMG/M metagenome (GOLD analysis project Ga0116227, IMG submission 89693) | Host-associated microbial communities from peat moss isolated from Minnesota, USA - S1T2_Fb - Sphagnum magellanicum MG | ecosystem: Host-associated > Plants > Peat moss > Unclassified... | reverse complement strand
TCTTGTGACAAGAACCTTGGAGAGTTCTTGATGTTGTGTTTTGTGTTGTGAGCATTATGTTGTAGTTTCCTTTCAATAAAGATTTATGTTTGCACTTGAGTAGATCTCCTATTTGTTAACATTCACATGGTGGAATCAACAATGGGAGATATGTGTGTCTACATTCCAATATATGGGATGGGGCTTGTTTACACTTGAAGATGTACAAGCTAAAGATTCATTACTCCCCTTCATAGGTCCATACTACAAACTAAGTGTACAAAAAATTATCTCCCTATTACCCAAGTTTACAGTGTTATGTGTTTAATGGGCATGATAAAAATTTTATTGACAGTGATGTTGAGAAAGGCAATGTGGCTGGGTATATCAATAGCTCTTCCAATCAACGCTTGGAAATTGAAATTTGTATATGGGAATATAATGAAATAGAACCTAGAGCATGGGATGAAAAGGAATGGGGTTGGGTTATGATAATCTCAACTAAGTTGATCCATGCAGGAAAATAGTTTTTTTGTCATTATCATGTCAATTTTTGAATTTTGACTTTTCATACATAACAAAAAATTCATTTTTTGATACAAATTTGAGGAATAATGTAAAATTATGGAAATTTTCAGCAATCAATATAGGCTATGTATGTACTTCAAATTGATTTTAGGTTATAGGATTTTGGATTATTTTAAAATTTTGGATACATGTTATTATGTCATGTAATCCCAATATATATACAACATATATATAATTTTGATGTAAATAGTTGCTGGATTGTTAATAGGCTGTAGGATTTTGGACTTTAATGAACTATAATTTAAATTGGACTTTGCCATTCTTTCTTTTTAGCTCAAACGCAACCAAATGAACACCGCCCTATATGTTCAAATCCATGTGTCATAGCTTATATTGTTTGCTAAAATGGGTTAATATCATTCCCATGTATCATTAGGGAAAAGACCCAACTTTGGAGCCTTTGGGAATCAATTCATACACCATAGGAAAACATGGTCACATTTATGCCAACAATCTAGAAAGGGCAACAAATTTAAATCAATCTTTGGATTGCATTCGTACGATACAAGAAGCATTTGGTCGATATGATGAAATACATGAAAAATGTGCACATGTTTCATAAACTAATCCACATGATGATGACAATTTTTTTGAAGGTGAAAAAACCATTGATGAGAGGATGAAAATGTTATTAAAAGAGGTAGAGGCACCATTATTTGAAGCATGCGGCCATAGCAAAAATAGTTGCCTATCAAGTGTGTAGATACTCCTTAATGTTTGCACCGTTCACCAAGTGACTAATACTTTTCAAGATGAATTGTTTAGATTACTTGGATGTGAAATTCTCCTAAAGAATAATGTGATGCCAAAATCAAGATATGAAGTAAGGAAGTTGGTAAGCAATCTTGGTCTTAATTATACATCAATCCATGCATGTGAACAAATATGCATCTTGTACCATAAAGAGAACAAGGACTTGCTTGTGTGTCCAATATGCAAGGCTAATGGATATGTGGAGGGTTTAGAAACAATCCCTTGCAAGGTTTTTCGACATTTCTTTGTTATCCCTTGCTTGAAGAGGATGTATTGGTGCAAGAGCATAGCTCATCTTATGCAATGGCATGTAAAAAATGCATCAAAAGATGGCATGTTTGGTTTGTGGTTGACTCAAAGGCACGGAAACACATTGATGCAATGTGGTTAGATTTTACCAAAGACCCTAAAAACCTTCGTTTTGCTTTAATTACAGATGGGATGAATCCATTTGGTGATTTTAATTTCAAACATTCAACATGGGCAATTTTATTGCTCTTATACAATCTAACTCCATGGTTGGTGACAAATATTTTTTTTGTTATGTTGTCTCTTATCATCCTTGGAAAAAAATCAATCAAGGACACAAATATGGACACATACATGGCACCCTTGATTGAGGAGTTACAAGAACTATGGAGAGGAGTTATTGCATTTGATGTTTCAATTGAAGTTGGTAAACAATCCTTTAAACTTCAAGGAATACTCATGTGGACTATTCATGATTTTCCGGCTTATGGACTTATAGCGGGATGTGTTACTAAAGGCTACAAGGGATGTCCCATTTGTGGACCTGCTATAGTAACTCAATATTCCAAGCACATGAAGAAGATGGTCTACATAGGCCATAGGAATTGACTAGATCGTACACACCCTTATCATTGAAACAAATGTTGGTTTGATGGCAAGTTGGAAACCGAAGGAGCTCTTCGACCTATTTTTCTAGAACAAACATTCCAAAATGCAGGATCGTGTGTAAATTAAATCAAGGAAAGAGGTGTACCTAGGTCAGTAGGTGACTCAATAAACAAACATGGAATGAAGCACAAATCCTCATTAAAACTCTCGAGTATTGACTAGTGAGTATGTTTGGCACAAAAAATATACATAGTCAATAAGAGAATTCAATTTATTCCAATAAACATGTAATAATCAATAAAACATATTTTTGAGATAGATTAAAAACACATAAATATGTAATTGTAAATTCAACAAAGTTTTGAAACTTAAAAAAGTTGGATGCATTTTTTGGGTACAAGTATTATGTTGATGACTGTTATTGTTGTTTATTTTATATGAATTGTTTTCCTTGTGCAAATCAGGACCTCCTTATACAACGTACATTAGATGTCATGCACTGTGAAAAAAATCTCATTGAACATGTGATGAATATCATGTTTGGAAAGGGTGATATTATATTATTGCAAAAAGATATGAAGGATATGAATATTTTGGAATGGATTGTGGCCAATTACAAAGAAAAAAGAAGGTGAATTTACTTTGCCACTTGCACCTTATGTTTTGCAGTTGGAAGAAAAACAAACTTTCATACATATCATTGAAGGATTAAAAACACCAACTAGTTATTCAAGTACCTTCAAAAAACAGGTTCATATGGACACGAGCAAGTTAAAAGGATTGAAAGCACGTGACTACCATGTCCTTATGCAACAAATTTTACCTCTTTGTGTACATACCCTCATGCCTAGGGGACTTGCTATCATTTGTATGAGCCAAGTGTTTTGAAGACTTTGTGCAAAAACCATTGATCCCAGTATGATGAATGATTTGAAGCAAGAAGCAACCATCACACTTTGTCTTTTGGAAAAAGAATTTCCTCCATCTCTTTTCAACATTATGACACATCTTATGATGCATCTAGTGGCAAAGGTAGAGTTGTGTGGCCATTTACATACTTGATGGATGTACCCCATGGAAAGATATATGAAATCATTGAAAACTTATGTTCAGAACATGGCAAGGGCCGAGGGTAGCATGGTTGAGGGCTACAAAACGGAAGAAGCAATTGGATTTTGCATAGAGTACATGCAAAATTTTAAAACTAAAAAATGCCAAATTTGGGATTTTTTTAGGACCAAAACATGTATGATGAAATTCTTCAAGGTTCTCAGCGAATTAGAACCATGATTGTTGAATTAAGAAGTTGGGCCCACTCTTTTGTCATAAAGAATGTAGCAACATTGGAGCCTTGGAGAACATGAATTGGCATATATTAAACATTTTAAGCTTACAAAATTGAACAAATTTTCTCTTTCATGTGGTTAAATATATTGGTCATTTTAAATTGGTAGATGTTTTCTTGTATTTTGCTCAAATGTGATTAAACTACAAGGTCAAATTTGCTAACTAATTTTTGGATATAATTAACTATTGCATCTTGTTGTAAATATTGATTAATTTATAATTGCAGAATTTTTTTATATTATGAGGATGTGTCATTTGATAAATTTTTTGTAGATTTTGTTTAGGAAGCATGAATTGCAAATGGAATTTTTAAAAAATAAATGAAAGGCATAGAAAATATTTCATTAGATGGGTGCTAGGACAGGGAGGGTGGTATATCCACTTGAATTGGACTTGTTGCCTTCTTATGAAAATTGGCTTCCACACGCTTTATCTTCAACAAAGGAAAATGGTAAAAGTATTAGTCTTGAAGGTGTTCAACTATCTTTACCTCTTGCATTGAAAGCAATATCATATCGAATTATGTATGCATATGGAAACCATGTTTGTGTGAAAAGTGTCGAGTCAAATTTGGTCACAATGGATTTTGGAGTAGCTATTACTTTCACAATAATGTGTAAATCAAGTGGACAAGATAATAGTCCCATCAAAGTAGATTTGGAATATGTTGGATGGGTTGAAGAAATCTTGGAGCTAGATTATGGAACAACATGTGTCATTGTGTTGTTTTGTAATTAGGTAAAGGCCAATTACAAGGGGACAAGAGCGACAATGAAATGAGATGAATATGGATTTACATTGGTGAACTTTAATGAAATGCTCCCATTTAAAAAAAATACATTTGCATTTCCTATACATGTGGAACACATATTCTTCTCTGATGACCCTTCTAAATTAAGGTGCAAGGTAGTTTTGAAGAATGAACTTCGAGGAAAACAAGTTGAGAATGCAAAGGGTAATGGGCCAAAACTTAATTTGCTGACAATTGGAATTGATCAAGATTTCTTGGATTACATGCCCCTTTACCACAAGGGAATGAAATTTAGAATGATACAATGGAGTTTTCGTCCGATGAAGATGACATTGATGAAAAAACATTGGAAATAACATTTTTAAAAGATGATGATGATTTCCTTGGAAACTCATCAGATGAAAAGTAGAATAATACAATAGTATTTGTAAAGACAAAAATGTACCTATCTTCTATTACAATTTGAATTTTTTATTCATAAATTTGCTGACTTCATTTTCATATGCAAGTTGTTCATTGACTATTATTAGTGTGATACGCATGTTTGAGACATAGTAAAAAAAACATGAAGTCAAAAAAACATGAAATTAGTCAAAATAACTACCTCTTTTTGCCAGCTTGAGCAAATAAGTCTTAAAAACCAGTCATAGTCAAATGTGATGATTTTAAGGGACATGATTTTGTTGTAGTGTTTTCATGTCCCTCTTCATTGAAGATGGCATCATGGAAATTCCATTATGCCACATAATTTCCATGCAAGTTGTGAGGCTTGCACTTATGAATGACATCTTCAAGCTTCAAGGGGACTTCTACTTTGGCTATCACCATGGAGCTATAGTTTTTAATGTTTTTCTTGAGGGAATTGATGGGTGCATTGTTGATGTCACCCCGGAGAAACAAATAATTGGGATGATCAGTTGTTAATGACAAATTTGAAGAATTTTTACAATCCAAACCTTCCTTGCATCATATAATTGGAAAAATGTTTCATGTGTGGGATGGAAACCATATGCTTCAAGCTTGGTTTCCATACATCAATGAGGTTCATATGAAGAACAAATCAAAGCATGTTCGTGTTACAAGTTGGGTGCTTGATGCAAACATGGAAAACCATGGTGTTCTTCACTCTATAATGGATGGAGTCAATGTGTGATTTTTTTTCCCTCTTACATACAAATTACAATTTCTTTACACAACAACAATTCAACATTCTCACATGCTTCTATTTTGTGGTCATGTAAGGCAATGGAGAGGGCACATGTGACATCCAAGTTTGTGCACCTTGTGTGCAAAGTCAATATAGTGAGTCTTACACCTATATCCGAATGGAAAAATGTGTTGAACAAGGAGAAATATGATGAATGCATCAAGAAGGCCAAAAAAGACTTGGTACAATTTGATCGTCCATGCCATGACAAATTTTTTGTCCCAATTAAAATTACTCATTTCAAGTTTTATTTCATGAATACAATGTATTCATTGTACTCATTCATATATATTTTGAACTTTCATCTCTTTTCACATACCCTAAGTTCATCAATATTTCATTTCCACATGCTAATCAACATATTGTTCCCTTGCCTATTGGTGAAGTTGCTCCCTATTGTCAATCCCTCTTTAGGGGATGAGTTCCTTACCCAACTTAAATTACATTGGTCATGTGCCACAACTAGGGTGGATCCACAAGAGAAAGTGGAATGGCTATAGATTTGGAATGGAGACTGAGCAATCAAAAACCATAATTTTTTTTATGGTCCAATAAGTGGGCCAACCTTGGATCCTTGGTTGAATAGGAAAATATTTTGGTGGCAAGTATGTAGTCTTGGATATTTGCATCTTTTTCCTTTCAACATTGTGAAAGTGCATGAATGGATGTGTTCTCCAAATTTGCTAGCACATGGATGTTTGGAAGCTCCATAAGGTTGCATTGGCTCAATTTACTCTTTACACCACTTAATGTGGGCATTTCCATATAGCTTAGAAAAAAGACTAGTGAGACTTTGGGTGACTACATGGACACCTAGAAAATGACTCATTTTAATGAGCTTTTCTTTCGTGAATTTGCTTTGCCCAATGGACCATTTTGAAGTAATGATTGGGAACAACAATTGGGGGTGAAAAGGTGGTGAGAAGAATCATTTTTAGGTATTAATTATAAAATGCCTTCTGCACATGTATGTTGCATAACTTTTCTTCAAACTTGCTTGGACTCCTTTACATGATGCTTTTAGAATTCTTCAAATTATACATGTCTTGGTTGCATATATGCATCTTGGAAATGCATGAACATCCATAGACTATTTATGCCATTTTTTTCCCTTGTAGGTACATGAGGTTTGTGCTTGGGCCAAATGGACATTTCAAATTTGAACCAAAGTTTCTTATTATGTGGAAGTTTGGTGCACCCCCAATTATTACGTACATAGTTGAAATTAAACCAAAATGGAGTCCACAACATCATGGGGGTGGAGGTTGGTACTTGGATATGCCCAAAAGCATTATCCCATGTGAAGAGGCATCTTTTCATAGGAGTGTGTTGCTAAGCAAGCCGCAAGTGATGCTAGGGGTGCCTCAATTGAACTTCCTCCCCAGATGATTTGGAACAAGCACAACAAATAGCTTCACAAGCAACCACTATTATGGCACAAGCAATTATTGCATCAATGGTTGAGCCTAAAGGACATAAAGGAAAAGGAAGAAAAAAAAGGGGGTCAACCCAAATGTGGGTGACTTTCCCATTGGTGCCCATAGTGGTTTTTTGCAAATGGGGCCTATAATCCAAACATTGGTTTTTCCTACAAATAATCTTAAGTAATATGCTCACCCATATAATGTAATATCCTTGATTCTCACAATATTGGGCATTATCAAATGAAGATAATCTCAACTCATCTATTTGATGTTGTTGAGGAATTTAATCCCCACACCCAACCCTCAAAGAATTGATGGAGTTCTTCAAGAGTGTAAGGCCCAATTTACATTTTTTGAAAAACACAATTTTATTAATTTTCCTCCTACAAATGTTAGGGATTTTAACTCTTTTTGTTTCATTTGTTTGCATGTAGTTGTCAAGATCATGGTTCAGTCTAATGTTGTGGGTGGTGTTCTGGTCCAATTTTCTATGGACATGATCATTGTTGATTGTCCAGTAGGAATGCATGTCCACGGTTGCATGGATGGCATTCAAGTGCCCCCTTGGAATACATTTAACAAACACTATTGGGAGTATGTTTTCTCGATGGCTAACGATTTGTTGGATAACAACAAGTGTTTGGTTCTCTTGTAGAGTTTTGATGATGCATCCATGATGGAATTGTTTTCTTTTGCATGGGGTAGTAAGGTTTCTATCCTAGCCAAAAAATATACATGCATCAACAACATCCCTATGCACACTAAGTCATGAAAGGTGATACCAAGACTTCCACCAAATTAATTTTAATTTTTTCAATCACATGAATGCATTTGTTGGAATTTCAAATTGAATTGATGTGGTTTATTTTGGCAGACTTTGTTATTTCATGCAAATGTCCTTACCAAGCCTAGGGGATCATTCAAGTTCCAAGAGTTTGATCGATTGATTAACCCACTTTCAGATCCAATAGAGTTGGACACAATTTACAATCACCTTCCAAATGGTGTTTTGCCCATGAAGACTCCATAAGAAGCTTGGAGGGGTGCACAAGATCGTAGTCTTGCATTCATGTAAGTGCTACTAGAGACATGTTCACCTCCTTGCTTTTAAATATTGGACGTCATAGTTGGGACGAGTTTTTTTTTTAATCTTCTTTGAATTCTTGGTTTTAGTACTTGGATATATTCATAATTTCTTCCTTTGGAAATTAAAACAATGCTTGTTTTTGGCATTTGTGATGTAGGATCCACTTTCATTATTTCACATGCATTAGGCTATCATGTGTTTGGCTTAGAGGGTGACAAAACATTGTATGTTGCGTGTTTGTCTGCATTACAACAAAATGTTAGCAATGTGGTGCACTTTTTGGTTACTCCATCCATTAGCCAACCTCCTTTACATTCATAAAAACCACCTACTCCCAAAGTGGCTCGCAAGTTTGGGTTGAACTTCAACAAGCCTTCATCGTGAGTATGTCCTTTATTTGCAATAAAAACCATTTGGTATTTATTGTTGTTATGTTGATGTCATCAAATGTAAATCTTTTATTGTTGACATTGATTTTTTGTGCGAATGATTCAAGAGCCATGGGCTTGTGCGGTCCATCATGGATAATCTACCCCTTAGTCCACCTTCATCTTTCTTTTTGCCTATGCATGTGGAGCAAGAAGCTTTACACTCTATTCAACAAGAGGCCAATGATAATTATGATGACTTCATGGCATCTAGAGATAGAGCTTTTGAAATTTGCATGGGTAAGGTTACATGGGGTTGAAATGTTTTTGGATATAGATGTTAATGTTGATGTTGGGGAGCCTTTGGATGATGTAGAAGAATAACATTTCATTTCCCCACATGATGATTTCAAGCCCACATGATGATTTTGGGTGTATGTACATGTGTGCAATGTTTTTTTAACTTTAAAGGATTGGGGAAATTGAAGTGCTTTGTTTGTTTTGGCAAATTGGTCTTGTTTTCTTTGCATGTGTGCAAATTGTGCCAATGTTATTGGTAGGTTTTCATTAATAAGTTTGTATAACAATTTTTTGTTAAAGTCCATGCACATGTATAAAAAAGGAACACATGGCAAATTTAATGCATTAAAGCAAATTTCCTTCAATGAGTTGTAGACATGTTTTATGTGTATATATGTTGCACACCTTGCTTCTTTCAAATCCACCATATTCATTATTTCAAATAACCTTCCTTCTAATAAATGCACCCTATTAGAAACCCCTTATGGAGGTCAATGTAAATAATTCAATACCAATCCCCATTGGATTCATTTGAAATGAATCAATTTCATCCATATATTGGACCATGCATCCATTCATTTCATCCAAATGGATGAATGACATTCATCCACATCAACATTATCATCTATGTTCAAATCAACACTCTAAGCTCAAGCTTAGGTTCATGCATAAGATATTCTCCCTCCACCCCTATTTTCTTTTAAAAGTTATGGATCACGAGCCTTGGATTTTCACTCTATTACAAACTTAATAATTGATAAGTTTTTAAAACCTCAATACCATTTAACAAACTTAAGGGTGCATCATCACATTATGAACCTCCAAACCTTAATCATTATCTAGGGAAAAAACCAAATTATGCAATAATAATTCAATCAAAATGGAAAACTGGCCCAATTTTTAACATTTTGGCATCAAGGGTAATATTTATTAAAAAAATTTGGCATTTAAAAAAAGTAATTAAAAATCAAAATTTCCAAAAATCATTTAATTACCACCAAACTTGAAAAGTGTTATAATATATTGACTTAGATTGGACATGTCCATGGCTATTACATGTTGAATTGTTATAAGATTTGTGAATGATTGTTAAAACGTGTCCCTTAAAATTAAAAATTGCACAAAAAAAAACCATGTGTTAGGTGTGTTAGTTTAATATTTAGTTAGGTCCTAGTTGATTAGGGATAAATCGGGTTAGCTTAGTTGTTGAGTTTTCATTTTGAATTAAGTTAGGTGTGAACATGTTTAAAATGCTTTGAGGATAGGATATGATCCTAGTTTCTATGATCTCAAATCACTTTTGGTGATTTGAAAATCCAACACACTCTATCGTTGTATACAAATGTTATGTGTTTTGTGCACAATGTTAGTTTTCACATTTTTGTGGTGTTGAAGTGTGGGGCTTGGATTGTTGTTTTCATTGTAGGTGAACGATCATTTAGTTTGGACATGGTGTACCATTCAAAGTATTTTCATGTTATGTTTTATATGTGTGATAACAATGATAATATAAACATCAAAATAGGAATGTGTGACACATGCAACAAACAATTAACTTGTTTATTAATGGTGTGATTATCTTTTTTAGTTATACCCCGTACAATACTTTGGCAAACTTTATTTGCATTTACAATGGGTATGTAAAATATATTAGTAAATATTTTTGGACCTTAATGATTAACACTTTTTTAAAATATGCATATATCACATCTAGAAAATAATTCATATATGTGTATATTACATATATAGGTTTGCCCCTTCCATAATCTCCATCAATGCCACATCTTTCAAAAAATGCAATAAATTTCAAAGATGTGTTTGTGTTCATAACATGTGTAGAATTGCTCATCATGTGTAATGGGTCCAATAATTGTATATTTAACTTTGGTTTGTATTTTCACATTGAAATATCCTTTTATTGGTTGAATTTAATGAATTTCTTTGGTGATGAATTTTCATCACTTTGCAAATTTTTGAGAGAAAATTGATTTTTTTGAGTGTGAAATATGTTTTAAAGTGTTAAATGTGTTTTCAATAAAAAATTTGCTACTTTTGTGGAGTGAAAAAATTGAAAATAATTAAAGAAAAGAAGAAGGGTCCATTCATGGTTGGGGTATCAAAAAAAAGAAAAAAAGATTTTAGGACTTTTTTTGGGTTATTTTTCTACAAATACCATTTAAATGAAAAAATCTGATTAAATTTTTTTTGAATAGTCCAAGATAAGATAATTCATGTGGTGGTGGTGATTTTCACATGTGTACATAATTGTACATAAATATTTTGATTTACAAGCAAAACATAGATAATGCCAAAATGGGTTTCAAAAATCAAATAAAAATGTGTTTTTGGATGATTATTTCTTGCACATGTGACCTAGATTTAAAGTTACAAAATTTGAACCTAATAAATATTTTTTTAAAACTGAATAATTTAATAAAAAAATCATTTCCCTTGCAACCTTTTGTCTCAAAATTTCAAGACTTTGAAATTTTCATATGATTCATTTTTTCATCAAATTAATCTAATGAACATATAGTTGCATAAAGGGAGTCATGTGGTTTTCTTGTACAAAATTTTTGAAATCAATTGCATCATGTTATACATTATTTTGTATTTTTTCATAAAAAATTGTAATATGGACAATTGATCGTAAATTAGTCAAGGATTGAAAAGGACTAGTTTTATGCATCATCCAATAATTATTGAAAATTTTAAAGCTTGTTTCTCAATACTCTAATAGTAAGAACACAACAATATATCGTAGTTGCAATATTCTAAAGGCTATAAAAATTTTAAATCATCCTTTTCAAATCTTTTTTAGGTACATCCTTTTTGGAACCCTAGCAATGAATGAGCTCAAAGACCATTGGCAAAAGGTAAGATTTTTAGGCAAAAAAAAGTACATATTCTTAAAAAGTGGAATATCTTTATATAGCAGAACAAAATAGAATTATAATAAAAGCGACACAAGAAGTGGCACCATGTGTTGTGGTCATGCTGACTTTATAATACCTTATGTAGTGTTTGTTTGGGTAGTTTGTGGCTATGTATCATCCTACTATTATAGAAGATAATTTGTTCGTTTTGATTTTTTTTTTTGGGAGATCTCCCAAACCACAAGGCCTTGACTTTGTTCTTGGTACCATGAGAAAGATACCAAGGAGTATGGGTGCATCAAGCTGATTTCATAATGTTTACACTTGCAATACATGTAGGAGTTATTGAATTTTGAGTATTTTTATCATTGAAAATTCAATAAAAATCTAAAATTAAAAATTTAAGTAAATTTGGGTTTGGGGGGGGGGGGGGGTGCTTTTTTTTTTTTGGAAAACCTTTCTTAGGGGAGTTTTTCCACAAAGTCATTTTTTACTTCTCTTTTTTTA
>Ga0116227_10014421_pt1 | contig 12047 bp, 3 predicted proteins | sample S1TSphgellanicum_FD_89693 | JGI IMG/M metagenome (GOLD analysis project Ga0116227, IMG submission 89693) | Host-associated microbial communities from peat moss isolated from Minnesota, USA - S1T2_Fb - Sphagnum magellanicum MG | ecosystem: Host-associated > Plants > Peat moss > Unclassified... | reverse complement strand
TTATAAAAAAAAAAAATATTATTTGGTTTTTTGTTTTTTTTTTTGTGGAAATGGAACCAAGTTTTTTTTGATTTTTTTTTTTTTTTTTTGGTTGATAGAAAGACTAGAAATGGGGGCTATATTGAAGATTAACTGGAAGTTAACTGCCAGATCCAGGACCCAGGTTTGCCACAAACAGATTGAAATCTGGTGGAATTTGAGAACCAGCACCAGATTTTCTTTTAGGAAGAACCAGACCTGAAATCAGGTTACTGATTTCAATTATGCGTGGAACTGGAACTGAAACCGTTAGATAAATTATTTCTTAGAACCCGAACCAGAGGTTCTCCATAGAAATAAAGAACCACCCAACACTGGTAAAAACATGAAATACTTTCAGGCTTGGGGTGTCGCAGCTCTTTGTATTTTCTATGTAGCCTCTTTGTTCGAACTTGGGTATTACTTTGCTACCTAATTGTAACAGAAGTGTAAATGTTACAACTTCCAATTTTTAATTTAAATAAAGATGGTAACTTTTTTGGAATTGAAAAATATTGAAAAGTTCTTATTTGCAAACAAAGTAAACATTTAACTATGACTTTTAATTTTATAAAATTTAATTAAATTATTAGAAAAAACTTAGTTTTGAACTGATTTCATTTTAAAATTTTGTAAAAAATGTAAGTGACAAGGTTTTTTTCCCCGGATATAAATGATTTTCATGACATATGGGCCATGGCACAGGGAAGAAGTTATCACTGATCAGTCACACATGCTTAGCGAGAATTGATCAAAGTTATCGTTGTATAAAATGCTCATCATATTTGGGATCTAATTGAGTGGCAACTGAATCTATTTTTGTGCGGTTTTAGGATTGTGAAAATCTATTCATGAGTTGTGAGAGTTGGAATGCAATTCCAGGAATTATACCACTAGTGAAATCTCGTCTTCAATGGTAATGTACCACACCACAATGCCTAATATTTTGTACTAATGGCTCAAGACTAATGGTTTGCACAAGCACTGATTAATTCAGTATGTACACCTTGTGAAATTGTTTTAGCACTTCATGATTAGATGTTTATGTCCAAACATTCACATGAAACTAAAATTTTATCCTTAATTTGCTCTGTAATCAAACCCATCTAGCTAGGTAGGCAACTTAGATATATACACCTAGTTTCCTAAATCTGAAATTCAAGTCCTCACATTAATTAGAGCACATGGAATTCAAGGAAATTATGTTCAGGCTTATTTGGGAAGTTTATGAGGAAGAACTTAAGTTTAAGAACAGTACCTTCCTTATTTTTACACACTTTAATATCTGCCTTTTTTTTTTCTTTCTCAAGGTGCTACTTAACTGTACCCTAATTGCACCTGGAATGAATTAATAAGTATTACAAAGAGGTTTCTTAAAGTCTAGATAAAGCACATGGGGAAATTTCATAAGTGTATTTGGAGGCCCCATTAATAATGCCTCCTCATAATTAGGAGGCACGTTAGCCCTAGAGGTAAGGAACTAGTAGAATTTTTCTAGTGAATGTGCATTGTGGAGGGCGCCTTACACCTAAGTAAGACTCCTCGTTTTGAGGAATCAAGTATGTGTAAGTTTCCATGCTTCCCTCCCAAATAGAATCACCGCCCTCTGTTTTAAAAGCAAAGGACCTTGAAGGGGTCGGTTTTGGGAATTTGGGTTTCACTCTAGCCTCGTGCCTCGTGCCCAGCCCATGTTTCCAAAACAGTTCTGTTCTTGGTCCTTACCCTACTGAAGAGGCCTCTTGTATGTGGAAGTTGCCTCCTATTTCAGTGGGTGCAAGAGGCCACTTGTAGGCATAAGGTGCATTTTGGCTCCTACCTAGACCACCTTCTATTCCACTTATGTTTAGGTTTAAATGATAAGTTCTCCAGGGGCTTTATGATGATGGGTAAGATCCATATGGGTGGGGATCATTCCTGAAACAAAGGGCTTAGGATGACCCTGCACCCTGGTCCTTACCTAGACACAAAAGTGGACACACTAGACGTGTTTTGAGATGCCCCTTTAGTCTACCCTTCATACCATAAACCATGTAGAATTCTTGGGCAAAACCTAGTTCCAGAGAAATTTGTCCAGATTCCAATAGTCTTGGCCTATGGATATATATTATAGGCCAAGGGTTCTATTGCCTTAGCTTGCTCTAGGCGAAGATCTAAGGGAATCCTGAAATTGGCAGGACTGAAACACTCTTCTCCGGCCAGTCCTAAGGAGACCAAGCCTTCCCTTGGGGTTAATTAGTTCTGTAGTAGTTCCCTTCAAGAAGCTACAGTGGGTTGTAGTTGATCTCTCCTGCAACAACTCTGATTTAGAATTCCAAATGCTACAAATTTCACCATGTAGTGATCGTATATAAGAAGATCTCCATAAGTGTGGGCTCATTATATATGTGTGTGTGTGTATCTGTGTGTTTTTGTGTTCAGATCATCCACAAAATGGACAATGATCGAATCCATCAAATTCACTTGAAAAACAGACATTTTTCAGCTCTGCTTTGCTTTGTACAGTTTCACAATTCCCAAGTAGGATTCTTATGTTCAAAGGATGTCAACCACCATCACAAATGTATACATATTGGTATACACCCATGCAGCTTAGGGTTTGGATAAACATGATCTATAACATGCACTAGGTCTTGTAGCTAGGTCTTCTCCTGGGCCAGCCTAACCATGTATAGCAAGGTGGACCCAAGCAGCAACTGATCATACATATATGATAGGTGTAGATGTATGTATGTGTGTATGTACATGTATGTATATCCGCTTGCTAGGTTTTGTATCATGAATATTGGTTCCCACAAATATGAAAAAATATGCAAATCATGGAATAATGAAGCTGGCAGCTTGAATGGCCCATTTTGCAATATTAGCAAATAGAATAATGATGGCAAGTGCAAAGGGACCACCACTGAGAACCTGCAGGCAGCAGGGAGTGTGAGCTGGAATGATGGATATGTATTGCACAGCTTGTTCCTCATTTCACATAAGGTAGAGGGGGGCTCTCCAATCACTATCAGAGTTATTTCACTGAGTGCTAGAATCATTACTTCTCCACAGTAGCTTGCCACCCCCAAGTACATGCTCACAGAGAGTATATAATACGTCCAAAATTCAAATATTTTGGCACCAATTGATTTGGTACAAGCTAGAACACATTGCCAATATCCCATAAGTATATAGTACCCGATTGCCATATTTATAATACTCCAGATTTCAAATTCATAATTTCTGTGACATCTTTGCTTGTTGGACTGTGCAAGTTTACATGATCCCAAATTAATTAAGTTTTAGACCATTGTGGAGTGTAGAGTGTCGCCAGCGGGTCTCTAGATCTAGCTCCTGATTAACAAGTAGTTGCACACACACATATTTTCAGGGCTTGCAAAAATCTTTGCATGCAGCTGGTGTTCTAAGTGTGATGGGTATGTAGGTAGCTAGGATGGACCTGATGCAATTTAAGGAAGAGGAGGAACCCTAAGTTTAAGGATTTAACAAAGAAGAAATATTTTGGTGCCATTTATATGTAATAAATGTTTTGTCACAGATATTGATCCATCAAATATGCAGGATTCCAACTGCATGAGGAGCTTCAAAGTCACAATATTGTCGAGCTATGTATGTATATAATTGTATCTGCATATAGTACAAGTGTTCAAGACCGTATATAGTTCTATAAAAGAATACTTTTGTGCCGTAGTACAAACAGGAGTTATATGCATGCAGTATGCGTTTGATGAACTCCACAAGACCAGCTTGAAGTTCTGACTAGTTAGTGGTTATATATAATAAGACGTCCAGGAAAAGAAAATTTCTAAAACTTTGTGGCACGGGACCTAAAGAAAGGGACAAATACAATTGGACTACACGTCGGCCCACAGTTCTAGCTGTGTGTAAGTAAATGTATATTTCTCCATCAGTCTTATCATGGCTGCAGGAGGTGCAAGGAGTACCAACTAGTGACAATAGAGTGCTGCAAGCTAGCTAGCTAAGTAACTAGCTAGTGCAGCTTATACCCAACTTCTCTTAAAAGTAGCAGCAGCAACAGCAGCTCGCGGGTACATTGAAACTGAGAGTTTTGATCAGGCAGCAGCAACAGCAGCTAGCATATATCTAAAACATGCTAGCTAGTTGCTGATGGGTCTCTCATCAACGACACCCATCAGCTCTCCTTTTTCTCCCCAAATGCTATATATATATATAAATATATAAAAACCTGAGTGGTCACTAAACCATGGTCTCTTTGATCATCACAACGACCTGCCACTACTCCCGGCTAGCTACTAGCTACTGTAGTAGCTAGTGAACTAGTTTGCTAGTTCTCATGAACTTGATTATATAGCATCAAAGTCATGATGATCACATAACAACATCAAGCTGCTGCTGCTGCTCCGCACTTATTATAACCGGTCTAGAGACGTAAGGACTCATGAGTCGAGCTAGCGTCGACGTCCTTTGTAAGTCTCTGTCATGGGAGGAAGTTCCAAACCGTCACTAAAGCTCTTATAACAGTTCTAGTAGTTGCATGATATATAATTATAAAGGATGTTTTAATAACCGTTGCAAAATTTGCCACTCCGCAAGCTACTAATCCGGGACAAGCTCTTTATACGAGCCCCTTTAATAATATCACACGTCAATTAGCTTCCCTAGATTCAATAGATCAGTGATATGATCACCCACTAATTAATTCCAGTGTCATGAGTCCTAATCATGAATAACTAACTAATTAATTAACTAATATATTAACTAATTACTGAACTCCAGAGTGCCATCCATGACCTCTAAATATAGCTCTGTGGGCTGAGCTGGGAGCTCCTTAGCCTACAAGACTAGGCCTCTTACACCAGCTACAACTTGGGTGTTATTAGAAGCCTTAATTATAGGCCTTTAAGGTGCAGCTCCTCCTATTCTATTGAGGAGGCATTTATTCATAAATATTATATTAAGGTACGTACGTCCCTTCCCTACAAAAGAAACTAGAAAGTTATCCGAGTGTCTTAGATAAGGTAATTACCATGAGGGACTGATGATGGGTCCATATAATATTAATTGCATGGACCCAAATTTGTTAGGCAAACTTTGGTTCCATGGGTGTGTAGAAAACTTCCAAAGCTTTTAGTGTCATGTGCTTCCTTTTTGTAGTCTAGGTAGTGTTGGTTTGAATTAATTTCTGTAATGTTTTAAGTCCATATAAAAGTTTATTAAAAGATATATACGGTTCAAGGAATCAGATTTTATTTATTTTTTAATTTTTGGGCTGTGTGGGTGTAAATAACATAACTTTTCTTCCAAATTTAAATTGCTTCAAGTTTGAAGAACTTCTCTGGCTTGTAATTTTTGCTTCATCTGGACACCCAATAATACTAATAAAAGGTGTGTTGGCATGTACTGCGTTGTACTGTGCACGAACAGAAATTTTTCTTTAGTGTAGAATTAGCTGGCAATGAATATTTCTTTTACCCTTCAAGGGAAGTATCTAACAAGGGTATGATAAGGTTTTATCTTTTTTTTTGGAACTCTAGTTACATTCAAAGTAAGACCATCATGAAGAAGAGTGTCCAACCCTTAAAACACTCATTGTATATAGTTAAATTACTACTCTACCAAGCACATGCATGGTCCATGAAAGCTGTGCATATGAACACTAGTTAACATATGGGTGGACTGAAGAAGATGAACAACTATAATGTAGCTCTGGACAAATTCATCTAGAGTGGACATTGTGTATATCAGAAAGTGCAGAGCCTAATGAATCACGTTCTAGTTAGAGTTGCACACCTATTTTTCATGTCCTCCAAATATTCAAAATTTTCACTCTTAGAAATCTAGTTAGCAACTGACTGGACCACTTGGGCCAGATTACCATGGTAGATCATAACTAGTGGAAACCCACTATTATTGACTCAGTTGTGGATGAACCTCAAAATGAGTTACCAAGGTTCCACCTTGGTAACATATGTACCATTAACCCTCAACCTACTTCCCTCTCACGCTACCCAGGTGAACTACCCATGTAAGTAGGTAAGCATCATAGGTCAGTAGGTAGGAAAAGTATATCTGCAAGTAACAAACCTGCAAGTAACCCTATATCCATGTAGGTCAGGTAGCTAGCTAGCTCTGGAACAGAGTGGTTTGAGCAATCCTTTGATAATTGGTAGTGTACATCTGGTTAGCACTGCTTTATATTGTTTAGAATATGTGTACCTTTGATATGGGTTATATCATGATGTACATTACCACTTCAAGGAACCATCATACACTGAGGACCATCTGCTGTCAAGGAGAAGTTTACCAATATATCAGGACACTTGGTTGATTAAATGTTTCACATGCTAACCAGCAAGCCAGCTGCACTCCAAGCACTAATTCAGTACCTTGCCACCACAAGCCAGAGTTTTTCCCAATTAATTTTAAAAATGGGGAGTCTTTTTTGGCATGCAAACAAAACTTAGCCTTACATGCCATGGTCCAAATCTTCAGGGCTAGGTATTTAACTTCAAGTGTGAGGGATGTGAGGACACAGGCTTAATAGCCTGATCTAAATTTTCAAGGATCTCGAATGAAACTTGCCTTTAACAAAAGTGATAATGCATATATGGTTTGAACACACTCATGTTTTGTCATGATCAGCTATGATTAGTCTCATTTTGGTAGTCATATCAGGCATTTAGGGTGGATTATCCAAATTTTAGCTTGTCTTTGTCAAAACTATGAAGCTGATGGGTGGGTAGGTGCATGCAACTGGAGTCTGTCCTCAGTCCTTAGGGAAGGTTGTTTGTTTTGTCACGTTGAGATCTCTCAAACCACTTGGAGAGCCTTAGGCTTTGTTCTTGGTAGATTATTGGAAAGTTCTCAATGAGTAGGGTTGCATCCGGGTGGTTTCATAGTTTTCAGACCTATGGTGTTGGGGGTTATTGAATTTTCAATAAATTTCTTTGTCCTTGGAAATTCACTAAAAACTAAACTTGTCAATTTTGAAGGGAAATTGAATTTCAAACAAGTTAAATGTATATTATACTTCATATACTACATGTTACAATATGTGCACAATGGCACAGACAGCACTATCAACAATATATCAGATAGCACTATCAATAATAATATATTTGAAACTGCAAAAAACCTTCAAGAGAGTGTCAGAAATTTGGACACACATGTACAATTATTGTTAAATTTCTTCAGTTGAGCACAAGGACCCCTAGCACTTAGATCATACAACTCATGAATGTCCTGCCAAACTTTAAGATTTGGTTGATCCAAGGCCCTTTCCATTACAATCTTGAGCTTGGGACAACTTAAGGGCCTATGTAAGGGTGGCCTACCAGGGAACAGGTCAGTTACTCTTGTAAGTCCAAAGCCTGCAAGTACCTTAGATGTCTTTCTGGAGACCACTGGACACAACTTCTGAACTTCTTGTGCCCTACTACATTAACAGCTTCTTGGTCGGTTTGTACCCAATTTGTTTAGAAATTATGTCAATTTTTGTTGGTCTGAGGGGTATCCATGTGTGTATGCGACACCTAAAGCTAGGATCCAATGTGCACTTACTGCACTTTTATAAAATAGATGAGCTTGAAAAAAACAATCTGGAAAGACAAAAGTACAATTTGAAAAATTAAAAAAACGAACTGTATTGGGTACATGTGATTACAGTTTGCCTGCCAATTATATCAGCCAAATTAGAGAGCTCAAGACCACATTAATCCTTCATAAAATAACTTGCTAAAAATGGGCCCTCTATAAGCATCCTTTTATATTGTTTTCTACAGGTCTACTGAGACTTAATACAGAAATCTGGAAATAACTGGCAAATGAGAATGATAAAGCTGAACTCATAATACAAACCCATGATAACAAGGAGTAGCCTTGCCATTTACATTAAAAAGTATCTTAGGGCAAAAGAAGAATTGTGGAAACTCAAATATTTCACCATGCAAAAATATAATCTTTAAAAAATCCTCTAAAAGAAACCAAAATCCTTGAAGATATTATAACTCTATAACTAATCTCCAGTTTTCAACAGAAGCCAAAACATCATATTTCAAAAATCCTCATATAAAAATAGACCTATTACCTAGTGGGGGGCAAAATTTCTGAAGCTACTACACTCTATAGTGAATCTAAACACAATATCCTTGCCTGCTAAGGCAAGGCCAATAAAATCAACATGAACGTGTTATATGCCTATATCAAGTGCTAAAGTGAGACCAAATTCAAAGTGAAAGTCCCTAAGGAAAGTTTCCCACAAGTCCATGGGGGTTGTTCAAAAGAAAAAAACACTGCAATAAAGTTTGGTGGTTGCTTGTCACCCAATTTACCTTCCACTAAAAGACTATGCCCAACTTTGACACTTTTGTCGAGCTCATGGTTGGCAAATCATAATATTATGAAGGTGGTGCATTCTTCTTCCACAAAAAGAAGAGGACAAGCTACATATCATGTAATAGTGTGCATAATTCATAAATTGTGATTGTTGCATCTGTCTGTCCTCTTCAGTACTTGCATTAAGGAAAACTAGCAACATGCAAAACCACTAGAGCAAGATGGCTACAATTGGGAAAATTGCAACCTACATCATACTAGTCTCCATAAACAAATGTGCACTTGAGTTTTATCTATAGCCATGTAATTCTCTCATGGGAGTGGAATCCAATCCTTGATGACTCAGTTGTTGATGAATCTCAACTGAGTTCATATCTGGTTTCACCTTGGTAACCCATTCTGTGTCAGAAGTAGGTCCTATATATAGGTAGATAGGTAGGAAATAGGTGACTATTTGGCAAGTAGATGGCCCATGCATAGGTAATGGCTCTCTTTACTACCTACCTACTAACAACCCACAAGAGGCCTGTTGTTAGCAAGTAGATGGTAGAAAAAAGCAACTGAGCTAACCACAATGGTTAGCTACTGAACTGGAATCCACCAGAAAACTGTTTCTTGAGCACTTACCATCCATCCCTCTAGCATGGATGGTAAGCTAACCTTTGGTACACTACTAGAAGGCCCTTGATTAAGCAATTGTGCATGTTTGTCATTTTGCATATTTTTTGGCACCAGCAGAGCAAAACTTATTGAATTTAGATTGTGGTTTTATCTCTGGAAATTAAATAAAAATTTAATTTAACAAGATTCCATTTAAAAGAACTTTGAAGTTCATAAGCTCATTTCAATGAAAATAGTATTGGGATGTGTGACCTTACAAGAGGTTTAATACACAAGTTTGGGCCAATAGCACAAGAGTTCACTAGCATTAGTTCACAAGGGATTCTAGACGTGTCTTGTTGTTCATGTGTTGACCAATTAATTTATTTATTTCCATGGGAAAATTACTTGCAAAAGAGATTCTTATATAATTAGATGCATGATTTACCAACTAAGTGTGAATAGGGCCTCTTGTGAGAACTTTGGATATAAAATTCATAAATTTTCCTCAGATTTGAACAAATTGTCTTTAGTGGTTGTTTCTATAAAGCCTGTGCTACATCCCTAGGGATTAGGATTAGGCCAAATGGGTCATAACTTCTGGCAACTTGAAGTGTGCACTATAACATGATGCAACATGTAAGTTATGTACTACAAAGGGGAGTGTAAGTGAACCTGCAGAGTGTCCTTCCATATAGAAGGACATGGAAGTTGCAACACTATGGGGCCTGAGCTTGGAGCTAGTCCCTAAAGAACAAGATGATTAGGGTCCACTATTGAACACAAGGTTGTAGTGTTAAAAGCCAGCATGTAAATGTTTCATAAGAAAATGTACCTGATTTCACCTTTAGTGGTGATATTGAAAATCACATTTTTCTTTGCAAGTTACAAGCCAAACCTTGGTGTGGGTACCCCCCTTCCTTGTACCTACCCTAAGCAACATCCATCCCTTGACCATATATATGTTTAAGCTTCATACTTGAGACCATGTTTGAAGGCCAAGTTGACATGTTGTCATAATACCTTGATCAATAGTCTATCCCTTGCATTGTTTGATTCATGGGTACATATGAGGTGGTCATATATAGTTGCAAAATTGATTGAAAGCCATTCAATTTATCTCACAATTTTTCTTTTCTTGTGACATAAACAAAGTTGTCTGAATTTGAGCTTGAGTACATGCACATCAAAAGACTTGGATTTAGAGAAGAATCTAGATAGTAGTCCTAAGTCAGGTCCAGGGAAAGAGCACACTTTTCTATCTACCCAAACCAGACCTTTGGGTGGGTGGGTGGGTGGGTGAGGGGAAACTATGAGCTAGTCACATGTGCTTTTAACTTCTCACTAGTGTGACTTGTGCCACAAGCCCAAGTGTGAACAGATCATGTAACTGTTTCAAGTGTGAAAAGGACCTTGATGATAGAGCTCAATTGTGAAAAAAATATTTAAAATTTTAAATGAATTCCAGTGATGGAAATTACTCAAAATTACTCAATATACATGTTCCTTACCATAGGTCTAAAAATTATGAAAATTTCACCTTCAAGAAACCCCACCCATCTTGAGAGCTTTTCAACAATACCAAGAGCTTGCCACATTGATCTCCCTAAAATATTTAGTTTTGATTTTGTTGACAAAATTATTCAATATATTTCAATAACTTTTGCATAGTAGGTCAGTCTAAAACAAGTGCTCCAAAACCACCTCAATGCACCCCTACTCACCAAGGGCAATCCAAAGGTATGAAGAGCACAAAAGGTGGCCACATGATTTGGGAGATCTCAACCTCACAAACAAAACAAACAAACAACCTTCCTTAAGAGATAAATGTGTCTTGTGCAAGAAATTTCTAGGCTCGATATAAAATGAGGTCTCGGGCCAACTAAGATAATCAAAATCTTGATTAGCACCATAATCACTTGAATTTTCACTACTACTAACTAGACTTGGTCCAACTTGGGAGACACTTTAATTTGCCAACTAAGTATGATTAGTGTTCATACCTTAAAGGGCTAAGCCCTCCATTTCTTTCAGAGCCTTGACTAGGGTTAGAAAGTGACTTTCTAACTACTAACTAGTGTGGCCCATGTGAGATCATCTTCAAGGCTCTAAAAGATACAACATTTCAGAAAACTTCTTCAAGTTTCTTAAAGACACAAACTTTCTGAAAAAAATTGGATTGTCGCTTCTAACCATCTGATGGTAATTTTGCACCAAGGTTACCTGCCCCTAAGGTTTGAAACCAAGGTAACCTTGGTTACTCTTGGTCACTTGTTTGATGAGGTGACCACACTATATATATATATATATATAGGGCCGGGTATGGGCTAGTAGTGTTTTGATCAAGCCCTCATTAATGCCATGGAAGGCAACCACAAGTAACTCTAATCACTTGGGCTATTGTCTTGTTCAAAGTTTGGCCACTTCTACTTAATATGTAAGTATATTAAGCAAATGACCATTCAATGTCCCAAGGGCAATAAGGCACAAAACCCAAAATAAAGGCTAAATTACCCAAGTGGTTGGAAGGTTGAATGCCTTGTAACTCTTGAGAAGTGACACAAGAGTACACCTTTCATCCACGGAAGGCTTCCAGAATTAATTTTCTTATTAATTTTTGTCTTTTGAGGTATTGAGAACAAAGCTTCACTTAAATCGAACAATTGGGAGAAGTTGAGCTAAGTGTAATAATATACCCCTAATAAGTGGGTTCTTAAGCATATTAATGCCCTTTTAATACCCCCTTAGAAGTGCATAATTTTGCACCTTGGTACCAGCAATTGTGCACTTGGTTTAAATTAATATGATGATGGTTCCACAACTAATGTTTTAGAGAAAATTTCTTTGAGCTTTTGATGAACAACTTGTTGAGGTTGCGGAAAAGGACAATTAGGGCTATATGGGCCTTCTAAATGGACTTAACTATGAGTCATAACCAGTGATGAATGTTCAATGGAGAGAGAGAGAGAGAGAGAGAGAGAGAGAGAGCTTTCAAGGAGTGCAACCATCTTGAACCTTTGTATCCTATCCACAACTTGAACTTAGGGATTCAAAGCTGCTAAACCTACGGGTTTTTTTTTTTTTTTTTTTTTTTTCTCCTCTTTTTTTTATTA
>Ga0116227_10014420_pt1 | contig 12048 bp, 6 predicted proteins | sample S1TSphgellanicum_FD_89693 | JGI IMG/M metagenome (GOLD analysis project Ga0116227, IMG submission 89693) | Host-associated microbial communities from peat moss isolated from Minnesota, USA - S1T2_Fb - Sphagnum magellanicum MG | ecosystem: Host-associated > Plants > Peat moss > Unclassified... | reverse complement strand
GGGTCATTTGTAATTTGATGATGATTTTTTGAGCACATGAGAGGAAAGGTTGAAAAGTGCTGGTTAGAGAAGAAAAATCTCTTAGGTTAGTTTAGGTGGACTAAATATGCAATACATGACATGTACTAATGCACACACAAATTTTTCAAGACTTAGAAATTAGAATTACATGATTCCAAAAAAAAAGAAAATCATCCCGTCAAGTGGAGAGTGTAAAGGTTAAAGAAGAAAGGGAATCAAATTCAAGTAGCACAAGTTAGAATAACTTTCAGTATCTAAAGAGGATGAAAACTGTAGAAAAAAATGTTGGAAAAAACATTTGCAGGTTGTTGAGCTCTAATTGTGAATTAGTCAAATACTATACTCAATTCAATGCATAATTTGATAGAAAGCTAGAATTCAAGAAGGAGCAGCGCTATGCCAAGAAGTTCTAGGCATGTGAAAGGGAGCTAAAAATGTCTAATTTTGAAGTGGAGTTTGAGAATGCTTATAAAAGTGTCTTTTTGTTAGCATAATACACCAGTTTTGCATGGAATTTCAATAATTTCAAATGTTCATTTTAATTTCACAAATTTAAAATTTTGTAGGTTACTTGCTATCTTTGGGATTAGCATGGAGCCAATAGGATCAAATCAAAGTTGTTATGGCTTGGAGGATGGCAAGTTGACACATAATATTGAGTTTTTAAATTATTAATTATAATTAATGTTCATACTCCATCAAAGTTCAAAATTAAATAAATACATGTGCAAGGGAATTCTTAGCATTGATGACAAAGTGCAGAAGATGGATGGAGGTGGGGGATGATTTTTTCTCCAATGGGTCATTGTTTTGTAATCTCATAGCCCTGTCCAAGAAATCATGTGATTTCAACATTTTAGAATGGCCGTAACCTTCAAGATAAATATTTAATATTGACAACTAACTTTGTAATATTACAATTCACCTTGTCATGTATTTGATAAAAAGGAACTTTCTTCTCCCTATTTTCAGCCCCCAAAAAAATTTATGACATTCGAAACATCCTTTTTAACACACCTTAACTTCAAGATGCTTAGAAATCATGTTAAAGTCATAAAATGCCTTTGAAATTTTTTGATTTCTGACATCTCTTGACTATTAACTTCTCTACTGAACACTTATGTTTTGTAGTTTTTCTATACATGAATTCCTGTTGAAGATTAGAGTTGAACTTGTTTCCAGACTCATTATGGTGTTTCCAGGATCATGCATAGTATAAACTTACTCTTTGACCCCAGATCAATTTGACCAAGTTATGAGGTTAGGAATTTTGCCACTAGTTTTTATTTCAATTCAATTTAAGTCCTAAAACTTAGGGCAACTTGTTACAGTTCTTTGATTCCAGTACAGACAAATGGACCCATGTCCTGAATTTTTTTGTAATTCTAGTTAGAGAACTAAGGCAAAGGATTTGTGTCTTGATTTTTTTTGTGCTTCTAGTTAACGTTCTCACTCCATGGACTTCTAGGTCTTGATTTTTTCCTGTACTTCCAGTCAGAGCATTGAGAAAAAGGATTGTGTCTTTGTTTTCGCATAAGTCTAGTGGTGGCATTGAGGCAAAGCATGGTGTCCTAAATTTGCTGTGAATCTAGTACTAGGGCCGTGGACCCTTCTTCAATTTTTCACTGAATTCCAATGCCAGCATTGAGGCAAACGACCCGGTCCTGACTTTTTTTTATAGATTCCCTTTGAAGTACCAGGAAATATTGAACATGTACCTTGATGCTACTTAGGATCAGTTGTAGGTTAATAAGTACATAAACACAAGAATTGTGTGATGAAAATTTTGTAGCATGCTTCGAGGTAAAAGCAAGCTATGGTGACTTCTTTTTGAACTTCTTTTGGTCTAGCATTATCCTGCCACACCCTTGGCACCTTTGACACTAATTATATATTTAAAGATTTTTAAAATTTTAAATTTAAATAAAAAAATTGTGAATGAAAATATTGATGAATATTATTCAAATATTTTCAAAATGAAAATTTCAAAACTAATTAAATATTTGACAAACGTGTGTTGAAGCTGCCAAAGTACTATTATGGTACAGTATATGTAAGTGCCATTCAAATTGTTGGAAAGTATGACAAGTTAACACTGTGTGTCCTCTATTGTTAGAGGTCTCCAATCATTTGAAGCTTCTTAAAGTAGCAATTATAGAGCTAGCACAAAAGTGGTTTTTTCTGAAATTTTGCCAACTAGTGATTTTTTCTTCCAAAGTGAAATTTAAATGACTTGTTTTGGAATTTTTTCTTAGAATTGCCAAATATTGAAACTTTTAATTAAAAAATTGTCAGCTTTTACATCAAGTTCCCATCCAGGAACTTTGTTTTTCATTATGGTGAGGTAGGTGGACTGGTGATCATGCACAAGAAGATTTAACCAAATTTGATTACATTTCACAAAGGAACTTTAGTAGAATTTCTTTGGAATCATATTATTTTTTGGCAACATGTTACAAACCTTTCAAGTCTAAATCTTGTGATTTCAAAAAAGAAATTCTTGGAATTACTATGGTGACTTCAGCCCATTTTCCCAAAGAAAAGAAAGTCCTTTTGAATAAGTCACAGACCCCCTTTTTTTTTGGTTTGCCCAGTGGTGAAAATTTGCTGGAAAAAAAACTTTGGTTCCCATATAAGGTAGCCAACAACATGAAAGGATGCAAGTTATTTAATGTTTTAATATTTCATTTTAATCAAAATTTGGCAAAATTGTTTCATGGATGATGGCAGCTCAAGCAAAGTATTTGCAAAACTGGACAGAAGAACCCATCAGCCGCCAAGGATGAAACAACACCCACGAGCACACCACCGCAATTGAAACAGCTGGCCAGCAATGGACTAGAGAAGATGAGCACCTAATTAACCACACTCCATTAACTTAGAGACTGCACTGTCCCCCTTTTGTACCATGATGGTTAGGAGCACCAAGATTCCATAGATAATAGCTTTACAATATGTTTTATTTGACATTCATCCGAAAACACTTAACAACAACAGAAACCAACGAATAGAACCCAACACAAAGAGCATCTATAGTCACTCTTATATACCATAGAACGCTATTAGTTAACAAGAACAGAAACCAAGGAATAGAACCCAACACGAAGAGCATCTATGGTCACTCTTATACACCATTGAGCTCTCTTAGTTAACAACAACAGAAACCAACGAATAGAAAGCAACACAAAGAGTAGCTATGGTCACTCTTATACGCCATTGAACGCTATTAGGTAATGCAAGGTCAATTGTCGCTTCGGCAGTCACGATACACGAGCTTTCGACACTGCCCCCCACATTGGACGTCCACCAACTCCTGGCCCTGGGGTGTTACGTTTGTTGGCAAAGTGCCGCAATGTGCACCTGAAATTGTTTCGTAGCAGAGTGCACATATGAAGCCTACGGCTAGGCGTTAGTAACTCGTCGTAGTCCCGTCACATATGTTTGAATTAAGCCTCTCTGGACAGCTGTAATTGTACGAAAGGCTTGCCGAGGTAATTCGTGAAAGTTATCTGGCCCGTTGTTGTTACGTCCAAGAATATCATAAGTAGCTGCACGAATAGCTTCTCTGTCCGTGGTACTGTCGGGTCTCTGTGCTTCGACACGATCGCACGCAGCGTCCAAGTCGAACTGCAGAAACGTTTTATTAGATGGTCAGACATGCAATTAAAATCCCACGAGGAGTGAGGAGCACCTTCTTTTTGGTTCTTCTTCGGTTGCAAACCTATGAACTAGAGTACTTTGATATACGTACAACAACTTACAAGTTATTCATAAAAATTGGCTGACATTTCAAACTTATATGATATATACCCTCTGCCCTGAGGAAGCAAGGGGGAAGCAAGCACATGTATGCGTGACGTTCATACCATCCAGGTCTCACAATTAGATGAAATACAAGAACATCAGTGACAGAATCAGTAATTGTAGCACCATGATAAAGAGATCAGCAGAAGACAGACATTTGCAAGGAGAATATATGCAGGTGCTAAATCTGAAACTCACAGTCGTGTTCTCCCCAAACCAGTAGAGGTACGCAGCGGCAACTGAGGGTGACCGACCTTTACCTTCACAGCAATGTAAATACACCCATTCTTCGGGTTCTTTTGCTTTTTCTCTTATGGCCCTATCGAGGATTCCTACTGCCTCATGCAGGTGGGCACGCAAAGATCTGGAGTTTCCATCATGTATCTGACATCCAATATCCACAAGCTCAGTAAACAAGAGCCACGAAAATTTTGTCATCAAACATAATAGCTGCATTCCAATCATAGCAGTTACACATCTACATCATACATGATTCATCTGTGTAATTTTATTTGGAAGTGCTGGGGACTGTTGTGGAGAAAACTTACTGTTACGCGCTGGTACCAAATGCGGTTCCCACGCTGGGCACATCGCGCGGTTATTGCGTCGATGTCACCACTCAACCGTTCCCCACTCTCCTGCAAGTTCTCAATTGCTCTTACGGCATTATTATCATAGAGGTTGTCAATGTCGACGGCGTTCTGTGGGTGTGACCCCACTATAATTTTTTCACCATTAATTCGATTAAAATTCATATCTGCAAAGATTTGATCCATGTTTCAGTATCCAGCTAAGCCACTGTACTTTTTACACTGATGACACTGGTATGATTCAACTGTACTGAGAATTTCTCAATCCTTACGATTCAAGTTAACTTCAGTGAATTCATGACAGGTGATCCCCAAAAAGGTGATATTATGTATATTTCAGATCTGATAATACAACAGCAACTAATCAGCAAGCATGATGAGAAGGAGAATTCCTCAATATTCCTAAAGAAAGAGAGAACAAAATTGTGGAAAGGTTTGAGCAACAGCAAGCAACAGTCATTGGCATGTTCAGGGAGTTTCAACAAAATTAACATTTATGGTATTGACCCACCCACCATAATATGTTACACAACATGCCCACTAACGTCTTCACTTCCTGGCCATAGACGGAGGAGGTTAATGTCAAACATTGCCCAACGTAGCAAGAGAAATTAAAAACAGAAAAACTCAAAAAAGAAAGGAGGGAGAAAACAGAGAGAAGCCTGATCATGCAGATGTCCGTGCCTAGGTTCGAAGCCGATGCCCTGCACAGACTCCCACAGTCCAGTCTCCTTTTCAGTCGCGGCAAATCACCAGATTTCAGAGTCCCCTTGAAAACAACAAGACACCGCTCCCACCCAACTTGTCGAAGAAATGTGGATTTGCAATTGTACTTAAAGACCAGATCCAAGCGAACAACGGAACATGCGAAAAAAATATTCGCAGGCGTTTGGGATCTGTGTCCATACAAAGAACACATGCAAAATGTCCGGAGGAAAAGGGCATCCAAGATAAGATGAGGCTGACTCAGTAAGCTGGAAAGATTCGTCGCGGACTCAGTAAGGTAAAAGGATTCGACATTGAGGTAAACTTCAGCATTCGATATAAGGTGATACTCTCTTCAGTGATGCCAGAAGTCAACAAACAGCGTTTTGCAAGCAGTTGGCGATACTGTCAGAGCGCTTTTTTGGTTGTGCTGGTATAGCTATATGCACGCACGCTGGTACCTTCACCTTCTTGAGTGAAGCCTCTTATTGGCCAAATTGAACCCAAGGAATGCTAGATTTGGACTTAGTCTAAGCAAGGATATTTATGATTCTTAGAAGCAATTTAGATGCATTTGGGGGTTTTTACCATGGTACCAGCATGGGCACTGGGTGCTGGTTCACCCTAGGCTACATTCATCCCCATTCCAGATAAATGGCTAGAGTCTGGTTACAGGGGATCAGATTCTCAAATCTATGGCCGGTGGCGAGCAGTGATTTCATCTGTGTTCACAAGAAAAGAAGTAGCAGAAAAAGACATTCTACAAAGAGAGCACCGAAACTGCTACGGAAAAAGCGATAACACGGATATCCGATATGGATATAGCACCTCAAAAATGTAAGTTTTTCTTTCCACAACCCTTTCATCAGCTGAGTTTGCATGAATCTCGTAGTACAGCTGAGGACAGCCTTCAAATAGCTCAGGATTCACGAATTGTAGCTACTTGCAACTTGTTGGTCAACTCCAGAAAGAGAATCAGTTGAACTAAATTAAAGTATTGCACGGCGATGCACCTGCAACCAGCTGAAGAATCTAGGTGGACCATGATTCCTTTCTGCTGTCTAGCACTATCCAAGCAGGTAAGTATGACTAGTTACGGCATATTTAAGGAGCTTCTCAGAGTTGCATATCCACAATCCTATAGAGAAGAACTAGGCCCAGTACGATCTCAACTGGGGAGGGCGCACGAATCTTTAGCCTGCAAAAATCAGCAACAGACGAATAGATGCCCGGAAAAATAGATAGTTTGCAAACTCAAAAAGGCAAACTAGAAATTCCTGAAGCAGAAGGAATATTAGGAGTCTTTTGTGTCCATTGAAAGGTGAAGTACGAACGGAAGAAAAGCTGGGAATCCAAAAATAAAATAACTGAAGGTACTCAACTCATTAAAGTACAAATATTCGACGTTGAATTTGAGGTACACTTGGTGTCTTTGCGTGATGCCAGAAGCCAACCAATTAGTCAATTTTTTGCACGCAATTGGCGGTAGAGTCAGATCGCCTTTTCGTTGCTTAATTAATATGTGAGACTCATAATCCCTGTTGTAGACATGCATGGTGAACGTTTGTTTACAGGCGATCATTCTCAAATCTGGACCGGCGGCGGAGATCAGTGATTTCATTTGTATTCACTAGACAAAAGAAATCTAATTAGCATGCAAAACGAAAACATTCGCTAAATAGTCGACAAGAGCACCGACCATCACAGGACGGATGGACGATGATATAGGCTTAGCAGCTAAAATAAGTAAACCTTTTTAATCCACGACGGTCAACCGCTATCACCCGCTATCACGATAGTTTATAAGCCCTGTGACCGTCAGCCATCGAACGGATTTCCGTTGTTGGCAATTTTGATCCTGGCACAACGATCGACGATTGAACTGTGATGATGAAAAATAAACTGGCATGGCATCAGTGTTGTTTTCGGGTGAAATTTAGTTTTTGAGGGAAAAAAAAAAAAAAAGTTGTGAAATTTCAGGAAAATTTGGGGTTTTGAATATAAATTTAATCAAATAGGTGAAAGAATGGTAAAATATACACCAAAAAAGCAGTGTATTAAACATATAAAATATTGAGGTCTTTAAATAAAAAGATTAGCAAGTAGACGATTTTATAGAAATAATAATATTACTTTTGCTACATTATTTTTTAACTTTTTGTTTATATGAACTTCAAAAGTTAAATCATTATAAACATGTTATTTAAAATTATTTGCAAGTATTTGAATTGGACTTAAAGTCTGTGGCAATTTGAAAAATAAAGTTTAAATATTTGAAAGTAGGTGAAATGTTTTTGTAAAACATGTTCTTTGGTTTTTTTTTAAGCCATTGATGTGATGAACATTTTATTATAATTTTTTTGATGAACAGAGTTTGTTTTCATAATAAAAAATCATTCTCAACTTTTGAAAAATGACATAATTATTGAGGACTTTTTAGAGTATTTTTTCAAGTTCAAATGATATGACACAAATAATTGCTTTGAAAAGCTAAAAGGAGGTTAAAAATGCTCATGAAAAAAACTAAAAGTTATATTTGTTTTGAAATGTTGTAAAAAAGTTAGAAAATTTAAAAGAATTTTTTTTGTGTTATCAAATAAATAATAATGTAGTAAGTATGTATAAAATATCTTGCTTGCACCCAAATTTCTAAAATTTTGCAAAAACTTTCACACCAAAAAAATGAAAAAAGACCAAAACAATGGATGGTTTTCACTTGCATCCAAGAAAAATATTTATTAATTGATGTTTAGAACCTTTTATCAAAGGATTTTGTATCTTGACATGGACACATGGATTTTCCAACATGTCAAAATATTGACAAGGAAATAATTTGGGGAAATGAATTGATGTGATGTATATTATTACTCATGTCCTTATCATCTACACGAGGAAAATCATAATATCCATGCAAATGCATCAAAATTCGAGTGAAATTTTAATTGTGTTCAATGAAAAGCCTAAAACTCAAATTTCAAAAATAATCACACATGATGTATCATGATTCCTTCATAAAACTTCATTCTATTAAATCAACAAGTTGAAAACTCATCATTTCTAACAATTGATATGAATTACACTAAATTTTATATGCATTGATTATAAACAATTTATGGCTACCTTTCGTAATCACACACCCCCACATTCCTTGAAAGACTCAAATGTGAGTATAAAAATGAAAACAACGGAAAAAGGATTTGGGGTATGTTCCTTAGTTTGTAGCATTTCAAGGGTAAAAGGGTGTGTTGGAGTTCTAAGATGGGGACTAAAACGAGTCACAAATAGGTCATTATTCACACGGACCTGCATAAATCAAACAACAAGTTGATTAATGCATGGTTGGAACATTTTTGATGCATGGATGAACCAGGGGCATACACAAATTCACAAAACTCACCATGGCTTAGACTTGAAGGAAGCCATCACCTTTCCCCTTATAGTATTCTTTGTGATTAGCCACATGGGCTACATCTAAATGTTATTTTGTTGAAATTCTCAAAATTGTGACTCTTAACATTTTGAAAGGCCATAATTTCTTGTGTTAACCTCCAATTAAGGTGAGGTCAAAAGCAAAGTTGTAACGTTCATCAAGAAATTTCCAAGAATATATGGCATGTCACTTGTACGCATTTATTTCAAGGCGATTCCCAACTTTTAATGGGTAGGAGTCAAATTGACACTTTGATTCTCGGCCTTTCTTTTGACCATAACTTGTGTTTTAAATACTCAAATGGATCATGCAAACCCATTTTAAACATCTACGTTTCAAGAACTTTCTAGTGGTATGAAGAACTTTTTGATCGAATGAGTTTTTATTCCTAAAATACCTTTTTGAAAATTCAAAACTCTATAGGGATTCCAACTCTCAAAATGGGAGTTCACTTGGGAGTGTATGGGTTCATTCCTTCACATTCTTAGGAGTGCAAATGTGATTATTGGGTTGCATTTTTGACTCGCACCTTTCCATGACTTTGCTTTGGTTGTAAGCCCAAGGCTAGGGTCGTGATAGGTAACATTCTTTAAGTGGAGTCCACTTGTATGGAAAAGTTATCAAGGTGTGCACAACATGCTAAAGGATTATTTACTTTTCTAAATTCACCTTGTACATATTATGAATCATTTTGTCAAATGAAATTTTAGTTGGATTATCCAAGAAATATTCACTACGTCAAAATGTGGAAAATATGATTATAGATATGATTACATTTGTAGTTATAAAAGACATATACGACTACCATGACTATTGAGCATACAAAATCATTCCAAAGGCCATTAATCGTATTTTTTATCATCGTTATAAATGCCATAATTGTTAATTATAGTCGTAATGGCTCGTGTCTTTTATGACTACAAAGTGTCATATATATATATAATATTTTAAAGATAATATTATATATAATTATTTTATATTAATTATTTTAACTTCATTTTTGTTTTTAAATTTTAAAATTTTAAAAAGATTCGACCCTATCTACTTAGGTAGGTAAGGAACTAACACCTACTTGCTTGTGTAAATAACTAAATAGGTAGGAATGGGAAAATGTGGATGGAATGAATAGCCAAAAACCAATTTCATTTATTTGGCAATTTCCATTTAATGGGTCAACGATTTTTTCATTATTTTCAAATTCAAATATGCATTTCAAAGTGATAAATCAAATGAAGACATGTTCTTTATATAGCTTGTGAAATGAAGCTCAAAAGTAAAACATATGGGTGAAACGTTTAATTTGCACTTTAGTTTTAAATTGAATTGCAATTAAACCATTTTTTAAAAACAATTGTATTAAAAATAATTTTTTCATATCATGTCCAAATGAAACAATTTAAATTTCATTCTTGAACGTTTTCCAAAATCTACACACAAAAAATTATTAATACTATTAAAACAATACATGAATTGAAGAAAATTTCATGTAAATTTTGCATTTCAATACATTTCAATAACAATGTCTTGAAGACATTTTCTTTTTTTACCCATCATTATCTTTTTCATACTTAATTAAAATGAAAAAAAATTTTAAACATATGAATTTTTTTAATTACATAGTACATATTAATTATGAAATTTCATACAATAGTTCATATAATATGATGTAGCAATGTATAATAATGTTATTTTCAAAACCATTCAATGTTACACAGTGTATTTAGGAAATACTTACACATTAATTTTTATATTATAATATGAGTTTGATTATATATATATTATATAAATTAATTTGAATATGTTAATATTTAAAAGAATGAAAATTTTACATAAATTTTAAATAAATTTTATATTATATATCAATGATCCTATATGAAAAAATATTGGATTAGAAAAATTGTATTTTCATGGATGAATATTATGTTTTACATTCTTATGAGGTGAAGGCCACAATAAAATACTATTTAGTTAAAAACATTATATGTAATATGTATACATAATTTTATATGATATGTATTCTATGTCTAATATACATATGATATATGATATATTATTTTTTATATATTTTTATGTTAAAAAATATTGGATTTTTTTTTTCTTGTAAAATATTTTAATCATTTTAGTAAATAAATGCAAAATCAAACTGACTTATTTTCCATAATTAAAATAATTTTTTATTTAAATAACGTATTATTTGGATTTAAACATAATAATATGTGTACATAAACTAACAATAAATTATATCATTGATTGATATAATAAATAAATTTATATAAATCTATATAGAAATATTTTACATAAGTTTTTTAATATTAAAAACTAGGTAGATTAATATTATTATAAATAATGTGTGAATTAATAATAAAAAATAGTAGAATAATATAGTATTTATTAAATATTTACTATAACTAACTACATAATCCAAAAAATAACAAAATATGTCATAAAATTTTATTTTAGTTATACATAGAATATCGAAATTTAATGTTAATGAATTTTGTAATGAATTATATTCTATTTAATTTTAATAAAAACACCTTGAATATTTTTTAATTTGTAAATACTACTTAAATTACACAATTACAAATATTATGCTAGTTGATAATTAATTAATATTAATGGTTAAATAATTTGATAATATTCAAAATTACATTTTCCATTCTTATTTATATATTTGGAAATTTCTTGTAATTCATTTGGTTTGTTAATAATGGAAGATGTTGATTAATTATAAATGCATTTATATGAAAAAAAATAAAGATTAAAAATAATTGAAATATCAAATATCAAATATTATGTGGTGTCATGAAAAATAACTATATTATTTAACCAATAAAGTTTAAATTAGGACTATTTAAAAATAAGCAAATGATTTTTTTAATGTAAAGTTTAATTTAATGTAATTCATGATTCGAGATAATAAGGACTATAAATAATTTAAAACTTAATTATTACATGTTTCAAATAACACTTCAAATAATGATTTCATTGTGATGTTTAAATATGATGATTTTAAAACATGAAATGTCAACTATTAACAAAATATTTTGAATAGGAATATTGGGAATATTAATATATTTATATCTTTAAATATATTAATATTTTAAATTAAATATCAAGAAAATATTAAATGAAATCATGAAATTAATTTAAATGTTCATAGGTAATTAGACATGTAATTACATATAGTAAAGGATGTCGTTAAGCATCATTTCATCCATTTGTCCCGTCATCCATCCATCCATCCATCCTGTCATGGTCTGTTTATTCCAACGGGGTGGAGAAAGAGTGGAATACAAACGCAACGCGGCGGAAAATAATATATATTAGTGTTGTAAATTTTTATTTTTATTTTATTTTTATTTTGGGGTTTTTAGACACTCATCCTGTCTCTTTTTCAACAACTAAAAGAGTTTAGTTGGGGTTTTTTTTTTTTTTTTTAATTTTTTAATATTTTTAATTTTTAATTTTTTTTTCTTTTTTTTTAATTTTTTTTTT
>Ga0116227_10014418_pt1 | contig 12048 bp, 12 predicted proteins | sample S1TSphgellanicum_FD_89693 | JGI IMG/M metagenome (GOLD analysis project Ga0116227, IMG submission 89693) | Host-associated microbial communities from peat moss isolated from Minnesota, USA - S1T2_Fb - Sphagnum magellanicum MG | ecosystem: Host-associated > Plants > Peat moss > Unclassified... | reverse complement strand
ATGGTGCCCGGGGACGGAATCGAACCGCCGACACCGTGATTTTCAGTCACGTGCTCTACCAACTGAGCTACCCGGGCTTGGCCCGCGGGGCGCCGGGGGGCGGCGCCTTCGCGATGGAAGCGCGCCTATGGCGAAGCGTGGGGGGGTTGTCCAGCCCCATCGTGACAGAATTCGTCAGTTTTCGGCGTCGTCATCGTCAGGGCGGTCGGCGGGCTTGCCGGGAATGGCATAACCGTCGTCGAGCCAGCGCATCAGGTCGCGGTCGCGGCAGCGCGATGAGCAGAACGGGGTGTATTCGGGTTTGCGCGGTTTGCCGCAGATCGGGCAGGGGCGTGCGGTGGGGGGTGGGAGACTCATGATGCGATGGCCTGCGCGAATCCGGCGTGAAGGGCAAGCCGCTCTTGCGGTTCGCGGCGGATCAGGCGGCCGCTGCGGCGGGCAAGCTCTGCCTCCAGCGGGGCGTCGATCGCGGCCAGGACGGCGGGGTGCGCGGCCAGCAGCAGCGCGCCGGGTTCTGTGACACGTTCGGCCTGGCGCAACAACGCGTATGCGGCGGCGCGCGCGGGGTGATAGGCCATCCGGGCAATCAACGAAGGGCGTGCCAGTCGGCTGATCAGTTGCACAAAGCCGAATCCGTTCATGCCGGTGCGTTCACCGCGCCAGCCCCCTGCCGCCAGCGCAGCGTCGAGCGCCTGATCGACCGTCTGACGGTCGGCGCGCCCCTCCAGCCCGGGAAAATCGATGCCGACCGACCCCCCGATGTCGAACCGCGCCAATGCCCCGGCAATCGCGGGGACGGCGCTCATTGCCAGCGGCAGCAGCGGCGGGGGGCCGTCGATATCGATCAGAGTCATGGCCGGGGTCGGGCTGATCGTCAGCCTGCCGCCGGGGAAGTCGACCACGCCGCCGGCGGCCTGTTCGATCAGGTCGGGCCAGCCTGCGTCGTCAAACGTCCGGTCGAGCGTGCCCAGCACGCGCACCGGAACGTCGTCCTCGGCCAGCATCCGGGCCAGCGACGGCGCGGGCGCCGCCGCGGCTTCGCCTGCCGGGCGGCACTGCGCCAGCTTGAACCGGCCCTGTTCGGCCAGCGCGGCGCGGGTGATCCGCACCATCAGCGTGGCGCCGTGGGTCACTTGGGGGGGCAAGGCGTCGATCAGCGCCGGGGTGCCATCGGGCAAGTGGACCGTGCCGCGTCGTGTGCCGGGGTGGCGATGGTCCAGCCGCGCCGCCGCGACGGCGCCCGCGCGCCAAGATTCGCGCCAGCACACCCGCGCGGCCAGAATGGTATCGCCGTCGCACAGGATCGCGCGATCTTCGCCGATTCCCGCCTCGACCAGCCATTCAGGCAAGGGCGACTCCGGCCGCCAGCAACAGCCGGCGCGCTTCGTACAGCGGCAGGCCGACGACGCCCGAATGGCTGCCCGAAAGCCAGGTGCAGAACCCCTCTGCGCTGCCCTGGATGGCATAGCCGCCGGCTTTGCCGTGCCATTCGCCGCCGGCGAGATAGGCGTCGATCTCGCGGGTGGTCAGCCGTTTGAATCGGACCACGGTTTCGCTCAGCGCCTGACGCAGGGTGCCGTCCGGGGTGATCATCGCGATCGCCGACCAGACGCGGTGACGGCGTCCCGACAGCAGCGCAAGACAGGTGCGCGCGGTCGCTTCGTCCTCGGCCTTGGGCAGGATGCGCGCGCCGAGCCCGACCACGGTGTCGCCGGCCAGGATGATCGCATCGGGGCGCAGTTGGGCGGCGGCGCGCGCCTTTTCGGCGGCAAGCCGCACCGCATGCGGGCGGGGGCGTTCGCCGCGCCGGGGGGATTCGTCGATGTCCGCGGGCACCACTGCGTCGGGTACGACGCCGATGCGGGCAAGCAGTTCGCGGCGGCGCGGGCTCGCAGAGGCCAGCACCAATGGGGTGTGCGTTTGGATCAGAACTGTCCGGGGCCGCCGCGACCGGGCATGAAGCGATACGTGATGCGGCCCTTGGTCAGGTCGTACGGAGTCAGCTCCACCAGCACTTCATCGCCGACAAGCACGCGGATGCGGTTCTTGCGCATCTTCCCGGCGGTATGGCCGAGGATTTCGTGATCGTTTTCGAGGCGCACGCGGAACATTGCGTTGGGCAGCAGTTCGACCACCGAGCCGCGCATTTCCAGGAGTTCTTCTTTCGCCATCGGCGGGTTCGGTTGCCTTGTTCTTTCGAAGCCACCCGCAGCCGGGTGTCGAATAAATTGGACAAAAATCGGGTTCGAAACGCGATTGCAACGCCCCCGCGCGTCGCGCCAATAACGGCAAAGTCGCAAAAAGGAAAGCCCGCAGCGCAAATCTGTGGCACCGGGCCCGGCGACAAGACGGACGGGCGACACAATGTTACGAAAATGCGTTTGCGGATGGGGCGCAGATTTCGCAAGTGCACAACGCGCGTATCGTCCCCGGATCGTGACCTTCGCCGGGCCGGTCAAGCGTGCAGCCGTGCCCAGGAAGACGACAGCATACCGTGAATCGCGCTTTGACCCCGATGTTCGCTGCCATCCTGTTTCCCGCCTTTGCCACCGGCTGTTTGTCGGGCGGCACGATGGCGCTTGCGCAGGCGACGCCGCAGCCGCCGCAGCCGCCAACCACGGCAGCGCCCGCAACCGGTGCGGCGCCTGCCGCCGCGTCGACCCCGTCCGCCCCTGGCGAAAGCGATCAGATCTCGGTCAACGGGGAAAAGATCCTTCAGGCCAATGCCCAGGGGCTCGACAAAAAGGGCGAGATTCTGGTCGTTGCCAAACGCATCAAGGGACAGGTGGAGGCTGACCAGCCGCCGATTGTGACCTATGACGAAGAAGACATCGCCTCGTACGGCGTGTCCTCGATCCAGGAACTGGTCGAAGCGCTGGTGCCGCAGACCGGGACCGGGCGCGGCCGGGGCAGCGGGACCCCGGTGTTCCTGCTCAACGGCATGCGCGTGTCGAATTTTCGCGAGATCCGCGGCCTGCCACCCGAAGCCATCAGGTTGGTTGAGATCCTGCCCGAGGAAGTCGCGCTGAAATACGGGTTTCGGCCCGATCAGCGCGTGGTCAATTTCATCCTGAAAGACCAGTTTCGCAGCCAATTCGACGAATTGCAGTTCAGCACCCCGACGGCCGGCGGCTATACCGACACGCGCGACGATGCCACCGCAGTGCGCATCGACAAGGGCGCGCGCGTCAATGTGACCGGCACGTATGAAGTCGTAACGCCCGAAACCGAGGCCGCGCGCAACATCATCCAGTCGGCGCCCGTCACCCCCGGTCAGCCCGATCCCGCCGATTACCGCACGCTGCAGGCCGGCACGACGACTGCGACGCTTAACGCCACGGTCGCACGCCCGCTGTGGACCGGCGCGGGGCTGACTATCAACGGGCTGATCGAGCGGGATTCGAGCGATGCGCTCAACGGCATCCAATCGACCGAGCCTTTGCTGGCGCTGCTGACATCGTCGCGCACGACCACCGGATCGATCGGGCTGGGGCTTAACGCGCCAGTTGGCAAATGGCTGTTTTCCGGCACGCTCGACGGCACCCATGCCTATGAAGTGCAATCGATCGATTCGCTGAGCTCGATCCGCCCGCAAATCGCCGACACCACCACCGACAGCTATACCACGCTGTTCACGCTCAGCGGCACGCCGTTGCGTCTGCCGTCGGGGTATGTGTCGCTGACGCTGAAGACCGGTTATGTCTGGTCGGCCGAGGCCGGCAGCAACACCCGCACGGGCATCGACGACGCGTTCCGCCAGGGCGATGCGCAAGTCGGGTTCAGCCTGGACGTGCCGATTGCCAGCCGCAAGAACCACGTGCTCGAAGCGATCGGTGATCTGTCGGTGAACATGAATGTCGAGGCGCACCACCTGTCCGATTTTGGCGGCCTGGTCGATGTGGGCGGCGGGATGACGTGGAAGCCGACGACCACATGGACGCTGACAGCGAGCTATATCGGCACCGAAGTCGCCCCGACGCTGGCCAATCTCGCCGCGCCGGACGTGTCGACCCCCAACGTGTCGGTCTATGACTTCGTGCGCGGCCAGACCGTGCTGGCAACAGTCATTTCGGGCGGCAATGCCGGGCTGCTGCGCGAAGACCAGCGTGACCTGAAATTCGCCAGCAACTGGACGCTGCCATTCGGCAAAGGCAACGACACGCTGGTCGTCGAATATTTCCGCAACCATTCCACCGATCCGACCAGTGCGTTTCCGCTGGTGACGGCGGCGGTGCAAGCCGCCTATGCCGGCACCGATCGCATCATCCGCAACGCGGCAGGCGAACTGGTGTCGGTCGATGAAACCCCGGTGACTCTGCCGATGACGCGCAGTTCGCGCATCCGCACCACGCTCAATCTGTCGGGCAATTTCGGCAAGCCCGATCCCGCCATGGCGCAGCGGCGTGGCTTTGGCGGCGGCGGTGGCGGCGGACGCGGCTTTGGCGGCGGCGCGGGTGGTCCCGGCGGCGGCAATGGCGGATTCGGTGGTTCGGGCGGCTCTGGACACGGGGGCGGTGGACATGGCGGTGGTGGCGGCGGCCCGCCACCTTCGGACGGGCGCGGGCGGTGGAACCTCTCGCTCGCCTACAGCTATGAAATCTATAACACCGCGCAATTGCCCGATGGCACCGTGCTCAACCAGTTGGGCGGTGATGCCCTGACCGGGACCGGCGTGGCGCGCCATACCGCCAATCTTGACGCGGGCGGGGCCTATCGCGGTTTTGGCGTGCGGCTGGCAACCACTTATGCCAGTGCGACGCATGTCAATTCCAGCGGTCAGCCGGGCGACCTGCCGCTCGATTTCGGATCGCTGGCAACAGTCAACTTTCGCCTGTTTGCCGATCTGGGCCGGATGCCCAATATCGTGAAGAAGTATCCGTTCCTTAAGGGGTCGCGGCTGTCACTGGCGGTCAACAACATCTTTGACGGCATCCAGAAAGTGACCGACACGACCGGCGCAACGCCGTTGCGGTATCAGGCAGGCTATGTCGACCCGGTCGGTCGCCTTATCAAGCTGGAATTGCGCAAACAATTTTGACCAGCGCATTGGGGTGACGGGCGCGCCCGATGGTCACCAAATGTGTGCCCATGAGCGCCCTGGCCACCGTGCCGGGCTGGTCCTGCGCGCAAGGGCTATTGCCTGGCGGCCAGCGCCATCTGCAGGCTGCGCCCCTGATCGAGCAGGATGGTCTCGCCCGAGATGAGACGGCTTGCGTCGCACCCGAGCCAGGCCACGGTCGCAGCAAGGTCCTCGCGTGCCTGCGCATCATCCCCTGCCTCGCCCACATAGCCGGCGGCCAGAGTGTTGACGCGAATGCCCATGGGGCCAAGCTCCAGCGCCATGGATCGGGCCATGGCGACGCAGGCACCACCCGCTGCCGCCACATCGACGCCGTCCCAGGTGCCAAGATGAGCCCTGGATGCCACTTGCACGATCGATCCGCCGGCTGCCATTCTTGGCGCGGCAAACTGCACGGCTTCGACGAATTCATACAGCTGTTGTTCGAGCGGCTGGACGAAGTCGGCGTCGGTCATCGCCCGAAAGCGGATGCGCCGAGGCTCGACCGGGCTGTTGATGACCACCAGGTCCAGCGTTGCCGCCGCTTTTTCGAACGAAAACGCCATGGCATGACCGGCGGCCTCCAGCGCGCTGACGATCTGTTCTCCGAAATGCCGTGTTGCACCGATGACGAGGGCGTTGCGAGGCCCGGAAGAAGCATAGGTCATAGCGGCGGTATCCCGACAGTCTTGCCCCCATCGACGAGCAGCACCTGGCCGTTGACAAATACGGCTTCGGGTGAGGCGAGGAAAGCAACCACATTCGCCAGCTCTTCGGGCAGGGCGGCACGGCCACGGGGTTCGCGCCGCGCCAGTTTTTGCCGCATCTCGTCGCTGAAGCTGGACATCATGCGCGTGTCGACCATGCCGGGCGCAACGCAATTGACGTTGATACCGTCCCACCGCAATTCGACCGCCATGGCGCGTGTCAGGCCGACCACCCCCGCCTTGCTGGCGACATAATGGGATGCGCCTGCGCCGCCGAGATAGCCGCGCGACGCGATATTGACGATGCGTCCCCCCGCAGGCATTGCCGCCACCACTTCGTGCGACATGGTGAATGTGCCGCGCAAATTGATGTCCATCATTTCGCGCAGGCGCGCCGGGTCGAGATCGAGCAAGCGAACCATATCCGATGCAATCGCCGCGTTGTTGACGAGGACATGGACGATACCCAACATCACCACCATGGCGTGCGCACCGGCCCGGTCGCGAATGTCGAGGCCATGGCCCAGTGCGTCATGACCGGCGGCCCGCAACGTGGAGGCGGCGGCATTGGCGACTTCGGCATCGATATCGACCAGAACAGTGCGATAGCCGTCGCGGGCCAACCGTTCGGCGACGGCAAGGCCGATCCCGCGTCCCGCTCCGGTAACAATGGCGGTTTGCCTTTGCGGGGCGATCACAGCTTGCGCTCGTGGCTTGCCCAGAACGGATCGCGTACGGCACGCCGCAGCAATTTTCCGACCGCGCTCTTGGGAACTTCGTCGATGTACCGGACCTCCTTGGGCACTTTGTATCCTGCCAGATGCAAGCGCGCAAACGCCATCAGATCATCGGGTTGCGCATGATGGTCTGCGCGCAAGGCGACAAAGGCGGTGACCACTTCACCCCACTTGTCATGCGGCAGGCCGACGACGACCGCTTCGCGCACGGCAGGATGGCTGGTGAGCACATCCTCCACTTCACGGGGATAGACGTTGTATCCGCCCGATACGATCATGTCCGATGTCCGGTCGACCAGATAGAGGTAGCCGTCCGAATCGAACTGACCGACATCGCGGGTGCGGATCCAGCCGTCGGACGTCATGGTTTCGGCATTCAGGGCGTCGGCATCGTGATAGCCGATCATCGCAAATGGTGCCCTCACCAGAATTTCGCCCGGTTCGCCTGGTGCCACGCTGTCGCCGTTGTCATCGACCAGCCTGACTTCGCAGTCGAGGCTGACGCGACCGCATGACAGCAAGCGCCGGTCGGCGTCGGCCCCTTGATGATCGGCCTTGGTCAGCACGCTGATGCACAGCGGCGCTTCGCTTTGCCCATAATATTGCGTGAAGCGCGGCCCCCACAGCGCCAGGCCGCGCTTGAGCGTCGCGCGCGGCATGGGTGACGCGCCATAGACGATAGTGTCGACCGATGTGAAGTCGCGCGCCGCGATGTCGGGCATGTCCAGCAGCATGCCGATCATCGTGGGCACCAGATTGATGGCAGCGGGTCGCCAATTTTCGACCGCCGCACAATAATCTTCAGCAACGAAGTGTGGCAGCACGCCGGCGATCCCGCCGCGCACCCAATAGGGCAGCACCATCGTGCCGCTGGCGTGGATCAGCGATGCGGCATGAAGCATCATGTCACCCGGCCGGACCTCGACCAGATTTGTCAGGATATTGGTAGCAACGGCAGCCCAGGTCCGCTGGGTGTGACAGGCAGCCTTGAGCGAACCAGTCGTCCCCGACGTGTAAAGCGCCAGCACGACATCGTCCGCCTCGACCACGCGGGCGGTGCTTTTGGCATCGTGCTGTTCGGCCAGCGCCAGCAGATCGGGCGCCAGATCATCGTCGCCAAGGCAAAGCAGGGCAAGGTCGGGCACCAGAGCGGCGAGCTCTGCGGCCCGTGCGGCAAGATCGGGCCCATAGACAAGCAGCCGGACACCGGCGCCGATCATCATCTGGGCATGTTCGCGTGCAGACAGCCTGGCATTGAGCGGAACCCGGGTGAGGCGGGCGGCGGCACAGGCGAAATCGAGCGGGATGCTGTGCAGGCCGTTGTTGACCAGCAAGCCGATGCGCGCGCCCGGCGGCGCATGACCTGTGGCAATCAGGGCATTGGCGATACGGTTCGACCAGCCATAGGCCTGCGCGAAAGTCAGCTCGGCGTCACCAAACCGGATGGCGATCCGATCGGCGAACTGTTGCGCGCCACGCTGCACCATTTCGGTCATCAACATGCCGGTCCGCTCCCCATGACTGTCTCCGGCAAGCGCATAGCAAATCGGGCGAGGGCGACGAGAAGACGCCCCGTCGCAGCGCGGACTATTGCGGTTGTAATCTCTGGGCCGGGGAAGCGTGACTGCTGGGAAATGGCCACCTGCGGCGGCAATGTCGCGTTCTGAACAAACGCCCGGGAGAATTGCCTTGACCATGCTGCGTGTGGATGTCGCCGACTATATTGCCGTGGTGACGATCGACAATCCGCCTGTGAATGCACAACCGCTTGAATTCATGGCCGAAGTGATGTCCACTTTCGACGCGATCAGCGACCGCGACGATGTGCGCGTCGCGATCCTGACGGGGATGGGCAAGATGTTTTCGGCCGGCGCGGACCTCAAGAACCGACCGGCCAGCAATGCGCCTCCCGGAACGATGTGGAACCGCATGCGGATGGCCCGCGAGGCGATGTATTCGATCATGGAATGCAAGAAGCCGGTGATTGCCGCGATCAACGGCCCCGCCATCGGCGCGGGCTTCGGCCTGGTTGCCGTGTGCGACATCCTGGTGGCTTCGGACAATGCCTATCTCAGCCTCCCCGAAATCGATGTCGGGCTGATGGGCGGGGCGCGGCATGCGATGCGGCTGTTTTCGCACTCGCTGGTCAGCCGGATGGTGCTGACCGGTTGTCGCGTGTCAGCCGACGAATTGTACCGGCGCGGGGTCATCGAGGCGAGCCTGCCGCCTGCGCAGTTGATGGACTATTGCATGGATCTGGCGCGCACCATTGCCGCCAAAAGTCCGATTGCCATCGGTCTGGCCAAGGACGCGCTGGCCACGGTCGGCAACTTGTCGATCCGCGACGGCTATCGGTACGAGCAGAGCAATACGGTGCGCCTTTCCAAAACCGAGGATGCGGTAGAAGCACGCACCGCCGTTCTGGAAAAGCGGCCGCCCGTGTTCAAGGGCCGATGAGTCATGGCGTCGCGGCGCGTGGTGACGCCATGACTCATCGGCCCTTGACACCGTCTGATCAGACAATGGCGAACACGTGATAGACCCCGCCCGTGGCGGAGCGGACCCCGTTTGTTACGGTGACGATCTCGTTCAGCCAGGCATATCGTGCATCACCCGTTTCGAAGCGCGGCGTGGTGTGCAGATACGTCTCGTCATAGCCCAGCAATTCACGGTTGCTGAAACGGGCATTGGCTTCAGGATTGCGGGCACGAGCGAGACCGGTGTATGTCATGCCGATCCTGGCATCGTCGTGCGTGGTCAAAGTCAGGCGCACGTCGATCATCATCACGCCATCGGACCGAATGGTGATCCAGTCGGCACCGTCCGCGTTGACCGTGCCGCGCAATCTGGCACCTGCAAATGTTCCGCCATCGACCGGATAGGCCGCGCGTTCGCCCAACGGCGTCTTGCCGAAACGTTGCGGCCGATCATATCCGACCACCAGTGTCATGACGAACAGCGGTTCCCAGTGCAGTTCTTCTATCACGGCGATGACTCTCCTGACCTGATTTCGCGCTACAGCCCAAGGTGGCGGCGTGCGACGATATTGCGCTGAATTTCGCTGGAACCACCATAGATCGTGGTGACGCGGGCATTGAGTGCGCCCTGGATGGCATAGCCTTGATCGGCGTCAACCGTATCGATCCGGTCGTCCAGCGCGCGGAACGCGGCCGCATCAACCCCAAGCGTTTCAAACCACAATTCGGTAATGGCCTGCAGCAATTCCGACCAGCGCAATTTCAGCATGGATGCGCGCGGGCCGGAATCCTTGCCCCCTGCCGCGTCCGCCATCAAGCGCATCACCATCATTTCCACCGCGATCGTTTCGATCTCGATCTGGGCCAGACGATTGCGAAAGATCGGGTCGTCAAACACGCGCGCGCCGCCGACATTGCGCGCGACCGCAGCGGCCCGCAATCCGCGCAGATGCTGGCGCAGGCGCAATGCCGATGCCGCGCCGAAACTGCGCTCCCGGTCCAACAGCACTTTGCCATAGTCCCATCCCCGGCCCTCTTCGCCCAGCAGATTGGACACTGGCACGCGGACATCGTCCAGAAACACTTCGTTGCTGTGGCGCTTTTCGTCCATCGTTGCGATCGGTTGCACGCGAAGGCCAGGCGAATCCATATCGATCAGCAGCATCGACAGCCCCGACTGCTTGCGCGCCTCGGTCGATGTGCGGACCAGGCAGAACATCCTGGTGGCGACGTGGGCATAGCTGGTCCACATCTTTTGACCGTTCACGACATAGTGGTCGCCGTGGCGGACGGCGCGGGTTTGCAGCCCTGCCAGATCGGAACCTGCGCCCGGCTCTGTGTAACCCTGGCACCACCAGTCGTCGCCGGAAATGATGCGGGGCAGATAGCGGGCTTTCTGTTCAGGGGTGCCATATGTGAAAATAAGCGGCCCGATCAGTTCCAGACCCTGATGGAACTGGATCGGCGCTTCGGCGCGCGCTGCTTCCATTTCAAATATATAGACCTGCGTGGGCGACCAGCCGGTGCCGCCGTGTTCAACCGGCCAGGTTGGCGCACCCCAGCCGCGTGCCGCCAGCCGCTTTTGCCACGCGACGATTTCGGCAGGGTCAAGCCGCAGTCCGGCGCGCAGGCGGCTGCGCTGGACAGGCGAAACGGCTTCGGCGAAAAATCTTCGCACTTCATCACGGAACGCCAGTTCGGTTTCGTCAAAGTCGAGGTTCATCGGCGCGTCTCACCCAATTCGGCATGTGCAAAAGCCGACGCTAGCGCGGTTTGCCGGGGCTGAGGGCATGGACGCCGCTCATTCATGGCTCAATTTCGTATGTAATGAACGCCGCCCCGCCGGCGCAAAGCCGGACGCACGGAACGTCTCGCGTTAGCGTCGCGGATATGGTCCGGAGCAAGGGGATGCCGGCATGACAATCGAGAAGACTGACGCGCATCATCACTTGTGGTGGATGGACTCGCCGCACTATCCGATCTTGCGTGCGCCGGCCGCGGAGCGCTTTATCGGCAACACCGGGGGGCTGAAGCATGACTTCGGTGCCGACCAGTTTTTGCCGCTGGCCGCCGCGCAGAATGTGACGCGGTCGGTCTATGTCGAATCCTATTTCGATCCGCCAGTCGCGGAGACCGCGCATATCGACGCCTTTGCGCGCGACCACGGCTTTCCGCATGCGATCATCGGCCGTGTCGATATGGAATCGGCGGAACTGGGCGCGACGCTGGACGTGCATATGCGATCGTCGCTGTTTCGGGGGGTTCGGATGATGGTCAATTGGGACGCCGATCCCATGCTGTGCGCTGCGGCCGGTCCTGACGTCATGGTGCGACCCGATTGGCGGGCAGGCTATGCCGAATTGGGGCGACGGGGCTTGTCGGCAGAGATCATGGCCACACCTGCGCAACTGATCGACCTGGCCGGTCTGGCCGCGGCCAATCCGCAAACCCGCCTCGTGGTCGGCCACGCCGGCATGCCGCTGCGTCGCACCGCACACGAACACGCGGTGTGGCGGGCAGGGATGACGGCGCTGGCCGAAATGCCGCATGTCAATGTCAAGATATCGGGACTGGCGATGATTGACCATCACTGGACGGTCGAAAGTGTCGCGCCGATTGTCCACGAGTTGATTGCACTGTTCACGCCGGATCGCTGCATGTTCGCCAGCAACTTTCCGGTCGAGGGGCTGCACGCCGGCTATGATGCGCTGTGGGATGCGTTCGATGCGATCACGACCTGCTATTCGGACGCTGCGCGCAATGCCTTGTTCCGCGACACGGCCCGCCGCTGCTATGCCATCGTGTAAATCCTACGTGTAAATCCTAGGGAACCCCTGAACAGGTAGCAGATTTGGGCGTCGGGCTGCGTCGATAGCGAATTATGCGGGCAAGTGTTCTTTGCGGCGCGTGGATTTGGCCAGTATGATGGATTTCGGGCCTATTTCCGCCGGTATCTGGCTGTTTCCTGGCCCGTTCCGCGTCCAGCAGGCACAGCTATCCCGCGGTTCAGGCCAATTGCTCGCGCATGATGTAGATATTGGCCAGGGTGAGTTGGCAGAAAATCTGCT
>Ga0116227_10014417_pt1 | contig 12048 bp, 10 predicted proteins | sample S1TSphgellanicum_FD_89693 | JGI IMG/M metagenome (GOLD analysis project Ga0116227, IMG submission 89693) | Host-associated microbial communities from peat moss isolated from Minnesota, USA - S1T2_Fb - Sphagnum magellanicum MG | ecosystem: Host-associated > Plants > Peat moss > Unclassified... | reverse complement strand
GCCCGCTAGCGGGCCGATGCCGATGAAGATGATCCCGATCAGGCCCAGGGCGATCGGCGGCACCGCGCGTCCCGCAGTGAGCGTCACGCGCCCGATCCCTTCGGCAACGAACGAGTACGGTCGCCAACCCGTGCCGCGCATCCATCCCCGCGCGACCGGCCACGCGATCGCGAGCGCGAGCGGAACCGCAAGGATCGTGCCGAGCAGCGTTCCCGCAACGGCGACGCCGACGCTCTGTAAGATGCCGGAGAACGCACTCTGCGCGATCGTCGCGTTCCATTGCGGCGTGGCGCCGAGCACGTAGCGCCACAGATGTTCGGGTGCGCTCGCGAGCATGCGCCACGGCGGATCGGGCGTGAACGCGAGGGTCGCGAAGCCGACGACCGCGATGCCGAGAAATGTGCCGATCACGAGCCGCGGCGATGCGTGCAAACGCAAGTACGTGCCGCACCACTCGATCCCGATCACGAGCAGCGCCAGGATGATGACGGCGATCGTGAAGCCGCGATAGTCGGCCAGATTCAATTGCTGGATGAGCAGCGATCCGAGGCCGCCCGCACCGACGACGCCCACGATCACCGACGCGCGAACGATACTCTCGAATGCGTAGACGCCGAAGCCGACGAGGCCCGGCCACGCGGATGGGACGAGTCCGACGAGCAGCGCCGCGCCGCTCGTCGCACCCCCGGCGCGTAATGCCTCCGCCGGCTCGCGCGGAACGGAGCCGACGACCTCCGCGCACATTTTCGCGACGGAAGCCGCGTAGTTGAGCCCGAGTGCGAGAATCGCAGGGCCAGGCCCGAGACCGAGTGCGACCACGAACACGATCGCGAGCACGAGGTCCGGGATCGCGCGCACGATCGTCGCGACAAACGAAACGACACGCCCGATCGTGCCGCCGCGCGCGATAACGAATGCGAGCGGTAATCCGAGCAACAGCGCGAGCACCGTCGACGCACACGCAATCCCGAGCGTTTGCAGCACCGCATCGCGAACGTACGCGATCGCATCTGCGCTCAACGTGCCGCCGCTTCTACGAGATCGCGGCGTTCCACGATCCGTCCGTCGCGCACGGCGATCACGCGATCGAAGCCGGCCGTCAACTCGAGTTGGTGCAGCGTACACAGCAGCGTGGCATTGCGCTCGCGAGCGTCGCGCAGTAAGAGTTCCACGACATCGCGTCCGAGGTCGGGATCGAGCGACGCCGCGGGTTCGTCCGCAAGCACGAGCGACGCACGCTGAACGATCGCGCGCGCCACCGCAACGCGTTGGCGCTGGCCGCCCGACAGTTCGAACACGCGATCCCCAAGGCGATCGGCGAGCCCCACGTGCGCGAGCGCCGCGCGCGCTTCCTCACGTTCGTCGCGATGCGGCGCGACGATCGAGCGAACGGCATCCCACGTCGTCCGGCGCCCGAACGTGCCCGCGATGACGTTCGCACCCGCCGAGAGTTGATCGACGAGTCCGTGCGACTGAAAGATCACGGCAATCTTGGAGCGCAGCGCGCGCAGTCGCGCGCCACGCAAGGCGCCGGGCTCCTCGCCGTCCACGAGCACCACGCCCGCGGTCGGTGCGAACGCGCCGTACGCGAGCCGAAACAACGTCGTCTTTCCGGCACCGCTCGGGCCGACGAGCGCCACACGTTCACCGCGCGCCACGGAGAAGGTCACGCCATCGAGGACGTCACGCGTTCCGAAGCGTTGCACGACGCGATCGAACGAAAGCATCGCCGAGCCTTCCGGCACTACAACATCTGCAGTTGCTGCGCGACCTTGCGAAGCGGCGCGTACTCGGCGTTCGTCGCCACGACGTATTTGGTGCCACGCAAGATCGAAAGCACGGCCGGATCTTTCAACGCGAGGAACGCCGCCTTGATCTTCTCAGCGGTCGCATCGTCGAGCGATTTACTCGTCGTCCAGACGTAGTCGACGAACGGTGCGCTCGTTTTGAACACGCGCACCTTCGCTGGATCGATCGTGCCCTGCGCGACGAGTGCGTGGTAGACCGTCTCGTCGAGTCCGCCGGCGAGAACCTGCCCGGAATTCACGGCGAGCGCCGTATTCGTATGGTTGCCGCTGAATCGCGTCGTGAGATCCTTGGTGGGGTCGATCCCGGCCTCGAGCAACTCTTTCGCCGGAATCAAGTGACCCGATGTCGAGAGCACGTCTCCGAAGGCGAACGTTTTTCCGCGCAAGTCACCGAGCGTCTTCACGTCGGGCGAGTTCGTAATGAAGAGACTGTGAAACGAACGGTCTTCGATCCGCTGGACCTGCGGCACCACACCGTAGTGCGCTTCCGCCTTCAAATACGCGAGGCCGCCGAAGTACGCGAGGTCCACGCTTCCATTTCCAACGGCCTCGACGGTCGCGGCGTAGTTGGTCGGAATGATGAGGTTGACGTTGCGCCCGACCGATTTCGAAAGCCAATCGACGAACGGCTGCTTCGCCGAGATCGATGCCGGCGTCGTCGCGATTTCGGGCACGAAGGCCACGTGGAGATCGTCCGCCGCACGGACGAGATTCGGCACGAGCGCCGCTGCGATACTAGCGGTCGTTCCGAGGGCGAACGTTCGCCGGGAAATGGTCACGAGATGGTCCTTTCGAGATCGATGGCGCACGCTACCCAACAAAAAAGCCCTCACGTGCGTCCGGTGAGGGCTTCGACAACTTGCAAAGACGATTGCGGCTGAGGACCTACACCAGGCGGAATACGACGGACCGACAGCAGCAACACATCATGTCGCGCCCACCATAGCATGAGCGCGGAAGAGGGTCAACGGCAGGCGTCGCGAGCGGGCGGTCAAGGACTCGGCTATGCCCCGTCATAAGCCAACCCGATGACGGGATCGGTGGTCGACGACCTTCGCTCGCGCTTGATCGAAGCGATCGGGCCCGAGAGCGTCTTGACCTCGCCCGAAGATCTTACGGCGTACGCGTTCGATGGCTTCTGCTCGGGGCCGCTTCCCGCAGCCGTCGTGCTCCCTCGGACCACCCACGACGTAAGCGCGGTCGTCCGCGTCGCGCGGGCGACCGGCGAACCGATCGTTCCTCGCGGTGCGGGGACGGGTCTCTGCGGTGGCGCGGTTGCGAACCTCGGCGGCATCGTGATGTCGTTCTCGCGAATGAACCGGATGCTCTCGCTCGATACGCGCAATCGGCGCGCGCGCGTGCAACCCGGGCTCGTGAATGCCGAGCTCTCGAGGATCGTGGCCGGCGACGGCCTCTTCTTCGGCCCGGACCCGTCGAGCCAAAAGACGTCGACGCTCGGCGGCAATACCGCGACGAACGCGGGCGGCCCACACGCGTTTGCCTACGGTTCGATGAGCGCGCACGTCCTCGGCATCGAGTATGTCGACGAAGCGGGCGACGTCGTCACGGTTTCGCTCGACGACGCCGGCTACGATCTTACGGGCGCGCTCGTCGGTAGCGAAGGAACGCTCGGCATCGTCACGGCGATCGATCTTCGTCTGATGCGTTTGCCCGAAGCGGTGCGCGTGTGCGTCGCCGCATTCCCCGACGTCGAGAGCGCGTCGGAGGCGGTCTCCGCGATCGTCGCCGCGGGCTTGCTTCCGACGGCGCTCGAGATCATGGACCGCACGATCGTGCGCGCGGTCGAAGAACACTTTCACGCCGGGTTTCCCGTCGACGCGGAAGCGGTTCTGCTCGTTGAAGTCGCGGGCGAAGCGGGCGACGTCGAGGCAGCCGAACGCACGATCGCCGGCGTCGCGCGCTCGCACGGCGCGCTCTCCTGGCGTTCCGCAACGAGCCCGCGCGAACGCGAGGCGCTGTGGCAATCTCGCAAAGGCGCGGCCGCCGCGTTCGGACGAATCGCGCCGAACTACTACATCCAAGACGCGACCGTGCCGCGCACGAAGTTGCCCGCGGCGATTCGCCGCGTCGCCGAAATTGCGAGCGACTGCGGTTTGAAGGTGGGCAACGTCTTCCACGCCGGCGATGGCAATCTCCATCCGCTGTTGCTCTTCGATCGACGGATCCCGGGACACATCGAAGCGGTCGCGCACGCGGGGCACGAGATCCTCGCGACGTGCATCGCGTTCGGCGGCACCATTTCGGGCGAGCACGGAATCGGCACCGAAAAACGTGACTCGTTACCGCTCGTCTTTTCCGACGACGACCTCGCCACGATGGCACGCCTGCGCGACGTCTTCGATCCGCGCCGTGCGTTCAACCCCGAGAAGATCTTTCCGAGCGGCGCGGTCTGCGGCGAAGTACGCGCGGCACAAGCGACGATCCCGGCCGGCACGTGGCTGTAGAGGCGGCACGCGAGTTTCCCGGCTTCGGTCTCGCCGGCCGCATGCCAGAGCGCGTTTTCGTGCCGCAAAACATCGACGAGCTCGCGGCGTTTCTGCGCGAATGCGACGATGCGGGCCGCGCGGCGGTCGTCTTCGGTGGCAACACGTTGCAATCGCTGGGCAACGCACCCGCACGCTACGATGTTGCGATCGACATGCGCGCGCTCGCCGCCATCGTCGAATACGAGCCGCGCGATTTCACGATCTCCGTGGAGGCGGGCATGACCGTCGCGGCATTGGAGCGCGAACTCGCGGAGCGCGGACAGTTCGTGCCCCTCGACGCGCCGCGTCCTTCGCTCGCAACCGTCGGCGGAACGCTCGCAAGCGGTTGGCTCGGGCCGCGCCGCGCGCGATACGGCCGCTCGCGCGATTACGTGATCGGATCGACGGCCGTGCTCCCCGACGGAACGGTGGCGAAATCGGGCGGCATGGTCGTGAAAAACGTGACCGGGTACGACGTTACCAAGCTCTACGTCGGTTCGCTCGGCACGCTCGGCACGATCGCGAAGGCGAACTTCAAAACGCTGCCCGTGCCCGAGGTGCGACGCATCGCGATCGCGGCGCTTCCCGAGCGCACGAGCGCACGCGCGGTCGCGAATATCTCGGCGCTCGGCGAGGAACCCGCAGCCGCGCTCGTGATTCGCGGTTTCGCGAACGAGATCGACGGACGGGATTCGATCGAAGGCCGTATGCTCTTACTCTTCGAGGGCACCGCACGTGCGGTCGAGCGCGCGACGCGCGAGGTTCGTTCCGCGCTCGGTGCTGCGGGCGTTCCCGAAACGCGACTCGTCGACCGCGAGGTCCCGTCCACCTTCGCGCACGTAATCGACGCGTACGTCGCGCCGCTCGGCGCGCGCTCCACGACGTACTGCAGTTACGGGCTGCCCGCCGATCTCGCCGCGCGCCGCGACCTGCTCGCGGCGAGGGCGCAGCAGAACGAGCTCATCCTCGAAACGATCGAGGACCTGTGCAACGGAGATCTCGTCGCGCGCGTCTCGACGAATATGACCTCCGAGTTCGTCGTCCACATCGGCGATTTCGAGGCGTATCGGCGCGACGCGCTTCCGCGGACGCGCGTTCTCGCGGCTCCGGGCGCCATACGGGAACTCTTGGAAGGCTGGAGCGACGTTCCATCGTCGCTCGACACGATGCGTGCGCTCAAGGCACGCTTCGATCCGCGCGGGACGCTCTCGCCCGGTCGCTTCGTCGGAGGAATCTAACGTGAAACGGACGTCGTCGCATGGCTGGACGCCCACCTGACGGCATGATCTCCGAGACCACGGCTAGCTACGAAACGGACGACCGGTACTGGAATCAGATCGGGCCGTTCGGCGGTTGGATCGCAGCCGCGCTCCTGCGCCCCGTGCTCGATCACCCCGAGCGGCACGGCTCACCGCTATCCATCACGATCAACTTCGCCGCCGCGATTCGCGCCGGGCGCTACGACGTGCGCGTGGAGCTCCTTCGCCGCAACCGCTCGACCTCGTTCTGGTTCGTGCGCTTCTTACAAGAGCAGGACGGGGAAACGGTGCACTGCGCCGATGCGACGGTCGTCATGGCCGTACGCCGGCCGATGATGTCGTTCGCAATCGCGAAGCCTCCGGAGGCTCAAGCGCCGGAAGCCATCGCACCCGCGAACATGGAGTCGGTGCGCGCGGCGTGGATGCGGCAATACGATCTGCGCTTCGTTTCCGGTCAACCGTTTACCGAACGACCGGCGGACGAAGACGTGCACACGGTCGCATGGGTTCGCGAACGTGACGAGTCGCCGCTCACGTTCGCGTCGCTCCTCGCGATGTGCGATTGCTCGTTCCCGCAGATCTTCCATCGCGTCACGCGTTTCGTTCCGATCTCGACCGTCTCGATGACCGTCTATTTTCACGCGAGCGACGACGATCTCGGAGCGGTCGGATCCGATTTCATCCTCTACGACGCCACGATGCGCGTCGCATACGACGGCTTCTTCGACGAGTCATCGACGCTCTACGGCCGCGACGGCAAGCTGCTCGCCACAATGGAGCAAATCGTCTGGTACAAGATCTCCTAGACGCTTTCTAGACGCTCCACCCGTTACGATTGCCCGGTACTCGTTCGCATTTACCCGGGGGCACGATCGTGAATCGCATCCGTCTCTTTTTCCTTTGCGCTATCGTCGGTTTCTTCGCTGGTTGCAGCGGAAACTCGTCGACGCTGACGCCGCAGCCGACCCCGTCCGCAAAGCCGACGGCCTCCGCATCGTCAACGCCCACCCCGTCGCCGAGCCCGACCCCGTCGCGGACGCCGACGCCCTCACCCACTCCGACGTCGACGCCCACGGCGTCGCCTACCCCGACGCAAAGCCCCGTTGGCACCTCGGCTTCATATTATTTCTGCGTTGGCATCGACGGCTTGACGCCGGCGGAGATCAGTAACCCCGCGGATCCCTTTCCAATCCCACACATTGCGTCGCCCTGCGTTTTTATAAACTCCGGAGTACCAAACGAAGCGTTGGCCGTGAGCAACGAAAATATCGGCCCCGGTCAGACGATCGGGGAAGAGTCGCTCACGTGCAATGGACCATGTGTTCTTTATCCGACCGCGCCGAAATCGCTGCCGGTGACCGTACAGATCGTTTCGATCCCCAGCAACGCTCCACAATTGACCGGAATCACGTTCAATATTGAAGCGAACGCCGCACATGCGCTCGGCTATCAGGGTCTCTTTCTTCCCTGCGCCGTCATTCCACCAGCCAACCCCTACACCTATTCGGGCGGGGGCGAGACATACACGATCACCCAATCGGTATCGGAATCCGAACGCGGTACGTGTGGAATCGACATCTACGACCAATATGGCGACTACGTGTATATAGAGCTGCAGGCTCAAGACTAGCGGCATCCGAGCAACGCCGTCGAGGATGAGTTAGGGCGGGGTTCAATCTAGGAAGGAGATGACGGGGACAAAGGAGCGGGGTCTTCGAGTCACGCTTTTCGGACGTCCCGAATTATTTATCGGGCAAACGCCCGTTGCGTTGAAAGCGCCACCGCGCACGTTGCCGTTACTCGCGCTCCTGCTGCTCGAGCCGCGGCGGCCGACAAATGCCAGAACGATCTTCGCCTCACAACTCTGGCCCGATGCCGACGGCAGCACCGCGCGCGCAAACCTACGGCGTCACCTCAACTATCTACGAAAGTCTCTCGGAGAACTCGGTCTTCGGGCGATCGATCTCAAGTCGATTTCCATTTCCGACGACATCGTTTCGTGGGTCGATGTGCGAGAATTCGAGCGTCCGGCACTGGATCGCGCCGCGGCGGAACGCGCGGTCGCCCTCTACTCCGGGCCACTCTTGGCTCCCTACGGCGAGGAAGAGTGGATCGCCCGACATCGCGAGCGACTACGTCGCACGTATATCGAGCTGGTCACGCGCATCGTCGATGAGGATCGTACCGCCGGGCGGACGGCGGAAGCCCTCGTACGGGCACGCGCGTCACTCGACGTCGAACCGCACGCGGAACAACTCGTACGCATCGTCATGCAACTCGCGAGCGAGCTCGGGGAAACCGCGACCGGCCTCGCCGCCTACCGGCGCTTCGCATCGCGGCTCGACGAGGACTTTGACGAGGAGCCCGATCGAGAGACGGCCGCCCTCGCGGAACGGTTGCGCCGAAGTACGCCGTACGTCTCGTTGCCGACGAGCGCCGATGCGTTCGTCGGACGCGAGGACGAACTTCGCGAAATCTCGGAACACCTCCAATCGCATCACTGCGTCGCAATTTACGGTTTGGCCGGCATCGGCAAGAGCCGGCTGGCCGCCGCGGTTGCGGCTCGCGAAGCACCACGCTCGATCGACGGCACCTATTGGATCGACGTTGGCCGATTGCAGCCAGACGAGTCGATCGAAGCACTCGTGAAGCAACGACTTCCCGCGAGCGGTGGCTTCGAAAGCGATTCGCTCGCCCAGCGAGTTTCCGGCAAGAATCTCTTGCTCGTCTTCGACGAATGCGAGCGAGCCGGCGACGACGTTACGCGCGTCGTCGCATCGATCGTCGCCGCGTCGCCCGGGACGCGCGCACTCGTGACCTCCACGCGACGGCTCGAGATCGAGGGCAGCATCGAGTGGAACCTCGAGCCGTTGCGGAGCGCGGACGCCGTCGCGCTTTTCGTCGATCGCGCGAAAGCCGTGGCTCCGCGGCTTGCGTTCGAAGGAGCCGAGCTCTCGACGATCGCGTCGATCTGTTCCGCACTCGATGGCATTCCGCTGGCAATCGAACTCTCGGCGCGACGAACGCGAACGCGGGCCCTCGACGAGATTTTAAATGAGGCGAAGTCGTCGAAGGAACCAGCACTTGAAGGAGCGATTTCACGGACCGTTCGCGTCCTCTCCGACCCGTCACGCGCATTCTTCTTTCAGCTCGGTTCGTTTCGCGGGGAATTCGATGCGAGGACGGCCGCCGGCGTCACGGCGCTCGATACGAGCCGCGCCGACGAGTTGCTCGAAGAGCTGCAAGCGGCTAGCCTCATCGGTATCGCCTCACTCGACGAGACGGCACGCTTCGACATGCTCGACTCCGTGAGACGGTTCGCACGAAGCTCCCTCTCCGAAGAGGAGCGTGAGTCGGCTGCCGAGCGGCACGCGCGCTTCTTCTGCTCGTACGTCGTCGGCCTCAATCTCGAACTTCGCGGTGCGTCCGCCGCCGAAACGTATCGTAAGGTCGAACCCGACTATCCGGACATCGCGGCCGCCCTCGAATTCGCGCTCGACCGCGATCCGATGCTCGAACTCGCGGCCCGCACGTGCCTCGCGCTCTCGCGATTCTGGTCCGATCGCAACCACGTCCCGGAGGGCGTTCGATTTACGGAGCGCGCGATCGAGCGCGTTCGGTCGGCTCGCGGCGATGAACTCTTGCTCGCCGAGCTCACGTGGATCCGCACCTGGCTCCGACGCAACGACGGAAACTATGAGGAGTCGCTGCGCGAATCGCTCTCCGCACTCGAAGGGCTTCGTTCGGCGGGAGCGACGCCGCGAACGACGGCGCTTTGCGAGGTTCTCGTCGCGAATGCCGCGCGAATGCTCGGACGCTTCGACGAAGCGATGCGTCACGCGAACTCCGCGTGCCGAGCCTTCGAACGACTCGGCGATCGATTCTCGCTCGGATTTGGGCAGCTAGCCTGCGGTATCGTCGAATTGACGGCCGGCCGCGTCGATCGAGCGCGCGAGCATCTCATCGAGGCCTTACGTGCGTACGAGAGTGTCGGCGCGAAGGCAGATGCCGCCGTCGCATACCTCAACCTCGTCGAGTGCGCGATCGCGTCGGACGAACTCGAACTCGCCGAAACGCTCGGCCGCGAGGCGGTCGTCCGGTGCACGGACACGGGAAGCGTCTACTATCTCGCGCTTGCAAATCACAGTCTGGCTATCGCGCTCATTCGCATTCACGATTGGCCCGCAGCCGTATCGACGCTGACGACGCTCGTCCGTGCGACGCGCGAATTGGGAGACCGCGAAATCACGTTGCTCTGTGCCGAGGCGGTCGCGGAGATCGCGTGTGCAGCCGGCCGGGCCGCGACGGCCGCGATTCTCACCGGAGCCGCCGATGCCGAGCGTCTCGCAATCGGCGCGCCTCGCCCGCGCGTCTACCAGAAGGCCTACGACGAACTGCTCGCTGCAATCGAGACGCGCCTCGGACACGATTCTGCCTCACATGCTCGCGAGATCGGTGCGGCGATCGATACGCGCGACCTCAGTCAACGCATTGAGGGGTCCCTGCGCGAAGCCTCACGTCTTTTGTTACGGACGTAGGGCTACGCGAAGAGATCCTGCCCGACGTATTCGCCCTGCGAGATGCCCCCCGGGCATGCGAACATTCCGCCTCCCGTGTGCGTGGCGAACTGATTGAGCATATCGATCTTCGACATCTTGTCGAACATCGGGATGAACGCCGTGCGCGGATCGCTCTGGTAGCACACGAAGAGGAGCCCCGCGTCGTATTCCATTCCTTGACGCCACGGGGGCCAGCGCTCGGCGACGAAGCTGACGCCGTCGTTGTACGAATAGCCACGCCGCAGAATCTGGGCGCCGTCGTTCGTCGACGCGTTCGCGACGCGCACGTGAGCGGTGTCCGGGATGATCGAATTGCCGTCCTTGTCGGTCGCCGCGAGCGGCAACTGATCGAATTCGTGCGTCATGCCGAGCGGAGCACCGGAAACCTTTTGGCGACCGATCGTCTGCTCTTGAAACGCGACGTTCATGCGATCCCAGTGCTCGAGCGCGATCCGAATCCGCCGTGCGACGAGGTAGCTTCCGCCGCGCATCCAGCGTGGACCGTCCGCTGCCCACACGAAGTGATCCGGATTCGAAACCGTTTGCGTGCCGTCTTTGAAGCCCATGAGGTTCCGTGGCGTCTCGCCCGTTTCTGCAGAACGAAAGCCCGCTTGAACCCAACGTAGTTGCGCCACGCCATCCGCGAGTCGCGCGAGTTGACGAATCGCATGGAACGCGACCTGCGGATCGTCCGCGCAGGCCTGGACGGAGAGATCGCCGCCCGTTTTGCCCTCGATCATTTGATCGCCGTTAAAGCGCGGGAGATCGACGAACGCCGCGGGGCGCTTCGCGGCGAGACCGTAGCGGTCCGTGCCATCCTTCACGAACACGCCCGGACCAAATCCAAAGGTCAAGGTCAGTCGAGCGGCCGGAAGATCCGTCGCCTCGCCACTATCGAGCACGATCTTCTTCGCATCGTACGACCCGCCGCCGGCGGGCTGAACCGGAAGGCCGGCCGTTAAGCGAGCGGCGGCATCCGTCCACGTTTGCAGCATCGCGATGAGGTCGCTGCGCTTCGCCGCCGTGAGGTCGAACGCGGCGAAATACGTATGACTTTGCTGCGGCGTTAAGATCCCGGCTTGGTGGCGACCGTAGAACGGCTCGCTAAGATTCGACGCACTCGGCGACGTAGCGCTCGGAACCGCCGCCGCCGCGCCGCGCGCGAGCGCCGCCGTTCCGAGGGCGCCTGCCGCGCCTAAAAGACGGCCACGCGTCAAGCTCACGGAGTCGCCTCCGCGAGAAAGTTCGTATCGTCCTCGACGTAGTAGAGTCCCGTGCCGTCCGGTTTGATCGCGATGCCGAAAAGATCGCCGTTTCCGGGAGGCGTTTGCGCTTGATCGACGTCGAGCCACTGCGCGTAGATCTGCTTGCCCGCGACCGGATCGATCTCCACGACCTGGCCGTTGAGACCGTTGGTGGAGAGCAGATGTCCGTTCGGCGCCATGATGAGCGAGAGCGGATCCGTGATCAGGCCCTTGCTCGTAACGACCGTTCCCGTGCCGGCGCTCGTGGTGCGGGTTACCGCGTCAGGAATTTTCACGATACTGCTTTCGACCGCGTTGGAGACGTAGAGCGTTCCATCCGGGCCGAGCGCGACGCCCGTGGGACCGAAGAGAAAATTGTCGAGGTCCGCCTGTTGCGGGAGTCCGCTCGCGATGACGGTCTCTCGTACGATGGTCGGCGGCTTCCCCTCCGGTATCGCGAGGTCGATGCGTAGCACGGTTGCCTTTCGAACGATGACCGCTGCGCCCGTCGCGGGATCCTTGACGGTCGGCGCGGGAACGTCGAACCCGGCCATGCTCACGAACAGCGACGCGGTCGTGCCGTTGTCGGCGACCGCCATGTTTCACCAAGGGTCCACGATACTCGGGCGCGCCAACGTGGCGACGACGTTGCGGATCGGGAGGAGCACGCAGAAGCAACCGTCGACCTAGAT
>Ga0116227_10014416_pt1 | contig 12049 bp, 8 predicted proteins | sample S1TSphgellanicum_FD_89693 | JGI IMG/M metagenome (GOLD analysis project Ga0116227, IMG submission 89693) | Host-associated microbial communities from peat moss isolated from Minnesota, USA - S1T2_Fb - Sphagnum magellanicum MG | ecosystem: Host-associated > Plants > Peat moss > Unclassified... | reverse complement strand
CTTATCCAGCAGTACAACAGCTGTCTCTGCTAAAACAGGTAACATTACATTACAGTATCCAGAAATATGAACACAACCATATTGGAGTCATGTCTTCAAATTTTTACCAACAAAATTTCTGGAAAAGCATCATTAGGGTCTAGCAGGATCTAAAATGAGCAGACCTCATCTGTAGCTCGCCAAGGCTCAAAATTCCGAGAAGCTCCACTCTCCATTATGTAATCACTATTCTGTGGATCAGTTTTCATCGTGAGTTCTGCTGAACATCTGCTGCACTTGAAGTAAAACCGAAAGATTTGGATTCCCAAATAAGTCTGCACCAACAAAACAAAAACACCAGGTCAATTCCTAGGGCTGCTGATGCCCTATCTGTCAACAAAAATTAGATAAGCTCTTCAATGGATAGAGTTTTCAATAGTCTCAGTTTAGAGAAAAAAGAGCTAAACATTTGATGTTTACAGAAGTGATAGAAACTGCTATGGTGATGCAGAAAACAGTATGGAATTGAGGTTCTAGAACTGCTGAACCTTCAATTCCAGAGCTGTAACTAAACACCAGGGACAACAGATTTTATGAATATCTTCTTCACTGAAAAATAACTCTGCAAAAAATTCTGATTTTTTAAGATATAATGCTTTGTAGCAGCAATACAATGGTGCAGAACATCATAAGAAAGTCTTAGACACAAGCCAGACATGTTCCTCAAACCACTCTTTAGAATTTTTCTGAAAAGTGGAAGAGCTGGTTGTCACATGCACCATAACTCCATGGAGTGACTCCATTCTTTACAGCACAAGTGGATGGAACAACACACAGTTCGTAACAGGATGTTTGCACTTCTGACAACTTCAATAGATCCAAATCTCTTGTGGACACTGAAGATATCAAGGACACCATGTCTAGCAACTAAACAAACTGCTTGTTTTTCTTCAACCCTACAGCTATTGATTCCGCATCAGAAGTGAAGAACACTTTCTACGACTGTGAGCAAGGTCATGTTGTTGCAGTAACCTTCCCCACAAGCACTGCGATGTTTCCTTGTTTCAAAACACTTCTGGTAACATCTAGCAACCTGATTTGAGGAGGTTTCATGCCATTTTTCCTAACCTTTTAAGCTTTGTTGTCATGCCTTAATGCACACAAAACTACCAACGGAGTTCTTCTGCAAGGAAGTTAGGGTTTGGTGTGGGGGGGGACGGGGGGAAAATGGATTGAACAGAAAGCGCACCTCGCCTTCGCAATCTTCTTTCCGCGAGTTGAATTTGGTGCCTTTGTAGATATAGTTGCCGCAGGTGGTGCAGCGGATACTCATGGGAAGCATCATGCGCACCTTGATCTGCTGATTCTTGGGCTGCTTGCGCCTCGGGATTTTGGCTGGATCAAAATCCGGCGGATAGTACTTGTTCAACACTTTTCTTTCTCCCATCCTGCTTGCTTGCCGCTCACAAACCCAACTTCCAAAACAAGAACTGCTATACCCTTCTTCTTCTTCTTCTTCTTGTGCTTCTCCTCCTTCTTCTGGTTTGCTTCAGAGCTTTGAAAACAAAATTTCTGCTTTCACACAAAACCCTAATAAAGCAGCATCCACATCCCAAGTGAGCCAGTACGCACCAGCAGTAGTGAGTGTTTGCAGAGTTTTCAATCGCCAAAAGTGAGGAAACATAATCTAAATCGCCATATCTCAATATTTGGTTTTCAGTGTATAGCCAAAAATACAGAAAGATGATGAATGATTATTATTTCATATTTTCTTTATAGCCAGATTTTTGGCTATATTTTCCTAAGGTGATAAACACTTTTTTCTTACCTCTTTCTATGGATGATCACCACCTTTAGCCACAAACAAAAATTCTTAAAAAAACATTGCTCGTCCTTAAGGCTTGACTTGATAAGAAAATATTTTTGTTTGTTGTTGCACAATGGGCACCTACTTTAGGGTAAGTAAGCCCATCACCAAACATTGACCCATGATCAATGTCTTTGTTGGTCACAAAGAGGCTTATGAACAAACAACAAAGAGCTTTCCACTGTTCACAGCACACCCTATGGTTGAACACATGGTTTTAAAAACTTTGTTTGGTTTTTTCTTTAATTTTAATAAATTATTATGATTTTAAGCTTCCAAGTAGTGATTTTTTTATGTTTTCAATTATATGTGTGGCATTCTAATTTTTTTTTAAGAGAAATGTACAATTAAAAAAAGTGTTTGGTGATAAGTTTAGAATTTTGTCGTGTTCCAATGCATTCAAATTTGGAAAAATCCCAATGTATTGGGTTTCAAGTGTTTGGTTAAAAGTGGGATTTAAGGCAAATCCACAAATTTGATGACTCATTATATGAGGGCAATATTTGGTGATGGGTTTAGAGTTGTCACGTTCCAATAAACATATAAATATAAATCTTTTAAAATCCCAATTCAAGGGCATTTAAGTGTTCGACTAATGGTGTGATTTCACTGGATTTTGAGTGAATTCACTGATTGTAATGAACAGGGACCAATGAAAAGTGGTGAATTCACTGCTCTAATGAACAGGTGAACATGGATTAATGAATTGCACCCAAATTTTGTAATAGAGTTTGCGCACCTTCTAACAATTCAACCTCAAAATCAAACTATGCATTGTTGGCTTCAGATACTATGGCTTAACATTGATGAACAACCTTTAAGGATTACCAAAAAGATCCCTACACTTAATACTTTGCATTTCTTGTCAGACAAGAGCATTAGAATATCAATTCTCAATGTCAAGTTCAATCCAATTGTTTAACCGGGCATTCATTCTTCTCAACTAATCAAAACATGTCCAACTTATTGCCAAGTGTCCTAATGAACTCCAATATTTTTTAAAGATTTTAGTTCCCAATGCAATAATGCTAAGATCAACACAAAAGTGAAAGTAGAAAAAGAATATGATGAATGCAAATTTTCATACATAAACAAAATCTTAATAAAAAAAGTTCAACAAGTTTTTAAACCACCATTGGATATAATGATATACAATATCACAAATAAGAAAGAGTGCAAAGAAAGTAGGCTATTGTAGATTTCAACATGTTCCCATGTATAGAAGCTTGAGATTCATACCCACAACAAACACAACTTGATAAGAAATGAAAATTTGGAGTGAAAAGACTTTGTAAATTTTTGTTGATTTTATTATTTGTACTTAAGTTTTTTATTCACATGCAATAAATTCATTTCTTGGCTAAATCCACTTTTTATTTTCTTAGTACGATTATAGGAAGGATTTAAGGGCATACCTCTTGTGGGGTTTGACCACATACCTTTGATTTATTAGAGGTGTTAGGGCTAGGAAGACAAGGCTCACATGATGTTCAATGTGTCTTGTAGGAGAAGGAAGAGTTTGCTAGATTGGCCAATTATGGATAAGGAAAAAAAATTATTTCAACTTACATCACACAAAAGACAATCGTGAATAGGGACCATGCTACACATGCAACATGTAAATGCACAAATGAATCATTAGAAGAAGCCTTGGATGTAATTAAAAAAAGGGTAACTTCAATAAAGAAGACCAACAATTTATGAAATATATATTCTTAAGTTCCTCAATTTCCAACCATATAAATGACAAAACCAAAATTTAGAAAGTTGGCCCACTACGTATGTAAAGGAAGAGGATGCAATTGTCATTACTTGAAATCTAAACATGCAAAAATGTGGCCTATTTATAATATTGTGGCAACTCAATATGAAGGTGGTAAAACTTATATAAACCTAATTTACATCAATTCAAAATGGTGTACCATGAAACCCTTGGCAGTATTACTTTTATTTTTTTAAACCCAAAATTGACCATTCAACTTAGAAAAAGACTTGAAGAATGTAATACACAAGGCTTTACTAGCTAGTTATGTAATCCATTTCGTCAAACTTATAAGTAAGTTAACATAATTAGAATGTAAACAAGGTGGGAATCCAAATAGGCAAACAATCAAGTGTTTATCTTTTAACTAAACAAAGTTCACACCAAGTTTACAGCACCATCTTTGAATCTCAAGAATGGCTAACTATGAATTGTGTAATCAATGCAACAAAAACATTTTTGAAGGATTTTACATTTTAAAGGATGAAAAACTATAAATTGATTACATTATACCATGCAAACTAGAGACCTACATGGTCATACAAAAAAAAGTTTGGATGACAACATTCATGTTCCAAGAATTTTTAATATTTTTTAAAAGATATGTACCTTTTGGGATTTTTGAAGCAAATTTGCATCTTTTAATCTTAAATGGACATAAATCACATGTAATTGTAAAGGCAATATTACAAGCACAACAACTTGGTTTAAACATCATGACACTTCCTTTACATAAATCATACATGCATTATAACCTTTAAATGCATTTTGCTTCAAACCTTTCAAAATACTAAAAAAGAAAAAAATAATGCAATGGTTTAAAATAATTACACAAAACTAGACAAGATCACATTAGTTAGGTGTCAAGGACAAAACACAGATAAAACTTGAAGGATTTTATATCAACTTCACAAACAAAAAAGTTGAAAATGAACATTAACTAAATGACATTATTGTTTAAATAAAGCATGACACAAGTTAGGCATGAAATGAATTAAGAGTACAAAGGCGATAACTTACATTGAACAAAATTAAGGAATGGTGCCCTTCAAACCTTTACTTTACTATCAAATGGAGCTTTCTAAAAGTTCATCAACCTTTTCAAAATATTCATCAAGTAACCTTTTTATAAACTTGTACTAAATAACCTTATAAAAACTTCTAATAACCACTTTTTTTTAAAAAATTTGTTGATTTTTTGTTAAGTTTTTTTTGCTAATCACATCTTCTAAAAACTTGCACCTTCCTTTTAAAACAAAATTTGCCAACTTTTTGGTAAAAAAACCTCCAACAATAATTATTTTTTAGAAGCTTTTGCTAACTATTTTCTAAAAGTTTATATCAATTTTTTTTCTCTAGATGTTTCCGCCAACTATTCTTCCAAAAGCTTTCATCAATTTCTTTTATTAGGAACTTTCATTAATTACATATTCTATAAAATTTCAACGATATTTTTAAACTTTATTTTATTGTTTAATGTCCATGATGTTAGGTGGGTAGACAAAACATTGGATCAAACATTATATAAACATAATATCAAATTATATGGATTTAAGGTTACATGAATTTAGCTTATAAACCCTATGGCCACGCATGATTTGAGACCTTACCTAATGATATGTATATATTAACAAATAACAACATGGAAGATGAAGATGTTTACATGTTTAACATGGAAACTAATGGTAGTCCTAGATGGGGTAATAATTTGTTACCACAATATTTATGAGTATTGCACAAACAATCAACTTGCACCAAATGGATAGGATTTTGATTACCGTCCTTCATCCAAGAAGAAATATTATGTGAAGATGTTAAAAGAAATTATTTTCACAAGATATAACCCCATATAGGGAATGAATGATGGTGAACTTTGAGTACGAGCCTTCATAACCCTTGGAAGAAACTCAAGTTAAGCCAAATCCAACTTAAGAAACATTGTCTAGTTTGTTATCCTTGTTGCATTTTATTATAAGGAAAACCAAGGGTAATAAACCTTTAATGGATTATTCACAATCTTATGTCATGAACATTTGAAGAATAATTAAGAATCCTATGACAATAGACCATGGATAGGAATAGTAGAAGAAATCATGGAAAATAATAAATAGGAAAAATGATGGCTTATTTTTTTATTATGATTGAATGTGCAACCCAAAGGGCCATTGAGAGGCAAACAAAAGCAAAATTCATAACAATTAGTTTATGAGAATAATGAAAAAACTTCATTCCAATCTAACTTTCAAATAAAATTATGAGTTCATGTAATTTGTTTTGAGGCGATAACTTAGGTTAATATCAAAAGTTCATAAATTAGCCAAATAGAATATAAGAGGTCGGATGTTACCAATAAGACATGTTCTTACAAGATTACACTAGCCATCATGAACATTTACATGTCAAACAAAAGGAAGGGGGTGTTACAAACTCCAATGTCAGTGCTTACAACTATTGTTGTCAACACACATAAACTAAACAACATAAAACTTCATAAATCTAGTGCATTCTATCCAACCCCACCTCGCCCCCCCTTTATTTAAGGCTAAGGTCCCATGAAATTAAATAACAACATGAAATGTCATGTAAAACATTTTTGAAAGGTAAACAATTAGTTGTAAGTTGAGAAGATTAACATGGTAGGTGTAAATGAGAGCCCCATCAATAGTTCCCTAGTTGTAATCCCCCCAAATCCTGCGTCGACTATGTGTCCCATTGAAGAAAAACTTAGGGCATTTCCTACCATCTAACTATTCAATAACGAGATCCTAGGTTTGTTTCCTACATTGAAAACAAAACCATTTGTTAATCGGTACCTTGTGCAATGGTGGTGTTTGTAAATTCATCCCAACTAGGCCCTTTGATAATTACTTCTTGATTAATGGTCATATTGGGGAAGGTAATGCCAAATTTCCATTACTTACTATATTAAGTGATATCATAATTCCAGTTAAGAAGACTATAGTTGCTACCTTGACAATAGCCAACTACCTATCACTCTTTAATTAATATACATAATAACACTAAAAAATAAGGGTAACTTAAACAATGAAGATGGGAAAAAATAGTGAAAACAAGTACAAATATAAGGGAGAGGGATAGTAATTTTATAATATAACAAAATTAACACTTGTCAAGCATTTCTTGTCGAGATAACTTAACTCTTTGTTGCCCACCCTACCTTACTAGTCCTACTACCCATTGGTGTCCTCCATACCACCATACATTTACCACTCAAACACTCAACAAACATATAAAGAATCAACAAACATCAAGAAATAAAAGAAAAAACAACTTTTATATTACCTTGGCCTATCCATAAATCTCACAAAAAGAATTATTGTCATGTGTACATTTTGAAACTAGAGGGAAAATTACCTCATGGTGAAAGACTAAAAATGTAGGGAAATGATTTTAGAGCAAAGGGAAAATTACAAATAGAATGACAAAATAGAAAGAGAGAAAGAGAATGGGTAAATTAACTATCAAAACCAAATCAAAAAACAAAAGGGAAAGAAAGGAAATAAGGGGATTGCTTCCCCTTAAATCCCTATAAAGCCCCTAAGAAAATAACTGATGATAACAATTTTCATTAAACTAGCTCCTACTTTTAGGCTATAAGGTAGTAGTTAACCAACTATTACTTAGTTTACTTTCTACCAACCCTCTTAAAAACTAGTTGAAACTTTTGGGTATCACTTCCAAATGTGGAGGTAGTTGATAAATTTACTACCAATAGTTAGGATTACTAGGATACTCTTCTAGTAAGGTAAAGGTATGAAACTAACTACCGTCCTTTTGCATTAACACCCATCCACACTAAATTCCACCCCCAAAATCATGCGCTACAATTTGCTGGTATGCTCCTTTGTCTTCTTGTCTTGGTCTCCCTTAACTCCTTCATATGGTCCCTAATCATTTGACTACTTTTAGTTTTTTTTAATTCATCCTTTATTTCCTTTGCTTGAAAATCATTGTCCATGATTCCTAAAATTTGTAGGAATGTTTTTTCCTTTTAGTGAACATGACTTTTTCATTGTAATTTCCATCTAATTTGATTTGCAGTTCTTCATTTATTAATGTGACCCCTAGTTTTTCAAAGCTAGGAAGATTTTCTTTACTTACAAGAATTTTGACTAGAATTTTGAACTATTTGAAAAGATGATTGAATATATGTAAAATCATTAAGTCTTTTGGAATGTGAAAGTCTATTCCTTATAAAGTCTTCCCGATATTTTCTAGGTGATTATCAATGTTTGAATTCTCATTTTTCTTTGTCGAAACAAACTTTTTTAAAGATCACAACTTTTTGGACCCACTTCTTCCCATATGCTTTTCATTTAAGTATTGTTAACACTTATAACGGTTGATAAAGTTTATCATAATCAAAATGACAACATCTTTAATTGACAAATTGACAATGTTGAATTTTTATTTTATTTTATTTTATTTATTTTAGTCTTGCAACCTTTTTTCCTTTTGTTAAATCTAGTTTCCAAGAGTTGTAGAAACATAATCCTTCTTTTTAAAGAAGGTTTGTCATTCTGAATGACTACATTTCATAATTAACATTCTCTTCTAGTTGGTTAATCTTTGACACGTTAATGTCAATATTTCCTAGCAAAATATGTATTTAGTTTGGGATATAGGGTTGTTTTAAATTCCCTTAGTGTGTTTGAAATCAATTGTGTCTTTAATGTCTTTCATTATGTCAAGCATTACATGAGCTCCCAATTTTCTTGACTGCTTTTTTTTTACTTGAAAAATCTAAGCTGATTGTCCTAAGTAAAAAGAGTTTATAGATTTTTTTATAAAAAAGTGACACATGAAGAGTAACAATTAAAGAAAGGCTTAGTTGAAAAGACAAAACATTTTTTTCTAAAATTCTAAAATTTCTTCTTTTCAAAAATAATGAGCTAAAAAATACTTAACCAAAAATCTCCTCTAATAACATGTAGAAAGTAGGTTATTGAAGCAACACAAAAATAAGGATCTTTTATTGATAAAAAACCAAAGGTTTATTACCTACATTCATACAAGGTATGTATGACTATGTAACAAACAAATTAACCTTTGATAATAAGATTGAATGAATGAATATGTAACCAAGATTGAATGAATGAATATGTAACCACAACTGTAATGAATGAAAGAGGGCCCATAAGGGATGTGCCCTCATGAATGAAAGTATAGCCATTAAGGGTAGGTTAATTGTTTCCAATAGATGCGATGCGTTAATTTAGGACTAATTCTTTAAGTGGAAAGAATTTGGGCTCAAATTCAATGAAAGGCCAAGATTTAAAAGATTTTTTGCCTTTAGTTTTTTAATATTACTTTTATGTTTCATCTTAAACCAATGATTATGGAAAGAGTTTGAGTAAAATCCAAGAAAATACTTTAAGCTAGGGCCAGTTTCATCATTAAATAATCTTTTTTAAAACAATGAAACATTTTTTTGGTGAAAATACAAAACCAAGGTGTTGAAAATCATCATAATTATCACAAGCTACAATCTCAATAATTTCACCCTCATATCCCTATGTCATAATAGATCATGAAATAATAATAGTTTTGAATTTATTGAAACGAGTTAATTTTTTGAAAAAAAAATTTATTCATTTTGTCCATGTGGAAATTGACCCTAGGCTATGGTACATAACAACCTTTAGACAATAGAGTAATACAAGAAAATTCAAGGCATCTTTCTTAGACAATATTAAGGCTAAAATTTATGTGTGTGTGTGTGTTTTTGGAAATATTTTTCACAAAATGGCAAAAATTCTCCACTAAAAAAATCACTGGATTGAACATGCTAATAATCAAGAAAAGCTATGGATGAAATGGAGGCAGAGGAAGGAAAATCTGAAAAAGTTGAAATCCAGGGAAGAAGATGAGTGACAATCAAAGTCAAAATAGTTGAAGGGAAGATAATGATGGAAATAGAAGCCTAGGAAATATGAAAAATTCAAGAAAAGAAAATAGATAAAATGAAGGCCTGTAAAAATAAAGATGAATGTAAAAAAGTTGAAATATGGGAAATACAATAGATGGAAATGTAGGTGATGACGATGAGAAATGGATGAAAATCTTTGTCAGACCCATTAGCTAATATAAGCAATAGGTTTTTGTTGCAATCACTTTGTATAGGAGAAGGGCCTGAGAGTACAGGCCCTTCTGTGATTTGAGATCTGTGCCCAAGGCCGATAGGCAGAGGGAACAGGTCGAAAATCACAGAAGGGTCTGTACTTAGGTTCTTTTCCTACGTAAAGTAGACCTGGGACTTTTTCACGTTTTAGAAATAGTGACAGGCTGGCTAGTACCTTCCAGCCAGGCAGAAGATTCCAAGCCAAGAAGATCCCACTTGCTGAAAACAGGTTTCTTCAGGCAGGTAAGGGAGCTGAAAATAGAAAGGAAAAATCCAGGCGGTGCTTTAAGGGAAGGCTGATCAAGGAAGAAAGAGAGGAGTGTAAAATCTCAATGAATGTAGGGGCCCTGAAACCCACCTCCTTTTTATTCCTTTCCAAGTTGGCTGCAAGTTGCAACAGATTCATTGAAGAAAGAGAGTGTAAAATCTCAATGAATGTAGGGGCCCTGAAACCCACCTCCTTTTTATTCCTTTCCAAGTTGGCTGCAAGTTGGAACAGATTCATTGTAGGGCATGAATGAGGTAGGTGATCTGATGCGGGAACCCACATGGGATACCACATGGGATTAGATTGCTTGCTGCATGTTTGTGGTATGATGATAGTCTAATAGACAAGTTCAGATTTGAGGAGATGTCACAAGGATCTCCAGTCTCTCTCTTTTCCTGATTCTCTGCAGAATTGTTTTTTATTGGACATCAGGGGCTGGCTGGCAGACCAAAAAACCACTTTTCTTTTCTGGTTTTGAATTGCATGCGCAATTGAATTTCCATGTGCAAACACTCATTGCCTCCCATACAGTACTTTGCTGATCTCACAGATAGAAAATCACATCATGCTCTCTGCATATCTTACAGTTCCATGAATCACAAATCATGCTGGATTCAGAGACTGTAGCATCAAAATGCCAGAATTGACAAGTCAACAAACGGATTCAGACACTGTAGCATCAAACTGCCAGAATTGACAAGTCAACAAACGGATTCAGACACTGTGGAGCACCAGAATGCGTGACTCAGCAAGTGAACAAAAGGATTCACACACACGCTGGTATTACCGGGAATCAACGAGTGAAAAAAAGAATTCAGACACTCTGGAGCACCAGAATGCATGAATCAGAAAGTGAATAAAAGGATTCACCCACACTCTGGAGCACACAAATGCATGACTCAACAAGTGAACAAAATACATGAATCAACAAGGGAATGCAAGTCACACATTGTGAATGCAGTATATCAATACAAATGCATGAATCAAAAATCAAACACAATACATGAGTCAATAATGGACAGCAACACATACATCATGAAAATCCAGTACACAAATCCGACGTATGACTACAACACCATGTACTTTGCTTGCATGCCCTCCAAAATCACTCATCAACAAATGCATACTTCCAAACTGAAGGAGATTTGGAAGCAAACACAATACAATTGAAATGGTTTTTGAAACTGAAAAACCATATGCTTATTCTCCATGTGTAAACAACAAAATCAAGGACTGCAAAATTGACAGCCCACAGAGTTCATGACTCGGAGCCCAGATCTTACCACAATAAGTAATGCCAAAGAGGCCAAGCTTCATCATATTTAAGACTTTCATCAGTTACTTTGACATGCTCAAAATCTTATGCAATATACTGTGATGCAAAAAACTGTTTTGCTTTGATTATATCTGGAAACAGCCAACATGCCACAACAGCCAACTGGCCAAATATCGACCAAGACAAGTAAAAGAAAACATATTGACATGTAAAACACAGACCTACAAACAAAGTACACAGTGAGCTTTTAAAAAGACATAGGATATAACCAAAAGTTTGGATCTGCTAATTCTAGGCACAGAGACACAAAACTGAGAAAGATCTCAGAAACCAGACAAAGTCCTGGTTATGTCTTCTGTTCAGATCCTAAAGGCTTGGAAAAACAATCTCCAAAAATAAAAAATGGTCCTGTTGCCAAAATCCCATCACAGATGTAATGCCAGTCATGAACTTCACAATCTGTCTTCCCTGGCTCTGGATGCTGACTAGAAACTTCTCCACTCCTGGTATACATGCTTGTGAGTTGTCTTGCTTGGGAAAACAAGAAAAAAAAGACCCCTTGCCAACAGCAGCAAGGCAAGAAAAACCAAGAGCAGCCTGAGCGCAGTTGCATATGCACTGTTACCTGGCTCAAAAAAAAAAAAAAAACAGGGACCAGTCAGGAGAAAACACAAAAAAAAAAGGAGGAGCGTGAAACAAAAAAAATACACAAACACCGCCTGCAACCAAACAACCACACTCAACCCTCTCTCTCT
>Ga0116227_10014415_pt1 | contig 12049 bp, 10 predicted proteins | sample S1TSphgellanicum_FD_89693 | JGI IMG/M metagenome (GOLD analysis project Ga0116227, IMG submission 89693) | Host-associated microbial communities from peat moss isolated from Minnesota, USA - S1T2_Fb - Sphagnum magellanicum MG | ecosystem: Host-associated > Plants > Peat moss > Unclassified... | reverse complement strand
ATTCGTTCGTTGGCATACTTGGTGGCGCGCTCGATGAACCAATACCCGTCGCCGATGCACTCCGCGGCGATGAGCGTCCTTTCGGCGTTCAGGCCGTCCAGCAGATACTTGAATCCGAACCCTTCCTCGCCGATGAGATTCTCCGCCGGAATTTCCAGATTTTCGAAGAACACCTCGTTGGTCTCGTGGTTCACCATATTGGGTATGGGGCGCACGCTCATCCCATTCTTCATGGCGTGATTGACGTCGACGATGAAGATCGACATACCCTCCGATTTGCGCCTGACCTCGGCGAGCGGCGTCGTCCTCGCGAGGAGAATCATCAGATCGGAATGTTGCACGCGCGATATCCAGACCTTCTGACCATTGACCCGGTAGCGGTCGCCCACCCTGACCGCCGTCGTCTTGATCTTCGTGGTATCCGTCCCGGTCGTGGGTTCGGTCACGGCCATCGACTGTATGCGCAATTCACCCGCCGCGATCTGCGGTAGATAGCGTTGTTTTTGCGCCTCGCTGCCGCTGCGCAACAGCGTGCCCATGTTGTACATCTGGCCGTGAACGGCGCCCGAATTGGCGCCGCTGCGGTTGATCTCTTCCATGATCACGGACGCTGCCGTGAGCCCCAACCCTGAGCCGCCGAACTCCTCGGGAATCATGGCGGACAGCCAGCCCGCCTTCATCAAGGCATCGACGAAGGCCTCGGGGTATCCGCGCTGCGCATCGATCTGTCGGAAATACGCATCGGGAAATTCGGCACAGAGCTGACGCACGGCGGAGCGGATGTCTTGAAACTGGTCGGTTTGATGTTGCACGGCGGGTGGATCTCTGGGTGCGGGACGTGAGCTATTCTGCGGTGACGGATGCTTCGGTACACATCGCACGGTGGGCGTCGCGCGTCCACAGGCGAAATTCGTTCAAATCGATCTTGATCATGGTGTCGCCGCCTGATTCATGTCATTCACTGAGGCGACAAAGTCTAGGAGGGCCGCGGTGAATTCGTGATTGCCGCTGCCGGTCATCATGTGCCTCGCGCCCGGAATGCTCACCCACCGGGCTTGTGGGATGCAGCGGCGCAGTCGAGCAATACCCTCCGGGTTCACGACGTCGCTCTGGCCGCCGCTGACCAACAGCGTAGGGACGCGCACGCGGCCGGCAGCGGCCGCCATCCGTTCGAACATGCCGCCTTCTGCCCGCGCCTTGGAGCCGCGATGAAACGCCGGGTCCCAATGCCAATAGAGGCGACCATCGGCGCCGTGCCGCAAATTTTTCTCGAGACCCGCCGTGGATGAGGATCTTGGCTTCTCGGGTAAGTACTTCGCCACCGCGGCGGTCGCTTCCTCGAGGGTCGCGAAGCCGGCGGTACCCGCCTCCATGAAATCCCGAATGCGCGCCAACCCATCGGTTTGCATGTCCGGTACCACGTCGACGAGCACCAAGGCCTTCACGCAGGTGCCCGGATACTCGCCCAACGCAATCGCCAGAGCGATGCCGCCGATCGAGGCGCCCACGACGACGGGCGCCGGTGTGACCTGTTGTAACACCTGCAACACGTCGCCCACGAAGGCGTCGATGGAATAGTCACCGGTGTTGGACCAGTCACTACCGCCGTGGCCCCGCAGATCGAGGGAGATGACCCGATGACCAGCGTGCGCCAACGCGAGCGCCGTGCGACGCCATGCGAGGCGCGTCTGGCCTGCGCCTGGCAGTAGAACGACGGCGGAGCGTTCGGTATCGCCCAGCGTGTCCGCCTCGAGCCGCAATCCGCCGGTGCCGACGAAATAGGCAGATCCGATGTCCATCGTACCGCCCGGGCAGTCCTCATTCACCAAACCAGCGGCAGGGATTCCAAGCTGAACACACCTCCGCCATGAGCCACGATGGGCGCATCGGGCTTCACCCGGAAGGTTGGAATCACCTTGAACCATTCCTCCATGCCGGCCACCAGTTCGCGGCGCGCGAGATGGGATCCTATGCAACGATGGGGACCGTAGGAAAATGCATTATGGGGATTGGGGCTACGCGCGATCGATACGTGGTTTGGATTCTCGAACTCGCGTGGATCACGCGATGCCAGAATCGTCGAACAGGTGACGTTGTCACCCTTGCGCATCTGGACACCCGCGAACTCCACGTCGCGGGTGACGTATCGATTCGTATTCACGACCGCATAGGCGCGGAAGAATTCCTCGACGGCGCCCGGAATCAGCGCGAAATCGGCCCGCAGTGCCGCTTGATCGGCTGGATGTTCGGCCAGATGACGGAAGTGAAAACTGAAGCTGCTGGTCACGGTGTCGAGTCCGGCGATGAACAGCAGGACGCAGATACCGATCACTTCCTGGTCCGTGAGAGGCCGGTCATCGACTTTAGCCGTGACGGCAAAGCTGATCAGATCCTCTGTCGGCCGCAGTCTGCGCTCGCTGACGAGTTCCTGGAGATACGCGCTGACCTCTTGCATGGCGGCGGCGCGGGTGAGTTTGTCGCGCATGATGAGAGCTTCCCAATGCAGGAATCTCGGCATGCTCTCCCGCGGCAGTCCCATCAAATCGAGGAAGATCCCCACGGGAAACGGTTTCGCGAAATCTTCGACGAAATTGCATTCGCGTTTTTTCGCACACTCACCCGCCAATTCACGTGCTAATTGGCGGACCTTCTCCTCCAGCAGCTTCATGCGCGCGGGCGAAAAAATCGGATTCATGATCGCCCTGAATTTGGCATGCTCGGGCGGGTCGAGTTCCAATGGAATGAGGCGCAGGGATGAATTGGAACGCCGTACGTTGCTCGAAAATGTCGCGGCGTCCTGGAGTGCCGCGCGGATGTCCTCGGCGCGCGTCAACACCCAGGTGCCGGGTCCCGGGATGGCGTTATGGTGAACACGACTGAAAAATACGCGGGGGCCATCATGCAACTCAGCCACCGTCGAATGCGGATGGCTGCCGAGCCCCGTTCTGAAGTCGAAATCGCGCACCAGCGTCGGCGGCACATGAGGCGGCAGTGTGTGCGGAGCGGTGCTGTGTTCAACCGTCGACGAGGCTTGCATGAGTACTCCGGTTCCTAAGGGGCGCCGGGAACCGGCCGGCCCGATGTCGTTATGGTGTCCGCCGCCGCCTAAGCCAAATAGCGTATGTTGGAAATGCTAGTACAAAAGTGACACACTATCAACTATTGGCCGGAGCCGGTGGTTCGGTTCCAGGGGGGACTTCGATGAAAGAGACGAAAGTTTACTTGCTCGATTGCGGCACGATGGCGCTAGATCAGTCCTACATGTTTCTGAATGCCGGGCTCACAGGCATACGACGTTTTCCCGTGTACGGGGTGTTGATCGATCACGCCGACGGGGTGTTTCTCTTCGATTCCGGCTTCGACCTGGCGCATATTCAGGGCACCGTACCGTTTACGCTGCCGGAGCAAACACCGGAGCAGACAATCCCCGGCCAGTTGCAGATGATCGGGATGCGACCGTCGCAAATCACCCACGTGGTCAATTCGCATTATCACGTCGATCATTGCGGAGGTAACAAGCATTGCACGCATGCCACCACGATCTGTCACAAATGTGAGCTCGAGGTATTGAAGGCGCCGTCCGCACAGGAAGCGACCGCTTATTCCGAAATTAGCTTTGCGCCCGGGATTCGCAACGACGGCGTCGCAGCCGGCGGTCCGGACGTGGCCCCCGACATGTACACGCCGCGGTTCGAGACCACGTCGGGTGACCAAGAGATTGCGAAGGGCGTGTTTCTGATGGAGACCATCGGACATACGCCTGGGCACTACAGCCTCATGGTCAAGCTCGCCCACCGCAAACCGATGCTCTTCACGGCGGATGCCTGCTATTCGCAGAAGAACCTCGACATGATGTGCGTTCAGGCGGGAAACCACGATGTCGCGATGGCGCAGAACTCGTTGCAGCGCTTGAAGGATCTTGCGGAACATCATGAGGCGGATTTTTTCTATTCGCACGATCCGGAGAGCTGGCCGAACTATCAGCGCGCGCCGGGCTATTACTCCTGACATGTCCCGAACACTCTCATGGATGAGAATGGCTTATGATGCCGCAGCCGTCAGGGACGGGTGAGCAACAGGCAGCCCGCCAACGGGCCGCCGCCGGCGGCGGTGAGCCCGACTCGTGGGTCGCCCTTGACCTGTCTCTCACCCGCCTCGCCCCAGAGTTGGACGCACGTTTCCCATAGCAAACCGAAGCCGTGCAGGCGACCGGCCGAGAGCTGGCCGCCGCCCGTGTTCAGCGGCAACTCGCCATCGAGCGCGATGCGGGTACCGCCCTCTACGAAGGCGCCGCTCTCGCCCTTCGCGCAAAATCCCAAGGCCTCCAGCCAGACCAACGTGATGATGCTGAACCCGTCATAAAGGTTCGCGACATCGACATCCGCCGGCTTGAGGTCCGTGCGAGTCCACAAGTGGCGGCCGGCGTCCGTAGCGGCCATGTTCGTGAGATCGTCGACCTGATCCCACGAATTGCGGCCGTAGAAGGCGCCGCTCATAGCGTTGATTTGCAGCGGTGGTTTGCGCAGATCGCGTGCCGCATCCAAGCTCGACACGATGATCACCGTCGACCCGTCGATCGGTGCGTCGCAGTCGTAAAGGCACAACGGCTCCGTGATCATGCGCGCGGCGAGGTAATCGTCGAGCGACAGGGGTTCGCGATACAGCGCACGCGGGTTGCGCATCGCATTGCGCCGGCCGTTCACGGCGATTGCGCCCAGTTGTTCGCGAGTGGTGCCGTAAACGTGCATGTGGCGCTGGGCAACCAGCGCAAGCGGATGAGCGGCGGACAAGGCGTTGAACGGCCGGATCCAAGACATCAGACCGTCGACGCGTGCCGCGCTGCCGCGGGGGCTGCCGCCGGACGTAGCGGGACGGGCGCGCGCCTTGACCTGTTCCGAATACTGGCTCAGGGTTCGAAAGCAGATCACGTGTCGCGCTTGTCCGGTAGCCACGGCCATCGCGGCATTCATGACGGCGCTGAGCTGTCCGGGGGCCTCCGGCGAGGCGGCGAACCAGTTGAGCTTCAGCGCGAGAGATTCCTTGATTTCGCGCAGAGTCACCGGCGCCATGCCCGGGGTTGCCGACATGCCCGGCCACGAGGCGAGGCCGTCGATATCCGTGTCCGCAAGGCCCGCATCGGCCAATGCCTCCATGATCGCGTCCAGCGTCAAGTTGAGGGGACTGCGCTGCGCATTACGTCCGGCCAGCGCCAGTCCCACACCGGTGATTGCCGCGCGCCGCTCGAGAATTTCGTTCGACGCGTTTGACACTTCCGGGAGCCTACGACTCTGGCGTGGTCAAGGCGTTGGCGATCAGGAAGGCGGCGGCGGTGATGAGACTCTTGCGCGAGTGATGACGCCGCAGCGGCAGTCGCGCGATCGCCGCGATGCGCTCCATCAAAGCCAGGACCGCCGACGCGCCCGCCGACGGATCGAGGCCGGTGTCGACCGCGCTGATTCGTACCTCCAGGAGTTCATGAATACGGGACACGGCTCGGTGTCGAACCTCCTCAAAGCGTTTGTCGCCTTCGTCCGCCGCGAGGTTGCGTACACGCAAAATGGCATGGTGCTTACTGGCGAAATTGACGTAGGCCTCCAAGAGCGCGATCGCGTGGTTCTTCGCGGTGTCTTTTGTCCATGTTTTCCCGAGAATCGCCTCGATTTCCGGAGTTATCTGCTCGATGCTCTCGGCGGCGGCGAGCGCCGCCGACGTGACGTCGGCGAAATAAATGTAAAAACTGGACGAGGATGTGCCGGCGAGGGTTGCGATGTCGGAAACGCTCACGTCGCGAATGGAGCGTTTCTCCAACAGATCCACCGTGGCACGGATCAGCCGCTCCCGGGTTTCGGTGCCCTTGCGTCCCATGGATTGACCGTACAGGTTCTGGACGCGTTTACGGTTGCCCTTTGCCCCGCGTGTTTTGGATGCTTCGCGAGCTTTCGAGTCATGAGCCAATACGTCACCTTTGGAGCTGTTCATTCACCATCCCTTGAGTGGCCACGCGGCGCGCGGCGCTAGCGCTCTCATCTTATGTCGCGGCGGAGCATCCGGGCACGTGTTTATGAAATGTCGTCGGAAATCTTCAAGGCCCGTTCCGGACACGCACGCACACCGCGTCGTGCCGCGGCCTCCAACTCTGCGGCTATGATTTTCTCGTCGAAGCCGATGTAGCCGCTCGAGTCCAACTCGAAGATATCCTCCGCTACCGCGGCACATCTGGCATGTCCGGCGCATCTCGTTCTGTCGGCGATAATCTTCATGGAGGCGGTTAAAACTGGGATTTTGGCAACCGCACGATCATCCCGTCAAGATCGGGCGTGACCGGGATCTGACACGTCAGCCGGCTGTTTTGCTTAATCTCCAGCAGACCCTCGAGCATGGACGCTTCGTCGGGCTGCACCGTGGGAATCCTCGCAAGCCATTGCTCGTCCACGAATCCATGGCAGGTACCGCAACTGCAGCTGCCGCCGCAATCGGCGACGATGCCGGGCACGCTGTTGTCCACCGCTGCCTGCATCACGGTGCGGCCGACATGGACTTCGACGCGGTGCTCGGTACCGTTATGCTCGATGAATAAGATCTTGGGCATGTTTGTCGTCCGTTTTAAAATGATCTGTCGATTGCGCTAGCGTTTGGGGATTTGCAGGCCCGTTTTCTCGCGGTCCCAGGTGGAGGGCGTACAGCCATCCTCGCGCAGCCGATACTTGAGCACGCGGCCAACGGGATTGCGCGGTAAATCGCTGCGGAACTCGAAGTATCTAGGAATGGTGAAGTAGGGCAGACGTTCGATGGCCCAGCGACACAGGGTTTCCTCATCCAGCGTATGCCCTTCCTTGAGCACGATGGTTGCTTTCACGTCGTCTTCGCCCGACGCGGAGAATACCGCATGGACGGCAACGTCGGCGACCGCGGGGTGTGCACGCAGGCCGGTTTCCACCTCGAAGCTCGAGATGTTTTCTCCCCTACGCCTAAGGTAATCCTTCTTGCGATCGACGAAATAGAAAAAGCCGTCGGCATCGAATTTTCCGATGTCACCCGAATGCAACCACATGTTGCGCATGATCTTCAAGGTGTCCGCAGGGCGATTCCAGTAGCCTTCGAACATGATATTCGGCCGCCGCGGACGGATGACGATCTCGCCCGGTGTCCCCGCGGGCACCTCATTATCATGGTCATCGAATATGCGCACATCGAAGTCCGCATTCACCTGCCCGGACGAGCCGGGCGGCGCTTCCTCGTCGTGGCGGAGCCCGGTGACGCGGGCGGCTTCCGTCAATCCATAGCTATTGGAGCCGGCTCGGCGTACACCGAAACGGCGCTTCCATTTTTCCTGGAGGGAGGCCGGGAACGGTGAACCGCGAACGGTGTGCAGCTGTCCGAAACAGGCTTTCGAGTGCTCGGTGTCCGGTGCCTCGGCCAAAAACGTGATCATGGACCCTAAGAGACTGGCCACGGTCGCACCGCTGCGATGGATGTCGGGCCAGAAACGGGAGACCGAAAATCGCGGAAAGATCGCGACCCGTGCGCCGACAAACATGCACGACAGAATCGAGCCGCCAGTCGCGTTCATATGAAACAACGGCAGTGCGGTCCAATTGCAATCGTCCTGATGCCGATCCTCCATCAACACGACCTGCCGTCCCAGGTTGCACACATAATTATGGGTGATCATGCAGCCTTTGGACGGGCCGGTCGTGCCGGCGGTGTAGATCAGCATCGCCAGGTCCGAGGGAAGGTTCGAGTCTTTGACTGGATCGTGCGAATTCGAGAACACCGAGGGAAGGTCAAGAACCTTCAAGCGACCGGCGTGCACCAATGTGCCGGCGCGTTGCAGCAATGTCTTCGCCGCTGTGAGGCCGCTCTCGATCTCGATCACGCGCGCTGCGTAGTCGGCCTCCGTAATGACGACGGCAGCCGCGCAGTCATTCAGTTGATGCAGCAAAAACTCGCCCTTGTAGGCGGTGTTGACGGGAACGCTGATCGCGCCCGCCTTGTTGATGGCAAACCAGGCCAGCACGGCATCCAGGTTGTTGTCGAGAATCGTGGCGACCGTGTCGCCTTTACGTACCCCTAGGTCAATGAGGCCGTGCGCCAGTCGGGTTGACTCGATATCAATGTCGGCATACGTGTACAGATCGCCGCTGAAATCGAGGAAGACGCGTGTTGCGAATTGTGCCGCTGACCTCGCCAGTGCCCCGGTCACGGTATCTTGTTCTGTTTGCGACCATATGGGGTGGGAAATCATCATTTTGTCCTGCTGCAAATCTCGTGAAGAAAACGCTTGCTCGCAGCACGCTCGCCGCTGCACTACAACGACCGGATGGGCCAGCCTCATGACTCCAGGTGGCGTTATAATGGACGATGTGTCAGCTTTTTGTCCAGTCGCTCCCACGAACCGTAGTTGGGTATAAAGATTAATGCTCGCGTGTCGCGGTGGACTAATGCATCCCCAGTTGATAAAGTGACGAATCATCATTTTTCATGAAAAGTTCGACGTCAGTCGTTTGGGCTGGGGGGTGTGGCATGGAATTGAACGATATGATCCTCGTCAGTGTGGATGACCACCTGATCGAGCCTGAAAACATGTTCCTGAAGCACATGCCCGCACGATTCAAGGATCGGTCACCGGTCGTAATGCGGGGCGCGAACGGCGCCCATCATTGGCAAATCGAGGGGCAGAGGGCGCCGGGTCTCGGCCTGAATGCGGTGGCCGGGCGTCCCAAAGAGGAGTACGGCTTCGAGCCCGTATCCTTCGAGCACGTACGTAAGGGCTGCTATGACGTGGATGCGCGCATCGAAGACATGAACGCGAACGGGGTCTTGGGCTCCATTTGCTTTGCGTCATTTCCCGGCTTCGCCGGCGCTCGCTTCCAGAAGATGCAGGACAAGGAACTCGCCTTGGCGACGATCCAGGCCTATAACGACTGGCACTTCCACGACTGGTGCGGCAGGCATCCGGGGCGTTTCATACCGCTCGCCATGCTGCCGCTGTGGGACGTCAGCTTGGCCGTGACGGAGCTCGAGCGCATGACGAAGCTCGGCTGTCATGCCGTGACCTTTCCTGAGAATCCCTCGCTCATCGGCTTACCGAGCCTGCACAACGAGGGCTGGGAGCCGCTTTGGGCGGCTTGCGAGGAGAGCGATGTGGTCATCTGCTGCCACATCGGTTCGGCCGGCAACGCGCCGTACCCGTCGGACGAGTCTCCCATCGATGCGTGGATCACCTCGATGCCGATTTCCATCGCCAATGCGGCGGCGGATTGGCTGTTTGCGAGCTTCTGGAAGCGCTATCCGCGGTTGCGCATGGCTTTATCGGAAGGTGGTATTGGCTGGATTCCCTATTTCCTCGAGCGTGCGGATTTCACCTATGGTCAGCATAGTGCTTGGACTCGCACGGATTTCGGCAAAGAGAAACCCAGCGACGTTTTCCGGCGCCACGTGATTACGTGTTTCATCGACGATGAGTTTGGGCTGCGCAACCGTCAGGATATCGGCATCGACATCATTTGCTGGGAAGCGGACTACCCGCACTCCGACGCGACCTGGCCGAAATCTCCGGAAAACCTGTGGCAGGGGATCCGTTCACTGCCGTCCGGAGATATCGACAAAATCACTCATCTGAACGCGATGCGGGCCTTCAGTTATGCTCCCTTTCGGACGCTGGATCGCGAGGCCTGTACCGTCGGCGCATTGCGGAGTCGCGCGAACCATGTCGATACCCGACCCATGTCGCGCGGTGGGCTGAATCCGAGCAACGGCACGGATAAGCCGGTCACGTCAGCCGACATCAAGAAAATCCTGTCGCATGTTTGAGGCGGATTTGAACCGAATTATTCGAGGGGTTTGAGCCATGCAGTTCGCTTCCGGCGAGGCGCTTCCCAGAGCCCTGTACATCGATGGCCAGCATGCCGCGCCGGCCGACGGTGCCTTCGAGGACATCATCAATCCCGCCACGGAGTCCATCATCGGCAGCGCCCCGGTCGGCGGCCTTGCGGACGCGGCGGCCGCCATTCGCGCGGCGCGCCGGGCCTTTGACCGCGGTCCTTGGGCCCAGCTGACCTGGAGCGAGCGAGCGGCCTTTCTCGAGAAGATGTACGGAATTCTCTGGGCGCGCGCCGACGATATTTGCGAACTCATCATCGCCGAGGCCGGGGCGGTGCGCGCGAATGCGCGCGCCCGTCAATTCGACATTCCGATGAAGCACTTCCGCCACTATTTGAATGCGGGCGAACCGGTACGCGTTCGCGCGTTGGCGCCTGAACTGACGGCCGGTCCGACAGGCGTCAAGACGCTGGGTACCGGTTTCGTCGTACGTGAACCCGTCGGTGTAGTGGCGGCGATCACACCTTACAACTATCCCTTTTTCCTGAACCTGGCGAAGCTGGTGCCCGCGCTGTTGACCGGGAACACCGTCATACTCAAGCCCTCACCGTACACACCCTTCGAGGCCTTGGTGCTCGCGCAGGCCGCCCATGAGGCGGGGCTTCCCGCCGGTGCGTTCAACGTCATCACCGGCGGTACGGCGGTGGGAGAGCTCCTCACCCGGGACGAGCGCGTCGATCTGGTGACCTTCACCGGATCGGATGTCGTCGGCAGCGCTATTGCCGCTCAAAGCGCCATCTCGCTAAAGCGTCTGGTGCTCGAGTTGGGCGGCAAATCCGCACTCATCGTGCGGGCGGACGCGAACATGAAAATGGCCGTCGGGCAGGCGCTGCGGGGGTTTACGAGTCACGCCGGACAGGGTTGCGCCATGAACACCCGGGTGCTGGTACACCGCTCTCTCAAGGAGTCGTTCGTCGAGCAATTGGCCGCCGCCGCTGCAGCGGTACGGGTTGGCGATCCGGCGGACCCAACGTCTGACATGGGTCCGCTGATCCGGGCGAGCGCGCGCGAACGCGTCGAGCGCTACGTGGAATCGGGACTAACGAGCGGGGCAAAGCTGCGTGCGGGCGGTCGGCGCCCCGCGCATTTGAAACGCGGTTTTTACTACGAGCCGACGTTTTTCGACGACGTGGATCCCGACGCTCCGATCGCACAGGACGAGATTTTCGGTCCGATCGGCGTCGTCATCGGCTATGACACTGATGATGAAGCCATCGACATCGCCAACCGTTCGCGGTTCGGCTTGCGGGGCGGAATCATCAGCGCCGATGTCGGCCGCGCCTATGAAATGGCGCTCCGTATCCGCACCGGCGGAATCACGTTGAACGGTGGGGCGGGCACCCAGCTCTCCGCCGGACCTTTCGGCGGCGTGAAGCGCTCCGGCTATGGCCGTGAATTGGGTGAGGACGGATTGAACGAATTCACGCAACTCAAATTGATCGAGATCCAGGCTGGTTGATCCCTTTCTTCACTCGAGGCTGAACAACATGCATGCAGAACCACCGGTGCCCGACATCGCCAAAGACTTGGTGGTGGAATTCGATTTCTTTTCCGTGCCCGCCATCGAAGGGGACCTGCATCGCGGGTGGAAACGACTGCATGACGGACCCGATATCTTCTACACGCCGCTGAACGGTGGTCATTGGGTGTTTACCCGCGCGGCCGACATTTCGGCGGCATGGCTCGCACCCGACCGGTATTCGAATCGCGGTGTCGCGATGTCCCGCGAGGAACGTGAAATGAGCCTGTATCCGGGCGAGGCTGATCCCCCTGCGCATGCGGGATATCGCGGCTTGTTGCAGCCGTATTTCTCGCAAAAAGCAGTGTACGCGCTCGAGGAAAGCATGCGTGGACTGACACGCAGTCTGATCGATGAGTTCATCGACCGCGGACATTGCGAATTCGTGACCGACATGGCGCGGCGCATGCCGATCTACACGTTTCTGACCATGATGAAACTGCCACTCGAGCACGCCAAGGACCTGTTGCCGGCCGCCGATCTGTTGTCGCGAGATTCCGATCCGGAGGCCTTCATGCGCGCCATGCAGTTGATGATGGGCTACCTGAACGAACGCATCACGGAGCGCGAGAAGAATCCGGGCGACGATTTCATCAGCCAGATGCTGGCATCGCAAATCGAGGGGCGCCCGACGACCAAGCACGAGAT